>Ga0136633_1001550_pt1 | contig 16841 bp, 14 predicted proteins | sample AntDrymeUQ832206_2_FD_105494 | JGI IMG/M metagenome (GOLD analysis project Ga0136633, IMG submission 105494) | Polar desert sand microbial communities from Dry Valleys, Antarctica - metaG UQ83 (22.06) | ecosystem: Environmental > Terrestrial > Soil > Desert | place: Antarctica: Dry Valley...
CGGCGCCCGCCGAGCAGCCGAAAGGCGCTCGACGGGCGCCGTAGCGTGGACCCACGTGCAACCCCTCCCCCTCGCCGACCCGGGCGCCCCCGACCTGCGCAGCCCGGCGCGCTTCCTGCTCCGGGTCCTGCGGCTGCAGGCCTGGACCGCCGCCGGAGGCGTGCTGTTCGGCGTGCTGTGGATGTCCTGCCAGGCCGTCGTGCCGTACGTCCTCGGCCGGGCCGTGGACGAGGGCGTCGCCGGCCGCGACGGGGACGCGCTGCTGCGCTGGGCCCTGGTGCTGCTGGCGATCGGCGCGGTCCAGGCCGGCGCGGGCGTCACCCGGCACCGCTTCGCCGTCAGCAACTTCCTCATCGCCTACTTCCGCACCACGCAGTGGGTCGCCGGCCAGTCGGTCCGGCTCGGCGCCGACCTGCGGCGAATGACGTCGACCGGCGAGGTCGTTAGCGTCGGGACCACTGACACGCTCGCCGTCGCGCGCGCGCTCGACGTGACCGCCCGCGGCGCCGGCTCGGTCGTGGCGTTCGTGCTCGTCGCCGTGCTCCTCCTGTCGTCGTCGGTCGCCCTCGGCCTCGTCGTCCTCGTCGGGGTGCCGGTCTTCAGCCTGGTCATCGGCCCGGCGCTCAAGCCGCTGCACCGCCGGCAGGCCGTGCAGCGCACCGACCTCGGCCGGCTCACGACCCTCGGCACCGACACCGTCGCGGGGCTGCGCGTGCTGCGCGGCGTCGGTGGCGAGGCGGCGTTCGTCGACCGCTACCGGCGGGAGTCGCAGCGGGTGCGCGCCAGCGGGGTGCAGGTCGCCCGCAGCCAGTCGCTGCTCGACGCGGCGCAGGTCCTCGTCCCCGGCACCTTCGTCGTCCTCGTGACGTGGCTGGCCGCGAGATCTGCTGTGCAGGAGCAGATCTCGGTGGGCGACCTGATCGCCTTCTACGGCTACGCCGCCTTCCTCGTCACTCCCCTGCGCACCGTCACGGAGGCGGCGGACAAGTTCACCCGCGCGCTGGTCGCCGGCCGGCGGATGACCGCACTGCTGTCGCTGGCGCCGTCGCTGGGCGAGTCCTTGCGCCCGGTCGACCCTCCCGCGCCCCTGTCGCCGCTGCACGACATCCCCTCCGGCCTGGTCGTGCGCCCCGGGGTGCTGACCGCGGTCGTCAGCGCCGACCCGGCCGCGGCGAGTGCGCTCGCCGACCGGCTGGGCCGCTACGTCGACGCCGAGGTGCGGTGGGGCGGTGTGCGCCTGGCCGACCTGCCACTGGAGGTCGTCCGCGCGCGGGTGCACGTCGTCGACAAGGACGTGCAGCTGCTGAGCGGGCGGCTGCGCGACGAGCTCGGGAGCGGCGACGCGGCCGCGGCGCTCCACGCCGCCTGCGCGGCCGACGTGCTGGAGGCGATGAGCGACGGGCTCGACACCACGCTCGAGGAGCGCGCCCGGCAGCTGTCCGGCGGCCAGCGCCAGCGGCTGGTCCTCGCCCGCGCCCTCACCGCCGACCCCGAGGCGCTCGTGCTCGACGAGCCCACCAGCGCTGTGGACGCGCACACCGAGGCGCGCATCGCCGATCGGCTGCGCGAGCTGAGGGTCGGCCGCACGACCGTGGTGCTGACGAGCAGCCCGCTCGTGCTTGACCGGGCCGACGAGGTGGCGCTGCTCGTCGACGGGCGGGTCGCCGCCGTCGGCACCCACCGCGAGCTGCTGTCCGACCAGGCCTACCGCGCGACGGTCCTGCGCACGGAGGTGAGCACATGACGCTCCTGCCGGTCGCGAGCCCGCGCGACGTCCGCTCCTACGCAGCAGGTCTCGCGCGCCGGCACCCGCGCGCCCTCGCCCTGTCGCTGCTGCTCTACGCCGGCGCCGCCCTCGCCGGGCTCGTCGCGCCACGGCTGCTCGGCGGGCTCGTCGAGTCCGTCGAGAAGGGCACGACGGTCCAGTACGTCGACCGCATCGCGCTGCTGCTGGCGCTGGCGGTGCTCGTGCAGACCGCCCTCACCAAGTGGTCGCGCACGATCTCGCTGGTGCTGGCCGAGCGCGTCTTCGCCGACCTGCGCGAGGACTTCCTCGAGCGCGTGGTCGCGCTGCCGCTGTCGACGGTGGAGCGGGCCGGGTCGGGGGACCTGCTGAGCCGCACCACCTCCGACGTCGACACCCTCGCCAAGACGGTCCGCTACGCCGTGCCCGAGGTGCTCGTCGCGACGGTGACCGTGCTGCTGACGGTGGTCGCCGCCTTCGTCGTCGCGCCGCTCGTCGCCTGCGCGATGCTCATCTCGGCACCGCCGCTGTGGCTGTCCACCCGCTGGTACCTGCGCCGGGCGCCGCAGGGCTACCTCGCCGAGAGGGCGGCGTACGCCACGGTGACCGCCGGGATGGCGGAGAGCGCCGAGGCCGCGCGGACGATCGAGGCGCTCGGCCGGCAGGCCGAGCGGGTGGCGCGCACCGACGGCGACATCGCCACGGCGTACGCGACGGAGCGGTACACCCTGCGGCTACGCACGATCTGGTTCCCGATCGTCGACCTGTCCTTCGTGACGCCGCTGGTCGGCGTGCTGCTGCTCGGTGGCTGGCTCTACTCCCGCGACCTCGCCACGCTCGGCGAGGTCACCACCGTCGCGCTGTACGTCCAGCTGCTGCTCGACCCGCTCGACCGGCTGCTGGGCTGGCTCGACGAGCTGCAGGTCGGGGCCTCGTCTCTGGCCCGGCTGGTCGGCGTCGCGGATGTCCCCGACGACCGCGAGCCGTCCGGCGCCGAGCCCGACGGCGAGGAGCTGCTGGCCGACGACGTGCGCTTCGCCTACCGCGAGGGGCACGACGTCCTGCACGGCCTCGACCTCGCGGTCCGGCAGGGCGAGCGGCTCGCCGTGGTCGGGCCGTCCGGCGCGGGCAAGTCGACGCTCGGGCGGCTGCTGGCCGGGGTGCACGGGCCGCGCACCGGCGCCGTCACCCTCGGCGGGGTACCCGTGCTCGACCTGCCGCTCGAGCGCCTGCGCACCGAGGTCTCGCTGGTGACGCAGGAGCACCACGTCTTCGTCGGCACGATCGGCGAGAACCTCTCGCTGGCCAAGGACGGCGCGAGCGACGACGAGCTGAGCGCTGCGCTCGACGCCGTCGACGCGCTCGAGTGGGTGGAGGCGCTGCCGGACGGACTCGAGACCGCCGTCGGCGCAGGTGGTCTCGTGCTGACGCCCGCGCAGGCGCAGCAGGTCGCGCTGGCCCGGCTCGTGCTCGCCGACCCCCACACGCTGGTGCTCGACGAGGCGACGTCGCTGCTCGACCCGCGGGCGGCACGGCACCTCGAGCGGTCGCTGGCGGCCGTCGTCACCGGCCGCACCGTCGTCGCGATCGCGCACCGGCTGCACACCGCGTCGGACGCGGACCGGGTCGCGGTCGTCGAGGACGGCCGGGTCACCGAGCTCGGCAGCCACGACGAGCTGCTGGCGCTGGGCGGCTCGTACGCCGCGCTGTGGGCGTCCTGGCAGTCCGAGACGGTGGCTCGATGACCAGCCGCCCGGCGGCGGGCGGCGGCCGGTGGGTGAGCGTCTCGCCCGAGCGGCTGCAGCGATGGCTGGACGGCTTCGCCGCCCGGCACGGCCACGTGACCCGCACCTTCGACGAGCGGGTCGTCCGGCTCGAGGCCGAGGACGGTGCAGTCGCCGAGGTCGAGGTGCCCTTCCCACCGCTGGGCGGGGCGCTGGTCGGGCACGCCCTGCGCGACCGGCGGGTGGGCGTGCTCCTCGTCCGCCTCGGCGGCAGCGCGGTCGGCGTCTTCGAGGGGCCGCGGCTCGTGGTGTCGAAGGTGACCACCCGCCAGGTGCACGGCCGGTCCGCCGCGGGCGGCCAGTCGCAGCAGCGCTTCGCCCGCCGCCGCGAGGGCCAGGTGCGCGTCGCGCTGCAGGCGTTCACCGACACGGCGGCCCGGGTGCTGGTGCCGGAGGCGCCGACCCTCGACGCGGTGGTCGTCGGCGGGGAGCGGACGGCCGTCGACGAGGTGCTGGCCGACCGCCGACTCGAGCCGCTCCGGCCGCTGGTGGCCGGTCGGCTGCTGGACGGCCCCGACCCGCGGCTGAAGGTCCTCGAGGCCTCCTACGAGCAGCTCCGGGCCGTCTGGATCCGCGTCCTCGACCCGGGCTGACCGGTATCAGCCGGTAGGCGGCTCGTCCTTGCCGGCCTCCTCGAGGGCGTCCGCCTCCTCCTTGGTCTTGTGCACGGCGCCGTCGGCGTGGTCCGGCGGGCCGTAGACGGTGTAGAGCACCAGCGGGTTCGGGCCCTCGTTGAGGAAGTTGTGCTTCTTGCCGGCCGGCACGACGACGACGTCGCCGGCCGCGACCTTCTTCTCCCGCCCGCTGATCACGGCCTTCCCCACGCCGCTGACGAAGGACAGGATCTGGTCGTTCTCGTCGTGCACCTCCTCGCCGATCTCCCCGCCCGGCGGGATCGTCATGATCACCAGCTGGGTGTGCTCGCCGGTCCACAGGACCCGGCGGAAGTCGGCGGACTGCTCGGCCACGGTCGCGATCTCGAAGTGCTCCATGGCCCACCGCTTCCCCCTGCACCCGCTGCTCACGCATCCCGATCATGAGGTGCCGGACCGGCCGGACCGTCGTACCGTCGTCCCATGAGCTCCCCCTGCCGCCGGACCGTCCTCAAGGGCGCCGCAGCGACCTGCGGCGTCGGGCTGCTCGCGGCCTGCGGCGGCGAGGACCCGGCCCCCGCGACCGGCAGCAGCGGGAGCGGGGTGCGCGCCGCGCTCGTGCGCCTGGACGAGGTGCCGGTCGGCGAGGCGGTCGAGGCCACCGACGCCGACGGCGGCAAGGTGCTCGTCTCGCGGCTGAGCGAGGACGAGGTCGTCGCCTTCAGCGCGGTCTGCCCGCACCAGGGCTGCACCGTCGCGCCGGACGGCGAGCAGCTCGCCTGCCCGTGCCACGGCTCGCAGTTCGAGCTCGACGGGTCGCTCAAGCGCGGTCCGGCTGAGAAGGGCCTGACGCCGTACGAGGTGGAGGTCGTCGACGGCCAGGTGCTCCCGGCCTGACGGCCTACCCGGCCAGCTCGTCCTCGAGGCCGGCGGTCGCCATCCCGGACCAGGTGCCCTCGACCGAGTGGGCCAGCACGACGAGGTCGTGCTTCTTGCCGGCCTTGTCGCAGACGTGGTCGCGCAGCAGCGCCTCGGGCTCGTAGCCCAGGCCCTGGAACATGCCGATCGCCGGCACCGCGTCGGCGACGACCTCGACGACGGTCTTCGTGAGCCCCATCTCGAACGACGCGAGCAGGCCGTAGCGGGCAAGCTCCCGGCCGACGCCCTTGCCGCGCGCGGCGGGGTCGACGACGACGCGCAGGCTGCCGACGTGGGAGGACCAGCCGACCTGCGGGAGCACGGCGACGTAGCCGATCACCGTCCCGTCGTCGTCGACGGCGACCGCCCGGCGCGGGCGGTCCTCCTCCAGCCAGCCCGCCACGAGGCCGGGCTCGAGAACGTCCTCGGCGAAGCTGTTGTGGTCGGACTCAGGCACCCGCCTGAAGAAGTCCTGCAGCGGGGCGACGTGCTCGGGGGCGAGCGGGCGGACGTCCATCAGGCGTTCTCCTCCTCCACGACGACGGAGTGCTCGCGCAGCCAGTCGAAGATCTTGGGCAGCGTGGTCACCGCGGCGGTGCGGCCCATCACCAGGCCGACGTGGCCGGCCGGCAGCTCGAGGGTCTCGGCGCGGTCGGAGCCGACCAGCTCGCAGACCGGCAGCGCCGCGGCGGACGGCACGATGTGGTCGCGGCCGGCGACGACGTTGAGCAGCGGCCACTGCACGTCGCGCAGCGACAGCAGGCGGCCGTCCAGGCGGACCCGGTCCGCCATGAGCGAGCCGTCCTTCATGAGCTCGACGGTCTCGCGGAAGGCCTTGCCGGGGAACGGGATGTGGTCGCGGGTCCACTGCCCCATGACCTGGAAGCCCTCCATCTGCTTGTCGTCCCAGAGCTTCTCCCACAGCACGGCGTACTGCGTCAGGTCGGCTGTGGGCTTCAGCACGCGGAAGGCGTTGCGGATGACCTCCGGCGGCACGTTCCCGGTCTCGTCGACCAGGTCGTCAGGCTCGAGCCGGCCGCCACCGACGACCCGGCCGAACATCCCCATCTCGCTGAAGTCGACCGGGGTCGCCATCGTCACCAGCGAGGACACCGGCAGGTCGGGGTGCGCCGCGCCGAGCAGCAGCGACAGCAGACCGCCGTAGCAGTAGCCGATCACGTTGAGATCGTCACTGCCGGAGCTCTCGAGCACCGCCTCGACGGCGGCGGGCAGCAGGTCGTCGACGTAGTACGACAGCCCGTTGCCTGAGTCGGTCTCGTCGGGGATCCCCCAGTCGAGCATGTACGGGTCGAAGCCCGCGTCGCGCATCGCCTGCACGAAGCTCATGCCGGGGTAGAGGTCGAGGATGTAGCTGCGGCTGATGAGGCTCATGACGACGAGCACCGGGGTGCGCACCGTGATGTCGTCGCTGCGGTAGCGCCACAGCTCGGCCTTGTCGCGGGTCCAGACGACGTCCTTAGGCGTCGTCGCGACCTTGGGCCGGTCGATCCCGGCCACGTACTTCACGCCGTTGCGCGCTCGCAGCAGGTTGCGGCCGACGTCGCGGCGCACCCGCGCCAGCAGCTCTTCCGGATCCGGCGTCAATCCCACGGTCTCCTCCTCCTGCTGCCAGCGCGGCGGACCGTCGCAGGCTGTCGTCGAGCCGCTTCACGTTGCGGTCCAGGGCACTGACCTGCTCGCGCAGGCGGACCACGTCGCTCGCGGTCGGCAGGTTGACGCGGTGCAGGGCGCGGCGGGTGGTGCGCTCCACACGGCGACCGACCTCGGCGCGGGTCCACATGACCAGCCCGGCCACGTCGGCGAAGACGTCGGTCTGGACCGCCTCCTCCAGGCGTGAGCCCAAGGGTCGCTCGACCGCGTCATACGCGCGTCGCCAGAGCGGCTTGCCGGCCATGCCCACCTCCTCGCGCCTCGTCGTGCCGTACGGGTCCCTGCCCACCACCGCCGGGGTCCACGCAGACCTCGGGTCGTACGGTGTGACCTGGCTCTCGTGTGGCAAGACCCTACGACGACGAGAGGCGGGGCCGACATGGCAGCGCAGGCAGAGACGCAGACGCAGACCGTGACCGGGCGTTCGGCGGCGGACGGCTCGCCGCTGGACGTGATGCTCACGGACGCGGCGATCGGCCCGGTCCGCCGGCTCGTGCCCGGGCGGGCCGGCCTCAAGCTGTGGGCCCGGCTGGCCTCCCGGCCGGTCGACACCGCAAAGCTCGGCCTCAAGACCACGGTCGAGCTCGGCAAGGTCGCCCTGGGCACCTCGCAGGTCGAGCCCGGACCCCGCGACAAGCGCTTCGCCGACCCGGCCTGGACCGGCAACCCGGTGCTGCACCGGCTCTGCCAGGCCTACCTGGTCAGCGGTTCAGCGCTCGAGCACGTCGTCGACGACGCCGACCTCGACTGGCGCAGCGAGCAGCAGATGCGCTTCATCGTCCAGATGCTCGTCGACGCGATGGCGCCGTCGAACAACCCGTTCCTCAACCCGGCCGCGCTCAAGACCGGCCTGGACACCGGCGGCCGGAGCTACCTCAACGGCGCGAAGCAGTTCGTCCAGGACATGGCCTCGCGACCGCGCATCCCGGCGATGGTCGACGGCCGCGGCTTCTCCGTCGGCGGCAACCTGGCGACCACGCCCGGGGCGGTCGTGCTGCGGACCCCGGTCTTCGAGCTGCTGCAGTACGCCCCGCGCACCGAGCAGGTGAGGCAGGTGCCGCTGCTCCTCATCCCGCCGATGATCAACAAGTTCTACATCGCCGACCTGGCGCCGGACCGCAGCATGGTCCAGCACTGGCTCGACGCCGAGCAGCAGGTCTTCGCCATCTCCTGGCGGAACCCGGCCGCCGAGCACCGCGGGTGGGACCTCGACAGCTACGCCGGAGCGGTGCTCGAGGCGCTCGACGCGGTCGAGGAGATCACCGGCAGCGACCGCAGCCACGTCCTGGGGCTGTGCGCGGGCGGCATCGTCACGAGCGCCGCCGTCTCGCACCTGGTGGCGACCGGCCGTGGGGACCGCATCGCCGGGCTGACCCTCGGCGTGACGCTGCTGGACCAGGAGCGGGCCGGCACCGTGGGCTCGATGGTGGATGCCAACACCGCCCAGATCGCGGTCGCCCAGTCGCAGCGCAAGGGCTACCTCGACGGCAAGGCGCTGGCCGGCGTCTTCGCCTGGCTGCGGCCCAACGACCTGATCTGGAACTACTGGGTCAACAACTACCTGCTCGGGAAGCGCCCGCCGGCCTTCGACGTCCTGGTGTGGAACGCCGACACCACCCGGATGCCGGCCGGCCTGCACCGCGACTTCATCGCCATGTCGCTGGACAACTCGCTCACCAAGCCGGAGAGCCTGACCGTGCTCGGCACCCCGGTCGACCTCAGCAAGGTCGACGTCGACTCCTACGTCGTCGCCGGGAGCACCGACCACATCTGCCCCTGGGACAGCTGCTACCGCAGCGCCCACCTGCTCGGCGGCGACACCCGCTTCGTGCTCTCGACGGCCGGCCACATCGCCGCGCTGGTCAACCCGCCGTCCAACCCGAAGTCGAACTTCCGTGTCAACGACGCGCTGCCCGAGTCGGCCGAGGAGTGGCAGGCTGGCGCGGTCACCCACCCGGGCAGCTGGTGGGCCGACCACGTCGCCTGGCTGGCCGCTCGTTCCGGCGAGCTCAAGGACGCACCGAAGGACCTCGGCAGCGCGCAGCACGACCGCATCGGCAAGGCACCGGGGGCGTACGTGATGGAGCCGTGACGCTGGTCCGCGTGGGCCGCGGTGCGGCGGCCACGCGGCTGCACGTCGAACGGCAGGGCACCGGCGAGCCGGTGCTGTGGATCACCGGCTTCGCGATCAGCAGCGAGATCTTTACGCCCGTGATCGACTTGTACACAGGTACTTTCGACTGCATCCGCTACGACAACCGCGGGGCGGGGCGCTCGCCGGCGCCGTGGCGGGTCACGTCGATCCCGGAGCTGGCCGGCGACGCCGTGCGGCTGCTCGACGCCCTCGAGCTCGACAGCGCCCACGTCTACGGCCTGTCGATGGGCGGCATGGTCGCGCAGGAGATGGCGATCCGCTTCCCCGACCGCGTCCGCGGGCTGGTGCTGGGCGGCACCAGCCACGGCGGCCCGCGCGCCGTCCTCCCCTCGCCGCGCGTCGCGGCCGCGCTGACCAGCCGCAGCGCGCCCGCCGCGGTGCGCGCCGAGCTCGTGGGGCGGGCGCTGTTCACGCCGGAGTTCCGCAAGCGCGAGCCCGAGCTGGTGCGTCGCTACCTCGGCCTGCTGGCCAAGCACCGGACGTCGGCCCGCGGGCTCGTCAGCCACCTGACGGCCGCGACCTACCACGACACCCGCGCTCGGCTGGGCCGGATCAGCGCCCCGACGCTGGTGCTGCACGGCGCGCGCGACGAGCTCACGCCGGTGGCGAACGCGCGCCTGCTCGCGGACGCGGTCCCCGGCGCCGAGCTGCGGCTGGTCGACGCCGGCCACGCCTACCTGCTGGAGCGGCCCGAGCAGTCCTTCCGACTGTTCGCCGACTGGCTCGCCGAGCGCTCCCCCGTGCCGGCCGGACCTCCGCTCACCGGGCTCGCTGCGCGCGGCGAGCCGCTCACCCGCCACCTCGGCCTACCGGTGGGGGCGCTGCGCACCGCGCGCAGCCTCACCTCGGTGCGCCCCTCCTGGAAGGACCGCTGACCCGTGCGCGCCGAGGACGTCCGCAAGCAGCTCACGACCCCCATCGGGGCGCCCGCCTACCCGCCGGGCGGGCCGTACCGCTTCACCGATCGCGAGTACCTCAACATCACCTACCGGACCGACCCGGAGGCGATGCGCGCCATCGTGCCGGAGCCGCTGACGGTCGGCGAGCCGCTGGTCACCTTCGAGGTGATGAAGATGCCGGACGTCACCGGCCTCGGCGCGTTCACCGAGTCCGGTCAGGTGCTCACGGTCGAGCACGAGGGTGAGCAGGCGGCCTACCTGCACGCGATGTACGTCGACAACCTCGGCTCGATCACCAGCGGGCGGGAGATCAGCGCCTTCCCGAAGAAGTTCGGCAACGCCCGGCTGCACCTCGACGTCGACACCCTGGTCGGCACGCTGGACTACCGCTCGCTGCGGGTCGCGACCGCGACGATGGGCTACAAGCACGCGCTTTACGACGAGGCCGACGCGCGGGCCGAGATCACCCGGCCGACCTACGCGCTGAAGATGCTGCCCGGCTACGACCGCCGGCCGCGGATCTGCGAGCTCGTCCGCAGCCAGATCACCGACCTGACGATCAAGGGCGCGTGGACCGGACCGGCCCGGCTGCAGATGTTCGCGCACGCCCTCGCGCCCCTCGCGGACCTCCCGGTGCTCGAGGTCGTGTCGGCGTCGCACATCCTGTGCGACCTGACCCTGGGACGGCCGTCGGTCGTCCACGACTACCTGGAAGGCGACGCATGAGTGACGAGGTCCTGTACGAGGTCGACGGCCACATCGCGACGATCACGCTCAACCGGCCGGAGCAGCGCAACTCGGTCAGCCCGGAGCTGACGACGCAGCTGGCCGCGGCGATGGACCGCTTCGAGGCAGACGACGAGGTCTGGGTCGGCATCCTCACCTCGACCGGGACGATGTTCTGCGCGGGCGCCGACCTCAAGGCCCTCGGCGCCGGGCGCGGCGAGGAGCTGTCCACCGAGGCGGGCGGCTTCGGCGGCTTCGTGCGCTACCCGCGCACCAAGCCGGTCATCGCCGCCGTCCGCGGCTTCGCGCTCGCCGGCGGCACCGAGCTCGTGCTGGCCTGCGACCTCGTCGTGGCCGGCACCGACGCGCAGTTCGGCGTCCCCGAGGTGACCCGCGGCCTGGTCGCGGCCGCCGGCGGGCTGTTCCGGCTCCCCCGGGTGCTCGGACAGGCGCGGGCGATCGAGCTGATCCTCACCGCCGACCGGCTGGCGGCCGAGGAGGCCCACCGGCTCGGGATGGTCAACCACCTCGCCGAGCCCGAAGCCGTGCTCGACCGGGCGCGCGAGCTGGCCGAGCGGATCTGCCGCAACGCGCCGCTGGCCGTGCGCGAGAGCCTCGCGATCGCCCGCGACGCGCTGCTCATCAGCGACGACGAGGGCTGGAAGCGCAGCGCCGACGCGATGGACCGGGTGCGCGGCAGCGACGACGTGCGCGAGGGCATCACCGCCTTCATCGAGAAGCGCGACCCGCAGTGGACCGGGCGGTGACCCGCCCGCTCGACGGCGTGCGGGTCGTCGAGGTCGCCGGCTGGATGGCCGCCCCGGGCGCGGCCGCGGTGCTGTCCGACCTCGGCGCCGACGTCGTCAAGGTCGAGCCGCTGCGCGGCGACCCGGTGCGCGGCGTGATCCGCCAGCCCGAGGTCGACCCGCCGCTCGACGCGCCGTTCCAGATGGACAACCGCGGCAAGCGCGGCATCGCCGTGGCGCTGGACCGGCCCGAGGGGCAGGAGCTGGTGCGGCGACTGTGCGACGGCGCCGACGTCTTCCTCAACAACCTGCTGTCCCGGCGACAGGAGAAGTTCGGGCTCGACCCGGCCACCCTGCTCGCCCGCAACCCGGCGCTCGTGCACGCCACGCTCACCGGCTACGGGCTCGACGGCCCCGATGCCGCCCGACCCGGCTTCGACATCACGACCTTCTTCGGCCGCGGTGGGATCACGCACTCCATCACCGAGCCGGGCGAGCAGGCCCCGCGGGCGCGGCCGGCGCAGGGCGACCACGCGGCGGCCCTGGCGATGGTCGCGGCGGTGCTCGCGGCGCTGCGGCTGGTCGAGCGCACCGGCCAGGGGCAGGTCGTCGACGTCAACCTGCTCGCCACGGCCGCCTGGACGATGGCGACCGACCTCTCCTCGACGCTGGTCGACGGGCAGGACCCGCTGATGCTCGGCCGTCGCCGCCGGCGGCACGCGCTGCAGGAGAGCTTCCGTACCGCCGACGACCGCTGGATCCTGCTGTTCATGCCGGAGCCGCACTGGTGGCCGAAGTTCTGCGCCGTCGTCGGGCGCCCCGAGTGGGCCGCGGACGAGCGGCTCTCGACCTTCGACGCGCGGCTGGCGAACATGCCGCTGGTCACCGACCTCATGGACGAGGCCTTCGCGACCCGCACCCTCACCGACTGGGGTCTGCGGTTCGACGAGGCCGGCCTGACCTGGGGACCGGCCGCCACGGTGAGCGAGGTCGCCGCCGACCCGCACTCCGCGGCCGTCGGCACCTTCCCCGAGGTCCAGCACCCGTCGTACGGCGCGTTCCGGACCGTCGCGGCGCCGATGCGGCTGCGCGGGCAGGACCTCACGCCGCGCGGTCCGGCTCCTGACCTCGGGCAGCACACCCGCGAGGTGCTCGGCGAGCTCGGGCTGTCCACCGACGAGCTCGACGCGCTGGTCGCCGACGGGACCCTCGGCGCGGGCTAGGGCCGCTGCTGCTGCTCGCGGACCTCGTCGCGGGCGCGCAGCACGGCCAGCTGCACCCGGTCGCGGGCGGCGGTGCGCTCGGCGTAGTCCTGCCCGGCGAAGCGCGCCTCGGTGCTGCTGCTGATGAGCTCGACGACCTCGTCGGTGAGCTCGGGCTGGCCGAGGTCCTTCCAGCGCCGCACCATGCCCGGGCCCAGGTGCTCGAGCAGGTGCCGGATCCCGGCCGGCCCGCCGCCCAGGTGGTAGCTCTCGAACGGCCCGGCCGTCGCCCAGCGCACGCCCACGGACTCGGTGACGACCTGGTCGAGCTCCTCGGGCGTGACGACGCCGGACAGCACCAGGTGGACGGCCTCGCGAAAGACGGCGGACTGCAGGCGGTTGGCGACGAAGCCGCCGATCTCCTTGTGCAGCACCACCGGCACCTTGCCCAGCGAGCGGTAGAACGCCGCGGCGGCCTCCACCGTCTCGGCCGGCGTCTGCGCGCCCGGCACGACCTCGACCAGCGGCACGACGTGCGGCGGGTTGAACGGGTGGCCCACGAGGACCCGGCCGGGCTCGCGCATCGAGGCGCCCATGTCGCTGGGCATCAGCCCGGAGGTGGAGGACAGCAGCAGCGCGTGGGCCGGCGCGGCGGCCTCGATGCGGGCGAACAGCTCCTGCTTGAGCTCCAGGCGCTCCGGGCCGTTCTCCTGCACGACGTCGGCGCCGGTGACCGCCGCCTCGAGGTCGGGCCCGGTGGTGATGCTGGCCAGCAGGTCGCCCGGCAGCACGGCTGCCAGCTCACTCACACCGGCGCGGACGACCTCGTCGAGGTCCGGCCGCGGGTCGGTGACCCGCACCTGGTGGCCCTTCGCGGCGAACAGCGCCGCCCAGGACAGACCGATCGTGCCGGCGCCGACGACCGTGACGATCACGGGCTCGGCGCCAGCGTCGCGGCGATCTCGCGGTAGGCGTGCCGGTTGAAGGCCAGCCCGATGTGGCTGCCGGTCACCTCGACGCAGCGGGCGTACGGCACGACGCAGGCCCGCCAGCGGACGACCCCGTCACCCTTGGAGTAGATGCTCGTCAGCGGGACCGACTCCGGGAACGGCGCCCGGTAGTCCTCGGCGTAGCGGCACAGGCAGGTGTGGGTGAAGCAGCCCTGGCTGGCCCGGTGGACGTCGCGGCGGTGCACCAGCTTCTTGACGCCCTCGACGGCGAGCCGGGTGGGCTCGCTGATGTCGAACGGCTCGTCGAGGCCCGAGCCCATGGAGACGACCTGCGAGACCTGCTCGGGGTGCCTGGCAGCGAGCGCCTTGGCGAAGTGGCCGCCCCGGCTGTGCCCGATGATCGCGACCTTCCGACCGCTGGACAGGTGGGCGTGCAGCAGCACCCTGGACAGCCGATCGACGGCGGTGTCGGAGCAGCGGACGTTCGAGGCGATGCCCGCGCGGCGGGGGCGGTGGCCGAGGCGCCGCAGCCAGGTCGCCATGACCGACAGCGAGGCGTCGCCGGCGAGGAAGCCGGGGATGAGCAGCACCGGTCCGCCGTCACCACGGGGCAGCCCCACCCCGCGGTAGACCGGGTCGGCGAGCAGGCGAGCGAGCTCGGCCTGCCATCGGAGCTCGCGCAGGTGAGCGCCCCACCAGCGGGGCTCGGCGATCGTCGTCATCGTTCCATTGTGAACCACGCCACCCCCCTCCGGCACTACTCCGAGGGCTGGGGCAGCCGGCACTCGTCGACCTCGGGGTTGACCCCGAGGTAGTTCAGCGGTCCGGCGACGACCGTCAGCGCGATGGTGCCGACCTCGGCGCAGCCGGCGTCGTCACCGGCCAGGTAGCCGCGCTGGAACGCGGCTAGGACGCCGATGACGAGCCAGATGACCAGGAGCAGGGAGCCGAAGCGCATGGCGTTGCTCTGCCCCGTCCGACCGGACTCCACGCTCGCCCGTCCGGGTGGAGCAGGTCGGCGTGGAGCGCGTCAGCGGCGGCGCCAGGCGCTGCGGTCGAGCTCGGCGGCCGGGACGGCCCGGCCGTACAGCCAGCCCTGGGCGAGGTCGACGTCGAGCGCCCGCAGGGCCTGCTCCACTGCCGTCGTCTCGACGCCCTCCGCCACGACCTCCAGCCCGAGGTCGTGGGCCATCCGCACGACCCCGCCGACGAGGGCGGCGTCGCGCGCGTCGCAGTGCACCCGAGTGCTGAAGGCGCGGTCGACCTTGATGCGCGACACCGGCAGGCTGTGCAGGTAGGACAGCGCGGAGAAGCCGGTGCCGAAGTCGTCGACGGCGCAGGCCGCCCCGGCCCTGGTCAGCACCGCCACCGCCTCCCGAGCCCGGTCGTCGACCAGGGCGCTCTCGGTGATCTCGACCCCGAGCGTGCCCTCCGCGTCGCGCACCATCTCGGCCAGCCGCTCGACGACCGAGGCGTCGCGCAGGGCCGCCGGCGAGACGTTGCACGCGACCCCGACGTCGAAGCCCTCGGCCCGCCACTGCGCCACCTGCGCGGCGGCCGAGCCGGCGACCTGCAGGGTCAGCTCGTCGACGAGGTCGGTCTGCTCGGCGAGCGGGATGAACAGCGCCGGCAGGAGCAGCCCGCGCGTGGGGTGCTGCCAGCGCACCAGCGCCTCGAGCTCGCGGACCTCGCCGGTGCGCAGGTCGACGAGCGGCTGGTAGTGCAGGACGAGGGCGTCGCCGGCCAGCGCCTCGCGCAGGTCGACGAGCAGCGCGAGGCGCTCGCTGCGCTCCCGGTCCAGCAGCGGGTCGAACAGCGCCCACCCGGTCCGCTCGCTCTTCGCTCGGTACATCGCGAGGTCCGCGTGCTGCAGCAGCCGGCCCGGCTCGTCGCCGTGCTCGGGCGACAGCGCCACCCCGATGCTCGCGCCGAGCGTGACGTCGAGACCGGGCAGCCGGAACGGCTCGGCCATCGAGCGCACCACCTCGGCGGCCATCGCGACCGCCTCCTCGGCGGTGCCGGCGCTCGACAGGCACACGGCGAACTCGTCGCCGCCCAGCCGGGCGACCAAGCCCCGGCCACCCACGACGTCCGCCAGCCGCCGGCCGAGCTGGCCGAGGACCTCGTCGCCCGCGACGTGGCCGAGGCTGTCGTTGACGTCCTTGAAGTCGTCGAGGTCCAGCAGCAGCAGGGCGAACGGCCCGCCGCCGTCGCGCAGCGCCCGCTCGAGGCTGGTGCGCAGGGTGAGCCGGTTGGGCAGTCCGGTGAGCGCGTCGTGCGTGGCCTGGTGCCGGACCCGGCCCTCGACCGCCGCGCGCTGCACCGCCCCCGCGAGCGCGGCGCAGACCGTCGACAGGAAATCCACCTCGACCTGCTCGAACCGGTGCTGCTCAGACGTGTGGCAGGACAGGACCCCCCACACCACCCCCTCGACGACGACGGGCACCAGCGAGCCGCTGCGGACGCCGTACGCCTGCGCGTACCCCTGCTGCTCGGGCGTCCCGTCGAGGTAGTCGGGCACCACCACCGGCTGCCGGTCGACGACCAGCCGGTCCAGCTGCGGACCGCCCGGGACGCGGGTGACCCCGGCCACCACCGCGTCCAGAGTGCCTGCCCGCACGAGGAAGTCACCCTCCGGCATGCGCTCCAGCAGGCCCACGCTACCGAGCCCCATCACCTCGTTGACGCGGTGCACCGCGTGGTCGAACAGCTCCACCAGCGTCGGCTGGGTAAGGGCCCGGGTGGCGATGCCGGCGAGCACGGCCTGCTGCGCGGCTCGGAGCTCCAGCGCCCGGCTGGCGTCCCGCTCGTCGGTCACGTCGCGGACGGTCAGCACGACCCCGTCGACCGCGGGGTCGTCGAGCAGGTTGTTGGCGATCCACTGCAGGACGCGCAGCCGGCCGTCCGGCAGACGCACCGGCAGGTCGATCGGCGCGCCGGCGCCCGGCTCGGCCAGGACCGACCGCCAGAAGTCGGTGGCGGCCCGCCGGTGAGAGGCGAGCACCAGCCCAAGCAAGGGGGCGACCAGGTCGTTGCCGAGGACCTGCGCGGACGGGGAGGCGTAGGTGACCGAGCCGTCGCGCCCGACGAGCAGCAGCATGTCCGAGGAGTACTGCACCAGGGCGAGGTGGCGGCGGTGCGAGGCCTGCGTCGAGGCGAGCAGGACGGCGTTGTCCAGGGCCAGGCTGAGCCGGTCGACGACCGCGGCGGCCAGGCGGAGGTCGTCCCGCGAGAAGGCGCCGCTCTCCCGCCCGACCACGAGCACACCGAGCACCTCGCCACGCGCGGTCAGTCGCACCCCGTGCACGGCGTCCACCCGCAGTACCCCCGGGTCGAGCCCGGCGGCCCAGGAGATCCGCTCGGCGATCCCCTCCTCGGACAGGTGCTCGTCGCCGGACGCGAGCACCCGCTGGACGAAGCCGCCGGGGCGGTCGGCGAGCAGGAAGCCGCCCA
>Ga0136633_1001551_pt1 | contig 16832 bp, 11 predicted proteins | sample AntDrymeUQ832206_2_FD_105494 | JGI IMG/M metagenome (GOLD analysis project Ga0136633, IMG submission 105494) | Polar desert sand microbial communities from Dry Valleys, Antarctica - metaG UQ83 (22.06) | ecosystem: Environmental > Terrestrial > Soil > Desert | place: Antarctica: Dry Valley...
GCGGCCGCGGCCGCCCAGAGCTCGGCGGCCGGCGGGCGGCCGATGAAGCTGGCGGTCACGACGCCTTGTGCGTCGGCCACCAGAGTCGCGGGTACGACGTCGATGGCGTAGCGGTCATGTAGGTCCCGGCGCGTCTGCCACGGCACCTCGTCGTAGGCCACGTTTCCGCTCTCCAGCGGGCGAGCCTTGGCCACCGTCTCGGCGCAGCTGTCGCAGGTGGCGGAGGTGAACACGACGACCAGCTTCGTCTTGTCGGGTGAGGCGAAGTCACGGCGGTCGAGTTGCACGGGAAGGGTGAAGTTGCGCGGCTGAGTCGGCGCGTCCCCGTGTGCGGCGGCCCGCCGCCGCTCGATCACCCACGCGACCGCGACCGCGAGAACGACCAGCACTATCGCCACCAGCACCCGCTCCACGCCCCCAGTCTCCCAACTTCGGTTCCCGCGCCCACCCTCAGGGTGGTTCTGGGACCGAAGTTGGCTTAAGACACGAAGGGGATGGCGAGGCTGGTCGAGATGCCGGCGCGGCCAACGCGGTACATCGCCCGCTCGACGACCACGGGCCGGTCCGCCTCCACGACCAACGCAGCCTCCAGGACCTCTTCTCCCAGTCCCGGAGTGGCAGCAGCCAGCACGTCGTTGAGCTTGAAGCCCCTCCGACCAAGCGGCGGCACGGTGAGCCCTCCCAACTTGTCGAGCAGCTCGGCGCGACCGTTCGCGATCGCGGTGACGCTGACCTTGGCCGGCTGATCCGAGGAGTTGTAGACGACGATCCACTCCTCAACCGCACTGGTGGCCACTCCCGCGGCGACTCCCCAGCGCAGTGCAGGCTCGGTTCCCCCCAAGGTGGTCCCGAGCCCGGCGCGACGGCCGGTCGCCTCGATTCCGCGCTCGATGACCACGCCGACGCCGTTGAGCGAGCGGAACAGCGCGGAGTGACCCATCCCCTCGGGCACCAGGACCCCGGCCTCGGCTTCGCCGTTGACCGTCAGCGTCACCCGTCCGTGCGCGGGGACCGGAACGGCGAAGGGCTCGAAGACCCCGTCGTCGAGCACCATCTCCAGGTCGACGGAGGCCTCTTCGTCGCCGGGGTTGTAGAGGTGGAAGCGCTCGACCACACCGCCGCCGGTGACGCCCTCAGGAAAGCGCCATGTTTCCGCGGCGTGCGGCGCGCCCAGCCCGGCAACTATTCCGCGCTGACCCGGTTCAGCGCGACGGCCGATCTTCCCCGCCACCAACCGGCCGCTGCGCGCCACGATCGATGTCGAAACCGCGGCCTCCCGCCTCACGTGGTCGCCGACATTGACCGCGACCAGTGAACGTGGTGCCACCACCACACCTTGGAGATCGGCCGGTTCGGCTCTTCCCTCGGTCGCGGCGAAGCCCAGATCGATGATGGCCGGCACCGAGAAGGGGTTGTAGAGGTGCAAGAGAAGTGTCGAGGCCCGAGTGGTGGCGCCGTCGGCGAAGTACCAGGAGTCCGAGCCCGAAATCGCACACGCGCTCAGGTCGAAGCCCAGCGACCCCGCCACACCCTGCTCCACGAGTACGTCTCCGCCATCCACCTCGACGGTGACCGCGACGTGCGGGGATTGGACGAGCTCCTTGGGGTTCAGCACGACGCGGCTGTACGGAGCCAGGGCGAACCGCTCCTGCACTGCGGGAGGCGGTGTCGGTGCGCCCGGGGAGAAGGCGACGGCGGTGGCGATCCCCTCGACTGCCTGGTCGCCGGTGTTTGCCACCACCACCGTCAACTCCGCGTCCCCATCCGGCGAAGTGGAGCCACCGGGGCAGTACCAGGTGGTCGACGCCGCACTCGACCCCGGCGCGGCCACGACCGGCCCATCCCCGCCGGCCTGAGGGACGGCGGTAGGGGTCGTCAACAGCAACCGATCCGCGGCTAGGACGCCGATGAGCATCGTGGCGATGACCACGATCACCGGCACGCGGTGAGACCTCATGAGGTCGCCTTCGGCGTGGCACGCCGCGCGGCGCGACGGGACCGTGATGCCCGCCAGACCCACCTGGCTGCCAATGCCCACATCACGATCTGCCCGACGACGATCGCCCACTGCCACACCGGCGATCGGTATGCCAGCGTGGCCGCGCCGCCGGCCTCGATATCCCACGCGTTGGCCACGCCGAAGGCTTCCTCGCGTGGCGCGAGTTCACCGCCTTCGAGTTTGAGTCCCCATCCGGACGACGGGCTTTCCGCCAGCAGAACTCGGGTGCCCACCTCGACATCCCCTGAGAATCTTGTGGGAACGGAGTCGTTTCCGTCCGGCAGTACAGAAGCGGTGCCGCCCAAGTCGGCGGAGGCAGCTCCCACGAGCCCCCCGCTCACCAGAGTGCCTCCCGGCAGTTCAGCCCGGGAAGGAATCCACGCGGCGTTCTCGAACAGGACGACCGCGTCCTCGGTTTCGATCCGGCCCAGATCAACTTGCCGGTCGAGGATGGTCACGAGCTCGGCCGAAACCGGGGCTTGGCGCGCCTCCGGCGCCGGCCGGCGCGCCACGGCCACATAACGGATACCCATGGGAGCGAGCATGCGGCCCAGCTGAGTGGTCGACTGACCAGAGGCCAAGGAGAGTGCCTCCGCCACACTCCCCGTGGCGCCCGGGGGTCGCCCGGGCCACAACTCGGTCGCTTCGAGCCCGCCGTTTCGGGACAGCGAGTACGACGTGTCGGCGAAGCCGGACAGCTTCCAGGGATGACCGGGCACGGCCGCCGGGTTTCCCAACCACAGGATGCGGAAGTCACCCTGATCCAGGCGATCCCCTTCGTTGACGAAGGCCAAGGAACCGCCGAGATCGCGCTCGGGCTGGTCCCATCGTCCGCCGAAAGAGGCGCCGAGCACCGGCAACGCACCGAGGGCGACGGCGAGCGCGGCCGCGGGGGGCGCGATCTGGCGCCACCCGAAGCGGTAGGCCGGGAGATCGAGCTCGAAGGCGAGCACCCCGAGGCCCGCGGCGAAAGCCAGCCCGATCGCAGAGAGAGCGAGAGCGGGCTCCGGCGACGCCATGGGGACGGGTATCCAGCCGCGCGACGTGGTCCAGGCGAGGAGCCATCCACCCAGCGCCGCTCCCCACGCGGCCGCGGCCCACTTCAACCGCCACGAGCGGGCGATGATCAGCGGCAGCGCGCCGACAGCCAGCCAGGCCCACCCCGCTGGAGGCCCGCCCCACGGACCGGTCTCGAACCTCAGCAACTGGTCGAAGGCAAATGGACCAATGGCGGCCGGAGGAGCGGAGAAGGTCGACAAGGACCAGGGCAGCAGCAGTACGACGGCCAGCAGTACGGCGCCCAGTCCCGCCCGCACCGTCCGCAGCGGCAACACGTTGGCGCGCCCCACTAACGCGGAGCCGGCCCACATGCCGAGCGTGCCGACAACAACCACCGGCAGCAGCGATGGGGCGAAGGCGGCGGCCGCGGCAAGACCAATCCCCGCGCCGAGGAGCATCCGACGTTCGGGCAACTCGTCCTCGGCGACGCGCACGAGCCCCGTCACCACCCACGGGATGACCGCCCACGCGACCAGGCCGCTCCAGCGGCCGGCGGCCAACGCGTTCCACGGCACCGGGATGCCGGCGTAGGCGATTAGGACCGTGGCCCGTGCCCGGGTGGATTCGAGGCGACCCGCCAAACGGAACGCGCCAAACAGGCCGAGGGGGATGAGGCCGAGCACGAGAACCTTCTGCAGAAAGCCCATCGCCCCGAGCAGCAGGGTGCCGGCCGCGCCCAGCAGGGCGAAGGCCGGCGGCGACGCGCCCTCCCCGCCGATGCCAACCATCCGCCAGGCCGAGCCGTAGAGGCGCAGAATCGAAAGCGGGCTGTCGGGAAAGGGCAACTGTTCGCCGATGGCCGCGAGCTCGCCAGTCAACAAGCTCCGTGAACCGAAGGCGACGACCAGCGCGACCAGGGTCGCAACCACTGCGGTGGTCGAAGGGCGAATGGCCGCGGACATGCCACGGTTGGCGGCCTCGACGAAACGGCCCTGTTCGTCGGCCGTCAGGTGATGTTCGCGGGCGAAGTTCGTCAATCCGGCCGTGCCCCGGGACTGGAGTCGCCTGGCCTCGCTGTCCGGTATCGAACGTGTGGCGCGTACGGCGCGGCGGGCCGCTTTCAGGCTGGATCGGTTCTCCTTCGTCGCGTTCCACCGCCATGCCGCCAGCACTCCGGACGCGGCGCGGGGCCGCCCGGTGACCAGCGCGGCCAGCATGCGGACGAGGCTTACGACGATCGCCTGGGGCATGACTCGCAGCCGGTGCAGCGGGCCGTACGACTTGAGCGCCGCTCGCATCGCATGGCGCAGCAGCAGGACGTCGAGGTCCCGCGTGGACTCGACGCCGGGCGGAAGGCGGAGCCCGTCCTGCGCCGCCTCGCGGTGGCGGACGCGCGCCGCCGGGGCGACCAGGACGCGAGCGCCCGCGATCTGAGCCCTCCACGAGAGGTCGACGTCCTCGCCGCAGAACAGCATCGCCGGGTCGAACCCACCCAAGCTCTTAAAGAGGTCGGCCCGGATCAGCACGCATCCGCTCGGCGCACAGAACACGTCGCGTACCGCGTCGTGTTGCTCCTGGTCCAACTCGCCCCGCTCCACCAGGGGAACCGGCATGCCCATCTTGTCGGCGCTCATCCCGACCTTGAGCAGCACCCCGGAGTCTTCCCAGTCGACCAGCTTCGGGGCGACGATCCCCGCGTTGGATCGGAACGCCTCCTCGACGAGCAGCCTCACCACATCGGGGTCGGGCGCAACGTCGTCGTGGCACAACAGCAGATGCGAAGCGCCTTCGACAACCTCCAGCACCTCGTTCGTCGCCGCGCCGTACCCGGGGTTCCGACCGAGACGTCGCACATATGCACTGGGGATGACGTCGGCGACCCGGCGGGTGGGGTCCTCCTGGCTGCCCGCGTCCAGGATCAGTATCGAGAGGTTGGGGTAGTCCTGGGCCGCCAGCGCGCCCAGGCACTCCTCCAGCCACGGGCCGGAATCGTGGGTGACGACCACGGCGACCACCGCGGGCACGGTGGCCTCTGCCGGCGGGAGCGAGCCAGCTAGATGTGGGTTTGGGTCAGCCATGGGGGTCCAAGGTCAAGTGCTTGCAATAGTTAGCGAATGTGTTACTGTAGCTAGCACTAGAGCAGCAGTCCCTCATCCTCGCAAAGGAGCACCTCAATGCCCACCATCCCCGCAATTCCCACCCTGCCTGCAATCCCGACCACCTGGCAGGTCCCCTCGGTCGACAAGGCCCGCGATGCACTGACCGACGCCGCGTATGTCGGGGTCGGCGCCGCTGTCATCACGGCCCAGCAGGTCAACACGGCCCGCAAGGACGTCCAGGAGCTTCTCGAAGACGGCTTCGCCAAGCTCATCAACCTGCGCCCCGCCGAGGTCCGCAGCGAGCTCGTCGAGCGGATCGAGACTTTCGCCGACGCCGGCCGGAAGGCTCTCCGCAAGGAGAACAAGCCCGCCGCCAAGACCAGCACCAAGGCTGCCACCTCCAAGGTCGCCGCTTAGCAATCGGCCGGCGGCAGCGGGTCGGCGGCGCAGCCGCCCTCCCCTGCTGACGGCATGCACCGCCGGAGGCGGTGCCAACAAGAAGATGTTCAGTGGAAGACCGGGTGGCTCCGCCACCCGGTCTTTCACGTTCCAGCTCGCCGAGGAAGCTCTGCTTCCGAAGGCGAAGAGAAAAGCTCTGCTTCCGACGGCGAAACGGTTTCGTGATAGTCCTCCTCGACGTTCACAGACCAGGTGTCGTGGCCGGCGTTGTCGAGGATGTTCTCAACGGAGAGCATCGCGGTGAGCATCGAGTGATCCTGGTTGTTGTACTTGTGCATCCCGTTCCGGCCCACCGGGTGCACGTTGGGAGCGACCTCCCGCAGCCAGTCCCTCATCGTCGCCACGTGCGCCTTATAGGTCGAGTCGTACATCGGATAGGCCTTCGGCATCCGAACGACGTAACCCGTCTCCACCGCTCCGGGCTCCACGAGACGAAGTCGCTCCAACTCGGCCGTCGCCTGCGTCACGAGGACCTCGTCCGCCTTCGTCCAGAGCGCGTCGCCCTCGAAGCAGAAGTACTCCAGCCCGAGGCAGGTGCGACCCTCCTTGACCAGATAGGGCGACCACGATCCGAAATTCTGGATGCGCCCCACTTCGACGTTCGGGTCATGGATGTAGATCCAGTTGTCCGGGAAGCCCGCCGCTTCGGGGACCACGAGTGCCACGGTGAGAAAGTCCCGGTAGGAAAGGCCCTTTGCGGCGGTCAGCACCTCCGCCGGCGCGGCCGGGTCCATGCACTCGACGAGCTGGGACAGTGGCATGGAAGAGACCACGTCGGTCGCGTCGTAGCGCGTCGCCACTCCATCCGCGCCGAGGGCGCTTACCGCAACCGCGCGGCCGCTCTCATGGTGGACGGCGCTCACGCGCGTCTCCATGACCACCTTGGTGCCCTTGGCCTCCACGAGATCGCGGGCGCGCTCCCACATCATCCCCGGCCCGAATTTGGGGTAATTGAACTCCTCGATCAGACTGGCGACATCCTTCTTGTTACGGCCCTTCGGCAAGAGCGAGTCGATGACGGCGCGCACGAGCGAAAGGTTCTTGATGCGTTGGGCCGCCCAGTCGGCCTCGATCTCGTCGGCCGGAACGCCCCAGACCTTCTCTGTGTAGGTCTTGAAGAAGATCCCGTAGAGCCGGCGCCCGAAGCGGGCCGACACCCATCCTTCGAACTTCGTCTGGTCCTTCGGCGGTCGAACCCGGGCCCACACGTAGGAGGCGACGCATCTGATCGCTTCGATGATTCCCAGACCCTTCAACGCGTTCATGGCGCGCAGGGGGTAATCGAAGAGCTTGCCTCGGTAGTAGATGCGCGACAGGCGGGGTCGCAGGAGGAACTCGTCGCGGCCAAGGATCTCGAACCACAGCCGCTCGACTGCCGCCACCTTGGTGAAGAAGCGATGGCCGCCGATATCGAAACGCCAGCCGTCGCGCTCGGCCGTGCGGCTGATACCTCCGACGACATTGTCGGCCTCGAGCACCGTGGTACCGGTCGCGTGACCCGCTTTCGCGAGCTGGTACGCCGCGGTCAGGCCCGCAGGACCGGCGCCGATCACTACGACGCGGTGGTCGCCCGTCGGGAGGGTCAACTCGGGCGAAGACACGAGCGACAAGGCTAATGGGGTGAGGTTCGTCCGCCGGCCCGGTCCGGTTGCTCTGTTGACTCTCGGCTACGGGCTGCTTTTCCTCGCTTGGACATTCTCCAACTCGCCCGGATCGTCCCCCGACGAGACGGCACATCTCACGAAGTCGCTGGGGGTGGCTACTGGACAGTGGTCGGGCCGCGCCGCCGCCTATCCCATGACGCCTGAGTTCGGACCGGGGCAGCTCCCGTGGATCAATGCCGTCACCAGGTCGTTCGAAGTTCCGCGTGCTTCGACCTTCGGGACGATCGCGACCTGCAACGCCTTTCGGCCCGACGAGCCCTCAACGTGCATCGACGCCACCTTGGCCGAGCGGTCGGCCGGCGGCGGCCTCAGCCGGGAGAAAACCCACGTGGGCTCCTATCAGCCGGCCCCCTACCTGCCCATCGGCCTGGCGGCTCGCCTCGGAGGGCCGGCACATTCCGCGGTGCTTGCCGGCCGCTTGGTGGTGGCGACGGTGGCTCTCACCCTGCTGGCGCTGGGGCTGGCGAGCCTCTGGTCCGCCGCGTGGCGGGGGTGGTCGACCATCGGGCTCACGGTGGCGGTCAGCCCGATGGTCGTATTTCTCGGCGCGTCGGTGTCGCCCAGCGGAATGGAGATCGCGGGAGGACTGGCGATGAGCGCCGGCGCGATCGCCCTCTCTCGAAGCGCTGAACCCAGACCTGTCGCATGGGCGGCGTTGGGCGCGGGTGGAGCGGTGATGGCCCTGTCGCGGTCGACCGGTCCCGTCTGGGCGATGTCGTTGCTTTTGCTGGTCGTCGCCTTGTCCGGTTTCAGGGGGTCGTTGATCAGGTTGCGCGCCGGTGGCCGGATGGCGGGCGCCTCGCTGGGCTCGATCGTCCTCGGTTCGGTAGCCACCTTGGCGTGGGACATGTCGCACATGCCGGCGCCCCCCGACTCGCCGCAACCGGGCCGACTCCTCGAAGCCGTGTCATCCCTGCCGGAGCTTCTGCGTCAGTCGATCGGCGTATTCGGGTGGCTCGACACGGCGATGCCCGCCCTGGCCTACACGGCTTGGCGCGTAATGCTCATCGCGCTGCTCGGCCTCGCCTTGCTGGTAGGCACCCGGCGCGATCGGCTTGTCCTGGCCGGTCTGACTCTCGCGGTGCTGGCCGCCACCATCGGTCTGGCCCTGGTCGCCGTGTTCCCCACCGGCTTCGGGACCCAGGCGCGCTACACGCTGCCGATTGCGTTGGCGGTTCCGCTGCTGGCCGGCGAGATCGTGGCGCGGCGCCACCACCGTCTTGCCGGGCTCGTATCCGGGCGTCTTCCTCTGGTCTTCGCGGTGACCGCGGCGACCGTACATTTCGTCGGCTGGTACGCCAACGGTCGACGTCACGGTGTCGGTACAGACGGTCCCATGTGGTTCATCGGGAGGGGCGAGTGGAGCCCCCCGATCGGCTGGGCCGCCTGGGCCGTTGTTTCCGGGCTTGGCGCGGTACTGCTCGCCGTGGCCGCGGTCAGGGGCCGGCCGGGGCCGAGCCTCAGCTGAGGGGCTGGCAGTACCAGACGGCGTGCCCCGCGGGGTCCAGGAACGTGATCACTCTGCGGCCCCAGGGCATGTCGGTTGGCTCCATGTACAGCTTGACCCCGGCCTGCTTCAGTCGCTCCGCCTCCGCGTCGACCGTCGTACCGTCTGCGACGTCGAGCACGATGTTCACCGCCAATCGCGTTTCCTTCGGCGGCGCCTCTCCCGTGTGGAATCCGAAGACCATGCCGTTGGCGTCCAGCCAGAAGGACTCGTCCTCGTTCACGGACGCGACTCGGAATCCGAGGGTCCCTTCATAGAACGCGCGGTGAGCACACCGGTCCGTGGGCGCGCCGCGGTGAGCCCGCGAGCGCTTCGCGGGCGTACTTCGGGTCGCTATATGGCCGAAAGTACGCCCGCGTCTGACGGCGCGGACGGCGTCTAGCCCGGTGGGTAAACCGTGAGGTTGGCGGATTCGGCTTGGCCGGTGGCCGCGGCGGTGAGGACGTTGCGCCATTTGGGGCGCACGTTGTTGAGGTGGGCGTTCAATTCTCCGCATTTGCCGCTGACGGCGCGGTAGCCCGAAGACCAGACCAACCAGACGGTGAAGCCGGCGGCGCGCTGGTGGATCCGCTGTGCGATCCGCTCGGGGTCGCTGCGCTCGATCCGCTCCGCGTAGTCAACCCAGTTGATGAGCACCGGACGTCTGAGGTCGGGGTAGGTGACCTGTCGCAGTCGTTGTCCCTTGCCGATGTCCTCGAGCCGCCTCGCCATCGCCGGGCCGAGCTGGTCGGGGCAGTAGACGACGAGGTCGTTGGCCCGAGCCCGGTCCGCCAGCACCGCCGCGATCTCCCCCGCCTGGGTACGCGCTTGGCCCGCACCTGCGGTTCCGACGAGAAGCCCAAGCCCGGCCACCACGGCGACAATTCCCCGTCGGAGTTTTACGGCGCCGATGTTCGACACGCCGAGGACCACGAGCAGCAAGAAGGGTACGAGAACCACCGCGGCGTAACGGGGCTGGAAAGCCCCTTGCGTAACCAGCCCCACGAGCGTGGCCAGCAGCAGGGTGGCCAGAACAAGCAGCCCGATGTTGCGCCCTGGCTTCGATCCCCGGAGATCGAGCAGCACCAGCTTCTCGTCGAGGCGGGGATCGAGGCGGCGACCGAAGACCCCGATCAGAGCGAGCAGAACGAGAGCCAACCCCAACAAGGACGACGCGTCGTTCCCGGTGCCACCGAAGGAGAGAAGGGCAATGACCGGTGTCGACGCGCTCAATACGCCTGTCCACGGTGTCCCGGTGTGCTCGAGTTGGTAGAGAAAGCTCGGCAGCCAGGGAACAAGGGCCAACACCCCGGTCCCGATCCCCACCATCGCCCAGCTCGAGCGAAAGCGCACCCCTACGGATTCGCGCGGCTTGGCCCGCTCGGCGCGCAGCGCGAGAACGATGAGTAGGGCGAGGACGAGGTAGAGCGCCCAGTAGTGCGTCAGTAGCAACGCGCCACTCACCAACATCAACCCGCCGAGCCGTGGGGTCGACGGACGATCCAGGAAGGCGTTGAGCAGCACCACTCCGACCGCAGTCAACAACACGACCATCGAGTACATCCGGGCCTCGGTCGCGTAGCGAAGCGCGAACGGGGAAGACGCGAGAAGCACCACGCCGATCCACGCGCCTTCGCGCCCCGCGACGCGCTGGCCGGTGATCCATATGAAGGGGATGGCGGCCAGCGCGAAGAACCCCGACATGGCGCGCACCGCGAAATCCGACTCGCCGAACAACAGCATCCAACCCTTGAGCACGACGTAGTAGAGCGGAGGCGCTCCGTCGCGCCGCAGCGCGCCGGCCATCTCGCCGAGCGGGACGTTGGCGATGTTGACAGACAGGGCCTCGTCCAGCCATAGCGGCGATGTCGCCACGAACCTCAGGACGATCCCGCCGATGAGAATGAGCGCCACGCCCAGGTCCACCCACGCAGGCTCCGCCATCACATGGCTCTTCGCGCGAGCGCTCATCGCGGTCCGGCGGGGGACCCCCAACCCCCGCCGGCTCGCCGCCGAGTCTGTTGACACTTCTCTGGTTGCTCGGACTCTCTAACCGAGTTGGCGGCGGAGGCGGTCGCGGGCTACGCCCACCATCGTGCGCGCACCGGTGTTGCGCAGATACCAAAGAGCCACATTCAGTTCGTGGCGCCATCCGCCCTTCCGTCGGATGGCGGCCAATTCGCGGCGCAGCAGCGACGACGCCTCCGGATCCATGAGGTCCGGAGCGCGACGGGGGTTCCGACAGAAGGCGAGCAAGGGCTCCAACGCCTTGGACCACGACATGCCGGGGGCGACGCTTGCGACGTTCTTGCGGCACAGCGCGTTGAGCTCGTCGTCGTCGACCAACCGGAACAGCGCGTCGGCCAGGGCATCGACGTCGCCCGCCGGCACCGTGAGACCCAGATGCTCGGACTCGATGAGGTCGGCCAGCGCGTCGCCGCGCGTTGCCACGATGGGCAGCGACGTCCAGAGGTAGTCAAGGATCCGGGTGCGGAAGCTGAAGGCGGTCTCGACGTGGTCCAAGTGCGTGCTCACGCCGATGTCGGCATCGCACAGGAAGTTGTGGCGGTCCTCGTAAGCGACCCAGTCCTCGTTGAAGAAGACATGTGTCCCGACCAACCCGAGCTCGGCTGCAAGCTCCCGGGCGGCTACAGCCATGCGCATCTCCGGTACGTGCGGGTTGGGGTGCTTGGTCCCGAGGAAGAACAGGCGCACGTCGTCGCGGCGCTGGCGAAGTTGGTCTATCGCCCGGATGAGGGTGAGCGGGTCGAACCAGTTGTAAATGCCACCGCCCCAGAGGATGACCTTGTCGTCGGGGCCGATCCCCGGCACCGCCCCCTTGATGGCCGAGCGGGTCTGGCTGGGGGGCGTGTCGGGTACACCGAAGGGCGCGACGGTGATCAGCGACTGCAAAGTCTCGTCCTCGTCGTAGACGATGGCGTTGACGCGTCCGAGCGCGGCCATCTGGCCCAGCCAGAAGTCGCGCTGCTTGTCCGAGGCACACATGAAGAAGTCGCCGCGCATCAGTTGGTCGTTGAGAACCGCGGTCGACGAGTGCACTACCTGGCGTCGGACTGCCTCGCCCTTGTCGCGTCCTTGTTCGAGCTGCTCGAGGTGGAAGGGGTCGTAGATGTCGACGACGATCACCTTTCCGGACGAGCGGAGGAAGGGGTGCTCGTGCATTAGGAAGCCCTGGAAGATGAAGATGTCGCACCACTTCTCCAAGCGGCGCAACTCCGCATCGTCAACCGATCTCACGCGGAACCGCGGGTGCGTCACCTGACAGCGGCCCACCGTGACTAGCTCGACGTCGTGCTCCCGGGAAAGCGCACGAGCCATCTCCCAGGACCGGATGGCGGGCCCCGCCATCTTCGGGGTGAGGCTGTCGCCCGTCGCGATCACGATGCGGTGACGTTCGGAGAACGCCTCCTTGACCCCGAATGACTCGGTCACGGTGTTGAAGCTGGAGACGAACGCCGCCTCACCCACGTTCGGAATGAGCGGCCGGCGGAACAGCCTCAATATCTCGGCGTCCGTCCGCTGGCGGGCCGACTGGACCGCCTTTCGTGAGGCGTCGAGCTCCGGCAGGGCCTCGACAAACGCGTTGACGGCATAAGCGGCGGCCAGGGTCTGCTTGGAAACCTCGGCCGTATCCGTCGGGGCGTCGGACTCGCCGGGCTGCAAGGCACCGGGGCCCCGCTGGGTCACGCCGAGGTCCAGCGCGTGCGGGTCGTCGCCGCCGAGCACCACACCGCGACGGATGGCCAGCGCGAGTGCGGCGGGCAGGACCTTGGCGAGCGTGTCGTCGTCGTAGTTCTTGTAGATGGTGAACAGCGCGTTGCGCTCCAGCAAGTAGTGCTCGCGCCACTGACGCAGGCGCGAGGCGGATGCGTGGTGCCGGTGGTACACGAGGGAATCCGGCACGAAACGCACGCGCCACCCCAGCAGCCACAGCCGCCAGCCGAGGTCGACGTCCTCGAAGAACATGAAATAGCGATCGTCGAAGCCACCGGCGTTGGCGAAGACCTCGGAGCGGCACACCATGGCGGCCCCGGTCGCGAACAGCACGTCGGCCTCACTGTTGTAGGCACCCGAGTCCGGCTCGCCGACGTGCAGCTTGAAGGCGTGCCCGTAATAGCTGAGGGCGGCGTCGACGAAGTCGATGACTTTCCCGTCCCAGTCCAGGACTTTGGAGGCGACGCAGCCGATCGTCCCGTCTCGCTCCATGGCCGCCACGGCCGCGGTGAGCCATTCGGGATCGGGGCGCGCATCGTTGTTCAAGAAGGCGATGTATTCGCCGCGGGCTTCCTTTGCTCCGAGGTTGCACCCGCCGGCGAAGCCGGTGTTTTCCTCGGAGGCGATCATCTTGACGCTCGGGAACGCCCGCGAGATCCGCTCGACGTCGTCTCCCCCGGAGTTGTTGTCCACCACGATGATCTCGAGGCGTTCGCGGGGCCAGCTCAACCCTTCGAGGCCCTCGAGACAGGTGATCGTGTCGGTGGCGCCCTGATAGTTCAGGACGACGACTGACACCAAGCCGTGCTGTCGGTTTCGATCGCGGCTCATGCGTTGCCTTTCTGGCGGCGGAGGGATGCGGAGACCCGGGAAATCAGCCCGGCGAGGCCTTCTTCGGTCAGATGCTCGAGCAGCAGGGCTTGCGCCTGGTCACGTTCGCCGGTCAGGCGGTCGACCGTGGCCCTCAGCTCGGCGATGTGCGCGTCCCGGTCGGCGAGCTGCCGATCAAAATCGGCCAGCGACCTTTCCTGGCGGGCCGCCACTTCCTCGAGGTGGGCAGTCGAGGGGCTCGTGGCTGACGGGAGTCTCCGGGCCAGCACCGCCGACGCGATCGAGCCCAGGGCGACGATGCCCGCCGGTTCGTCGCCTTCGGCTCGGAGCGAGTCCACCACTTTCTCGAGTTCGGCCAACGGGCGGGAGCGCGCCGCCAGCACCACATGACGGTAGGAAGGCGACCGCGCGTCGAGGGCCGACACGGCGGCGTTGTAATACGCGTGGAGCTGGGGCAGTTCCGGAAGGCCACTGGCCAGAAGCTCGTGGTGGAAGAGCATCCCGAGGAGCCAGCGCGGCAGGTACCCGCTGGGCAGCGTCGCGACCGAGAAGCCGCCTTTGCCCAGGGCGTCTGTCGCGAACTCGAGCTCGGGTAGCCCGTGCTCACGGTGTTCGTCCAGGGTCGGGAACTCGCCGCCGAAGCGGCTGCGGACGAAGGAGTTGAGGGCGTCCTCCGCGAGCTCTACCTGCGGATCGTCGAACGGCGCGGACAGGACGATTGCGTCGCGGCAGACCCGCCGCAATTCGGAACAGAAGTCGGCACGCCGGTCACGGGGGACGTGCTCCAAGGTGTCGAGGCTGATCACTGCGTCGAAGGACTGGTCAGGAAACGGCAGTCGGGATCCGTCCGCGATGGCGTAACGGCCTTCGCGTTTGCCGTTGAGGTCGGTGACGATCACCTCGTGGCCGGGAAGGAAAGCCTCGATAGGTCCGGGTGCCCCACCGACTTCCAGGAGGTAACTCCCCGGCTGGAGCCCGAGCCCGGACAGCATGTCGGCCGCGACCTTGTACCGCTGGTACTGGTCGAACGGCATCTCCAAAAGTTCTGTGTTCATAGTCGGCTCACATTCTCGGTCATTTGTTCCCAGTGGCCGCCGAGGCTGACGAGGCCGTGCTCTTCGGCCGGTTGACCGCGTTCCACTTCGAATCGCTGGAATCGATGGCGGTGGTCGTAGGCATGCTGCAGGGTCCAGTCGTAAGCCGCAGCTGAGAGGTCATACGTGCCGGGCAGCAACAGCAGGCGATCGAGAACCAGGTCTACGTGACCCGAGCCTTCGATCGCGTCGAGCTCGATACCGGCCTGTTTGGTGTTCGGGCCGGTGATGTGTATCCCATCGAGGCGGTGGACGCCGACGCCGAAGACAGGTCGCTCCACCCGCTTGTGCGCGGTGTAGTGCAGGCGGAGGCGGACTGAATCGCCCGTTCTCGTTGTCTCCCGGGGCGCACCATCGGCGCCAACCAGCTCGACCGCGTCGACGATGATCTCCCCACTTCCCCAACGGGCTCCGCCCTCGGGGTCCGGGGGCGGTCCGGCGGCCGCGTGGACTTCCTCGACGTAATCGTCGACAACATTGCCCGGCTCACCCACCTCGCGCAATCGACCTTGGTTCAACCACGCGAGCTGGTCGCAGATGTTGCGCATGGTCCCCATGGCGTGGGAAACGATGACGATGGTGCGACCTGAGGCCCGCAGGTCCGCGAACTTCTGCTCGCAGCGGCGTTGGAACTCCTCGTCCCCCACCGCCAGGACCTCGTCGACCAGCAGAACGTCGGGGTCGACGTTGATGGCCACCGCGAACCCGAGACGTACGAACATCCCGGAGGAGTAGTTCTTGACCGGGATGTCGATGAAGTTCTCCAGGCCGGAGAAGGCGACGATCTCATCCAGCTTGGTGTCGAGCACCTGTCTCGGGAGCCCGAGGATCGCGCCGTTCAGATAGACGTTGTCGCGGCCCGTCAGCTCTGGCGAGAAGCCCGCGCCCAGCTCGAGCAGCGCGGAAACTTTCCCGGTGATCTGGATTGTCCCCGCGTCGGGCGTCAGGATCCGCGCCATGCATTTGAGCAGCGTCGACTTGCCGGAACCGTTCTCCCCGATGATGCCGAAGGTCGATCCCGTGGGGATCTCGAGCGACAGATCGCGGACCGCCCAGTGTTCCTCGTAGCGCCCGCGGCGGAAGTTCAGGAACGACGACTTCAGGCTGTCGTTGCGCTCGTGGTACAGCCGGTACCGCTTCGACACGTTGTCGAGGACAACGGCGGAGTTCATCAAAGCTCCTCGGCCAGGCGGGGGGTGAACTTACGGAAAGTGAAGGCGCCGATCGCCAGACTCACCGCCGTCACCCCGACCATCACCGCCCAAGCTGACGCGCTCGGGAAGCGAAGGTTGTAGAAGCAGTCGCGGAACGCTCCGATGAAATGAACCATCGGGTTCAGGTTGTAGATCGTGAGCACCACCCGCTCCCAGCGACCGAAGTCCGCGGACTCGACCAGTGAGACGGGATAGATGATCGGTGTCGCGTAGAACCACAGCTGCATCACGATGCCCAACAGGTACTGCACGTCGCGGAAGTAAACGTTGAGCACGGACAGAGCCAGAGCCAGGCCGAGCACGAAGAGTGACAAGAGGGCGACCAGCACCAGCACCACCGGCAACCAAGGCAGGACCATATTGCCGACCACGAGCAGAGCGACCGAGAGCACCGCCAGCTCGATCAGGAAGGTGACGTTCAGGGCGGCGACATTCGCCAACACGATCGTCTCGCGTGGAAACCACACCTTCTTGATGACTGCCGCGTTGGCCACCAGGGAGCCGGCGCCCTCGACCATGCCCGCGGCCAGCAGGTTCCACGGCAGAAGCCCGCACAACAGGAACAGGGCGAAGTTGGTAAGGCCGGACGGGCTGCCGACCGGCGGGTCGATACGCAGAAATAGCCGGAAGACCACCGTGAAGATGGCCATGGTGGCCAAGGGGTTCAGCAGCGACCAGAGCCACCCGAGGGTCGAGCGCTTGTACTTGCCCTTGAGCTCCCGGGCCATGAGGTTCGAGAGGAGTTCGCGGGATGAGGCGAGCTCGGAAAGTGTCGTCATAAAGGGGCGCGTCGCACCGGTTGGCCCCCGGTGCAGACCGGCGATTCTAGGGGGAGGCGGGTACCGACCCCAGTCCACGACGGTTACCGGTTACTTGTGCGGTCAGCCACGCCCGCCACGGGTGAGGCTCCAATTCGGGGCGCCGGGAGGGCAGTCGGTCGGCCTTTCGGGCCGCCAGCCCCGCCCGGATCCGGTCCAGCGGGCGCGAGGTGCGCAGCGCCGCTCTGTGTCTGATGGCCAGTCGTGCCCCCGATACGGCGGTGGCCAGGAGCGACTGGGGGCTCGCCAGGCCCATCCAACCTTCGTTACGCGCGATGGCCGCGAGCCGACCGCCGAACTCGGCCGCCTCGACGAAAGTGGCGTCTGCGCTGTCCGCACCGCGAGCGTGCACGGCGCGTGCCGAGGGCTCGTGGGCGAAGCGCCAGCCGGCGCGCCTCATCCGCCAGGCCGCCTCGGTGTCCTCCCAGTAGACA
>Ga0136633_1001552_pt1 | contig 16810 bp, 17 predicted proteins | sample AntDrymeUQ832206_2_FD_105494 | JGI IMG/M metagenome (GOLD analysis project Ga0136633, IMG submission 105494) | Polar desert sand microbial communities from Dry Valleys, Antarctica - metaG UQ83 (22.06) | ecosystem: Environmental > Terrestrial > Soil > Desert | place: Antarctica: Dry Valley...
CCGGCGTAGCGGTGGGCGAGCCACTTCTCCCCCGCGCCGCGTCCGATGGCCATCGCGCCGGCGCTGCGCAGGATGCGCACGGCCTCGGCCCGGCGGCGCGCCACCGAGGCCGCGCTGCCCTCCCAGCCGCAGATGACCAGGCATCCGGAGGCGAAACCGCGCGCGGACAGCACCGCGTTGCCCAGCATCGCCTTCGCCCCGTGGCGGCCGGCCAGCGCGAGCGAGATGCGCGTCTCCTCTTCGTCGGAGAGCCGCGCCACGTCGGGCGCGGCGCCTGACTGCTTGAGCCGCCGCAGGGCGTCCCAGCCCTCGCCGAAGTCCTTGACGAAGAAGCCCTCGTAGCGACGCGTCGCGGCGACGGGATGCACGCGCAGCGCGACACGGGTCAGCACGCCGAGAACGCCTTCGGAGCCGGCCAGCAGCTCGCGCAGTTCCGGGCCGGCGGCGCTCGCCGGGACCGCGTGGGTCGAGAGCTCGCCCAGCGGCGTCGCACAGCGGATGCCGACGACGTTCGCGTCGATGCGCCCGAAGCCGGTCGAGGCCTGGCCGGCCGAGCGGGTGGCCACGCACCCGCCGACCGTGGCCCACTCGTAGGACTGCGGGAAGTGCCCGAGCGTGTAGCCGCGCGCACCGAGGATGCGGTCGGCTTCGGGCAGTCGCAGCCCCGGCTCGATCACGGCGGTCTGCGAGCGCTCGTCGAGCGAGACGAGCGCGTCCATCCGGCCGAGGTCGAGCGAGATCAATGCACGGCGCCCCTTCCGCAACGGCGCCACGCCGCCCACCACGGACGTCCCGCCACCGAAGGGCACGACGGCGACGTCGTCCTCGTTGCAGGCCCGCAGGACCGCGAGCACCTGCTCGTGCGAAGCGGGCGCCACCACGGCATCCGGGGCATCCGTGCAGGCCCCGGCGCGCTGGGCGAGGAGGTCGAGGTAGGACTTGCCGGCACAGCGCAGCACCCGCGCCGAACGATCCGAGCGGACCGCCTCCTCCCCCACGATTCCCGCGAGCTTCGCCGCCAGCGCGCGCCCCAACGCGGGCTCGGACAGTTGGACGTCCTCGAGCGCGACCGGCGGCGCGACCACCTCGCCGCTCACTCCGAGCGCTTTCAGGAACGCGCCCGCATGGTCGGGCAGCGACGGCCCGGCACCGGCTTCGCCCCAGCCCCAGAAGACCTGCTCGCGCCGCATCAGACGATCCCGGTCAGGCCGTCGAGCGCCTCGTCGAGCTGCGTGCGCATGGCCTTGCGGACCAGGAACGGCGCCAGCCGCGCCCAGCCGCGCAGCGTCTGGTCGACCGTGAACACCACCTCCGACGATCCGTCCTCCGAAGCCGGCGACACCGCCACCGACACCGCGTTGCGGGTGAAAATCCGCTCGAACGGCGTGCCTTCGAGCTCCTGCTCCCAGGTGCGGCACCGGCCGCTCACGTTCTCGGTCACCGTCCAGTCGGCGCGCAGCGACTTCCCGCGGTCGGAGGCCAGCACCGAGGTCCAGCCCTGCGGGCGCACGTCCTCCACGCGCTGCGTGCGCGGCCACCAGCGCGGCAGCGTCCACGGATCCGAGACGACCTTCCAGACGGCCTCCGGCGGCGCCGCCAGCGTGCGCGAGCGCTGGACCTTCACTCGCCGGCGAAGTCGACCAGCGAGTGCACGTCGAAGCCCTCGAGCTGCGCGCGGCCGGGCAGGAAGGACAGCTCGACCAGGAAGCAGCAGCCGACCACGTGGGCGCCGGCGCCCTCGACGAGGTCGCAGAGCGCGCGCGCCGTGCCGCCCGTCGCCAGCAGGTCGTCGTGGATCAGGACGCGCGCGCCACCGGCGAGCGCGTCAGCGTGCATCTCGAGGGCGTCGATGCCGTACTCGAGCACGTACTCGGCCGAAACCGTGTCCCACGGAAGCTTCCCCGGCTTGCGCGCCGGGACGAAGCCTGCGCCCAGATCCCGCGCGAGCGCGCCACCGAGGATGAACCCGCGCGCTTCCGCCGCCACCACCAGGTCCACCGAGCGGTCCCGCGACCAGTCGGCCAGCGCCCCCACGGCGGCGTCCAGCGCGCCGGGGTCGAGCAGCAGCGGGGTGACGTCCTTGAAGACGATGCCCGGCTTCGGGAAGTCCGGGATGTCGCGGATGTGAGCGCGCAGTCGGTCCTCGACCGCAGCGGGCGTCACGGCCGGACCACCTTGCGCAGGTCGCGCACGAGCAGCAGGTGCTTCAGATGCGAAGCGACGGCGGCGAGGTTCTCGAGGGCCTCGATCGCCTCCTTGCGACGCTCGGGGTTGCGCGAGCGCAGGCCGGGCGCGAGCAGCTGCTGCAGCAACGAGGCCTCCCGGTCGGCCGAGGACTTGAACACGCGCAGGTTGCGCCCCGCCACGCCATAACGGGCGAGCTCGGTGACCGCCCGGATGATCTCGCGCTCCGTGTCGTCGTAGTAGCGCGTCGTCCCGCGCGCCTCGCCCGAGATGATCCCGAAGTCCTCGAGCTCGCGGATCAGCTTCGGGTCGGCCCCGGTGCCCTCGACGACTTCTTCGAGCGAGGCGAACGTCCCGGCGTCGCGCACCGACACCGCGGCGCGGCGGGGGGCCCCGGCCCGCGCGGCGGGAGCAGCGGTGCCAGCGCCCGCCGCGGTGGTGGGCTGCTCGGTGTCGGCTTCGCTGCGCCCGCGCGCCAGCTCCTGCCGGATCACGCGGAGCGGCAGGAACTCGTCGCGTTGCAGCCGCAGGATCGTCCGCAGCCGCGTGACGTCGATGGTGGAATACAGCCGGTAGCCGCCGGGAGTCCTGCGCGGCGTGAGCAGCTTCTGATCCTCGAGGTAGCGGATCTTCGAGATCGAGATGTCCGGGAACTCGGGGGAAAGCGACTTGCAGACCGCGCCGATGGTCAGCGCCTTGCCGCTCCCCTCCGCCGGAGCCGGGGCCGCATCCGCGATGGTCTCGGGCGCGTCGGCCATCAGTGGGCCAGGTAGGTCAGCTTGTACTTGCCGACCTGCAGCTCGTCGCCGTCTTCGAGCTTGTGGGACTCCACGCGGCGGCGGTTGACGTAGGTGCCGTTGAGCGAGCCGGAGTCGTCGAGGAACCAGCCGCCGGCTCGATGGACGAGCACGGCGTGGTCGCGCGAGACCGTGACGTCATCGAGGAAGACCTCGGCGTCGGGATTGCGGCCGATCGTCATGCGCTCGCCGTGCATCGGGAACGACTGGCCCACGCGGCCGCCGCCGGAGCGGATGATCAGCGCGCCGCCGCTCTGGGCGACCTGCTCGACGTCGACCGGGCGCAATTCGCCGGTCTGCTCGTCGATCACGTAGGTCGCGGTCGTGGCCTGCTCACGGGCAGGCTCAGCCGCCGCGCCGACGAACCCGCCGCACTTCTGGCAGTAGTTCGCGCCGTCGGTGGCGACGAACCCGCATTCGGGGCAGTGGCGGGCCACCGCCGTCGGGCGCGGTTAGCTCTCGTCCGGACCGGCGGCGCGGCCGGCCAGGATGTCGGTGAGCTTCTGGACGTCGGCGCCGCTGATGATGTCCTCACCGCCCTCGTGCTTCTTGCGCAGGCGGTTCACCAGTTCGGCGCGCAGGATGTCGATCTTGCCGTGCAGGATGCGGCGGCGGTAGGACACCTCCTGCTCCTCATCGGTGAGCTGCTGAATGAGGTCTTTGAGCTCTTGATCCTGCAGGGAGCCCAGGTCGGGAAAGGTGTCCATGCTCATATGGCGCGAGCATATCTCAACCTCTTGTAGAGAGTTGCCTCCGACCGTCCACGACGTAGAGGACGGTGGCCCAGATGGTGAACACGAGGCCGATGTAGAGCAGGATCTCGGCGAGCACCAGAACGTCGGCGAGGCCGAAGAACAAGGCGCTCATGAGCGGCCAGACCGACAGCCGCCCGGGCCAGTTGACCTTGATGTCGGCGCCGCGCTTCATGCCGTAGCGCACGAACGGGATCATCCCGAGCTCCCGGATCGCCAGGACCGCGAGCGCCCAGCGCGGCAGCAACTCGAAGTTCCAGCAGACTGCGGCGCCGGCGACGACCAGCATGCGGTCGGTCAGCGGATCGAGCAACGTGCCCAGCCGCGAGTACTGCCCGGTCACGCGCGCGGCGATCCCGTCCGCGTAGTCGGTCCAGGCGATGAACGCGAACAGGAACGCGGGCCAGAAACCGGTGCCGTTGTCGCTCGAGAACGCCACGACGAGAAAGACCGGGATCAGCGCGATGCGCGCGAAACCGATCGCGTTCGGGATCGTCCACGGGTTCAACGGCGAACCGGCCAGGGTCTGGGGCGGCGGCGGGCCGGAGCGGTCCAGGCCGAAGAGGCGCTGGAAGGTCAGGCGCGGGTTCGTCCAGGGCCGCTCGGGTCCCCCGGGCGTGCCCGGCGGGGACTCGTCTATTCCGCGCTCGCCCACAACCCGGCGATCGCGCCGACGGCGCCCTCGAGTGGCACGCTGCGCGCCTCGCGGCCGCGCCGGATCTGCACCTCGACTTCACCGCTCTCGGCCGTCCGCCCTCCGATCGTCGCCCGCACGGGGCAGCCGAGCAGCTCGGCGTCGGCGAACTTCATTCCCGGCCCGCCGGCGCGGTCGTCGTAGATCGTGTCCAACCCGGCATCGCGCAGCTGTTCGTAGACGGAGTCGGCGAGCTCGCGTTCGGGCGTCCCGGGCTTCCCCAGGCCCACGAGATGCACCTGGAACGGCGACAGCGACTTCGGCCACGAGATGCCGTGCTCGTCGGCGTATTGCTCGACGGCGGCCGCAGCGATGCGCGCGGGTCCGATCCCGTACGAGCCCATGACCAGGGTGCGGTTGACGCCCGCCTCGTCGACGACCGACGCTCCGAGCGGCTCGGAATAGCGCGTGCCGAGCTTGAAGATGTTCCCGATCTCGATCGCCGGCTCGATCTGGATCGCGTGGCCACCCACGCTGTCGCCCACGACGACCGAGCGCACGTCGGCGGTCTCGGCGACGGCGAAGTCGCGGCCGGGCTCCACGCCGCGCAGGTGCACGTCGCGCTCGTTGGCCCCGCACACGTACGCTCCCGGCGCGATCGCGGAATCCATCAGGATCGGCGGCACGCCGTCGCCGACCGGACCGAGGAAACCCGCAGGTGCGAACAGCTCGTCCTCGCGGGCGGGGCGGAAGTCCGCGCCGAGGTGGTTGCGCAGCTTGATCTCGTTGACCTTGTGGTCGCCGCGCACGAGCACGAGCACGAGTCCACGGTCTTCGACGACCACCGGGAAGGCCTTGAGCAGCGCACCCGCGGGAACGCCCATCGCCCCCGCGACCTGCGCGACCGTCGTCAACCCCGGGGTCTCGACGCGGTCGGGCGCGGGAATCCCGGCGGGCAGATCGACCGGCTGCGCGTCGGCGACCGCGATCTCCACGTTCGCCGCATAGCCCGGTGCCAGCGCCACGTCGTTCTCGCCCGCCGGGCACGGCGCCATGTACTCGTGCGCTCCCGTCCCCCCCATCATCCCCACGTCGGATTCGACCTCGTAGAAGCGCAGCCCGCAGCGCTCGAAGATGCGGTTGTAGGCGATGCGGTGCTGCTCGTAGGCGGCGTCGAGCCCGTCGAAGTCCAGGTCGAAGGAGTACGAGTCCTTCATGATGAATTCCCTCGTGCGCAGGAGCCCGGCGCGCGGGCGCGGCTCGTCGCGCTCCTTGATCTGGAAGTGGTAGAGGATCAGCGGCAGCTCCTTGTAGGAGCGCACCAGCGAGGAGACGTGGAACGTGACCGCCTCCTCGTGGGTCATCGCCAGCACCATGTCGGCGCCCTTGCGGTCCTGGAGCTTGAACAGCTCGTCGATGTCGTAGCGGCCCGTCGTGCGCCAGAGTCCCGCCGGCTGCAGCGCCGGCATCAGCATCTCCTGGCCGCCGATCGCGTCGATCTCCTCGCGGACGATCTGAACCGCCTTCTGGTGCACGCGCCAGCCCGCCGGCAGGTAGGTCCAGAGTCCCGCACCGAGCTGGCGGGCCATTCCGGCGCGCACCAGCAGCTTGTGCGAGAGCGCCTCGGCGTCCGCCGGCGCCTGCTTCTCGGTAGGCAGGAGGTACGAGCTCAGACGCATGAGGTAGAACCCTACGCATGCCCTACACCGTTCCGCAGCTTCCCTACGACTACGCCGCCCTCGAACCCCATGTGGACGAGGAGACGATGAAGATCCACCACGACAAGCACCACCAGGCCTACGTGGACAAGGCAAACGCCGCCCTCGAGGGGACCGAGTGGGCCGACAAGCCCGTCCAGGAGGTCCTGCAGAACCTGGACTCCTTGCCCGCCGATAAGCAGGGCCCGGTCCGCAACAACGCCGGCGGCCACCACAACCACTCGCTCTTCTGGGAGTCCATGAGCCCGGACGGGGGCGGCGAGCCCGACGGCGAGCTCGCCGACGCGATCAACGAGGCCTTCGGCTCGTTCGAGGACTTCAAGGGCAAGTTCAAAGACGCCGGGATCGGGCGCTTCGGATCGGGCTGGGCCTGGCTGGTGTCGGACGGCTCGGGCGTCGAGCTGACGAGCACCGCCAACCAGGACTCGCCGCTGTCAGACGGCAAGACACCGCTGCTGGGCTGCGACGTGTGGGAGCACGCCTACTACCTCCGCTACCAGAACAAGCGCCCGGACTACATCGAGGCGTGGTGGAACACGGTCGACTGGACCAAGGTCGCCGAGCGTTACGCGTCCGCGAAGGGCTGATCGCGGCGCGACTTCGTCGCTAGATTCGGGTTGAGGCGGGGAGAACGGGTGCGGGGCCGTGGGTTCCGTGACCGCCCCGCTCAACCGGTACGACTCCCCCGCCGAAGCAAGGACCCATGCGCCGACTTCTCCTGCCCGTCCTGATCGCCGTCGCTGCCTTCACCGTGCCCGCCTCTCCGGCGGCCGCCAACCAGCAGTCGATGTTCTCGATCATGATGGACGACGATCTGCTGCTCTACCGCGGCGACGACGCGCGTGACCGATCCATGCGCCGGATGAAGGGCCTGGGCGTGGACTTCGTGCGCGTCACGGTCCTGTGGGAGGTGGTCGCCCAGAACGCGAAGGTCGACCGCTTCGGCAAGAAGCGGCGGAAGTTCAAGGCCGACCGGCACGGCACGTATCCCAAGCAGAACTGGGACAAGTACGACCGGCTCGTGCGTGCCGGCCAGACGCTCGGCATCGGCATCTACTTCAACGTCACCGGCCCCGGACCCGCCTGGGCCCACAACAAGGCGCCGAAGTCCCAGAAGGCCTTCCAGCGCACGTGGGATCCGCGCGCAAAGGAGTTCTACAAGTTCGTCAAGGCGGTCGGGACGCGCTATGACGGCACCCAGCGCGACGAGAACGACGGCGCCAAGACGCTGCCGCGCGTGGGCTTCTGGTCGATCTACAACGAGCCCAACCAGCCGGGCTGGCTGATGCCGCAGTACAAGAAGGTCGGCTCCAAGGTCGTGGCGTGGTCACCCGTCATGTACCGCGAGCTGTGGCGTCAGGGCCGTGCCGCTCTCGACGACACCGAGCACGACAACGACATCGTCCTCGCCGGCGAGACCGCTCCCCTGGGCTCGGGTCAGACAAACGTCAAGTCGCCGATCCGACCGAAGAAGTTCATCCGCGAGCTGCTCTGCATCGATCCGGCCGGCAGGACCTACACGGGCGGCGCCGCGCTCAAGCGCAAGTGCTCGGGGCTCAAGAAGGTCGGGACCTTCAAGTACACGGCGTGGGCCCACCACCCCTACACGAAGGACCTCAAGCCCACCGCGCGCGACGCCCACAAGGACTCGATCACGATGGCCAACGCGAGCGAGCTGACCGCCCTGCTCGACCAGCTCGCCGCCAAGACCAACCGGCTCCCCGAGCTGAACCTCTCGATGATGACCGAGTTCGGCTACGAGACCGATCCGCCGGACCCGTTCTCGGGCGTCAAGCCCGAACTGCAGGCCGAATACATCAACCTCGGCGACTACCTGGCCTGGAAGGACCCGCGGATCGTCGCGCAGACCCAGTTCCTGCTCCAGGACGTGGACCCGGTCAAGCGCGAGAGGAAGAACTCGAAGAAGTACTGGTTCACCTACCAGTCGGGCCTGTTCTACAACGACGGGCGCCCCAAGCCCGCTGGTGCCGCCTACCGCCTGCCGCTCGTCGTCGTCGGCCGTGGGATCGACTCCGTCGGCCAGGAGGGCACGTCGTTGTGGGGCCACCTGCGCTTCTTGCCGCCGAACTTCTCGACGTCGCTGTCGCTGCAGTTCCGCCCGCAGGGCGCGGCGGACTTCTCGACGATCGGCGACCCCGTGCCGGTCGACCCGGGCGGCTACTTCGAGACGGTCAAGGCCGTGGGGGGCCCGGGCACGTGGCGCGCGGTCTGGATCGAGCCCAACTCGCAGGTCCCGTTCGTCTCGCGTGAAGCCGACGTCACGGGCTAAGGCTCAGCCTGAATCGCCTCGGCCGCCTGCGCGTAGACGGCCAGGCCGGCGGCCGCGAGGGCGCGTTCGGTGGGGAAGCGCTCGCCTCGCCGCAGTCCAGCACGCGTCTTGATCGCCCAGTCTTCCCCGAGGGCGCCGGTGAGCAGGGGATGCGAGAGGGCGTCGTCGACGTGGTCGTGGAGATCGGGCCGGGTGTCCCAGAGGTGGTTCAGGAACCAGGGCTGGGCCGGCTGTCTGGACGCGCGGATGCGGTTGAGGGTCTGGTAGGCGCGGCGCGCGATCGCCGGACCGCCAGGGCGCTGGGCGGGGACGGCGGGCAGCGTGAATCCCAGGCCGGCGGTCATGTGCTCGTGGAAGGCCATGCGCAGGCGGTCCTCGCGCGGGATCGACAGCAGCGCCCGCGCGACGTCGGGAACGGTGAAGGCGGTGACCCAGGGCGCCTGCGTGCGGGACAGGTGGGCGTGGCCCCAGCGGCCCATGCGCTCTTCGGTGTAGAAGACGTCGAGGGCCTCCCAGCCTCGACGCGGAGCTCGTTCGAACCAGGCTTCGAGGGTGTTCCGGAGGGTGGCCTGCGCGTCGTGGCTCGCGTGCCCGAGGCGGGTGTGGGCACCGAGGATCCTGGCGAGATGGCGGGGCGCCGGTTCGCTGCGGGTGCGCACGCACCACGCGTAGTAGTAGGCACGACCGACTTCCGCCCCGGCTCCCGTGACGATCGCGGACATGTCCGTCGGCCAGCGGGGGGCGCCCCAGCCGGCGAGGTGGGCGATGCCCTCCGTCCAGCGGACTTCCGCGAGGCCACGCTCGAGCGCCGCGATGCCGTCGCGGTAGTCGGCGTCGTTGGCCTGGTGGGGGACGTCGAGGATCTGCGCCCGGCGACGGGCCTCGACGACCTCGCCCCAGGCCTCGTCACCCCAGGTGAAGGTGGCGAACGGGCGGCCGAGGCGGGCCAGGGCGGCAGCCGCGACGGCGGAGTCGCGACCGGCGGTGAGGGCGACGTAGGGGTGCTGGGAACCCTTCAACCGGCCGTCCAGCGTCGCGAGGAGCGCGTCCTCGGCTGCCTGGAGCGGCCGCTCGACGCGCGCCCACCGCTCGGTTCTCGCGTAGTAGCCGCGCTCGGCGCCGTTGTCGATGACGGTGGCGACGGAGATCGAACGGACGCCGGTCAGGTGGGCGTGGGCGCCGACGCAGGCGCCGACGCCGAGGATCTCGGCGACGCGAGCGGGATTGAGGTGGGCGGTGCCCGTGGCGATGACGGACGCCGCGGTGGCGTGGGTGCTCCAGACCTCGATTCCGCCCTGGTTCGCCGCGTAGACCAGCGCGGGCGCGGCCGTGCCGGTGACCACGCGCAGTCGGTGGTCGTCGGCCGCAGCGATCACCGTCGAGCGATCGAGCGCCTCGAGTTGTTCGTCCGTGGCGTCGAGCACCCCGGCCGCGGTCGCCAACGCCGCCGGGGGGTCCTCCCCCCACCACTCCAACCGCCGATCCTGCAGTTGTTCGACCTGAGGTCGAACAACTTCGGTGTGGGCGGCGCCGCCTTCGCTCGCGACGTCGATCGTGGCGATGGCCATGCGATCGCCGGCGTGCCAGGACGTGTCCGGGGCGGCGGCCCCGAGTGGTGCCCAGAACTGCGTAAGGGCGTTCAGGCGTCGCTCGCAGAGCGGGCGCAGGGCGGGATCGGCGAGTCGCACCGCGACGAGGCTTCGGTTCAGCGCCACGGCGCGAACCTAGCGTCCGGACCCTGCGCGAAACTTCTCCGGCCGACCGGCGTTGGTCGTGAAGGCATGCCCATGATCCGACGCCCCCTCCTCACCCTGCTCGCCGCGGCTGCAATCAGCGCCCTCCCCTCCGCGGCCCACGCCTCCTCCACCCAGGAGTCGATCTTCGAGGACGACTTCCAGATCCTCCAGCAGGACGGCGACGCCCAGCGCCGGGCGCTCGACGATTTCGTCGCGCTCGGCGCCGACACGGTTCGCTCGCTCGTCTACTGGAACCAGATCGCCCCCGACGCCGGCTCACGCAGGCGCCCGAAGGGCTTCGACGCAAAGGATCCCGCCGCCTACGACCCGGCCGGGTGGGACCGCTACGACGACCTCGTGCGCGGGGTGCAGGCACGCGGGATGGGACTGCTCTTCTCTCCCACGGCCCCGATCCCCGCCTGGGCGTCTGATTGCCCGACCAAGGACATCGAGAAGCGCAAGACCTGCAAGCCCGACCTGCGCGAGTTCCAGTCGTTCATGACCGCGCTCGGCATCCGCTATTCGGGCACGTACCAGGACGAGAACCAGGGCAACCAGACGCTTCCGCGCGTGGCGCGCTTCTCGATCTGGAACGAGCCCAACCAGCCGGGCTGGCTGACGCCGCAGTACGAATCGAAGAACGGCCGCAGGGTCGCCACGGCCGCCCACCGCTACCGCGGGCTCGTGCAGGCCGCGGTGCGGGGACTCAAGGTCTCCCGCAGCGCCGGTGAGAGCCGCCAGATCCTGCTCGGGGAGACCGCGCCGATCGGCCGTACCAGCGGGACGCTCGCCCGGCGGCCGATCCCGCCGGCGGAGTTCATCCGCCAGATGCTCTGCCTCGACAACAGCGGGCGCAAGCAGTCCGGGACCACGGCTCGGGCCAACGGCTGCACGGGGATGCGCAAGCTCGCCGTGGACGGGTACGCCCATCACCCCTATACCCGCGGGGGGTCCAAGCCGCCGCGGTCTTCGTCGCTGCCCAACGAGATCACCATCGCGTCGTCCTCCCGCCTGAAGACGCTGCTGGCCCAGGGCGCCCGGGCGAAGCGGATCCCCGGTTCGCTGCCGATCTTCTACACGGAGTTCGGCTACCAGACCAACCCCCCGGACCGCCTGTTCGGCGTCTCCTTCGACGAGCAGTCGGAGTTCCTCAACGAATCCGACTGGATCGCCTTCCGGGACCCGCGGATCAAGTCCGTCGCGCAGTACAAGCTGATCGACGAGCCCAACGTCGCCTCGTTCCAGACGGGCCTGCGGCTGATTGATGGCGCCACAAAGCCCGCCTTCGACGCCTACCGTCTGCCGCTGTGGGTGGTCAAGAAGGGATCGGCGGTGACGGTCTACGGGCAGGTGCGCCCGACCGAGGACGACGTCCGCGAAGTCGTCGAACTGCAGAGCCAGACGACCGAGGGCGGCCCCTGGGAGGCCGTGACCACGATCGAGGTGACCTCGCGCAAGGGGCACTTCTTCGCGTCGGGGATCGCCGCGCGCGAAGGCCGCTGGCGGCTCGTCTGGGCGCCGTCGGACGGCAGCCCGTCCATCACTTCGCGCGAGGCCCGCGCGGCCAGGCGGTGAGGCCGGCGGCGGTCCTCGCGACTGCCTTCGTCGCCCTGATGTCCCTGCTCGCGGTCGCCGGGCCGGCCACGGCATCGCCCGACGCCGAGATCGGGATGGAGGACCAGCGGCTGCTGCTCAGCGGAGAGGCCGACCGCGGCGCCACGGCACGAGCCTGGGCGGCCGCGGGGGTGGACATCGTGCGCCTGCACGCACGCTGGAGCGAGGCCGCGCCGGCGGTCAGGCGTCCCAGCGGCTTCAACGGGCGCAACCACCTCGATCCCCAGTACCAGTGGGGCCGGCTGGACGCCGCGATCGCCGCGGCCTCGGACGCCGGCCTGCGCACCGTCCTGACGATCACCGGGCCGGGACCGGATTGGACCAGCCGCGACAAGGCGCGCAAGAACGCCCGCTACAAGCCCGACCCGCGCGCGTTCGGCGACTTCGCCCGCGCCGTGGCCACGCGCTACGGCGCGCGCGTGGACCGCTACCTGCTCTGGAACGAGCCCAACCAGCCCGGCTGGTTGGAGCCGCAGTCCAAGTGCGTGACGGTGAAGAAGCCGTTCCGCATCCCCGGCCGTGCGGCGCCCCTGCGCCGGCGCTGCACGCCGGTTGCCCCACACGTCTACCGCGAGCTCGTCGCCGCAGCGCTGCCGGCCGTGAAGGCCGCCGACCCCGGCGCGCAGGTTCTGATGGGCGAGCTCGCGCCGATCGGCCGCGCGCCCGTCACACCGAGGACCCCGCTCGCGCCGCTGCCCTTCCTGCGCGCCATGGCGTGCGTCGACGAGAGCTACCACCGGCTCTCGAAGGGCCCCTGCGCGCGCTTCCGGGCCCCCTACGCCGACGCCATCGGCCATCACCCCCACGGGGTGAGGTTCGGCCCCGACGAGTCCAATCCGGACCCGACGTTCGCGCAGATCGCCGACCTCGACCGGCTCTTCCGCGTCCTGGACCGCCTGACCGCCGGCGGGCGCCTGGTCGCACCAAAGTCCACGGGCGGCAAGTACGACGTGCACCTGACGGAGTTCGGCTACCAGACCTCGCCGCCAGATCACGCGATCGGCGTCACGCTCGAGCAGCAGGCCCGGTTCCTCCAGCAGGCGGCACACCTCACGTGGCGCCACCCCCGGCTGAAGTCCCTGATCCAGTATCAGTGGCACGACGAGCCCGCCCGCTTCCGGCGCGCCGGGGTGCTCGCCTACGCCGGCTGGCAGTCGGGTCTGCACTTCGTCGACGGCCGTCCCAAACCGGCTCTGGACGCGTTCGTGGCTCCGTTCACGGTCGAGCGCGCCCGCGGGCAGACGCGCTTCTGGGGCCAGGTCCGGCCCGGTGGCGCGCACAGTGTCACCCTGCTGCGGCGATCCTCGAGAGTCGCGCCGTTCGAGCCGATCGCCACCGCCACCACGGACCGCTGGGGTTCGTGGCAGCTCGTGCTCCCGTTCGACGCCGGCGCGGAGTACCGCTTCACCTGGTCGGACCCGTGAGCACGGGACTCGCCGACTTCTATGAGGCGGGCTACACCCAGGCCGACCCCGAGCGCGCGGCGCTGCTCGGCCGCTGGAGGGCCCACGGCGCCGACCTCAAAGCGGGCCACATCACCACCCTCTGCGCCCGCGCCGGCCGGGCCCCTCGGTCGGTCATCGAGATCGGCTGCGGCGACGGGGCGTTGCTGAGCGCGCTGGCCGCTCGTGGGTTCGCCGTCTCCTACGACGGTTTCGAGCTCTCCGAGCCGGCCGCGCTGCTGGCCCGCGACCGGAACATCCCGGGCGCCGGCCGGATCGAGTCCTTCGACGGCTCGCGTGTCCCGGCCGGAGACGCCACCTACGACCTCGCGGTCCTTTCCCACGTCCTCGAGCACGTTCCCGACCCGCTGTCCCTGCTGCGCGAGGCCGCGCGTGTCGCGCGGGCGGTCCTGGTCGAGGTGCCGCTCGAGCACAACCGCTCCGCCGCCCGTCCCCACAAGCGCGCCGAAGCCCGCGGGATCGGCCACATCCAGGCCTTCGACCGCGCCGACATCCACGCGCTCGCGACCGCCGCAGGACTGCGCGTGTTCGGCGAACTCACCGACCCACTGCCCGTCACCCACCACGCGTTCTTCGCGGCGTCACCGGCCGAGCGAGTCAAGGGGCGCCTGAAATGGGGCATCCGCACCGCCGTCTGGCGGGCCGCCCCGCAGCGCGCCGAGCGCCTGTTCACGGTGCACCACGCGGCGCTCCTGGGCCGTTAGTCCTTCCACCACCCCGGCTCCATCGTGGAGTCGTCCGGCCCGGCGCGCTCGCCGAAGGCGATCACCTCGGCGCCCTCCGGGCCCCCTTCGAGGTTGCGCATCGCCGACCCCGGCACGCTGATCGCGTCCCATTGAGCGAGCTCGAGGATCTCCTCCTCGATCTTGATGCGCGCGCTGCCTGAGAGGACCACGTAGACCTCCTCGTGCTCGCCGTGCTTGTGGCCGAACGGGACCCGGAAATCGGGGGCCAGCGTGAAGTGCGTCATGCCGGTCTTCTCGAGCCCGAGATCCTCGCGCGCGAAGCGTGCCTCGATCTGACCCCCCATCCCGAACTCGGGAGCCATGTCCTTGACCTGCTTGAGGTTTACGCGCATGTGATCGCTCATGGGCAGCGCGGGGTCGGCTCGACGCGGGGCTGCGGCAGCTCCATCGCCGGCTACGAGGAGACGCCGACGAGATCAACGACGAACACGAGCGTCTCGTCGGGGCCGATGACCCCGCCCGCACCGCGCTTGCCGTAGGCGAGCATCGGCGGGATCGTGATCCGGCGCCGGCCGCCGACCTTCATCTCCGCCACCCCCTGATCCCAGCCCTGGATGACCTGCCCCTTGCCGAGCGTGAACTTGAACGTGGAGCCGCGGTCCCAGGAGGCGTCGAACTGCTGGCCGCTCTTCCACGACACGCCGACGTAGTGGACTTCGACGACCTTGCCGGCGACGGCCTCGTCGCCGTCACCGACCTCGAGGTCGTCGAGCTCGAGCTGGTAGGACGGCGGCTGGTCGGAGGGGACGTCGACCTGTGGTTTCTCGTTCGGGGCCATGGCCGGGCACGCTATCGCGGGTCGGCTACGTGGCGATGCTCAACTGTCGCGGAGGTCAGGCTGCGGCGGCGAGCGCCGGCGGTGACGCGCGGGTGGGGATCTGCCAGAGCTCGCGGCCGCGGGGGTCTTTGATGACGAGGTTGCCGTCGCGGCGGCGGCGCGCGGTGAATCCTCCTTCGTGCAGGCTGTGGTGGTGGTAGGGGCAGAACAGGCGGAGGTTGTCGAGGTCGGTGCGGCCGCCGTGCTCCCACGGATGGAGGTGGTGCGCCTGGAGTCCGTGGGTGCGTTCGCAGCCGGGCATCGTGCAGACGCGTCCGTCGCGCGCCTCCAGGGCCCGCCGCAGCGTCGGGGTGACGAGACGGGTGCTGCGGCCGAGGTCGAGGCGGTGCGTGGTGATCTTGCAGTCGCAGGCGAGCCGCCGGGCGGTTTCTGACGGGATCCCCGGGCCGTCTCTGAGGTGGAGCACCTCGCCGGCGCGTGGTTCGTCTTTCGGTGCGGTGCAGGCCAATGCTTCGAGGTCGGCGTGGAGCACGACGGTGGTCTGGTAGCCGCCGCCGGTGATGAGATCAACGAGAGCGTCGGCGCGGCGGGCGCCGATCGGCGGGCGCCGCCAGCCGTCGGGGCAGCACAGGTCCCCGTTTTCACCGTGGATGTGGGCGGCCTTGGCCTCGAGCGCCTCGAGGACGGCGGCGCCGTCGTCGGCGGGCAGGCGGCCGAAGAACCGCAGCGAGCCGTCTTCCTCCCAGAATGTGCGCACGAACCGCTTCGCTCGTCCCCGGTTGGCGACGTCGAGGTCGGCGGACGCGGCACTGCGGCGCTGGCGCACGTGCAGCTCGAGCTGGTTGGCGGTGCTGACCAACGCGACATCGAGGAGCGTGCGCTCGTCCTCGCCTTCGGCGGCGCGGGTGAGCGCCCGGACCTTGGCGTAGGAGAGGCGGCCCTCACCGAACGCGTCGGCGATGATCGGCGATTGCCTGAGCCGCCGGGCAACGCGCACGTGATCGCGCGCCGTGCGCGAATCGATCCCGCACTCGTGCGCAAGCCACGTCGCCGTGCTCGAGTGGTCGGTCCGGACGTGGCCCCGGCGGTCGTCGAACTCGGCGATCAACCCGAGCCACTCCGACATGCGCGCGCGGTCGCGCATCTCCAGATACACGATCCGCCGGTGGAGCTCGTGGATCGTTGAATAGCTGTATGGCACGAACACATGTTCGCATGTTGACCGGACAGAAGATCGATCTGACCTGACTCGCTGGGCACGCCGATTCCTGTTGCAGTCCTGTTGCAGTCCTGTTGCAAACGCGGTTCCGCGGAACCGCCAAGGCGAATCCCGATGGCGGTGCCCTTGACAGCTGCGAGGCGCCGGCCCGCCTTCCCTTCGCACCCGGACGACCCCGACACTCGCCGGAATGCGACACAGTGCGCCGCCGTCCGCCACCATGGCCTCCAGATGCGCGCGCTCCTGTTCCTTGCGACGCTGCTGGCCACGCTGTGCTCGGCGGCCGCCTCGACCGCGCTCGAGTCCTGCCCGACCCCGGCTGGGTGCGCGTCCGGCGGGTGAAGCACAGCGAGGCTGAACTGCGGGCGCTCCAGAGCCGCATCGGTGCCGACCAAGCCGCCCTCGGGCGCGATGGGTTCCAGCTCGACGGGACCTACACCGACACCGATCGCGGTGTGACGGTGGCCCAGTTCATCACCCAGCGGACCGACGGCCAGCGCTACCTGACCGATCGCTACGGGCCGCTCATCCGCTTCGAGCTGGTCGCGCGCACGCCGTTCCGCGAGGTCTGCCGGACGCCATCGGACGTCACGGGCCGGCAGAGCAGCCGGCGCCTCGAGGTCGTCTTGGTCGGCGGGCTCGAGACGCGCATCGAGCGCGTGCTCGTGCGCGAGCGCGGCGGCCGCGTCGAGGTGGGCGTGATCGCCCGCGAGCCCAACGGGGGACATCTCCTCGCCGCCAAGACCTACACCGCCACGGCCACGCTGTCCCGGCGCCTGGGCAACCGCCGCGTGGTCAGCATGCCGACCGGCCGGCCGGTGCGCCGCGCGCGGATCCTCGGACCACCCGCCGGCTGAAACCGCGGCGACCGCCGCGTCC
>Ga0136633_1001553_pt1 | contig 16801 bp, 11 predicted proteins | sample AntDrymeUQ832206_2_FD_105494 | JGI IMG/M metagenome (GOLD analysis project Ga0136633, IMG submission 105494) | Polar desert sand microbial communities from Dry Valleys, Antarctica - metaG UQ83 (22.06) | ecosystem: Environmental > Terrestrial > Soil > Desert | place: Antarctica: Dry Valley...
GATCTGCGCCTTGAGCTCCTCGAGCTGCTCGGCGATGTCGTCGACCGCACCACCGGAGGTGGCGTAGCCGACGCCGTCGGCCTCGAGGTCGTAGGTCGTGACGGCGGGGATCTCCTCGCCGTCGACGAACGCCTTCAGGGCGTCGAACACCGCGACGTCGACGCGCTTGAGCATCGAGGTCAGGATGACCGGCTGCAGCTCGGGGTTGCTCGAGCCGATCGACTCGTACTGGTCGGAGTCGACGCCGATGCCGAGCGTGCCCTTGGCGAGCGCGGACTGGAACACGCCCAGGCCGGAGCCGCCGGCGGCGGCGTAGATGACGTCGGCGCCCGCGTCGTACATGCCGTTCGCGGCCTCCGCACCGGCAGCCGGGTCACCGAAGCCGGAGAAGTCCGGCGGCTGGGACAGGTAGGTCGTCTGGACGGTGGCGTCCGGCTTGACCTGCTTGACGCCGGCGACGAAGCCCGCCTCGAACTTCTCGAGCAGCGGGGTCTGGACGCCGCCGATGAAGCCGACGTTGTTCGACGTGCTCTTGAGCGCCGCGGCCGCGCCGACCAGGAACGAGCCCTGCTCCTCGGCGAAGACCAGGCTCTTGACGTTCGGGGAGTCGAGGGAGGAGTCGTCGATGATGAAGAAGGTGGTGTCGGGGAAGTCGGTGGCGATCGTCTTGAGCTCCTCCGCGTAGGCGAAGCCGACGGCGATGACCGGGTTGTAGCCCTCCTCGGCCAGCGAGCGCAGGTTGTCGCCACGGTCGGTGCCCTGGGCGTTCGGGCTGAGCTCCTGGCCCTCGACGCCGAGCTCGCTCTTGGCCTGGTCCAGGCCGGCGGCGGCGGCATCGTTGAAGGAGCGGTCGCCACGGCCGCCCACGTCGTACGCCAGGCCGACGCGCACGTCGGACTCGGCACCACCGGCGGAGGAGGAGGCGGCAGGCTCGGCGGTCTCGGTTCCGTTGTCGGAGCCGCAGGCGAGCAGGCCCAGGCTGGCTACGGTCAGCACTGCGGCGAGGCGCAGGCGACCGGTCGCGGATCGGCGCAAGGGGTGTCCTTCAGGTCGTAGGGGGGGGCGGGGGCGGGCAGCACCCGGCTCAGGCCGACGGTAGTGGCCCGATGCCGCGCAGAAGGAGCGAACCAGGAATCGCATGGTCACGACTGGGACTCGGTGCAGGATGGTGCGGGTGTCCGCCCCGTCCGCCGTCGCTCCCGCCCGTGGTTACGGGCCGCTGCTCCGCACCCCCGGGGCCAAGGCGTTCAGTGCCGCCGCGCTGCTCGGCCGGATGCCCATCGCCATGCTCGGCATCGGCACCGTCCTGCTCGTCGAGGACCGCCGCGGCTCCTACGCCCTCGCCGGCCTGGTCAGCGCGGCCTACGCCGTGGGGCTGGCCGCGCTCGGCCCGCTGGGCTCGCGGCTCGTCGACCGGCGCGGCCAGCGCGCGGTGCTGCTGCCCGCGCTGGCCGTCAGCGCGACCGCTGTCGTCGCGGTGGTGCTGCTCGCCGGCAGCGGCGCCCCGGCCTGGACGCTGCTGCCCGCCGCGGCGCTGACGAGCCTGGCGCCGTCGCAGCTCGGGTCGTGCGTGCGCGGTCGCTGGAGCGCGGTGCTCACGGCCGCTGGGCGCGCACCGGAGGTGCAGCGGGCCTACGCCTGGGAAGCGGTCGTGGATGAGGTCGTCTTCGTCCTCGGGCCGCTGCTCGTCGTCCTCGGCGCGATCGTCGACCCAGCCGTCGGGCTGGGCCTCGCGCTCGTCCTGAGCACGACCGGGACGCTGTGGCTGGTCTCGCAGCGGGCGAGCGAGCCGCCTGTGCTGACGGTCGCCGCCGACCGCCGCGGCCGCTCGGCCCTTCAGGAGCGCGGGATGCTGCTGCTCGTCTCGTCGCTGGTCTGCGTCGGGACGCTGTTCGGCACCGTCGAGGTCTCGATGATCGCCTTCGCCGAGGAGCGCGGCAGCACCTCCGGCGCCGGCGTGCTGCTCGCGCTCGTCGCCCTCGGCAGCGCGCTCGCCGGCCTGGCGTACGGCGCCCTGCACTGGACCTCGCCGCTGCCCCGGCGCTACGCCCTGTCGCTGGCCGGGCTCGCGCTGGGCCTGGTGCCGCTGCTGCTCGCGCCGTCGGTGCCGCTGATGGCGCCGGCCGCGCTGCTCGCTGGTATCGCGATCAGCCCGACGCTCATCGCGGCCTTTGCCTTCGTCGACGAGCTGGTGCCGCCGTCCTCGCGCACGGAGGGCTTCAGCTGGCTGAACTCCGGCCTGGCGACGGGCGTGGCCCTCGGCTTCGCCGGCTCGGGCGCGGTCGCCGACGCGGCGGGGGCCAGGGAGGCGTTCCTGCTGGCGCTGGGCGCGGCGGCGCTCGGCACCCTCGTCGTGGTGCTCGGCCGGGCCCGGCTCAGCCCTCGACCGGGCTGATCCAGGCGAGGTAGACCGGGCGGCCGCTGCTGACCTCGGCCCGCTCGACGAGGAAGTGGCAGAGCACCTCGCTGCCGTCGCGGCGCAGCACCGGCAGCTCGAGCGCGACGCCGAGCACGTGCGCCTGACCGGTCGACAGGTGGCGGGTGAAGCCGGCGACGTGCGCCTCGCGCAGCGCCGGCGGGATGAGTGCCACCACGCGCCGGCCGACGAGCTCGGCCGGGTCCCAGCCGGTGGCGCGGGCCAGCGGTGCGCTGATCGCGATGATCCGGTTGGCGTCGTCGGCGGCGACGACACCGCGGTCGGAACCGGTGACGACCGAGGCGTCCCACCGCGGGAGCTCGGGGTCGGCCCGGTCGTGCACCAGGTCGGTGAAGCGCTCCTGGTCCGTGCCGGCCCACGGCGCCGCAGGCACGCCGGCGAGCTGCGCGACGACCTGCTCGCAGACCCAGTCGCGCAACGCGACGACCTCCGGCAGCCCGGGGCGCGCCAGCAGCAGGTCGGCGACGGCCAGCCGCTCGCTGAGGTCGAGCGCGTCCTGGAGCGCGCCGAACGCCACGCCGAGCCGCAGGGGGACGTGAAGCACCAGGTCGACGGTCTCCGGCACCTCCGGAAGCGAGGCGGGGTGGCCGGGCGGCAGCGGGCTGCGCACGGCGCCCTGCTCGCGGGCGCGGTCGACGACCGCGGTGAGCGCGGTCCAGACGAGGGCGCGGGCCTCGTCGGCCGCGCGCAGGTCGGGCGGCGAGGGCGTCGCGGCGCCGTGCTCGGCGAGGTAGAGCACCAGCTCGCGCAGCAGCGGCTGGTGGTGCTCGCGGGCGGCCATCCACAGCGTGGGCGGCAGGCCGCGCAGCACCACCTCGGTGCTCATCTCGGGGGTCGGATCTGCGTCCCAGCCGTCGACGTCCCACGCGGCCAGCAGGTCGTCCTCGTCGAGGTCGGCGGCGGGGCCGTCGCCCACCGTGAACCACACCACCTTTCCGCCGGGCTCGGCGCGCACACCGCAGTCGCGGGTCAGGGCGGCGACGAGATCCAGCCCACGGCCGGTCGTGGCCTCGACGTCGGCCCCGCGGCGCTGCTGCGGCAGCACGGGGTTCGCGTCCTGCACCTCGACCTCGACCTCGTGGTCGCGCAGGTGGACGCGGACGACGAGGTCGGTGTGTGCATGCAGGACGCCGTTGGTGACGACCTCCGACAGCGCCAGCTCGGCGCGGTCGACCCAACCGACCCGGCCGGCCTGCTCGAGCAGCGCGCACAGGAAGCGGCGGGCCTCGCCCGCGCTGCGGGCGGTCGGGGGCAGGCGCAGCACGGCTCCTGGGTGGGGATCTGTCCCGGCGCTGCCGCTGCTCATGTCGTCCACGTCCACTGGGAGGTGCCCGATCATCCGGTTGCTACTCCTTCGCCAGGTTCGCAACCCGCAGCTCGCCGCGCGCGACGAGGCGGTCCTGCTCGTCCTTGACGTCGATGGACCACAGCTGCTGGGTGCGGCCGCGGTGGATGGGCGTGGCCCGGGCCGTCAGTCGCCCCTCGCGCACCGCGCGCAGGAAGTTGGTGTGGTTGCTCGTGCCGACGACGTGGCCGCGGTCGCCGAACCACACGGCGCCCGCCACGCTGCCGACGGTCTCCACCGCCGAGCACAGGACGCCGCCGTGCAGCAGCCCGTACGGCTGGAGCAGCTCGGGCCGGACCTGGAAGGTCGCGACGACCTCGTCCTCGGTCGCGGACAGGATCTCCAGCCCGATGTGCTTGTCGAAGCCCTCGTAGGCGTAGTCGGTCATGGCGGGACAGTACGGAGGGCCTGACAGGCGCGCGCGACCGCCCGGCCCCCGGGGGGGAGGGCAGGCGATCGCGGTGCGCGGCTGCTCTAGAAGATCAGGATGAGCAGCAGGACGATGATGATCAGGGCGACGAGGCCTCCGCCGATGTACATGCTGTTCTCCTCCGTCGGGCGCGTGAGCGCGTGTGGATCACGTCTGCCCCGTCGCCGGGCGGCTACGCGTGCTCGGACGATCTTCCTCGCCGCGGGCCCGCCGTAGACTCGCAGCCATGACCGTCGCGGACCGCTCCGTCGACGCCGCCGGTGCCGCGCCGGCCGCCGCCACCGGGGAGGCCGCCCGCCGCCGGACCTTTGCGGTCATCAGCCACCCAGACGCCGGCAAGTCCACGCTCACCGAGGCCCTGGCCCTGCACGCGCGGGTCATCCAGGAGGCCGGCGCCATCCACGGCAAGGCCGGCCGCAAGAGCACCGTGTCGGACTGGATGGACATGGAGAAGGCCCGCGGCATCTCCATCAGCTCGGCCGCGCTGCAGTTCCCGTACGGCGACAGCGTCATCAACCTGCTCGACACGCCCGGCCACGCGGACTTCTCCGAGGACACCTACCGGGTGCTGGCCGCGGTCGACTGCGCGGTGATGCTGCTCGACGCGGCCAAGGGCCTCGAGCCGCAGACGATGAAGCTGTTCGACGTCTGCAAGCACCGCGGCATCCCGATCATCACGGTGGTCAACAAGTGGGACCGGCCCGGTCTCGAGGCGCTGCAGCTCATGGACGAGATCCGCGACCGGACCGGCCTGGAGCCCACGCCGCTCACCTGGCCGGTCGGCATCGCCGGGGACTTCAAGGGCGTGCTCGACCGCGCGACCGGGGACTTCATCCGCTTCACCCGCACCGCCGGCGGCGCCACCATCGCCCCCGAGGAGCGCCTGCCGGCCGCGGCCGCGCTCGCCCAGGAGCCGGACTACTGGCAGACCGCGGTCGAGGAGAGCGAGCTGCTCACCGAGATGGGGCAGGTGCACGAGCAGTCCACCTTCCTCGACGGCATCACGACGCCGGTCCTGTTCGGCTCGGCGGTCCTGAACTTCGGCGTGCACCAGCTGCTCGACGTGCTGCTCGAGCTCGCCCCGCCGCCCGGGCCGCGCCCGGACGTCACCGGCGCGCCGCGCCCGCTCGACAAGCCGTTCAGCGCGTTCGTCTTCAAGATCCAGGCCGGTATGGACAGCGCCCATCGCGACCGGCTGGCCTACGTCCGGGTCTGCTCCGGCGTCTTCGAGCGCGGCACGGTCGTCACGCACGCCGCGACCGGCAAGCCCTTCGCGACCAAGTACGCCCAGCAGGTCTTCGGGCGCGAGCGCGAGACCGTCGACCTGGCCTACCCGGGTGACGTCGTCGGCCTGGTCAACGCCTCGGCGCTGCGCGTGGGCGACAGCCTCTACGTCGAGGAGCCGGTCACCTTCCCGCCGATCCCGAGCTTCGCCCCCGAGCACTTCGCGGTGGCTCGTGCCGTCGACTCCGGCCGCTACAAGCAGTTCCGCCGCGGCATCGAGCAGCTCGAGCAGGAGGGCACCGTGCAGGTGCTGCGCAGCGACCTGCGCGGCGACCAGGCACCGGTGCTCGCGGCGGTCGGCCCGATGCAGTTCGAGGTCGCCGAGCACCGGATGGCCGGGGAGTTCTCCGCGCCGGTCCGGCTCGACCGGCTCGAGTACACGATGGCCCGGCTCACCGACCGCGAGTGGGGCAAGGTGCTCGACCGCGAGAGCGGCGTCGAGGTGCTCGAGCGCTCCAGTGACGGGGCGCTGCTCGCGCTGTTCGCGGGCAACTGGCGGCTCCAGCGCGTGCTGCGGGACCACCCGGAGTGCGTGCTCGAACCGCTCGTCGCGGCCAGCTCGTGACGGCTCGCTCGTGACGGCCGACTCGTGACGGCCCGCTCGCTGGAGGCGCTGCGCCGGCTGCTGCTCGTCACCGCGGCGGTCTGCCTGCTCGGGACCGGTGGCGCGGACCTGGTCCGGGCTCCCGCGGGCGGCGCCGGTCCTGTCGTCGGCGCCGGCGCCGGGGCCGAGCCGGTCCCGCCGGCCACCGTGTCGGCGCTGCGCAGCGCGCTGGCCGCCGCGACCCCGCTGCTCGGGGGCGACCTCGCCCCGCCCGCTGCCGGGCCGGTCCTCGCGCAGCACCCGGTCGGCGCCGGCGGGGTGGCGGACGACGTCCGCCGCGCCCCCGGCGCGACGGTCGAGGGCCCCGACGGCCGCGGGCCCCCGCTGACGGCAGGCACCTGAGCGTCCCTGCCCTCCGCACGACCCGCCCGCCTGGAGAGACCCCTGTGACCCGTCCCAACGTGCTGCGCGCCCTGCTCGCGCTGCTGATCGTCGGCGTGACCGGCTTCTTCGCCGTCACGCAGGACCCCCGCCTCGGCCTCGACCTGCGCGGCGGCACCCAGATCGTCCTGGAGACCCGGGACAGTCCCACCACCGAGGCCGACGCCGAGGCCACCGACCGGGCGCTCGAGGTGCTCCGCCGCCGCGTCGACGCCCTCGGGGTCGCCGAGCCCACGCTCGCCCGCTCCGGCGCGAACCGGATCATCGTCGAGCTGCCGGGGGTGCAGAACGCCGCCGAGGCGGCCGACGCCATCGGGCAGACCGCCCAGCTGACCTTCCACCCGGTGCTCGGCCCGGGTGACCCCAGCCAGGTCGTCGGGCTCCAGCCCGAGGACCTGCCCGAGGACCCGACGGTCGCGCCGCCGGCCTCGCCCGGCGCGACCCCGTCGGCCGGTCCGACGGCCGCCCCCGCGGACCCGTCGGCCGCCCCGGCCCCCAGCGCCACGACCGCCGGCCGCGCCGTGCCGCCCGCCCTCGCGACGCAGGCCGAGCCGACCGCCCCGGCGAGTCCTGCCGTGCCCGCCGCGAGTCCGACGGCCAGCGCGACGCCGACCGCTCCCGCCGAGCCGGTCGCCCCGCAGGACGTGGACACCAGCCAGGAGAACGTCCTGCTCGACGAGGACGGCCAGCCGATCCTCGTCGGCCCGGCCGCCCTCACCGGTGACGAGGTGGGCGACGCCAGCGTCGGACGCGACAGCACCGGCACCCAGCGCTTCGTCTCGGTCGAGTTCCAGGGCAGCGGCGGTCGCGACTGGGAGGAGCTGACCGCGGCCGCGGCCTGCCAGCCCCCGCTCGACCCGCGCCGCCGCGTCGCGATCGTGCTCGACGGCCAGGTCATCAGCTCGCCGCAGGTCCAGGAGACCGTCCAGTGCGGCATCGGCATCCAGGGCGGCTCGACGCAGATCACCGGCGGGTTCACGCAGGAGGAGGCCGACCAGCTGGCCGTCCTCATCAAGGGCGGCGCGCTGCCCGTTCCGGTCGAGGTCATCTCCCGGAGCACCGTCGGCCCGACCCTCGGCCAGGATGCCATCGACGCCAGCGTCGAGGCGGGCATCATCGGCCTCAGCCTGACGGCGATCTTCCTGATCGTGGTCTACCGCTTCGTCGGCTTCCTCGCCGCGATGGCACTGGTGTCGTACGGCGTCATCTCCTACGGCACGCTGGTGGCCCTCGGCGCGACGCTGACGCTGCCCGGGCTCGGTGGTCTGCTGCTCTCAGCCGGCCTCGCGATCGACGCCAACGTGCTGGTCTTCGAGCGCGCCCGCGAGGAGTTCGCCGCCTCGAGGCACAAGCGGCTCATGCCGGCGCTCGACAACGGCTTCAGCAAGGCCTTCAGCGCCATCGCCGACTCCAACGTCACGACGCTGCTCGCCGCCGCGCTGCTGTTCCTGCTCGCGTCCGGACCGGTCCGCGGCTTCGGTGTGACCCTCGTCATCGGTGTGCTCGCCTCAGTCGTCTCGGCGCTGCTCGTCACCCGCGTCCTGACCGAGTTCGGCGTCAAGCGCGGCCTGCTCGCCAAGCGCCCGCAGCTGACCGGCCTGGCCAGCCTGGGCCGCTTCCGCGAGTGGCTCGAGGCCAAGCAGCCCGACCTCATGCAGCACAGCAAGAAGTACCTCGTCGGTGCCGCGATCGTGCTGCTCGTCGCGTTCGCCGGCATGCTCCTGCGCGGCTTCAACTTCGGCGTCGAGTTCACCGGTGGGCGGGTCGTGGAGTTCGCGACCGAGCAGCAGGTCGACGTCGGCCAGGCCCGCGGCGTGGTCGAGGACGCCGGCTTCCCGACCGCCGTCGTCAACCTCACCAACGGCGAGGACCTCTCGGTCCGCACCGCCAACATCGACGACGCGCAGGTCGAGGAGATCCGCAGCGCGCTGGCCGAGGTGGGCGGCGACGCCACCATCAGCAGCGACGAGCTGGTCGGGCCCACGCTGGGCAGCGAGCTGCGGACCAAGGCCATCATCGCGCTGGTCATCGCGCTCATCGCCCAGCTGGCCTACCTCGCGGTCCGCTTCCGCTGGACGTTCGCCGCCGGCACGGTGCTGGCGATGCTGCACGACGTGCTCATCGTCATCGGCATCTTCGCCTGGCTCGGCAAGCCGATCGACGGCATCTTCCTGGCCGCCGCACTGACGATCATCGGCGTGTCGGTCAACGACTCCGTCGTGACGATGGACCGCATCCGCGAGACCTGGGCGGCGAACCGGACCAAGCCGCTCCGGTCGGTGATCAACTCGGCGATCATCTCCACTGCGCCGCGCACGATCAACACCGGCCTCGGCGCGTTCTTCATCCTCGGTGCGCTCACGGTCCTGGGCGGGCGGTCCCTGACCGACTTCGCCCTGGCCCTGCTCATCGGCCTCATCGTCGGCACGTACTCCTCGGCGTTCGTCGCCTCGCCGCTGGTGATGCTGCTCGAGAAGCGCAACTCCGCGCCGCCGCCGATGCCTAAGCGCAAGTCGACCAGCGACGCCCCACGCAGCCGCCGGGCCAAGCCCCGCCCGGTCGGGGTCTCCCGGCAGGGCGGGACCGTCTAGCCGCCGCGTCCGGGGGCGGGGGGAGCAGCAGCGAGGACAGGAGGCGAGCCGGTGGACCAGAGCGTCAACCTGATCCTGCTCGTCGCCTGCGGCCTGCTGCTCGTCAGCGTCGTCGCGGTGCGGCTCTCGCACCGCACCGGTCTGCCGGTCCTGCTCGTCTACCTGGCGATCGGGCTGGCGGTCGGCGAGGCGGGGCTCGGCATCGAGTTCTCCGACTACGAGCTCATCGCCGACCTCGGCCTCATCGCCCTGGCGGTGATCCTGGCCGAGGGCGGTCTGACGACCCGCTGGTCGACGATGCGGCCGGTCCTGCCGCACGCCCTCGTGCTGGCGACCGTCGGTGTGGCGATCAGCGTCGGTGTGGTCGCCGCCGCCGGGCACTACCTGCTCGGGCTGGAGTGGCGGACCGCCGTCATCCTGGCCGCGGTCATCGGCTCGACGGACGCCTCCGCGGTCTTCTCGGTGCTGCGCCGGCTGCCGCTGAACCCCCGCGTCGCCGCCAAGCTCGAGGCGGAGTCGGGGCTGAACGACGCCCCGGTCGCCGTGCTCGTCGTGCTGGCGTCCTCCGACGCCTGGGCGAGCACCTCGGTATGGGAGGGCCTCGGCAACGTCGGCTACCAGCTGCTGGCCGGCGCCGTGGTCGGCCTGGCCCTCGGGTGGTCCGGCCGCCAGCTGCTCCTCCGGGTGGCCCTGCCGACCGCCGGCCTCTACCCGCTCGCCGGGCTGGCGATCGTGCTGCTGTCCTACTCCGCCGCCACCGCGCTCGCCGCCAGCGGCTTCATGGCGGCCTACCTGGCCGGCCTGGTCCTCGGCAACGGCCAGCTCCCGCACCGCCGGACCGTGCTCGGCTTCGCCGGGTCGATGGCGCTCATGGCCGAGGTCGGCCTCTACGTCCTGCTCGGCCTGCTCGCCTCGCCCGAGCGGCTGCCGGAGGCCGTCGGCCCGGCCCTGCTGGTCGCCGCGGTGGCCGTGCTGGTCGCCCGTCCGCTGGCGGTGGTCGCCTCGCTGCTGCCCTTCCGGGTGCCGTGGCGCGAGCAGCTGTTCGTCTCCTGGGCGGGGCTGCGCGGGGCGGTGCCCATCGTGCTCACCACCATCCCGATCACCGAGCAGGTCGCGGGCGCCGAGCGGGTGCTCGATGTCGTCTTCGTCCTCGTCGTCCTGCTCACGCTTGTGCAGGCCCCGACCCTGCCGCTGCTGGGCCGACGGCTGCGCCTGGTCCACGCCGGGCAGGCGACCGAGGTCGAGGTCGAGGTCGCGCCGCTCGACCAGATGCGGGCCGACCTGCTCCAGCTCCGCGTCGGTCCCGGTTCGCGGCTGCACGGCGTCTACGTCGAGGAGCTCCGGCTGCCGCCGGGCGCCCACGTGACGCTCATCGTGCGCGACGGCAAGGCCGTGGTGCCCGGCCCGTACACGCACTTCGTCACCGGCGACCAGCTGCTCGTCGTCGCCAGCAGCGATGTCCGGGACCGGGCCGAGGCGCGGCTGCGGGCCGTCGACCGCGGCGGCAAGCTGGCCCGCTGGACCGGCGAGACCGGCGCCTGAGGGAACGCCTGCCCGGGCCGACCGGTTGCACCGTGCAGACGCTCTGATCCCCTGACCCCTGACCGTCTGGAGCCCGCCCGTGTGGAACCCGTTCAGCAAGCCCGCGATGCCGACCGCCGAGACGGCCCTGCCCGGCCGGACCACGCCGGTCCCGGTGCCGGAGCGACACGATGTCCTCGGCACGCCGATGACCGGCCCGTGGCCGGAGGGCGCCGAGGTCCTCTACGTCGCCATGGGCTGCTTCTGGGGCGCTGAGCGGATCTTCTGGCAGCTGCCGGGCGTGATCAGCACCGCCGCGGGCTACACCGGCGGCTTCACCCCGCACCCGACGTACGAGGAGACGTGCACCGGGCTGACCGGGCACACGGAGGGCGCCCAGGTGGTCTACGACCCGGCGAAGGTCGACGTCGAGACGCTCATGAAGGCGTTCTGGGAGAACCACGACCCGACCCAGCTCAACGGCCAGGGCAACGACCACGGCACGCAGTACCGCACCGCCGTCTACCCGACGACCTCTGCGCAGCTGGCCGTCGTCGAGGCCTCGCGGGAGCGCTACCAGGCGGCCCTGACCGGGCGCGGCTTCGGCGAGATCACCACCGAGGTGCGGCTCTTCGACGACGCCGGCCCCTGGTACTACGCCGAGGCCTACCACCAGCAGTACCTGCACAAGAACCCCGGCGGCTACTGCAACCACGGCTTCTGCCAGGTGGCGTACGACCGGCAGGGCTCGACCGGCGTCACGGCGCCGTAGGCGGTCAGCGGGACAGCGCCCGCAGGGCGGTCGCCGGGCGGGCCCGGGAGAACAGGTAGCCCTGGCCCAGCCGGCAGCCGAGCTCGAGCAGGCGGTCGCGCTGGTCCTCCCGCTCGACGCCCTCCGCGACCAGGTCCAGGCCCAGGGCGCGGCCCATCTGGATGATCGCCCGGATGATCCGCAGGTCGGGGTCGGGGCCGACCAGGCTCTTCACGAAGCCCATGTCGATCTTGAGCACGTCCAGCGGCAGGTCGCGCAGGTAGGCCAGCGAGGAGTAGCCGACGCCGAAGTCGTCGAGCGCGATGCGCACGCCCCGCTTGCGCAGCGCGCCGAGCACCTCGACGGCCAGGCCCGGGTGGGACATCACGCTGCGCTCGGTGAGCTCCAGCGTCATCGACGTCAGCGGGTAGCCGGCCCGCTCGGCGGCCTCCTCGACGTCCTCGACCAGCCGCAGCTCCAGCTGCTCGGGGGCCAGGTTGACCGCCAGCGGCAGCAACGAGCCGTCGGGCAGCACGAACGTCGCCGCCTGCCGGGTGGCCTCGCCCAGCACGAAGCGGCCGATGCTGCCGATCAGCCCGATCTCCTCCGCGAGCGCGATGGCCGTGGCGGTGTCGGGCAGCAGTGCCTCGCCGTGCCAGCGCAGCAGGGCCTCGGCGCCGGTCAGGCTGCCGTCGCGCAGGTCGATCACTGGCTGGTAGTGCACGAGCAGCCGGTCATCCTCGAGCAGCCGGCGCAGGGCCATGGCCTGCTCGAAGCGCACGTGGTGGCTGCCGTGGACGTCGGCGTCGTAGACCACCACCCGGTTGCGCCCGCGGGACTTGGCGTCGAGCATCGCCTGGTCGGCGGCGCGCAGCAGGTCGTCGGGGCTGGGCGGCGGCTCGCCGGCGATCGCCACGCCGATGCTGACCGCCATCGGGAGCTGGTTGCCGGTGCCGACGAAGAAGGGCTCGGACACCTCCGCGACGAGCCGCTCGGCCAGCAGGTACGCCTCGCTGGCCGGGGACAGGTCCTCGCACAGCACGACGAACTCGTCACCGGCCAGCCGGGCGACGGTGTCGAAGGGCCGGACGTGCCGGCGCAGCCGCGCGGCCAGCTCGCGCAGGACGTCGTCGCCGGCGGCGTGGCCGTAGCCGTCGTTGACGAGCTTGAAGTTGTCGAGGTCGAGGAAGAGCACGGCGACGTTGCCCGAGCGAGCGGCGAGCGCGTGCTCGAGGCGCTCGAGCAGCAGGGTGCGGTTGGCCAGCCCGGTGAGCACGTCGTGGGTGGCCCGGTGAGCCACGGCCATCTCCAGCAGCTTGCGCTCGGTGATGTCGGCGTAGCTGATCACCGCTCCGCCCTCGGCGGTGTGCAGCGGCACCATCGCCAGTGAGAAGTACACGACGGTGCCGTCCGGAGCGAGGCAGGCGATGTCCGCGGCGTGCGCTTCGGTCTGCCCGCTCAGCACCGCACGCAGCCCGGCCGCGGCGAGCTGCGCGTCCGGCACGTCCTGCGCCGCGCCGCAGACCGCGAGGTAGTCGACCCCGACGCCGCAGTCCTGCGGGCGCCCCCCGCCGGTCAGCATGTGCGCGGTCCACGCGGCGTTCACTGCGACGATGACGCCGGCGCAGTCCACCACCGCGGTCAGCGCGGGCAGCGAGTTGAGCACCCCGCTCTGGAACTCCGCGAGGCGGCTGAGTCGCTCCCGCGCCTGCTGCCGCTCCGACACGTCGTGAAAGGTGAGCACCGCGCCGGACGGGCGGGGGGTGGGCAGCGGCGTCGCGCGGTACTCCACCGGCACCGCGGTGCCGTCCTGGCGCCAGAACACCTCGCCCTCCACCTGTGCGGGCCGGCCGTACCGCGCCGCGGTGAGGCAGGGGCAGTCCACCGCTGGGTACGGCGTGCCGTCGGGCCGGCTGTGGTGGAACAGCGGGTGGGACTCCTGACCGAGCGCGGCCTCGGCGTCCAGCTGCAGCACGCGTGCGGCCGCCGGGTTGACGAAGGTGATCCGCCCGTCGGGGTCAAGCCCGAGCACCCCCTCCTCCGACGCCTCGAGCAGCAGCCGGAAGCGGTCGGTCGCCCGGGCGCGCTCGGCCTCGGCGAGGTGCAGCGAGGTCACGTCCTGGAGGACGAGCAGGGCAGCCGGCCCGCCCTCCCAGTCGTACGGCTGCGGCGCGGAGGAGACGACCATCTCCTGCCCGTCGGGCCGCAGCAGGCGGTAGTCCGTGGGGGGAGCGGCGGTCCCGGTCACCAGGACGTCGGCGAGCGCGGCCGCGCACCGCTCCCGGTCCGCCGGGACGACGAGGTCCTGGATCTGCCGGCCCAGGACCGCGGCCGGGTCGTCGTGCCCGGTGAGGGCCAGCGCCGCCGGGTTGGCCAGCCGCAACCGCTGCTCGGCGTCCACGACGGCTAGGCCCACCGGGGCGGTCTCGGTGATCCGACGGTACGTCTCCCCTGCCTGCGCCAGCGCCTGCTGGGCGCGCTCGCGGTCCGAGACGTCGCGGGTGCTGAGAAGCAGGCTGTGCAGCGCCGGGTCGGCCAGGCCGTTGCGGGCCAGCGCCTCCAGCTGGCGGTAGCTGCCGTCGGCGTGCCGGGCGCGGACGCTGAAGACGTGCACCTCACCGGGCCGCTCACGCAGTTCGCGCATCCGCTCGGAGACGCGGGGGCGGTCGTCGGGGTGGACCAGCGGCCACGGGTCGCTGCCGACGAACTGCTCGGGCGGCAGGCCCAGCACCCGCTCGCAGGCGGCGTTGGCGTAGAGCACCCGGCCGGTGGCGTCGTGCAGCGTCAGCAGGTCGGAGGTCCACTCCAGCAGGACGTCGGCGCGCGGCCGGTCGTCGTCCGCTCGCTGCGTCGGCACGGCCCACCTCCGAACCGGGCCGGTCCGTCCGGACGGTCGCTCTCCAGAGGTCGTGAGGAGGACGGACCCGAGCAAATACGCGCAGCGCGAGGCTAGCCCGCGCTCTGCGCGACGACCAGGGGCTGCGACCCGGCCCATTCGACCAGCAGCAGGGTGGCGTCGTCGCGCAGCCGCCCGCCCTGGAAGTCCAGGCAGCCGACAACCAGGCGGCGCAGCACCTCGGAGGCGAGCAGCCCGGAGGCGCTCTCGCGCACGAACAGGTCGACGAGCCGCTCGACGCCGAACTCCTCGCCCTTGGGTGAGCGGGCCTCGACGACACCGTCGGTGTAGAGGAGCACCCGGTCGCCCGGCTGCAGGGCCACCTCGATCGGCTCGACCGTCTCGTCGCGGGGGACCAGGCCCAGCCCGAGCGGCAGCGCCGGGACCGGCACCGTCTCCGGCAGGACGGTGCCGTCGCGCAGGACGACCGGGCTGGGATGGCCGGCCGACAGCCAGCAGAACCGGCCTTCGACGACGTCGAGCTGGGCGACCAGCGCGGTGACGAAGGTGTCGCCCATGAGCCCGGCGACCGCGCCGTCCATCGTGCCCAGCATCGACGGCAGCGTCACCCCGGTGCGGCGGGCGTGCCGGTAGGCGCCGACGGCCAGCCCGGCGAGGACGCTGCTGGGCAGCCCGTGGCCCATCGCGTCGAAGACGGCGATGTCGAGCACCGAGCCGTTGAGCGCGTAGTCGAAGCAGTCGCCGCCGACCTCGTACGCCGGCTCGAGCAGACCGGCCACGGTGGTGCCGCCGCTGGCGAAGGTGAGCGGCGGCAGCAGGCTCCACTGCATCTCGGCGGCCAGGTCGAGGTTGCGGCGCCGGCGCTGGAGGTGGAAGCGGTCGGTGTAGGACGAGGACGCCATCACCAGCAGGGCGGCCAGCAGTCCGAGCTCCTCGGCGAGCTCGCGGGTGTGCTCGTCCACCTCGTCGACGACCAGGGTCAGCACGCCGAGCCGCTGGGCCCGCTCGCTGACCGGCACCCAGATCTGCAGGCCGTCGCCGCCCGGTGCCTCGAGCACCTCCTGGGTGCTGAAGCAGCGCCCGGCCATGGTGCCGACGACCGAGGCCGGCGGGACCTCGACCCCGTCCACCTGCTCGGGGGTCGGCTGCAGCACCAGCTGCTCGTAGTCGATGAGGTAGAGCACCAGCGCCCGGGCGCCGAACGCCTGGGCGCCGTCCTCGAGGGTGGGGACCACGTCCTCCGGCGGCCGCGCGTGCGCGGCACGCAGCAGGCGCGCGAACGCGCGCACGGTCGTCATGGTGGTCCCCCCGGGTGTCGGGACCAGTGTGCCGGACGCCATCGGCGGCGGCAGCCGGACGGGCGGGCCCAGCGGCCCGCGTGCCACCCTGTCCCGTGCCCCTGACCCGGAACGCCGTGCTCGCCGGCGGCGTCGCCGTCTGGGTGCTCGTCGTGCTCGGGCTCGACACCGGCGCCTCGCTGGGCCAGCAGCGCCTGCTGGGCGCCGGCACCTGGCTGCTGCTCCTGGCCGCGCTGCACGGCGAGGACCGCGCCACCCGCGTCCAGGTCGGCGTCGTCGTGGTCTACGCGACCGTGATCGAGTACGTCTTCTCGCACGGGCTCGGCATCTACGTCTACCGGCTCGACAACGTGCCGGCGTTCGTCCCGCCCGGGCACGGGCTGGTCTACCTCGCGGCGTTCGCGATCGGGCGCAGCGCCTGGGCGCACCGGCACCGCCGTCCGTTCATCGGCGCGACGCTGGTGGCCGGCGGCGGCTGGGCGCTCTGGGGCGTCACGCTCGCCGACCGGCCGGACGCGCTCGGGGCGTTCTGGTTCGGCTGCCTGCTGCTGTTCGCCTGGAAGGGCCGCAGCCCGCTGCTGTACGCCGGTGCGTTCCTCGTCGTGTCGTACCTCGAGATCGTCGGGACGTCGCTCGGCACCTGGGCGTGGCAGCCGTACGACACGGTCACCGGGACCATCTCGATCGGCAACCCGCCGAGCGGGATCGCCGGCGGCTACGCGTGGTTCGACGCGGCCGCGCTGGCGCTCACGCCTCGGCTGCTGCTCTGGTGGGACAGGCGTCAGAACCAGGAGGTCTGCGTGTCCAGCGACGTGGTGTCCAGGCTCTCCAGCAACGCGAGCTGAGGGCCGGTCCTCGGCAGCTCGACGCGGAAGAAGTAGCGGCCGGCCTGGCGCTTGCCCTCGTAGAAGTCGCCCTCCTTGCCGTCGGCGGTGAGCAGCTGCTCGAGCCAGATCCAGGCCAGCACGACGTGGCCCACGGCCTCGAGGTAGGTGCTCGCGTTGGCCAGCGACACCTCGATGTCCCCGGCGCTCCACACCGCGGCGGTGGTCTTCGCGATGCGCTCGCTGGACTCCTGCAGCTGATCGGCCAGCTCGACCAGCTCGCCGCCGGCGTTGCGGGCGCGGGCGATCGTGGCGTCCATGGCGCCGGCCAGCGCCTGCAGCCCGGCGCCGCCGTGCATGACCACCTTGCGGCCGAGCAGGTCCAGGCCCTGGATGCCGTGGGTCCCCTCGTGGATCGGGTTGAGCCGGTTGTCCCGGTAGAACTGCTCGACCGGGTACTCGCGGGTGTAGCCGTAGC
>Ga0136633_1001554_pt1 | contig 16800 bp, 17 predicted proteins | sample AntDrymeUQ832206_2_FD_105494 | JGI IMG/M metagenome (GOLD analysis project Ga0136633, IMG submission 105494) | Polar desert sand microbial communities from Dry Valleys, Antarctica - metaG UQ83 (22.06) | ecosystem: Environmental > Terrestrial > Soil > Desert | place: Antarctica: Dry Valley...
CCGAACCCCGGCGTCGCCGCCGGGCTCACCCTGCGCTCCGGCTGAACCGCTTCGGCAAATCGGCGGTCGGAAACCTGTCATTCATCTCAATTCACTCCGCCGCGCCCCGGTATCCAAGTACGAGATAGAGAGTGAGCTTCGGGGTGCCTATCAATCCGAGCCTGGTGACGACTACGCCCGCGAGGCCCAGAGAATGACGTGGCTCGTGTTCGGCAAACTTGCGGAAGCTGTTGACACCCGGCAGGTCTAACGTGCACGGGTCTGGCGGATGAGCAAACCGTCCTTGGGCGGGCATCCGGATCACGCCAATCCGGTTCATGAGGGTCTGCGGCCTCGATGTCACCGGACGTTCTCGGACAATGTCCGGCTCTAACGGTCGGCGATCCGACCCGGCGCGAGGTTGCGGCCGGTGATGAGGAGCGCGAGGTCGGCGGCATTGCCGCTCATCGGCGTACCGGAGCCGTATGTCCAGTTCATGTCGGTGGCCCACAGGAGGAGACGGTCCAGTTCGAAGCCGAAGTTGGCGTGCCCACCTGCGATGTTGAGGTGATCCAGGACAGTGAGAACGGTCTCGTCCGGGGTTGGCCGGGCGACACCGAGCGGAACGGTGATGTCCAATCAACATGAAGGGCCGGAGCATCAAAAGAGCCGCAGCATGAACGGGACCCACAGGGCGTGGTAGACGACCACCAGGGCGACGCCGATCCCCAGCGCGGCGGGCAGGTCCGGCGCCCGGTCGAACGCGACGGCGGCGGTAGCGGCCGCGACGGCGGTCAGCGCCGGCAGCCACACGCCCGCGCCGCTGAAGACATGGTCGAGGTAGTCGCCCGTCGCCTCGCCCAGCACAAGGGCGGCCACATATCGGCTGACCATGGCGAACACCAGCAGCGCAATCACCAGCCCTGCTTTGGCCGGCAAGGGCCAACCTCCGGCGACGCGGTAGCGGCGGGCCATCAGGAACACGGCGACGAGGGCGGCGATGTAGAGGAGCATCACCGTGACCCCGACGCCCAGGTCGTTGGACAGTTCGGCCTGCTCGTTTCGGCGGAACGACGCCGGCGAGAGGATGGACTTCACCACCACGATCACCGCGTTGTAGGTGAACGCCAGGCCGAGCCAGGCGGTGCCGAGCCCCGTGGCCTCGGCGGCGGTGTACAGGTAGGCGGCCGTCAGCGCGACGAGGACCGCAGTGACTACGGCGAGCTGGGTGGCATTGGGCTCGGGATCACCGCCGCGAGGAGGGACGGAGCGATCTCGGGGAGGACGAGCACCGCAGCCACGCCAAGGAGGGCGACGGTCGCCAGCGCGGCCGGCGCCGGAACCGCGCTCCGGCCGGTGTCCGCTATCGCCGTTCGCCGTGCCACGTCGCCAGCCTAGGTTCCGCGATACTCATGATCTCGACCCGTCGTAACGCGGGGCGGGGGCCGAAGACTGCAGGGGGGGTCCGAGTGGAGGAGGAACCATGTTCGTGCAGGTGATCGAGGGCAAGGTCGGCAACGCGGAGGCGCTGCGGGGCCAGTTGGAGACGTGGCGCCGCGACCTGGCGCCGGGGGCCGACGGGTGGTTGGGCAGCACCAGCGGGTTCACCGCCGACAACAACTTCGTCGGCGTCGTGCGCTTCGAGTCCGAGGAGGCGGCCAATGCCAACGGCCAACGCCCGGAGCAGGGCGCATGGTGGGAGGCGACCCAGGCCGCCATCGACGGTGAGGCGAAGTTCACCAACTGTCCCGAGGTCGACACCTTCGGCGCGGGCGGCTCCGACGACGCCGGCTTCGTGCAGATCATCAAGGGTCGGGGCGACCGCGCTGCGATCGAGCCGATGATCGACGAGATCGAGTCCACGCTCCGCAAGGTTCGCCCCGACGTGCTCGGTGGCACGGTGGCGTGGCCGGGCGACGGATCCTTCATCCAGACCGTGTACTTCACCAGCGAGGGTGAGGCCCGGGCCGCGGAGAGCGCAGAGCCCGAGACCGACGAGGACCGGGAGTCACGGGAGCGCCTGATGTCGTCGATGCAGTTCGACCAGTACATCGACCTGCCGGAGCCCATGCTCTGGAGCCGCTGATGGCCGACCTGGTCGAGCTCTTCGAGCGGGCGGTGCACCAGTTCGGCGCCCGCCTCCCTCTGATCGGCGACCGGTGGGGGGCGGACACGCCTGACGACGAGTGGGACGTGCGGGCCCTGGTGAACCACGTGCTGGCCGAGGACCTGTGGGCGCCGCCGCTGCTGGCGGGCAGCACCATCGCCGAGGTCGGTGACCGGTTCGACGGCGACCAACTGGGCGACGACCCCGAGGGCGCGTGGGCTGCGGCGGCGGCCGCGTCCGTGGCTGCGGTGCAGGAGGACGGCGCCCTGGAACGCACGGTGCACGTGTCGTTCGGCGACATCTTGGGACGGGAGTACGTCTCCCAGCTGACGTGCGACCACATCATCCACGGCTGGGACCTGGCGCGTGCCATCGGCGCCGACGAGGGCCTTGACGACGACCTCGTCGAGTTCGCCTACGGCTTCCTCGCCCCCCAGGTCGACGGGTGGCGGTCGGCCGGTGTCTTCGGACCCCGGGTCGACGTGCCCGCCGGCGCCGGCCGGCAGGCCGAGCTGCTCGGTCTCACCGGTCGCCGGCCGTGACCGGTGGTCGATCCGCTGCCCCCGCTCAGGGCAGGGGGCTGACCTCGACGTAGACCTTGATGGCGCCGGCGGTGCCCAGCAGCCCGAGGGCCTCGGTCGCGTGGTCGAGGCCCTCGACCGGGTGGGTGAGCAGGCGGCCCAGCCAGCCGGGCCAGCGGGCCTGGGCCATGGCCAGGTCGCGCACACCGGATTCGAAGTCGGCCCGGCTGGCGTTGACCGTGCCGACCATGACCTTGTTGCCGAGGACGAACCCAAGGTTCAGGGCGTCGGACGGGACCTCGATCTTCCGGTTGCCGCCGGTCACGCTCGACAGGACCAGCACGCCGTTGCGGCCCAGCACGCCCATGGCCTCGAAGACAAGGGGTGAGAAGCCGGTGGCCTCGAACATGAGGTCGAAGGGGCCGTGGGCCTCGGCGGTGGCGACGAGACTCGTCTCCTGGGTGCTCACGTAGCGGGCGCCAAGGGCCTCGCCCAGGTCGGAGTTGAGATACGGCGCCGGCTCGCGGCCGAGGACAGTGACGTCGAGGCCGCGGGCGCGCAGGACCATGGTGGCCAGCAGGCCGATGGTGCCGGCGCCGAGCACGGCGGCCCGGCGGGGCTGCCAGACCTTCAGCCGGCGCTGGATCTCGAAGGCCTGGGCGATGCCCTTCTCGACGACGGTCGTCGGCTCGAGGAGGACACCGACGTCACGCAGGCCGGCGGGCACGAGGACGAGCCGGCTGGCGTCCTCCACGTAGAACTCGGTGAGGAACCCATGGACGAGGTTGATGCCGTGCTCGTGGTAGCTGTCGTCGGTGGTGAAGTCGGGGGTGCCGACCAGGTCGTAGATGCTCTCTCCGGCCTACCGAACGATGGAGACGACGTAGTCGCCCGGCGACACCTCCGAGACGTCGTCGCCGACCTCGGTGACGACGCCGAAGCCCTCGTGCCCAAGGATGAGGTAGTCGAAGCCAGGCGGCGGGGCGCCGTACTCGCCGGCGTTGATCTCCTTGTCTGTACCGTCGAGGCCGACCCGCAGGATACGGACCTTGACCTGACGGGGCGAGTCCAGGTGCGGCTCGGGGATGTCGTCGCGCACGGAGGCACTGTTGGGCGTGCGGGGGACGACGGTGAGCGCTTTCACAGGCCGTACTCCTCCAGGAGACGGAGCCAGACTTCGCTCACGGTGGGGAACGAAGGGACGGCGTGCCACAGCCGGTCGAGGCTGACCTCACCGACGATGGCGATGGTGGCGGAGTGGAGCAGCTCGGCTACGCCGGGGCCGGTGAACGTGGCGCCGACGATGACCCGGCGGGCCTCGTCGACCACCATCTGGCTGGTGCCGGCCACGCCGTTGCCCAGGAGGTAGGCGCCGGCCACCGAGCCTGTGGGGTGGGTGACGACCCGCACGTCGATGCCGGCGGAGCGGGCCTGGGCCTCGGTGAGGCCGACGGCGCAGACCTGGGGGTCGGTGAACGTGACCCGCGGAACTGGCGCGATGGCCCGTACCTCCTTGCCAAGGATGGCGTCGCCGGCCAGGCGGGCCTGGTACTTGCCCATGTGGGTCAGCAGGGCCCGGCCGTTGCAGTCCCCCACCGCGTAGAGCCAGTCGCCCAGGGCGCGCATGCTGTCGTCCACCGGGACGTAGCGGCCGGGCTCGAGGCCGACGGTGTCGAGACCCAGGTCGGCGGTCGAAGGGCGGCGTCCCACGGCGACGAGAATCTCGTCCGCTTCGATCTCCCGGCCGTCCTCGAGGGTGCCGGTGACGGCGCCGTTTCGGGACGCGGCGGTGAGCTTCACGCCGGTGATCACGATGATGCCCTCGGCCTCGAACGCGGCCTTGACCTCGTCGCCGGCGAACGGCTCCTCGTTGGGCAGCAGGCGCTCGGCCGCCTCCACGACAGTGACCTCCTTGGCGCCGAGGCGGCGGAAGGCCTGGGCCATCTCGGCACCGATGGCGCCGCCGCCCAGGACCAGCAGCCGTCTGGGGATCGCTTTGGCGCCAGTCACCGACCGGTTGTCCCACGGCTCGGACTCCCGCAGGCCGGGGATGGGCGGGATGGCGGCGCTGGTGCCGGTGGCCAGGACGACGGCGACCCGGGCCGTCAGCCGGCGCCCGTCGACGTCGACCGTGCGCTCCCCGGCCAGGCGGCCGGTGCCCCGGATCAGCTCGATCTTGCTCTCCTCCAGCCATGCGAGGGCGCCGGTGTCGTCCAAGTTGCTGGTCGTCTCGTCGCGCCGGCCCAGGGCGGCGGCCACGTCGATCGTGCCGGTGACCGCCTCGGCCGCACCGGGGACGCGACGGGCGGCGGCGATCACGTCGCCGGGGCGGAGCAGGGCCTTCGACGGGATGCAGCCCCAGTACGAGCACTCCCCTCCCACCAGCTCCCGCTCGACGATGGCCACGGACAGCCCGCCGTCGGCACACCGGCCGGCGACGTTCTCCCCCGCCGGTCCCGCGCCCAGCACAAGAACGTCGTACTCGTCGGTCACTGTTGCCCCTTGCGTGCGATGAGGTCGGCGACGAGGCCGGTCCAGCCCGTCTGGTGGGAGGCGCCCAGGCCCTTGCCCGTGTCGCCGTGGAAATACTCGTGGAACGGGATCATGTCGTGCAGGGCGGAGTCGGACTGGAACCGCTCGATATCGCCGAAGACGGGGCGGCGGCCGGCGTCGTCGAGGAAGATGGACACGAGGCGGGTGCTGAGCTCGTCGGCCACCTGGGCCAGGGTCATGTGGGTGCCGCTCCCGGTCGGGTGCTCGACGGTGAGGTCGGAGCCGAAGTAGCGGGCGAAGCGGCGCAGGGCCTCGATGAGCAGATAGTTGACCGGGAACCAGATCGGACCACGCCAGTTGGAGTTGCCGCCGAACAGCGCGCTGGTGGACTCCCCCGGCTGGTAATCGACGCTGCAGGTCACACCACCGATCACCGTCTCGAACGGCTGCTCGCGATGGCTGGCGGCGACCGCCCGCAGCCCGTGAGGCGACAGGAACTCGCCGGCGTCGAGCATGGTCGAAAGGATGCGGGTGAGGCGGTCAGGGCCGACGATCGACAGCAGCCGCCTCTCGTGCGCGCCCAGGCGGTGGGCGTGGACGACGTTCTCCACGAACTGCGGCTTGTTGGCCTGGAACCACCGGAAGTGGCCGGCGAAGTACGGCAGCCGGTCGAGGGTGGCCTGGCCGAGGGTGGTGGTGGCGCACAGGGGCAGCAGCCCGACCATCGAACGCACCCGCAGCGGCACCCGCTCGCCGGACTCGAACGCCAGCACGTCGTAGTAGAAACCGTCCTCCTCGCTCCACAAGCCGCGGTCGTGGATGGCGGTGGCGATGTAGGTGAAGTGCTCGAAGAACTTGGTGGCCAGGTCCTCGTAGGCCTCGTCGTGCTCGGACAGGACCAGGGCGATCTCGAGCAGGTTGAGGCAGTACATGGCCATCCACGACGTGCCGTCGGACTGCTCGAGGCGGCCGTCGACCGGCAGGGCGGCCGAGCGGTCGATGGGGCCGATGTTGTCGAGCCCGAGGAAACCGCCTTCGAACACGTTGTGGCCGGCGGCGTCCTTGCGGTTCACCCACCAGGTGAAGTTGAGCAGCAGCTTGTGGAGGATGCGCTCGAGGAAGTGGTAGTCGGTGCTGCCGTCGATCTCGAACACCCGCAGGGCGGCCCAGGCGTGGACGGGCGGGTTGACGTCGCCGAAGTTCCACTCGTAGGCGGGGAGCTGGCCGTTGGGGTGCATGTACCACTCGCGGCACATGAGCAGGAGCTGGTCCTTGGCGAAGGCGGGGTCGACAGAGGCGAGCGCCACGCAGTGGAAGGCCAGGTCCCACGCTGCGAACCAGGGGTACTCCCACTTGTCCGGCATGGAGATGACGTCGGCGTTGTTGAGGTGTCGCCACTCGGTGTTGCGAGCGGTTTTGCGGGCCTCGGGCGGGGGCAGGCCGGCGGGGTCGCCGTCGAGCCAGCGCTCGACGTCGTAGTGGAAGAACTGCTTCGACCACAGCATGCCGGCGAAGGCCTGGCGCATGACCCCGGCCTCGTCGTCGGAGGTTCCCGGCGGGGTGAGGGCGGCGTAGAACGCATCGGCCTCCGCGTGCCGGGACGCCACCACGTCGGCCCACTTGGGGCCGGCGTCCCGGGCGAGGCGGAGCTGCAGCTCGACGGCATTGCCGCCGGGGACGGTGAGGCGGTAGCGGAGGGCGGCCTTGGTTCCGGTCTGGTCCGGGTTCACAGTGGCGGCGCCGGTGAGGACGTGCTGGGCGATGCCGTCCTTGGGGTACGGCGTGGTCTGCTTGGCGCCCCACAGCCGGGCCGCGTTCGTCTCGTTCTCGCAGAACAGCATCTCGGGCTCGGCGTTCCCGGTGAGCATCATGCGGCCGAGGGCGTGGTGCTCGGCGACGACCGCCCCGTCTTTGGCGGTCAGCGTGGGGCGGCGGTCATCGATCCCCCACGACCAGGTGTTGCGGAACCAGAGTGTGGGCAGCACGTCGATCGTCGCCTGCTCGGGGCCGGCGTTGCGGACGGTGAGGCGGATGCAGATGTCGTCGGGGCCGGCCTTGGCGTAGTCGGTGATGATGTCCCAGTAGCGGTCGCCGTCGAGGACGCCGGTATCGACCAGCTCGTACTCGGGCTCGTGCCGGGTGCGCCGGCGGCTCTCGGCCAGCAGGTCGCCATAGGGGAACTCGGCCTGGGGGTACAGGTAGCGCCAGCGCATCCAGGAGTGGGTGGGCGTGGAGTCGAGGTACCACCAGTACTCCTTGGCGTCCTCGCCGTGGTTGCCCTCGTTCCCGGTCAGGCCGAAGATGCGCTCCTTCAGGATCGGGTCGCGGCCGTTCCAGAAGGCGAACGCCAGGCACAGGTGCTGGGCGTCGTCGCAGATTCCGCCCAGGCCGTCCTCGTTCCATCGGTAGGTGCGGGACTGCGCGTCGTCGTGGGTGAAGGAGTCCCACGCCTCGCCGTCGCTGCTGTAGTCCTCCCGGACCGTGCCCCACGCCCGCTCGCTCAAGTACGGGCCCCACCGCTTCCAGCCGGCGCCGACGTCGGCCAGCCTCCTCTGCTCGGCAGTCGCCATGCTTGCTCCGTCTGTCCCGGCGGGCGAGACGTTACGCGGCTACGGTCCGTGGCTGCACGGCGGGAGGAGCCATGACAAGCAGAGCATCGGGAACGCCACCGACGACGATCGTCGTCAGCGGGCACATGGTCGACGACCCCGACCGGGCCGTCCCCCGGTTCCCCCCGGACCAGGTGGCCCGGGTGACCGGGGAGATCGGCCGGGCGTTCGAGCGGTGGGACGTCGGGCCGGGCACCACCGTGATCTCCGGTGGGGCACGGGGGGCGGACATCATCGCCGCCGAGGAGGCTCTGGCCCGCAACGCAAGGGTGACGCTGTGCCTCTCGCTTCCACCCGACGAGCTCGAGCGCCGGTCGGTGGCCCTGCCGGGCAGCGATTGGAGCCAACGGTTCCGGGCCCTGCTCGACCGGGCCGACGTGCAGCAGCTAGCCGATCCACCCTCCGGCGACGAGGTCTTCGCCCGCACCAACGAGTGGATGATCGACCTGGGCCGGTCTTTGGCGGGCGGGCGGCCGCATGGCCTCGTTGTCTGGAACGGCCGCGACGGTGGCGACGGGCCGGGCGGGACCTCCGACTTCATCCAGAGGCTGGGCTACACCGAGCCGGACAAGAACCTGGTCGTGATCGATCCCACGAAGCGGGCGTACGAGAGCAGGCAGCCGGCGGAGGGCAAGAGGAAGCTCCTCGCTCTCGACGGTGGCGGCATCCGGGGTGTGCTGAGCCTCGAGATCCTCCTGGCCATCGAGGACGGACTCCGAAAGAAGCTCGCCCGGAAGGACCTCGTCCTCAGCGACTACTTCGACTACATCGGCGGCACCAGCACAGGCGCGATCATCGCCGCCGGGCTGGCGCTCGGGATGTCGGTGGAAACGTTGATCGGCCACTACGCGGCCGTCGGCAAGAAGAGCTTCTCCCGGAACCTGATCCCGTTGCGGGCGCTCTACCAGGCTGGGCCGTTGCGGAAGGAGCTCACCAGGGTCTTCGGCCGAGAGCGCACGCTCGGCGACGGCGACCTGCGGACGCTCCTGCTGCTGGTGATGCACAACACCGGTACCGACTCTCCGTGGCCGCTCAGCAACTGCACGCAGGCCAAATACAACCGGGCCGACCGGTGCCTGCCGGAGAAGCGGGACCGGAACCTCGAGCTCCCGCTCGTTGAGCTGCTCCGGGCCAGCACCGCCGCCCCCGTCTACTTCCCCCCACAGACGCTCGTCGTCGGAAGGAAGCCGTATGTCTTCCAGGACGGCGGGATCACACCCTTCAACAATCCCGCCCTGTTGCTGTTCCTCATGGCAACGCTCCCTGAGTACCGACTGGAGTGGGAGGTGGGCGAGGACAGAATGCTCGTGGTCTCGGTGGGCACTGGCGCGGCGCCGGCCGTCCACGAGGAGCTCGCCCGCCGCCAGATCGGCTACTTCTTCAACGCCAAGAACCTGACGTCGGTGTTCATGAACGGGAGCTCGGTGGGCCAGGACGTCCTGTGCCGGTCGCTGGGCCGCTGCCGTTTCGGCGAGTCCATTGACAGTGAGTTCGGGGCCCGCATCGACGTCAGCGGCATTGCCGGGTCCAACCTGTTCACCTACGTCCGCTACAACGCCGACCTCTCGCCCGCAGCCCTCGTCAAACAGGGGATCACCGACCCGAGTGAGCAGAAGCGGCTGCGCAAGCTCGACGCCGTCAAGGCCATGCCGCAGCTGCGGCAGCTCGGGCGCTCTGTGGGGGCGAAGGTCGACATACCGACACATTTCGGGGGGTTTTTCTCATGATCCTGACCGCGCTGGAGAACCTGCTCGGCCCCTGAGCCGGAGGGCCTTGTGTTGGCGCCGGCGCCGGTGGACACTGGTGCGAACGGCGCCTGCGTTCCGATGACGCGGCCTGGCGAGGAGCCAACAACCATGCTGAGTCGCATCCGCGTTCGTATCCTGCGACTGTCCCTTCCGGTGGTGCTGATAGCGGCCACCCTCGTGGTGGTCACGGGTGGACCGGCGCAGGCCGTGGTCAACGACGCCAAGGGCAGCGCTTTCGGCGTGTTCGCCAACATCGGCTTCTTCGGCGGTCCGGCGATGACCGACGGCCCGGCGCCGCAGGTCACCCTTCCGCCCGGCGGCTCGGTCAACCCCATCACCGCCTCGGCCCCGACCCGCTTCATCCAGTTCGGTCCGGCCATCCTGTTCAGTTCCAGCTCGCAGAACGTCAGCACCCAGGGCACCACCGGCGCCGGGGGGTCGGTCAGCAGCTCGGCGACGGTCCTCAACATCAACACCTCCGGCACCGAGACGTTCAGGGCCACCAGCGTGCTGAGCTCCTGCACCGCGTCCGAGGGGTCACGGGCCGGCTCGGTGACGATCACCAACGGAGAGGTGCGGACGTCGGAGGGCAACCCGGACGTCGACGGCGACGAGGTGTGGGTGCCCGTGCCCGCCAACCCGCCGGCCAACACCGTGATCCACGGGGTCATCGAGGGCGTGGGCGACCAGTTCGACTACGTCTTCAACGAGCAGGTCCTGAACCCGGATGGGTCGATCACCGTCTCCGCCGGCCACCAGAAGCTGCTCGGGCCGTCGGCCTTCGGGGACATCTGGGTGGCGCAGTCGGTGTGCGGCGTCAACCCCGGTGGCGGCCGCTACACGCCGCTCACACCCGCCCGCATCCTCGACACACGCGACGGCACGGGTGGCATCGCCACGCCGATCGGGAACCAGGCAACCGTGGACGTGCAGATCACCGGCCGGGGCGGCGTGCCGGCGGCGGGTGTGTCTGCGGTGGCCATGAACGTCACCGTCACCCAGCCCACCGGGGCGGGCTACCTGACGATCTCGCCCGCCGGCATGCCCCGGCCGTTCACCGCCAACCTCAACTTCTCGCCGAACCAGACGGTGCCCAACCTGGTGGTGGTCAAGTTGGGAGCGGGCGGCAAGGTCCGGCTCTTCAACTCTGCCGGCAGTACCCATGTGATCTTCGACGTGGCCGGGTATTACACCGACTCCGGCACCGGCCCCGACGGCCGGTACACCGCGTTGGTGCCGGCGCGCATCCTCGACACCCGTTCGACCGTCCGCCTGGGCGCAGGCGCCAGTCTCGACCTGCAGGTGTCCGGCCAGGGCGGCGTGCCGGCGACGGGGGCCAAGGCGGTCACGCTGAACGTTGCCGTGACCAACACCACGGCCACCAGCTACCTCACGGTGTACCCCACCGGCGTCGTCCGTCCGTTGGCCGCCAACCTGAACTGGAACGCCGGCGACACCGTGTCGAACCGGGTCAAGGCCACGTTGGGCACGGGTGGCAAGGTCACCATCTACAACAACGGGGGGCAGGCCGACGTCATCGTCGACGTGGGGGGCTGGTACAGCAACGCCACCGTGGCCGGCATCAGCGGGGCGTACACGTCGCTGCTGCCGGCCCGCATCCTCGACACCCGCGACGGCAACGGTGGGGTCGTCGGCCCGATCGCCGGTGGCACCAGCGTCGACGTGCAGATCACCGGACGGGGCGGGGTGCCGCCCACCGGCGTGAGTGCGGTGATCCTGAACGCCACCGTCACCGGGACCGCCGGCCCCGGGTACCTCACCATCTCGCCCACCGGGTCGCCGATGCCCCTGGCCGCCGACCTCAACTACTCCGCCGGCGACACCCGGCCCAACCTGGTGGTGGTCCGGGTGGGCGCCGGCGGGAAGGTCAACCTCTTCACTGCGGCGGGGACGCACGTCGTCTTCGACGTGGCCGGTTACTTCAACTGATACCCGGGCGGTCACGCCGCCTTCAACGCCTGCTTGAGGACCTTGCCGGTAGGGCCGAGGGGAAGGCTGTCGCGGATCTCTACCTGGCGGGGCCGCTTGTAGGCGGCCAGTTTGTCGCCGCACCAGGCGAGGAGCTCGGCGGCGGTGAGGGTGGTGTCGGGGCGCAGGGTGATGACCGCCTTGACGTCCTCGCCGTAGCGGGCGTCGGGCACGCCCACGACCGCAGCCTGGGCGATGGCGGGGTGGCGGTGCAGGACCTCCTCGATCTCGCGGGGGTACACGTTGTAGCCGCCCCGGATGATCAGGTCCTTCTTGCGGTCGACGATGCGGTAGGCGCCGTGCTCGTCGACCTCGCCGATGTCGCCGGTGTGGAACCACCCGTCGACGATGGCCTCGGCCGTGGCCGCGGGGTTGCGCCAGTACCCCTTCATCACGTTGTCGCCCCGGACGCAGATCTCGCCGTCGATCAGCGCCATGTCCACGCCGGGCACGGGGTACCCGATGGAGCCGGGGGTGCGGGGGCGGTCGGGCACCGTGAAGCTGACGACCGGTGAGGTCTCGGACAGGCCGTAGCCCTCGAGCAGGGTGACGCCGAACCGGGCCTCGAACTCGGCCATGACCGTGGCCGGCATGGGAGCGCCGCCCGAGACGCACCAGGTGAGCGTCTCCAGGTTGTGATCGGCGGAGTCGTGGAGGAGGGCGAGGTACATGGTGGGGACGCCGCCGAAGAACGTCACCCGGTGGCGCTCGATCAGCTCGGCCGCACCGCCCGGGGTGAACCGGGGCTGGAGGACGATCGTGCCACCGACGGCCAGCACCGCGTTGTGCATCACCGTCATGCCGAAGGCGTGGAAGAGGGGGAGGGCGACGAGGGCGACTGTGTCGCAACCCAGGCCCACCAATTTCTGGGGAACCGCGGCGTTGGCCAGCAGGTTGGCGTGGGTCAGCTCGGCGCCCTTGGCCCTGCCGGTGGTGCCGGAGGTGTAGAGGACGACGGCAGTGTCGTCCTCTGTGGTGGGGTGGGTCTCTGCGAGCGGCCGGCCGGTGCGGGCGATGTCCGGCGAGAGGATGTGGCGCACGGTCGGGATGCCGGCGGCGGCGGCCTCGACTACGGGCCGGAACGAGTCCCAGACCACGACGGCCACGGCCTCGGAGTCGGTGAGGTGGTAGGCCAGCTCCTCCGCGGTGAGCATCACGTTCAGGGGCACGACCGGGTTGCCGGCGTAGTGGCAACCGAAGTAGGCGACGGTGAACTGGGGCACGTTGGGCAGGACGAGGGCCACGTGCTCGCCTGGCTGGACGCCGAGATCGCGCAGGGCGCCGGCGAACATGCGGGAGAGAGTGTCGAGGGTGGCGTAGTCGAGCTCGGTGTCGCCGGCGATGACGGCGGTCTTGGTCGGGGTGGCGGCGGCGGAGTTGGTCAGGATGGATGCGAGGTTCTGGTTTTGGGTGGAGGTCATGTGGCCGATCGTGCGCCGTCGGATCGCTCGATGGAAGGGCTTTGGAGCGGTTTGGGGGGTCGCCCCAGGGCCCTATGAGGGGTGGCCCTGGTGGGTCGGCGTCCGAGGTCGGCGCACGATGAGTCCATGACAACACTGACCCTTTCTGCACAGGCCGCCACCGCCTCGACGCCTGCCCGCCGTGAGCGCTACGTCGACTTCCTGCGGGTGTTCTCCCTGGCCGTGGTGATGCTCGGCCACTGGTTGATGGCCGCAGTCGAGTGGCGGGACGGCCGCCTGGTCGCCGGCAACGTGCTCGAGGCCGCCCCCGCCTCCCAGTGGCTGACGTGGGTCTTCCAGATCATGCCGGTCTTCTTCATCGTCGGCGGGTTCGCCAACACCGCCTCCTGGACGGCGGCGTTGCGGGACGGGCGGGGCTACGGCACCTGGCTCGGGAGCCGGCTGGTCCGCCTGGTGCGACCGGTGCTGGCTTTCGCCCTGGTGTGGTCGGCGGTGGCGGTCGGGCTCACGGTGGCCGGTATCGATCCGGCTGCGGTGCGGGCGGGCTCGATCGCCCAGCCGCTGTGGTTCCTGGCCGTGTACGTCGTGGTGGTGGCCGTCGCCCCGGCCATGGTCTCCGCGCAGCGGCGGTGGGGGTGGGGCGTGTGCGTGGCGCTGGCGGCCGGGGTGGCGCTGGTGGACCTTGCACGCTGGCCGTTCGGGGTGCCTCTGGTGGGATGGCTCAACCTTGGCCTGGTGTGGCTGTTCGCCCACCAGTTGGGTGTGGCGTGGCGGGAGGGGTCGTTCGCCGGCTGGTCGCGGCGGCGGGTGGTGGCGACGGCCGCAGCGGGCTTGGGCGGGTTGTTCGTGCTGACCGGCGCCGGCGGCTACCCGCACTCGATGGTGGGCGGCGTGGGCGAGGCCCGGTCGAACACGTTCCCGCCGTCGCTGGCCCTGGTGACCCTCGGCGTGTGGCAGTTCGCCCTGGCCCTCCTGGTGCGGCCGGCGGTGGACCGCTGGCTCGACCGGCCCCGGGCGTGGGGCGCGGTGGTGGCGGCCAACGGCATGGCCATGACCGTGTTCCTGTGGCACCTCACCGCGCTGGTGATCGTCGCCGCCGTGGCCCTGCCCGCCGGCTTGGTGCCGCAGCCCGAGGTGGGCTCGGCGGCGTGGTGGGCGTTCCGGCCGGTGTGGGTGGTGCTGCTGGCCCTGATGCTGGCGCCCCTCGTCATGGCCTTCGCCCGGGTCGAGCTCCGCAGGGTGGTGGCGCCGTCGGCGTCGGCGTGGCGGGCCGGTTCCGCCGCCGTCCTGGTGGCGGCGGGGATGGCGTTCCTGGCCCGGAAGGGGTTCGTGCTGGGCGCCGCACCCGTCGTCGGCATGGGTCTGGTGGCGGGCGGTTGGGGACTGCTCCGCCGGACGTGACCGGCCCGGGAGGCCGGTCCAGCAAGCACTCGCTGGTCGGCTCTGCGGCAGGGAGAGCCGACCAGTGATCACGGTTCTGATCGTGTGCGGGCTCGTCGTCCACAACCTGCTTACAAACCTGTGGTTTTCCGACCGGTGGTACGTGCCGGTGAACCTGGCCACCGCAGCGTTCCTGGTGGTCATGGTCGGTTGCCCGGGACGGGTGGCCGGGTGGGCCGTCGGGGCGGCGGGTGCGCTCGTCGTGCTGCTGGTGATCGCGCTCGTGGCTGTTGTCCGCCCGCCGCTGCTGGCGGACCAGCGCATGGCCGGCGTGGACGCCCGGGGGACGGCGTGGCGGGCCCTCGTGCGCATCCCCCTTGGCACCGTCGTCCTGGAGGAGGTGGCGTTCCGGGGCGTGCTGCCCGCCCTGGTGTCGCCGGTCGGGGCGGCGGGGCTGTTCGGGTTGTGGCACGTCCTGCCGACCCTGCGAACGCTCGACGTGAACGGCCTCAGGCGGCCGGCGTGGGTCGTGGGCGGGGCGGTGGTGGGCACCGCGGCCGTAGGACTGGTGTTCTCGGGTTTGGTGGCGGCGACCGGGAGCCTCCTGGCGCCGGCCATGGTGCACGTGGCGGCCAACAGTGGAGCGACGGTGGCCGCCTATGTGGTGCTCAGGTGCGGCCGTTCGATGTGGGGTTAGTTCTTGGCGTCGACGTCGCCCTCGATCTTCACGCCGTCACCCGAGGTGTCGATGCCGCCTTCGGCGCTGCAGGCGCCCAGCAGCCCGACGGCGAGGATGGCGGCCAGGGCTCCACGCACAATTCTTCTCATGCTCGGAGCGTGCCCCCGGCGAGGGATCCTTACGCTGCGACCCGCTTAGTCGCTGGTGGCGGAGGGGCGGGTGAGCTCGACCGGCTCGATTTGTTCCGGCTCGACCATCATCGCCGGCTGATCCGGCATCGGCGTGGTGTCGGGCCTGGGTGCCGCCGGCTGGCGCCGGGGGGCGCGAGCCGGCTTCAGCGGTGGTGGTGGCGAGTCCGGGTTCAAGGGCTTGCGGCCGCCGATGATGCGCCGGCGGGACGGCCGCTCCTCGAAGACGACGGTGATGCCGCCGACCACGTCGCTGATCAGGTTGTAGAGCACGGCGAACAGAACGTTGGCGCCGGTGCCCATCACCACCAGGACCAGGCCACCGAGGATCGAGGCCCGCATCATGGTGGGGCCCAGGATCTTGAAATCGTCGGACGCGATCAGGTCACCGATGAACTTCTCGATGTTCTCCCGCAGCCCGGTGGCGGTAGCTGCGGTCCACAGGACCAGGCCCGCGACGAGGAAGACCAGGTACAGCGTTGCGAAGAGCAGCACCGAGAACTTGAGGACGGTCCACGGCTCGACTCTGCGAACGACAAGACGGACGCGCCGTCCCTGTACTGAGGGGCTCACTTTCTCATACCGTGTTGCCCGCGAAGGTACTAGCGAACGCGGTGGGCCTCAGCGGCAGACCTCGAAATGGATGGGGTCGTCGCCCGGATAGGGCTGGCAGAGACCGGCTCTGGGTGCGATGGCGAGCAGTCGGGGGACGAATTCGGCGGGCACGTCGATGGCCAGTCCCCGCTCGTGCATCGACGACCCCGGAGCCGCCACCGGGTACGGGTTGTTCGCCCGGTTCTCGAACAGTGCGGCCTGGGCCTCCGTCGACCGGTAGCCGGACGTGATCGGCACCGGCCCGCCCAGGAGCTGCTCGGCCCGGGCCAGCGCGGCCCGCATGGCGGCGGCCAAGCCTTGGGTTGGGCCGGAGGTCGGGCCGGCGCCTTCGCGGTCGCCGGTGCGTTGGGCCCGGCCGGTGGCCTCGGCTGGGCCCAGTCGGACGCGCACCTCGGTGTCGTTGCCCACCTCGGTGTAGGAGAGGAGCTCGGCCCCATTGGCCTCGGCCAGCGCTACCGCCGCCGAACGGCCGGCGGCGGCGCCGGCCAAGGCGGCGGCGTCGGCCGCGTTGCGGGCGCCGGCTCTGGAGGTGGCTGCTCCTCCCACCCGGCCGAGCATGACGATGAAGACGCCGGCGATGACGATGGCCAGGGCCATGAAGGGCAGGGTCGAGCCCTGTTCACGCGAGCTTCGCTCGCCATGAGAATTGCGGTGCATGTGCCCCTCCCGGGGACGTGGGTCAACTCAGGAGGGGGGAAGTGAATGCGGGGAGTGGCTAGTCGCTAGTCGTCGACGTTCAGGACGGGGGCGACGGCGGCGACCGTCTGACCCTCGTCGAGGTTCATGATGCGCACACCGGTGGCGTCGCGGCCCTGGGAGGAGATGTCGCGGACCGCGGTGCGGATGGTGACGCCGGCCGAGGAGATCAGGAGCAGCTCGTCGTCGAGGCCGACCATGAGGGCGGCGACGACCTTCCCCCGGCCGCGGGCCAGGCGGATGCCGATGACGCCCATGGTGCCCCGGCCCTTGCGGGGGAACTTGTCGAGCTTGGTGCGCTTGCCGTGGCCGGTGTCGGTGACGACCAGCAGGTCGGCGCCCTCCCGGGTGACGTCGCAGGACACGACCTCGTCG
>Ga0136633_1001555_pt1 | contig 16791 bp, 10 predicted proteins | sample AntDrymeUQ832206_2_FD_105494 | JGI IMG/M metagenome (GOLD analysis project Ga0136633, IMG submission 105494) | Polar desert sand microbial communities from Dry Valleys, Antarctica - metaG UQ83 (22.06) | ecosystem: Environmental > Terrestrial > Soil > Desert | place: Antarctica: Dry Valley...
ACGCAAGCGCGACGAGGCCGAGCCTGCCGACCCTCAGCCGGCGTCGGCGAGGGGAATCCCGGCAGAGCACCCGAACGAGTCTAAGGCTCGATCTCCGCGCCACACGAAGGCCGGCTGCCCGCCTCAGACCGGTGTGATCACGTTTGGATCGGCTCGGTCGACATGGATGTCGACCTGCTTGCCGGGCTTGAAGCGCTTGGCGTGGCGCGGTCCCCAGACGTGCTCGTACACCAGTCGGCGCACTGGCCCGCCGTCGGAGATGTCGAGGATGAGCGCGATCACCGGGATGTTGGCGAGCGTCCGGCCCGTGGGCTCGTTGCTCACCACCGTCGCCGTCGCCGGCCGTCCCTCGCGCGAGACACGTTCCATCTCCTCGCGGCGGCGGCGGTATTCGGCCTGCTCGTCGGAGCCGACCGGCGCGAATCCCATCGCCGCCATCTGTGCCTCGACGCGTGGGCGATCGCGCTCTGCCTGGGCCGCGGCGATGGCGCGGTCGACCGCGATCGCCTCGTCGACGAGCACCTCCTCACCTGCCTTGAGGCGACCCGCGAAGGGGTTCATGACCCTGTGGACCACGTGCTCGGGAACGCTCGCCCGCCGCGCCTTCTCCAGGTCGATCCGGTCCTTGAGCTCCCATGCCCGCACGTGGGCGTCGTAGCCGGCGTCCCAGTCGACCCAGATGTCCTCGCGGTTGTGCGGGTTGACGTGAACGGGGATCGGGACGTCGCTCATCAGCCCGTGGCTGGGTTTCAGGCGAACCTTGTACCAGCGCTTGGCGTGCAGGATCCCGCTGTCCGAGCACCACAGCGGCGCCGACCGCCCCACATCGTGGAAGCGATAGGCCTCTCGACCGTCGAGGCGGATCTCCCAGACCGCCTCGAGCTCGACCGACTGGCGGATGTTCTCCGTGTGCGCGGCGCCATCGGGCCAATTTCTGGCCCGGTGTTCGGCGGCGAACGCGTGTCCCGGGAGCCACCCGGCGGGAGGCCGGCGGAACATCCCGGGACCGAGTTCCGGCGCCATGCTGCGACCCTACATCCCTGCCCCCAGCCACCGAGCGGATCACCGAATCCCCCATCGTCCCGTGCGGCGGATGCTCGTCCGGGCGGGCCCAGAAGCAACCGGCGTCTGGCGCGGATGCGCTCGCCTACGGTTGCGTTTCAGCCGGCCACTTCCCGCACGCGCCGAGTGCACACGCGCTGAGGAGACCCGCGGTCCGCAGACGGCGACGATGTGGCCGTCGACGTCGAAGTGGGCCGAAACGACGGCGCTGAGCGCCGTCACTTCGGCCCGGTCGGGACTAGCCGACCGTCAGCGTGCGCTCGCGGCTGACGCCCTCGGCGTGGTCGGCGTGGTCGAGGATGACCGTGCGGTAGACGCCGGTCGCCCGGATGGTCAGGCGCTTGCGGTAGGTGGAGAACGTGGATCCGGCGTCACGCAGCGTGACGCGGGTGACCGCGGCCCAGGTGCCGTCGGGGCGCTTGCGCTGGATCGAGACCTGGCGGCCGTCGTGCGCCGGGCGGACGGTGCCGCGGAGGGTGACGACCTGGCCCCTGCGCGGGGTGGAGTCGCTCGGGATCAAGCCGACGAGCGGCCGGACGTTGACGGTCTGGTCGCCGCTGGCGACTTCGGGGCTCGTCTTCGCGAGCGCCCGGAAGACGGTGTTCACGCGCGGCCGGACGACGAAGGAGTAGTCGCCGTTCGCGTCGGTCGTGGCGTTGGTCTGATCGGCGAACGTGGTCGCCCCCGGCGCGTGGCGCTGGAGCACGACGGCGACGCCGGCGTTGGCGCCCTTCACCGATCCGGAGATCGTGACGGGCTGGGAGAAGACGATCACGTTCGCGGACGTCTTGATCGACACGGCGTTCTTCCCGGGCTTCGGGTTCTGGGCGATCGCGGAGCCGGCGGTGGCCAGGACGGCGACGGTGGTGAGGGCAGTCAGTCGTGTCATACCCCCTGAAGCGCGCGAGCGGCCCCGAAGTTGGGTTCTGACATCAACTTCGGGCGCGCGGCCGTGCCGCCTTCACCGTCAGCTTCCGCGTCGTCCGGACCACATCGCCGGACCCGAGACGGGTGGTCGTCGTGAGGGTCACCCGCAGTTTGCCCCTCTTGCGCAGCAGCTTCTTGCCCGCCGCGGTGAGCTTCAGTGCGACCTTGCGCTTCGCGCCTGCCGCGACCTTGAAGCGGGCCTTGAGGACCACGATGGACTTCGCCGAGGCCGTCGCGATGGACGAGCTCGCCCCGCCGCCCGGGATGCGCCCGGACATGTCCCCGTTGCACCCGCCGGGGGTCCCGGCGGGGCACGAGACGAGCACGGCGCACCCCGTCGTCGCGCTGATCGTGCAGCTCGGGGTCTGGGTCTGCGCACCGCCGCCTGAGCCACCGCCACCGCCACCGCCGCCCGAGCCGCCGCCGCCCGTCGAACTGCCGCCGCCCGTGGGCACGAACGGCACGTTCGGCCCCCCAGATGGCGTGGGCGTCGGTGTCGGCTGCACGACCGGGGGCGGCGCGGACACGGTGACCGTGACCGTCGCGACCACGGAGTCACCGTCGACGTCGGTCGCCTTGTAGGTGAACGTGTCCGATCCCGTGTAGCCCGCGGCCGGCGTGTACTCGACCGTCCCGAGCGCCTGATCGACCGCTCCGAGCGTCCCGTGCGCCGGCGGCGCGACGATCGCGTAGGTGAAGGCGTCACCACCCTCGTCGCTGCACGACAGGCCCGCGCTCACCGGGGTGTCGCGTCGCGTTGACGCCGAGACGCCGACGCACACCGGTGGTACGCCGGAGAACCGGAAGGTCGTCTCCTCGGCGAGAATGCGAACCAGCGCGATCGCCCCACGGTTGAAACCGAGAGAAGCGCCACCTGCGACGACAAGGCGCCCGTCGCCGCCGATCGCCACCGCGGAGGCGCCATCGGAGCTCTTGGTGAAGACGGGGGCGACCAGGCCGTCGCCGCCGAACTGGGAGTCGAGCGTGCCGTCGGTGCCATAGCGCGCCACGGCGAAGTCGCCCTCGGTATCCACGTTGTCGACGCCACCGGCGACGACGAGCCGGCCGTCAGCCTGGCGAGCCAGCCCGAAGGCGTCCGGGTACGCCATCGGCGAGCCCCAGTCGGTCAGCGCCACGCCGTCGCCGGCGAACGCCGGGTCCGCGGTCCCGTCGGCCTGCAGGCGCGCGACCAGCAAGCTCCGGTCGTATCCGTCGGCCGTGGTCCGCGCGGACCCTGCGACGGCGAGCTGCCCGGCGGGCAGGGCGACGATGTCGCGGACCGGCTCCGAGCTGTAGCCGATGAAGGCGTCGGGGTCGTGAGGCACCGGATCCAGGACGGCCCACCCGTCACCGCCGAAGCCGGGATCCGGGACGCCCGCCGTGGTCAGGCGCAGCACGCCGATCCGACTCTCGTACGGGTTGAGCGCGCCGGGGTCGATGCGGCGCCTGACCACCCCGGCCACGGCGACGCGCCCGGCCGTGTCGGCCGTGATCGCCGTCGGGATCGCCTCACGCTGACCCCCGGGAGCGATCTCGGGCGGAGGCCCGGCGACGACGGTGCCGTCGGTGCCGTAGGCCGGGTCCAGCACGCCCGCCGCATCGAAGCGGGACACGAGCAGGACGATCGTGTCCGCGTCGGCGAATCCGTAACCCGTTGTCACGATGCCACCGTCGGGGAGCACCGCGAGGCCGTAGAGCGCGTTGTAGGCGTCAGGGACGTAGGCGAGGCCGTCACCGCCGCCGAAGCTGGTGTCGAGCGCGCCATTGGCGGTGTAGCGCACCACCTTGCCCCCATACCCGTCGGCGTACGACGGCCGCAGGCTCCCGGCCGCTACGACGATCTTGCCGTCGGGCTGGAGCGCCAAGTCCACGGGCCGGTTGATGTCAAGGTTGAAGGGCTTGTACGGCGTGACCACGACGCGGCCCCGGTCGCCGAACGTGGCGTCGAGCGTCCCGTCCTCGAGGTAGCGGACGAGCGTCACGAAATACGTGGACCGCGCGCCTTCGGAGGTCCCGGCGACGAGGATCCGGCCGTCCGGCTGGACGACGACCGCGGAGGCGCCCGCGTTGTCGCCCACCGGCGTGACGACCTTGCCGCCCGCGCCGAAGGTCGGGTCGAGGTCGCCGGCCTGCTTGGTGAACGTCCCCGTGGGCTTCGGCGGCGCGATCGCCGTCGCGTGCGTGGACGTGATGGTGGTTCGCACGAACGTGCCCGACTGCGCCCGCACGACGACGAGGTGGCCGCCCGGGGCCAGCCCGTCGGTGAGCGCGCTCGCCGGGGCGATCGGGCCCGAGCGTCCCGCGTAGGTGCCGTCGCCGGCCGCGTCGTCACCGTGTGCCCCGTCGTCGTGAAGCGTGACCGTCGACGTCGTCTCCGAGCGCATCCGGCTGAACGTGGCCGCAACAGTCGCGCCGGCCACGCCCGTGCCGCTCTGTCGCAGCGTCGCGCGGATCGGGACCGTGTTGTCGTCGGCCTGGGTTCCGGCCTGGACGGCCAGGTCCAGCGGGCTGCCCTTGACGTAGGCCGAGACGACGACTTCGGTCGCCGACGCCGAGGCATTGGTGAGCCGCAGGACCCACGCGCCAGGCTTCGGGCTCGCCACCTCGGCCGTCCGGAAGAGGCTCCCGGCCTGCGGGCTCGCCGCGGCCACGGAGCTGACCAGCGCGCCGTCGGGGTCGATCAGCTGGGATCCGACGGTCCTCGCCGCGACGAGGTCCAGGCCGAGCCGCGTCCCCTGATCGACGGGCAACGCGACGTCGCGCGTCGCCCCCGCGGCCACGGTCACCTTCTCGGAGACGAGGAGCTGGGGCGTCGCTCCTTCGGGAACGGAGCCGCGAGCGTCGGCGACTGGTACACGACCGGAGCCGCCGGTCGGCGGCGGCGCGGCCAGGTGCGGGGCGACGAAGTCCGCGAACGCGCTCGCCGAGCCCGTCATCGACGTGTGCGCGAGCCCGGCCACCGTCGTCGTGTCCGTCAGCGTCCACAGCGCGCTCGGGAGCGACACGACGCTGTCGCCGGCGGTCGGGTCGGTGCAGGTGAACGAGTCCGAGTTGCCCGCGAGCAGCGAGAACCCGACGCCGCGCCGGTCGACGACGCGCGCGTTGAAGTCCGCGGCGACCTCGCGCCGCAGCTCGTAGGTCGCCGCGATCGGCAACAGCTCCGCGCAGGCCGAGCCCTGGTTGGGGGTGCCGAGCATCACGAGATGCGATGCCACCGGCCGCTCGTCGGCCGAATCCGGCATGAAGGAGGCGATGTACTGACGGGAGATCAGGCCGCCCATCGAATGCCCGACGAGGTCGACGTGCCAGGCGTTGAGCGTGCGGCGCTTCTCCTCGATGTAGTGGTGCAGCACTTCCGCGTTCTCATAGATCGTGTTCGGCTCGCCGAGCACGGTGCCGTAGGAGCCCGTGTTCATCCCGGGCACCGCGAACGCGCGCCAGCCGGGATGGGCGGACTTCACGAACGCGGTCTCGCCGGTCGTGTACGCGTTCCAGGTCTGCGGCGAGCTGAGCAGACCGTGGACCAGGAACACGGGCCGCGGATTGACCCTCAGCGCCGCGGTGCGCCCGTCGAGCACCCGCCGTCCGACTTCGAGCGAGACGCGCACGAAGCTCGACAGCCGCGGCGTGCCGTCCTCGTTCCACGCGAGGCCGGTGGTGTCCCAGTCGGCCAGGACCTCCTTCGTCTGCCCCGGGGCGAGCACGAGGCCGGGGATCCTCGAGTCCGGCAGCTCCTGCTTGGTCCGCGTGTCGGTGAACTTCACCGAGACGAGCTGCGAACTGGTGCCCGAGTTCTTGACGGTCGCGCGGATCTTGACGGCGTTGCCGTCCACGACGCCGTTGTCGTACACGGCGTCGAGCTGGCCGTCGGGGTAGCGGGGCTGCTCGAGCACGACCTTCTCGACGCACAGCGCGCAGGTCCCGAGGTCGAGCAGGAACGCCCGCTCGACGCCCTTGTGCCGGCCGTTGCCGACGATCCGGCCGGCCTCGTTGATCGCCATGGCATCGACGAGCTCCCATTCGTCGCGCGCCGCGGCCGGCAGCAGCGAATTCAGGTCGATCAGGCGGCCGTTGCGGTACAGGAAGGCATGGAAGGGCTGACCGAGCAGGAACAACGCGCCGACGACGTCGCCCTGGTTGTTGATGTCGGTCACGATCGGAGCTGCGCCCCCGAGCGTGCCGAGGTCGCGCAGCGAGCCGTCGCCGAGGCGGATGAACGAGTGGACTGGGGTATTGAGCGCCGCGGTCTCTCCGTAGCCGATCACCGTGCCCTGGTCGTTGATCGCCCGCGCGACGGAGAAGCGACCGCCCAGCGTGCCGAGGTCGATCATCGGCCCGCCGGGGTTCTTCAGGAAGGCGCGCTCGCTGCTCTGGTTGGTGGTGTACGACCAGCCGACCACCTGGCCGCCGGCGTTGACGTCGGAGGCCCGGCTCGCCCGGCCGCTCGGATCGTCGGGGCCGGCGAGCGTCCCGAGGTCGGTCATCGGCCCGTCGACGGGTTTCACGAAGGCCCGCCGCGGGCCCGATCCGTCCGTCTTCTGCGCGGATCCGACGATCGTGCCGGCGTCGTTGATCGCGGTGGCCTGCGAGAACAGGCCGCCGAGCGTGCCGAGGTCGGTGACCGTCCCACCGGAGAACAGGGCGGCGCGGCCGCCGCTCGCCGGGAAGTCCTCGTAGACCCCCCCGACGGCGTCGCCGGACTCGTTGACCGCCAGGGCGAGGCTGTCGCGGCGGCCCGAGACGCTTCCGAGGTCCGTCATGAGCCCGCCGTCGAACGCGAAGGCATGCACTCCCGGGCCGCTCGCGGAGGTGTCGGCGTCGCCGACCACGAGGTCGGAGTCGTTGATGTCACCCGGGCGCGCGGTCGGCCCGCCGAGGTCGCCGAGGTCGGAGATCTCCGCCGACGAGTCGATCGCCAGCGGGCGGGTGGTCTGGGCGGTCTCGCCCCCGTCGTCGGTGACCCGAAGGCGCACCGTGAGCTCGCTGGGCTCGTCGTAGACCTTCGTGATCGTCCGGTTGCTGCCGGGCTGGGACTCGAAGGTCCCGTTGCCGTCGAGGTCCCATTCGACCTTGGTGATCGAGCCGTCGGGATCCTGGGAGGCAAATCCGTTGAACGTGACGGTGTCGCCGGTCTGCGCCGTCTCCGGCTGGATGGAGAAGGCCGGCACGGGCGGCTGGTTGTTCCCGGCGTAGACCTCGAGCTCGGCCACCGACATGTACAGCTTCCACGCGTCGTCGTCCGGGCCCTCGGCGCTCGCCGTCCCCTGCGGCGTCTTCATCACCAGGCGCACGTAGCGAACCGCCTCCCGCGGAGTGTCGGGCCGGACGACGTTCGAGCGGCCGATGTCGGCCTTCACGAACGCGCCGTCGACCGCGGTCGTGAACGCGCCGGGACCGCCGCCGTCCTCGGGCGCGGTCTCGATGCGGTAGGCGCCCAGCGAGGCCGACCGGCCGAGCACTCCGCACGGCCGCGGGTCGATCACGAACGAGGTCAACCGCACCGCCGCCGGAAGCTTGACGACGAGCCTGCGCTCGGCGCCGGCGTCGGCCGCCCAGCCCGACTGGCGCGACTCGTCGACGGCGGCCGCCAGGGGGCAGTTCGAGTACGGCTGGTCTCCGGTGACGGTCGCGCCGCCCGAGGCCGCGGCGTGGTTGCGCCGCAACTTCACATTGATCGTCCGCGGGTCCCCGAAGATCGCCACCTTGGTCTGGACGACGCGGCCGTAACCGGGCCGGGCGACCAGGAGCTGGGGGTAGGTGCCTTCGGGCACCGCCGCCATGGAGTACTGCCCGGCCGCGTCCGTGGTCGCGTGCAGGTCCGCCGGGAAGCCGCTGCGGTGCCCGGCGAAGGTGACGGTCGCGCCCTGGATCGGGTCGCCGGTGGCGGCATCGGTGATCGCGCCGCGGACCTCGACGGCCGGCCCGGTCGGCGGCAGCGCGAACGACTCGACGACCTCGATCTCGGTGGCGTCGAGCGCGGACGCGAACCAGCCCATGCCGCGGGCGGCGAAAACGGCCCAGATGCGGTCGCGGTCGGTGCCGCCGGCCACGGTGTCGGCCTGCAGGATCGCGTTGCGCGCGTCGAGGAACGACGGCTCCGGTGGCGCGAGCTCCATCGCGCGGGTGACGAGCGAGCGCGCGCGGGTGACGCCGTCGACCGGGCCGAGGTCGGCGATCAACCGGGTGCGCAGGTCCCAGAGGGTTTCCGTCCAGATCTCCCCGTCGTCGTGCTCCTCGGCGCCCCTGGGCCCGACGCGCGCGAAGTCGCCATAGCTGAACCCACCGGGCCCGGCGTCAGGCGTGCCGGGACACTCGGCGCCCGTGGCTCCCACGGGGCAGTCGACCGGCTGGCGGCGCAGGAAGCGGTTGACGTAGCGCCCGACGACGACATCGCCGATGCTCGCGGGGGCGTCGGTCCGCAGGCCCTCACCGACGAGGTAGTCCATCGCGTACCAGTCCGCCCAGCCTTCGTTGAGGCCTTCGGCCTGAACCGAGGACAGGGCCTTCCAGCCGTCGGGGCCGGTGACCAGCCGCGCCGCCATGCCGTGCGTGTACTCGTGGTAGACGACGGAGGCGTCATCGCCCGCGTTGACGTCGGCGTTGCCCGGGCCCGAGAACAGATACATCTGCATCCGGGGCGGCGTCCCGTCGGGCGGCGTGAACATGTTGGCGTTGTCGACGTGCGCCGCATCGGGAAGGCCGCCCGGACCGGCCGCACCGTCGTCGGTCTCCGCGATCAGCGCGTCCGACGCCAAGCCGTCCGGAGACCCGTTGACGGTCTGGAAGTTGCCCGCCGCCTCGCCAAAGGCGATCGGCGCCGCCTCGAGGTGATCGTGGAAACGGTTGACGAAAGCGAAGACCTGGGTCGCGTTCTGGCGCACCGTGGCGTTGTCGGTCCCGCGCCAGCTGTCGGGGGCGGTGTGGTTCCAGGTGCAGCCGGCCGCGGGGCAGTTGCCGGTCTCCGACTCGACCCTCGCCGCGCTGTAGCTCCAGTCGCCCGTCACGGGGTCCGGCGCGATCAGCTCGCCCGCCTGATCGGCGTTGTCGCTGTTGAGGTCGGCGTAGACATGAGTGTTGTTGCCCCGGAGCTGGGTCGGGGTGTCCAGCCAGGGCAGGAGGTCCACGGGCTTCGGGACGCCCCCGGCACCGGCCCCCGGGTGATCGTCGAACACCAGGCCCGAGGCGTGCGAGACCTGCGAGGCGCGCTGGAGCACGGCGCCCGTCGCCGCGTCGACGACGTAGGTCCAGATCTCCGAGGACGAGGCGTGCAGGAGCACGTGCCAGGCCAGGACGGACGGCTGCGGCCCGGTGAACAGGACGAGCTGGGCCGTGTGGCCGCCGGAGAAGCGCGTGCTGCGGCGGGGACCGGTACGGCGGTCGCCGCGGGGGGCCAACAGCGATGCGCCGGCGTGGCGGGCGGCGGCGGCGAGCGCCTCACCCGAGTCGAGGGCCGGAACAGCGGTGGCGGCCTGGAGATCGTGGACGGGGGCCCCATGCACGTTGATGACGCGCCCGTCGCTGGCGACGGCCACCGACAGCGCGCTGTCGAAGGCGGGGATGCCGCGCCACTCCTGCGCCCAGGTGAGGTGGGTCGCGCCGTCGGGACCCGTGAAGCGCCGGACCAGGCGGAGCGCGACGAGGTCGGCCGCGTCCAGGCCGGTGACCGGCTGCTGGGAGGCCACGTAGTCGAGGGCGATGACGCCCGCGTCGCGCCGGTCGGGCCCCGACAGGAAACCGTCGAGGCGGGCCAGCATGCGCAGGCCGCCCGTTCGAGCGTCGGTCTGGGCGACGCCAGTGCGCCCGAGGCTGCGGGCGCGGTCGGCGCGGGCGCGCGCCACCCCGGAAGGCACGGCCGGCGGAGTGACCCGCGCCGTCACGGTCCGCGAATCGAACGATGCCCGGTCGCCCGGCGCTGCGCCGGCGGCAGGGGCCAGGCCGAGGGTGGCGACCAGGATGGTTTTCGCGAGGCGACGCCGCACTCGCGGAGTTCGAATCAAGATGTACGTCCGAGCAAGAGAGGCGGCCCTTCGTGGCCGGGGGACAACGATCTTCTGAACTCTGGACCGGAAAGTCAACCTTTTCGGTAAGCGCCTACGTGCCCGGTCACGTTCGCGTTCCCCCCTCTACTGGCCCCAGCGCTCCAGGGCTCCTCGAACTGGGCCGAGAACCGTCTCACTATGAGACGTTTGTCGGCCCAGTTCGTTCAGGTTGCGGGGACGATCACGTCGAGCGTGGTGGCTTGCAACTCCACCCGCAGCCCGGCGGCTTCGGCGATCGCGGCGACGTCTGCGGGGGTCTCGGGTTCGGCCGGCGCCAGCAGCAGCGCCCGCGTCACGTCACCCCGAGCGGCCTTCGCCATGTGGCTGATCGGCTTGCGCGAGCCGTCGGGCGCCTCGACGAAGGAGCGGACGGCGAGGACGGTGGCCGCCTGCGGCTTCCAAGCGGCGGCGTACGAGCCCGACCGCACGTCGACGATGAGCCCGTCGTCGGCCAGCGCCTTGGCGAGGGCCGGTCGCCAGAAGGCCGCCGGGCTCCCCGCCTTCGGCAGCCGCGCGCCGGAGGAGAAGCGATAGGCGGGGATGCGATCGCCCGGCGCCAGCACACCCCACAGCGCGCTGAAGATCAGGACGCAGCGCTCGGCGCGGGCGCGGGCACGCTCGTCGGGGAGGTCGCTCAGGCGGGCGCGCTCGTAGAGCACACCGGTGTAGACCTCCGACGCCGGGGCGGCCGGCGCCTCGCGCAGGGTGGCGTTGCGCTCGAGTTCGCCGGACTGCCCCGGAGACAGGCCGAGCAGGTCCAGCGCGCGTAGCTCGCGCCCGCGCGAGACCTTCTCGAGCTCGGCGAGCAGCCGCTCGCGCCGGCGGGTCAGCTCCGGGAACGAGAGCCCCGCGAGATCCACCGGGGCACCCCCGGACGGGGCCGTCTTGCCTTCGGACGGGGGCAGCAGCAGGCGCACGGCCGGGACCGTAGCCTCCACCGGTGCCCGTGCAGCCGCCTCCTCGCTCCCTCGTCGCGCTTGGCGACGTCGCCTCCCGGCTGGTCCGGACGTCGTCGAGCGGCCAGATCACCCTCGCCCGCCTGGCCGACGTGATCGCCGCCGAGATGCTGCCCGAGGACGTGCGCGGTCCGGTGGTCGATCGCCTGGAGGCCGCCCGCGCGCAGGCCTCCGAACCGGTCTCGTTCAAGCAGATCGAGCGCACGCTGAAGTCCGCGTGGGGCCGGCCGCCCGGCAAGGTCCTCGATGAGCTCGATCCCGAACCGCTGGCGGTCCGCGCCGGGGCACAGGTCCACGCCGGCGAACTCGACGGCGCGGCCGTGGCGGTGAAGGTCCTGCGCCCCGGCCTGGCCGCGCTGATCCGCGCCGACCTCGTCCTGCTCGACGCGCTCGCCGGGCCGCTCGGCTCCCTGTTCGAGGACACCGACGTCACCGGCATGCTGCGCGTCGCCCGCGAGATGGCCCTCGAAGAGCTCGACCTCGAGCACGAGGCGGGCCAGCAACGCCAGGCGCGGCGGGCGCTGCGCGGCCTCGGGGACGCCGTCGTGGTGCCGGAGACCTTCACCGACCTGGCTTCGGCCGAGGTGCTGGTCAGCGAGTTCCTGCCGGGCCCGACGCTGCTCGAAGCCACGCCTGAGGACCCCGGCGCCGTCGCGCGCGCGTTGCTGAGCGCGCACATGTCGGCCTGGAAGCTCGCCGGCCTGGCCATGCTCGACCCGCGGCCCGGCCACGTCGTGCTGCTCGCCGACGGGCGCATCGGCCTGCTCGGCACCGGGGTTGCGCGCAAGCTGGACCCGGCCCGCGCGGGCGCCGTCCTCGAGGCGCTCGCCGCCCTGCGCGACGACGATGCCGAAGCGTTCGCCGAGACCGCCGCGGTCGACCTCAAGGTCCTCCGCCATGAGGACGGCCTGCAGGCGCACCGGCTCGCGGCCTACGCGCTCGGGGACCTGGTGCGGGGCCCCGCCCGGCTCGACGGCCCGGCGCTGGCCGACGCCGGGGAACGCCTGGCCGGCCGCATCGGGGTGTTCCTGCGCCTCGGGGCGCGCGCGACCCCAGACCCCGAGGACCTTGCCGGAGCACGCATGCTCGGGCAGCTCGTGGCCTTGCTGGGACGGCTCGGCGCGACCGAGGACTGGGCGCGAATCGCATGACCGCGCCGGCACAGACCGCGAAGCGCGGCGTCTTCGTCGCCCCCTTCGGGGAGCTCTCGGACCCGCGCGTGCTCGCCGCACTGGCCACCCGCGCCGAGGACCGTGGCTGGGACGGCTTCTTCCTCTGGGATCACATGGCCTACGAGCCGCCCGTCCGCGCGCTCGCCGACCCGTGGGTCGCGCTGGCCGCGATCGCCTGCGCCACCGAGCGCGTGATCATCGGCCCGCTCGTCACTCCGCCGCCGCGCCGGAGGATCCACAAGCTCGCGCGCGAGACGGCCTCGCTGGACGTCTTGAGCGGTGGGAGGACCGTCTTCGGCGCCGGGATCGGCGGCGACAAGGGCGGCGAGCTCTCGCGCTTCGGCGAGGAACTCGACGCGCGCGCTCGCGGGCGCATGCTCGACGAAGGCCTCGATCAGCTCGTCGCCTACTGGAGCGGCGAGTTCGAGCCCCGTCCGCTCCAGCGGCCGCGCATCCCGGTCTGGCTCGCCGCACGCTGGCCGAACCGCAAGCCCGTGCGTCGTGCCGCGCGCTGGGACGGTCTGTTCCCGATCGACCTGCCCGGCCCGGACGAGCTCGCGATCCTGGTCGAGGAGATCGGCCGCGCCGATGACGACGCCTTCGATGTCATCGTCACCAACCGCCCGGGAGTCGATCCCGCACCGTGGGTCGCCGCCGGCGCGACGTGGTGCCTGACCGGCTGGGGGCCCGACCCGCGGCGCGCCGAAGTCGAGGCCGCGATCGACGCGGGACCGTGACGATGCGGCTGGCCGTGTTCGCCGACTCGTTCCCGGTGCTGTCGGAGACCTTCGTCGTCAACGAGATCCGTGCCCTGCGCCGCCTCGGTCACGACGTCCTGATCGTGGCGGGGCGGCCCGGCAAGGACGTGGAGCAGCCGGACGGTGTAGGCGACCGCGTCCTGCACCTCGATGGATTGCCCGTGCTGGCGCGGCTGCGCGACACGTTCTGGCTGCTTGCCCGGCATCCGCGCGGCTGTGTGCGCGATCTCCGCGACCGCGGACGCTGGCGACCCAAGGAGCAACCGCGCCGCCTGAGCGCGCTCGCCCCGGCCGTCCGCGCGCTTCAGTCCCACCGCAGCACCCACCTACACGCCCATTTCGCGGCCCACGGCGCGCTGGACGCCCTTCGGGCCGGCCGCATCCTCGGGCTCCCGGTCTCCGTCACCGCCCACGCGTTCGAGATCTTCCGCTTCGACCTGAACCTGGTCGAGAAGCTCTGCCGGGCCGACCTGGTCACCAGCGGCTGCGACTACAACGTACGCCACCTGCGGTCGCTCGTCGCCGACGAGCACGCGCAGCGCATCCACAAGATCGTGATGGGCGTCGACGGGACCGAGTTCCGGCGCCGCACGCCGTACGCGGGCGGCACGCACGTCGTCGCCGTCGGGCGGCTGGTCGAGAAGAAGGGGTTCGCCGACCTGATCGACGCCGTGGCCTTGTCGCGCGCGTCCGGTGGGTCGCTTCCGCGCGTGACGATCGCCGGGGAGGGCCCGCTGCGACCGGACCTGGAGGGGCGGATCGCGGCGCGTGGACTCGGCGGCTGCGTGGAGCTGGTGGGCGCCCGCACGCCGGATCAGGTCCGCGAGCTGCTCGAGGGGGCGGCCGTCGCGGTGATGGCGTGCGTGGTCTCCGCCGACGGCGATCGAGACTCGATGCCGGTCGTCGTCAAGGAGGCGATGGCGATGGAAGTCCCGGTCATAGCGACCGAAGAGGTGGGGCTTCCGGAACTCGTGGACCACACGGTCGGCCGGCTCGTGGCCCCGGGCGATCCGGCCGGACTCGCAAGCGCCATCGACGAACTGCTCGCACTCGACGTGGCGGGGCGCGCCGCACTGGGTCAGGCCGGACGAGCCCGGGTGCTCGAGCGCTGCAACGTGGACATCGAGACGGCCCGGCTCGTTGAGCTGATCGAGGCCATCCACCGATGACCGCTCCCGAGATCACGCTCGTGGTCGCGTCGCATGCGCGAGCCTTGCGGCTGCGCTGGTTGCTCGAGGCCCTGGGCGAGCAGACACTCGAGCGCGGCCGCTGGGAGCTGGTCGTCGTGCACGACAACCCCGACGAGGACCCGACCGAAGCGCTGCTGCGCTCGCATCCGCTCGCCGCGGGCCCCGATCCGGTCCTTCGCCACCACCGGTTGCCGACCGGGACGGGCAGCCCAGCGCGCCAGCGCAACGTGGGCTGGCGCGATGCGCGCGCGCCGCTGGTGGCGTTCACCGACGACGACTGCCGGCCGGATCCCCGCTGGCTCGAGCGGATGCTCGCCACCGCCGCCGGGGCGGCGGGCCAGATCGTCCAAGGGGCGACGGAGCCGGATCCCCACGAGGCGCTCGTGCTGCTGGCGCCGCGCGTGCGGACGCTGCGGGTCGATCCGCCCGTCCGCGAGTGCCCGACCTGCAACATCCTCTACCCGCGGGCGCTGCTGGTCGCCGTCGGCGGTTTCGACGAGCGCTTCCCGGGTCCGGCGGGCGAGGACACCGACCTCGCCGAGCGCGCCAGGGCCACCGGTGCGCGGCTCGTCGCGGCCCCGGACGCGATCGTCTTCCACGCCGTCGACGCCTACTCCTACACCGGCTACGTGCGGCTGCTGTGGAAGTGGCGGCACCTGCCGTTCGTGTTGAAGCGACACCCGCACCTGCGCGACGGGCTCGCGCTCGGCGTCTTCTGGAAGGCGTCGCACTGGCGGATGCTGCTGGCCGCAGCCGGGGTCGCCGCCGCCGTGCGGTGGAAGCCCGCGGCGCTCCTGGCACTCCCCTACCTCCGGTCCACCGTGCTCGTGCACGGGCGCCGGCCGGACGCGATCGCGCGAGCCGTCGCCGAGTTGCCCAGTCGGGTGGTCGGTGACGCGACGGAGATCGCCGCCGTCGGCGCCGGGTCGATCCGCTACCGCACGTTGCTGCTGTGAGGGTGGCGCTGCTGAGCTGGGACGGACGCGGCGCGCCGGACCTCCCCGGAGCGATGCTGGTGCGCGCCCCGGTGTTCCTGCGGGCCATCGATGCGGTGCGCGCCCGCCGGGGGTTCGAAGCGGGCGCGGCGTCGATGGGCTACATGGCCGCCGCGGTCCGCCGCACCGCCCCGGAGGTCGTTCACGCGTTCAGCCTTCCGGACGCCGTCGTCGCTGCACGGAGCGGCCTTCCCGCGGCGTTCACGTTCCCGTGGGTGCCGGCGCGGGAGACGGTCGCCTCACGGCGCGGTCGCCCGGCGCTGCTCGGGGAGGCGCTGGCCGGCTGCCGGGTCGTGGCGCCCGACGAGGCGACGGCGGCCGGCCTCGAACGCTGGCTCGGGGTCAGCGCCCCGGTCGTCCGCGGGAGCGAGGCACTCCACGCGCTCCACCGCGAGCTCGCATCGCGGTAGCGGTCCCACTGAGCCATTTCTGAGCCCCGGACGCGCCTACCTCGAGCGCCTCGCGAGTACTCCGCCGGCCGGAGCGGGCTCGAGCACCTCGGCATTCCCGCCGCAGACGCGCAACACGACGCCCGGCTGGAGGTCTTCCAGGACCGTTCGCGCGGCATCGTCCGCCACGCCGCAGGCTGCGAGGAAGCGCTCGATGCGCTCTCCGAGATCCGCTTGGACGACTTCGAGTTCCTCGACGCGCTCGACCGCGGGGGTGCTGGAACCACCCGCGGCGCAGGAGCGCACGATGACCAGCGCCATGTCGTCGATGCGCCGCTCTCCGCTCGCCGTGAGCCCTGCGAGGACCGCCCGGGCGTCAGCGTCCGGGACGAGCTCGTGCAGCCGCTCGGCAGCACCCTCGAACCCGAGCCGGGCGCCGTTGCGACGCAGGTCCATCAGGCCGTCGGTATAGAAACAGGCGGCCGCTCCCGGAGCCAGCGCGATCGTGGACTGGCGGTGGCCGGTCGAAACGCCGGCGCCGAGCGGCGCCGAGGCGGCCACGAGGACCGCTGCTTCGTCGGCTCCCACGATCACCGGAGGTGGATGGCCGGCGGCCGCGTAGGTCAGCGAACCCGCGGCAGGATCATGGATGGCGGCGACGACCGTGACCATGCGCCCCCTCAGCTGCGGGCCGAGCACCTCGCCGGCGAGTTGCAGCGCCATGCGCGGCTCCAGTCCGGCCTCGAGGTAGGCGCGCACCGTGTAGCGGACGGACGCGGTCAGCGGCACGGCATCGCGGCCGTGGCCGGCGACGTCGCCGACGAGGATCGCGGTGCGGCCCGCGCCGACCGGGAAGGCATCGAAGAAGTCACCGCCCGCTGCCGGGCCCGCCGCGGGGCGGTAAGCGGCGCTGACGTCCGTGGCCCCGATGCGCGGCGGGATGACCGGCGCGAGTGCCGACTGCAGCAGTCCGATGTCCGCGGCCAGCACGCGGCGGCGGCGCTCGACGGCCCGGACCCGCAGCGCCTCGACCGCGGCGACGGCCAGCAGGCCGAGGGCAATCACGATCAGCGAAGCGAGCGCGATGCGCAGCGGTGCGGGGACGACCTCGACGATGCGCGTCACCGTGCGGGTGACGGATCTCTGCGCGGGCGGCGTGGAAGCCGGGCGCTCAGCGCCATCGGGCCCCACGGCGTCCTCCCGGCGGAGCCGGCGACCGGGGATGGGGGCAGGAGAGGGTGCTGCGGCGGCGGGTGAGCGCGTCGCGAGCACGGGAGCAACCGCCGTTCGCGAGCCGGCCGGC
>Ga0136633_1001556_pt1 | contig 16781 bp, 14 predicted proteins | sample AntDrymeUQ832206_2_FD_105494 | JGI IMG/M metagenome (GOLD analysis project Ga0136633, IMG submission 105494) | Polar desert sand microbial communities from Dry Valleys, Antarctica - metaG UQ83 (22.06) | ecosystem: Environmental > Terrestrial > Soil > Desert | place: Antarctica: Dry Valley...
GACGAACGACGGCAATGCAGCCGGGAAGATCACGAACCGATACTTGTCGAACTTGCGAGCGCCGAGCACGCGTCCGGCGCGCAGCAGGATGCGTGGAATGTGATCGATGCCGTGGATCAGCCCGTTGGCAACTGATGGAGCCGCGCCGAGCACGACCACGAACATGATCGCCTGCTCGTTCAGGCCGAAGACCAGGATGGCCAGTGGGAACCAGGCGATGGACGGCATGGTCTGCAGGCCGGTGATCAACGACGCCACGGCCGTGCGCAACAGCTTGAAGCGCGTGACCGCCAGGCCGATGAGCGTTCCGATCATCAACGCCAGGCCGAACCCGAGGACCGCCCGGCGCAGCGTGGTGGCGACCGCCTCGAGCAGTCGAGTGTCCGCGGTCAGGTCGTTCCAGAGCTCGGGAAGCACGGCCAGCGGTCCGGGCAGCACCCAGGCCGGCTTCAGCTCCAGGAACACGATGATCTGCCAGATCAGGAGAGCCAGCGCCATGGCCGCCAGCTGCGGCCAGGCTCCGTTCCAGAAGCGACGCAGCCTGCTCTTGCGCTGCCGCAGCGGCAGCTCGAGGTTGTCGAGCCCGGCCAGCTCGCGCTCCTGGCGCGAGCGGCGGCCGAACAGGTTAGTCGCCTGCATGGCGCAGTACCTCCTCGCGCAGCCGACCCGTGATCCGCTCGGCGAGCGCTGCGACCTCTGGGTCGCTCATGCGCCGCGGACGCGGCATGTCGATCGTCAGCTCCTCGGCCACCTGGCCGGGCAGGCTGGTGAGGACGGCGACGCGGTCGCCGAGGCGGACCGCCTCGCGGACGTCGTGGGTCACGAACAGGACCGTGAAGCCCGCATCGGTCCAGAGCCGCTCGAGCTCGTCGTGCAGGATGTCCCGCGTCATCGCATCAAGCGAGCCGAAGGGCTCGTCCATGAGCAGGATCTCGGCCCCCTGGGCGAGCGCACGGGCGACGGCGGTTCGCTGGCGCATGCCGCCGGACAGCTCGTGCGGTCGCTTGTCACCCCATCCCTCGAGCTGGACGACATGCAGCAGCTCGTGAGTGCGCGTTCGCCGCTCGGTGCGTGGCACGCCGGCCAGCCGCAGCGCGAGCTCGATGTTCTGCGCAGCCGTGAGCCACGGAAAGAGCGCCGCCTCCTGGAAGAGGAGCGCGACGCGGCCGCGGGTGGCGAACGTTCCCAGCTGTGGCTTGTCCAGCCCGGCGAGAATGTTGAGCAGCGTGCTCTTGCCGCAGCCGGACGCCCCGACCAGACAGACGAATTCCCCCCTGGCCACCGTCAGCGTCAGGTCAGCCAGCGCCAGCACGTGGCTGCCGGCGGGCCCGTATGCCTTATGGACCCCGGCCACCTCGATCGCCGGTGACGCGCCCGAGGGCGCGCCGTCCGGCGCCGGTGCGATGGCGGCCATGGCGCGGACGCCGCTCACGGTGCCGGGATCTCCGGGTCGCCGGCCGCCCCCAGCACCTCGTTGAGCAGCGTCAGGTCATAGATGCCGTCGAGGTCGACCGGATCGAGAAGGCCGAGCTCCGTGGCGTTGGCAGCCGACGTCGCGAGCGACGTCGCGATCGGGTCGACCGTGAACGTGAGGTTCTCCCATGCCGCAGCCAGTGTGCCCTCGGGCAGCTCGGTGTCGGTCAGTTCGAAGATCGCGGTGGCCACGATCTGCTGCGCATCCTCCGGATTCTCGTTGACGAATGCGTTGGCCGCGACGTGCCCGGTGAGGAGCTGCTTCACCACGTCCGGGTGCTCCTCGAGGAACGCCGTGGCAACGATCAGGTGCGTGGTCACGAACTGGCCGTCCGGCCACAGATCGTGCTCGTCGACGAGCACGTGCCCGTCGCCCTCCTCGATCATACGCGTTGCCCACGGCTCGGGGACCCACGCGCCGTCGATCTCGCCGAGGATGAAGGCCTGCAGCGCGTCACCGTTCGCCTGCGGCATGACCGAGACGTCCCCGCCACCCTCCAGGTCGGTGGCGAAGCCCTCGTCCGCCAGCCATGCCCGCAGCGCCACGTCCTGCGTATTGCCCAATGACGGTGTCGCGAGCGTCTTGCCGGCAAGATCCTCGGGCGATGCAATGTCGTTGCTCACGACCAGGGCAGCCCCCCCGGATGCGGCACCGGCGATGATGCGGACCGCCTCGCCGTTCGACTGCGCGAACGCGTTGATGGCCGGATTCGGGCCGATGTAGCTGGCATCCAGCGCCTCGGAGAAGATCGCCTCGACGACATCGGTGCCGGCGTTGAAGAACTGGGTAGACAGCGTGACGTTCTCGCCGAGCGCGTCCTGGATGATCCCCTGGTCAATGCCGACGATCGCCGTCGCGTGTGTCACGTTCGGGAAGTAGCCGAGGCGCAACGGCACCGGCTCGGATGTATCGGCGGTTCCCGATGCGCCGCTCGCGGAGCATGCCGTGAGCATCACAATCAGACCGACCGCCAGGTGGGATCGCATACGCCCCGTCCTAATCTGGATATTGTTGACCTTTCTACTAAACAATATCCAGACCGGGCCGTCAAGGGGCCGGACGGACTTAGGGTTGCCGTCGTGCAACGGCCGCGAGGCGCGCAGGTGGAGAGCCACGCTCGGCTTCGTCACCTCTGTCCGCGAATTGAGGCGCCGAGGGCCCCTGTGATATCCTCCACGCCGATGCGTTGACGCGGGAGCAGTACGCGCTGCGCCTCGTTCACAGCGAGCCGGGATTGGTGGAAGCCGGCGTTCGAGGAGCGTGGAACTCACCTGCCGAGCAGCTCGGGCGACGAGTCTGAGCCGGGTGGCGCCCGATAGCAGCGCCAACGAGTGGACCGACCGAAACACGTGGGGTTGTAGCTCAGCTGGGAGAGCACCTGCATGGCATGCAGGGGGTCGGGGGTTCGAGTCCCCCCAGCTCCACCATCCTTCATCGGTCAAGCTCAGGTGGTACCGCGAAGATGTGAGCCCCTTCGTCCTGACGACGGAGGGGTCGTTGGTGTCCGGAGTGTGAACCGCATGATCCTGACCGGAACAGGCGAGGCGAAGGCGGCCCGGGATGGCCGCCGCTGGACGCTGCGTCCGGGACGGCCGACCGACGGGCGCGAGCTGGCCCGCCTCTTCGCCGAGGTTCGTGCCGAGGGCCGCTGGCTGATCACCACGCCCGGCGCCGTCAGCGAGACGTCGGAGGCGTTCTGGATCAGCGAGCTGATCCGTGCCTCGGAGCACCTGGCGCTGGTGGCCGAGGCCGGCGGCGAGATCGTGGGCAACGTCCTGATCAGCGTCGACCGCGGGCGCGCGACGGAGCACATCGGCGTGCTCGCCATCTGCATCGCGATCGACTGGCGCGACGTCGGCGTCGGCACCGAGCTGGTTTCCGGCGGGCAGACCTGGGCGCGCGATCACGGCCTGCGCAAGATCTCATTGGGCGTCTTCCCCGACAACGAGCGCGCGATCGCCGTCTACGAACGCCGCGGCTTCGTCCGCGAGGGCATCCGGCGCCAGCAGTACCGATCCGGCGACGAGTATCGCGACGAGGTGCTTATGGCCTGGTTCCCGCAGGAGGGACAGGACCAGCAGCCATGATGGCCAACCACGGCATCGGTCCGTTGGATCGGATCGAGGTGCCTTACATCGTCGATTGCTGGACCGCGAAGAGGAGCCAAGCGTGACGACCGAGACACCGACCCGCCGCGGGCGAGGCGAGCGCTTCGACCCGGTCTCGTACGAGGAGAAATGGCGTCAGCGCTGGGAGGCAGATGAGCTGTACGTCGCCCGCGACGACGACCCGCGGCCGAAACGCTACGTCCTGACCATGTATCCGTACCCGTCCGGCGACCTGCACATAGGCCACTGGTACGCGGCGACCGGGCCGGACATCGTGGCGCGGCTTCACCACATGCGGGGTGAGAACGTCATGTTCCCGATGGGCTTCGACAGCTTCGGGCTGCCGGCCGAGAATGCTGCCATCGACCGCAACATCCATCCCGCGACATGGACGGCGGCCAACATCGACCACATGCGCGCCCAGTTCAAGACGATGGGCACCATGTTCGACTGGTCGCGCGAGGTGATCACGTCCAGCCCTGACTACTACCGCTGGACGCAGTGGATCTTCGTGCAGCTCTTCAGGGCCGGGCTGGCGTACAGGGCCATGGCGCCGGTCGACTGGTGCCCCAGGGACCGGGTCGTCCTGGCGCGGGAGCAGGTCGAGGGTCCGGATCGGCGCTGCTGGCGCTGCGGCACCCCGGTCATCAAGCGCGACCTGGAGCAGTGGTGGTTCCGGATCACGAACTACTCGGACGAGCTGCTCGACTTCAGCGGCGTCGACTATCCCGAGCCCATCAAGCTGATGCAGACCAACTGGATCGGCCGCTCGACCGGCGCAGAGATCGACTTCCGCAGCGAGGCCGATGACGTCGAGCCGATCCGGGTCTTCACCACTCGACCCGACACGCTGTTCGGCGCCACCTTCATGGTGCTGGCGCCCGAGCACCCGCTGGTATCGGTCCTGACGACGGAGGATCGCAAGGCCGATGTGGAGGCCTACGTCGCCGATGCGCGAAACGAGACCGAGATCGAGCGCATGAGCACCGAGCGCCCCAAGACCGGCGTCTTCATCGGCGCATTCGTCACCAATCCTGCTACGAGTGAGCGGATCCCGGTCTGGATCGCCGACTACGTGCTGCCCGGCTACGGCACCGGCGCGATCATGGCCGTGCCCGCGCACGACGAGCGCGACTTCGCGTTCGCCCAGAAGTTCGACCTGCCGATCCGCTATGTCGTTGCCCCCGCCTCCGGCGGGCTGCCCGATGGCGAGGCGTTCGTCTCGCACTCCGACGATGAGGTCCTGGTCGACTCCGGCGAGTTCAGCGGCATGCCGGCCGCGGAGGCGATCACCGCCATCACCAGGACGCTCGAAGAGTCCGGACAGGGCCACGCGGCGGTCACCTACCGCCAGCGAGACTGGCTGGTCAGCCGCCAGCGCTACTGGGGCGCGCCGATCCCGATCGTGTACTGCGAGGAGCATGGCGCGGTGCCGGTCCCCGAGGACCAGTTGCCGGTGCTGCTGCCCGAGGACGTCGACTTCGCTCCGACCGGGGTGTCGCCACTGCAGTCGCATGCCGAGTGGCTGGCGACCACCTGCCCCACCTGCGGCGAGCCGGCGCGGCGCGAGACCGATACGCTCGACACGTTCATCGACTCCTCCTGGTACTTCCTGCGCTACTGCTCGCCGCACGACGACCAGCACGCCTGGGACCCGGAGCAGGTGGCGGCGTGGATGCCGATCGACCTCTACACCGGCGGCGCGGAGCACGGCGTCATGCACCTGCTCTATTTCCGCTTCTTCGTGAAGGCGCTCCGCGACCTGGGCCACCTGTCGTTCGACGAGCCGACCCTGAAGCTGCGCAACCAGGGCCAGATCCTTGGCGCCGACCACAACCGCATGAGCAAGTCGCGCGGCAACGTACAGGCCCCCGACGAGCTGGTCACTCGATACGGGTCGGATACCGTGCGCGCCTTCCTCATGTTCATCGGCCCGTGGGACCAGGGCGGCCCGTGGAATCCCTCCGGGATGGAGGGGATCTACCGCTGGCTGGGACGGGTCTGGGGCACGGCGCAGCCGACGCAGCGCGACATCGAGCGGCCGCTGGCCCGTCGCAAGGTGCCGGGCATGGCGGACCAGAGCCTGGCAGGCGAGTTTCCCGGCTCGGGCGGCCCGACGGCATCCGAGGTGCTGGGCACCCCGGAAGAGCTGGAGCGCGCGCTGCGCCGCGCCGCGCACACCACAATCGCGGCGGTCACCGACGACTACGAGGGCTTCCACTTCAACACTGCCATCGCCAAGCTGATGGAGCTGACGAACGCGATCATCCGCGCCCGCGAGGCCGGACAGGCCGGCGGCCAGGCCTACGCCGAAGCCATCGATACGCTTCTGGTGCTGCTGGCCCCGGTCACGCCGCATATCGCCGAGGAGCTGTGGGAGCGCCGAGGCCACGCCTATAGCGTCCACCAGCAGCCGTGGCCGGTGGCCGATCCGGCGTTGGCCGCTTCGGACACCCTGGAGCTGCCGGTGCAGGTCGACGGCAAGCTGCGCGACCGGCTCGTCGTCACCGTCGACACGCCGGCCGAGGAGATCGAGCGCATGGCACTCGCCTCCGTGCACGTCCAGCGCTACCTGGCCGGGCGTGCGCCGTTGCGGGTCATCCAGATTCCCGGCAAGCTGGTTAACGTGGTGACGCCAAAGGAGTGACGCGGCAGGCAGGCGCTGCATGCGGGCCCGATAATCCTGCGGTAACGGAGCGGTAATGCTCTGCGGCGTAGCCTGCGACCCTGCTTCCGATGCCCGGCGCCGAGTGCCCGGGCGCCGGGCGTCGGACGCAGATGTCCCCCATCCATTCCTCGCCTCCCGCGCGGAGGCTTGGAACGTGTCTCGATCTGACAGGATCATGATCGCGGGCGGTGGCGGTGCGCTCATCCTGGCGCTTGCGGCCGCATGGGTGGTATTCGTGCCCGTCGAGGCTGGCTCGCCGGAAGTCGCCGCTGGCGGCCTGACGATTCCCACCCCGATCGCCAGCGCCGCGTTGCCGTCCGGTGCCGCTCCGGGCGGGACGATCGTGGTCGACGTCCAGGGCGCCGTTGTCGAGCCCGGCGTCCACGAGCTGCCCGCCGGATCCCGTCTCGCGGAGGCGATCGCGGCCGCAGGCGGCTATGCCTCCGATGCGGACCTGGAGGCGGCCGCGGCGACAATCAATCTGGCGCAGGGGCTTCATGACGGGGATCAGGTTCGGGTGCCGCGCATTGGCGAGGCGCAGGTCGCCGGTGGAGGTCCAGCAGCGTCCGGCGCGCCGACCGCAGGCGGCGGAGGCGGCGCCAACGGCGGCATGGTCAACCTGAACAGCGCGACGCCGGAGGAGCTCGAGGCTCTGCCTGGTATTGGACCGGTCACAGTGCAGAAGATCGTGGCCGCGCGCCAGGAGCAGCCATTCGCGTCGCTCGACGATGCGGTCAGCCGCGGGGTCATCCATCGCGGTCAGCTGGAGGACATCCAGGGCATCGCCACCGCCGGCTGACGGGTGGGCATCGCTCGTTTCGCGCTGCCCGTCGCGCTGGCCGGCTTCGCGGCGGGCGTCCTCGCCGCCGATCTGGGGCTCGCGCCGGCGACGGCCACGCTCCTCGTCGGAGGGCTCGTTGCTGTCGTGGGCGGCGCGCTGATCGGCCCGAACGTGGCGGCCGGTGGTGGCCTCCTGCTGATTGGCGTCCTCCTCGGCTTCGGCGCCCTGGGAGCGTGGCGCCAGGACATGACCGATCCATCTCGCCCAACCGAGCAGCCACCCGTCGTATCGCTCGTTGATGGCAACGAGCACGAGCTAATCGGCACCGTCATGGACGATCCGCGGCCGCGCGAGGATCGGATCCAGTTGGTCCTCGGGCAACTGCTGGCAGCGGTCGACGGCCGTCCGGTAGCACTCGCCGATCGTCTGCTGGTCTGGATGCCGCGTGGCATCGACGCCGGCAACGGAGATCGCCTCCGAATCCGCGCGGGGATCGAGCTGCCCGAAGACTTCGATGGCTTCGCGTATCGCGAGTACCTCGCCCGACAGGGCGTGGGTGCGATCGGGCGCCCGCGCTTTGCCGAGATTGTCGAGACGGCGTCCGGCCCGGGTGCGATCCTCGCTGGCGTCCGAGGAGCGCTGCTGGGTGGAATGAACGCGCTCGTCCCCGAGCCGGAGGCTGCCCTCGGTGCGGGAATCCTCCTCGGCGTTCGCGCCTCCATCGCCCCCGAGATCAACGACGCCTTCGCGACCGCCGGGCTCACGCACGTCGTCGCCATCTCGGGCTGGAACATCGCGATCGTGGCCGCCCTGGTGGCGGGGATGGCCCGCCCGCTCGAGCGACGGCCGGGTGGACGATGGACGACCGCACTGGTGGCCGCGACCACGGTCGGCGGTTACGTCCTCCTGACCGGCGCCAGCCCTTCGGTTGTGCGTGCCGCCCTGATGGCGGGCGCGATGCTCGTCGCCCGACTCAGTGGATCCCGTGCGCACGCCGCATCGGCCCTGGGGCTGGCGGCGTTCCTGATGCTCCTCGTCGCGCCGGCCGTGCTGTGGGACGTCGGGTTCCAGCTCTCGCTGCTGGCCACCGGCGGGCTCATCTGGTTCGGATCCGCCGTTGAGCGACGGCTGCCCGGCTGGCCTGCCTGGATCCGCGAGCCGGTTGCCCTGACTCTTGCCGCGCAGCTCACCACGCTCCCGGTGATCCTCGTCAACTTCGAGCGCCTCTCACTCGTGGCGCCGCTCGCGAATGTTCTGGTTGTGCCGTTCGTGCCGGTCGCGATGCTGTTCAGCGCCATCGCCTCGCTGGCCGGCGTGCTCGATGGCACGGTGCATATTCCCGTGCTGGGCGATGCGATGACCTGGTTCGCGGGCGGAGCGGCGTGGCTCATCCTTCGCGTGATCGTGAGTCTTGGGACCTCGGTGGCTTCCCTGCCGTACGCGGCCGTCGACGTGTCCCTCCCGGCGCCGATCGCCGTCGCGTGGCTTCCGATCCTCGCCCTTGCCAACTGGGCGCTGGGCCCGTCTGTGTCCGCCCCGGAGCGGTCACCGGACGAACGCGCCGCCGGCGCCGCTGCCTCGCTGGCACGCCGGCTCCTCCGTCCGGTGCCGATGTCGCTTTCCCTGGTGACCATCCTGCTCGCGGTCACCGCCGCGTCCCGCCCGGACGGACGGTTGCACGTGACTGCGCTCGATATCGGCCAGGGCGACGCGATCCTGGTCGAGGCCCCGTCCGGTGCGACCATGCTGATCGACGGCGGTCCGGACCCGGAGCTGACCCTCCGTCGCCTTGGCGCGAACCTTCCGTTTTTCGCGCGCCGCATCGACCTTCTCGTCCTGAGCCATCCACACCAGGACCATGTCGCCGGCCTGGTGGAGGTCCTCGACCGGTTTCACGTCGGCGCCGTGCTTCACCCCGGCATCCCATTTGAGAATCCGGCGTACGACCGGCTGTTGTCCGATGCCCACGCGGAAGCCGTCGAAGTGGCGCTCGCTCGGGCTGGCCAGCGCTTCGCCCTCGACCCCACCACGTCGATCGAGATCAGCTACCCGTCAGCGGGCCAGGCGGCGGCGCCCCTGCCCGAGGGCGACATCAACAATGGATCCGTGGTCATGGTGGTACGGCACGGCGGGTTCGCGGCCCTTCTCACCGGCGACGCCGAGGCTCCGATCGAGACGGTGCTGGTGGGTGGTGGAACGCTCCCGGTCATCGACCTGCTGAAGGTTGGCCACCACGGCTCGACCTCGTCGACCACGCCAGGGCTGCTCGACACGACACGGCCGAGCATCGCGATCATCTCTTCCGGCGAGGGCAACGAGTACGGACATCCGGCACCCGAGACGCTCGCCACCCTCGCGTCCCGACCGGGATTGGCGGTCTATCGAACCGATCTGCACGGCGACATCGAGGTCGAAACGGACGGCCGCTCCTACCGCGTCAGGACCGATGTTGGTTGGAGCGCGGCCCGCCCGGTGCACGGCGAGGGGTCCACGGGTAGCATCGGTCTGTGCCCGTTCCCGACCGATTCACCGCCCGCCGCATGCTCGACGAGCAGGACCTGCCCGAGGGGATCATCGTCCACTCCGAGGGCGTTGCCCGCGTGGCTGTTGCCGCTGCGGGACTGGTTGCCGAGGCGCAGATCCCGGTGGACGGCGCGCTGGTCGAGGCGGCCGCGCTCCTCCACGACATCGACAAGGTCGAGATCCGGCGCACCGGCGGCGAGCACGGCATCGTCGGCGCGCGGAGGCTCGAGGCGGCGGGCTACGAAGAGCTCGCCATGCCGGTCGCCTCCCACCCGATCATGTGCCTGCTCGACGACGATCGCTTCCCACGCGGCTGGCCGTCGGTACTGGTGGCGGTGGCCGACCGGCACGTGGCACAGGAGTTCCTGACCGTAGACGAACGGCTGGACGACATGAAGTTGCGTCACCCGGAGCACGCCGATGCGATTGAGGCCGCCCGGCGCCCGGCGCACGCGCTGGCGGCGGAGCTGGCCGAAGTCGTCGGCCTGTCGGTGGATGACCTGGTCGAACGCCTGCGGGCCGCCTGGGAGGCCGGTGCGTGAGCGCACCGCTCCTGCTCGTTCACGGCGATGACAGCTTCGGCATGGACGTCGCGCTGCGCGCCTTTGCGACCGAGGTGGACGCGACCGAGCGGATCGAGATCATCCCCGACCGAACGCCGGACGAGGCGGCGATCGACCGCGCCCGCCTCGAGGCCGGCACAATGAGCATGTTCGGCGTCCATCTCGCGGTGCTGCGCCAGCCGCTGAAGGCGGCGGGCCGTTCGACCGCGGCGGCGGATCGGCTGCTGGCGCTCGTGCGCGACCTGCCGGACGGCTCCGCACTGGCGCTCCTCGAGGAGCGGCCGTCGCGCGACATCACCAAGCCGCCGGCCCTCCTCAAGCGCCTGGCCGAGGCGGTCAAGGAGCGCGGTGGGCGCATCGAGGAACACGGGGCGCCTCGACGCGGAGAGCTGCGCGCCTGGATCGTCGGCCATGCGGCGCGCACCGCCGTGAGGATCGAGGTGCGTGCGGCTCATGTGCTGGCCGAGCGCATCGGCGGGCAGATCTGGGAGACCGATATCGAGCGCGGCGAGATGACGCGAATCGCCGACAGCGAGCTGCGCAAGCTGGCGACCTATGCCGGCGACCGGCCGATCAGCGTGGAGGACGTCGAGGCGCTGACGGCCGACACGCGGCCAGCATCGGTCTTCGCCATCACGAACGCGCTCGACCGGCGCGAGCCGGCGGCCGCGGCGGAGGCGCTGCGGCGAGCCCTCGCCGACGGGCAGCCGGGACTGCGCATCCTCGCCTCGCTGGCCGGTCGCGTCAGCGACCTGATCGTGGCGCGCGACCTGGTGGCGTCGAAGACGCCGCCGAACGAGATCGCACGCAGGCTGACACGAGGGAACACGCGGATGGCGGAGCGGATCGTGGACGCGGCGCGCCGCTATCGGGGCGAAGAGCTGGACGCGATGCTGACCGGCCTGTTCGAGGCGGACCTGGCCATCAAGACCAACGTGATGGACCCCGAGCCCGCGCTGGTCGCCTGGCTCGGCGAACATCTGCTCGCCGCACGCCGATAGGGTCTGTGCGTCGGGCGGGCAGCTCGAGAACGTGACCGCAGGGTGGTCTCAGCGAGCCAGCGTCCGAGCCGAGGTTTGGGCGAAGGGCGTCCCGGTGATCTCGCCAGATATTCGCCGGCCGATTGTTAGGCGCGACCAGACCGCCTATGGAGGCTTCAAACCGCGCAAATCTTTGACTCTGAGCGGATGCTGAGCCCGGACGCTGGACTACCAGTCGCCGCGTGAATATCTGGCAGACGTACCGCAGCGAGAACCGCTGGACTGTGTCCAGCAAGTCACAGCGCGATTAATTGACCACGACGAGCAGCGAGGCGCTGACGCGCGGACCCTCAGGTCGCGGGAGCCTGCCCCGCATGGCCGGTCTGGAGCACGCGATCGGATTCGATCGCGAACGTGCAGCGCGCGCCGCCGAGCCCCAGGATCCCGATCAGCTGCTGGTCAACATACAGCTGGCGGCACGGAACGCAGAGCGCGCCGGGGATCGCGAAGAAGAGCCGCTCATCGGCCTCGGGATCGCGGAAGACGGTATCGAAGACGCTCGTCATCAACGCCCCGCTGCAGAAGCGGCAGGTCTCGATCGGTCGCGAACGACGCGGGCTGGCGGTCATGGCACAGAGCATGGGAATCAGCGCACGACCTCTCAATGGGACCGATGGGCCACCCGCGCAGGACCTGCACCGTACTTCCGGGGAGGCGCTCAGACGATCCGGACGACCTGCGCGGCTTTGCCCCACAGTCGCTCGAGGCCGTAGAACTCGCGCTCCTCGGGAGCGAAGACGTGCACGATCACCGAGCCGAAGTCCAGCAGGATCCAGCGCGATGACTGGCGCCCCTCGATGCCGAGCGGGCGGATCCCCGCGTCGCGCAGCCCATCGACGATGGCGCCCGACAGTGCGGAGACCTGTCGGTCGCTGCGGCCGGAGCAGATGATGAAGAAGTCGGCCATGGTGGTGAGCTCGGCGGTGCGCAGCATGACGATGTCGTTGCCCTTCTTGTCGGACGCGATCTCCACGATCCGATGCGCCAGCTCGGCGGCATCGGCGGGGATCTCCACGCGATCCTCAAGGACTTTGGCTTCCGCGGCCTTTTCAGCCACGGCGGTACAGCTCGCGATCGATGATCAGCTCCTCCACATCGCGCGGCACAAGGTAGCGGATGGTATGCCCGGCCGCGACCCTGCGCCTGATCTCTGAGCTGCTCATGTCGAGCGCGGGCCCGGTGAGCAGATGGATACGTGCCGCGCGATGCGCGAAGCGCTCCTCGAGCCCGGACCGATCCGGAAGCGCGCTGCCCGGCCTGGGGCCGGCCGCCCATTCGATCTCGTCGAGCAGCCGATCCGGCTCTCGCCACGTGTCGATCTGGGCCAGCGAGTCGGCGGCCATGACCAGGAAGAGCTCCGCGTCGGGATGCAGGCGCTTCAGCTCGACGACACTGTCGATCGTGTACGAGGGTCCCGGCCGCTCCATCTCGATGGCGCTCAGCTCGAATGTCGGATCGGAATGGATCGCCAGGCGCGTCATGAGCAGCCGGTCCGTGGCGCGGGAGATGATGCGGCCGCCCTTGTGCGGCGGCTGGGCGGCTGGCATGAAGAGGACGCGGTCGAGATCCAGCGCATCGGCGGCCAGGGCGGCCAGCCAGAGGTGGCCGAGGTGCGGCGGGTCGAAGGTTCCGCCGAGCACGCCGATGCGCCGTGGTGCGTCATCCGGCGTCGGTCGCGCTATCTTCGTCTGCGGCGCCGAGTCGGGCGACATCAGCATGGCGGTGCTCAATCGTCGTCGCCCCACTCGAGCTCGATCGGCCCGATATGGACGGTCGTGCCGGCGCCGGCGCCCTGGCGGCGCAGCTCGAGGTCGATCCCGAGCCGTTCGAGGAGTCGCCAGAAGCGGTCGCGCGACTCCTCGTTCTCGAAGTCGGTGCGCGCTGCATGCAGCTCGATCCTATGACCGCGGACACGGAAGCCGTCGCGCTCGGCGACCACCTCCCAGCCCTCGGCCAGCGGGTCGAAACGGTGCACTCGCATCTCCTCATCGGCCGGACGGTTCTCCTCGGCGATCGTTGCGTGCGCGAGGGCATCCGCCAGCACGGCACGAAGTGGCTCGAGACCGGTTCCGTCGTGCGCGCTCACGCCGATCGGTCCGAGGCCGCTGGTGGTGAGCGTTTGGCGCAGCTCCGGCCAGCGATCGCGAACCTCCGGCAGGTCGAGCTTGGTGACGACGAGCGGCATCGGTCGCTCGACCAGCGCCGGATCGTGCAGGCGCAGCTCATCGGCGACCGCGTGCCACTCTTCGACCGGCTCCCGTGCGGCACCATCCACGACGCCGACGATGACGCGCGTGCGCTCCACGTGGCGCAGGAAGTGGTGCCCCAATCCACGGCCCTCGTGCGCACCCTCGATCAGTCCCGGGACGTCCGCGATGACCGCGGTGCGCTCCTCGTCGAGCGACATGACACCGAGGTTCGGCGTGATGGTTGTGAACGGGTAGGCGCCGACCTCGGGTCGCGCCTCGGTCAGGGCCGCCAGCAACGTCGATTTTCCCGCGTTCGGCGCGCCGACGAGGCCGATATCGGCGATGAGCTTGAGCTCCAGCTCGACCCTGACCTCCTCCCCCGGCGTGCCCTTCTCGGCGTGCTTCGGCGCGCGGTGGGTCGCGCTCGCGAAATGCACGTTGCCGCGGCCGCCGCGGCCGCCGTGAGCAACGACGAGACGCGCATCGGCCTCCATCAGCTCGCCGATGAACTCGCCGTCGGGATGGGTTCGGACGACCGTGCCGGGTGGGACGCGGATGGTGACGTCAGTGGCGTTCTTGCCGTGCGCGCGGCGCCCCATGCCGCGACCACCGCCGGCCGCACGGAAGGTGCGCGTGCGCTTGAAGTCGCCGAGCGTCGTCATCCCCGCCTCGACGACCAGGATCACGCTGCCGCCGCGACCGCCGTCACCGCCGTCCGGGCCGCCGCGCGGGACGTGCGCCTCGCGACGGAAGCTGGATGCTCCGTCGCCACCGGCACCGCCGGAGACGAGGATGCGAGCGCGGTCAGCGAACACTCTGACGAGCATAGCAACGCCGGCGTCGTACGCCGGCGTGAGGCGAGGGTCGGAGGAGCGAGACTAGAAGTATCGCTGCGGGTTGTCGATGATGCCGTTCACGATCACCTCGAAGTGAACGTGCGGACCGGTGCACAGGCCGGTGCAGCCCACGCCACCGATCCCCTGGCCAGCGCCGACGACCTGGCCCGGACTGACCCAGATCGAGCCGAGATGGTTGTAGACGGTCACCATGCCGTTGCCATGGTCGATGCTGATGACGTTGCCGCCGCCGTTGCTGCGCCAGCCGGCGGACGCCACGACACCGGCCTGTGCGGCCACGACCTGCGAGCCATACGAAGCGGCGACGTCGACGGCCAGGTGCCCGGCGTGGAAGAACTGGCTGTACGAGCCGCCGGGGACGGGGAAGACGAGGCGGCCGGCGGCCGGCGCCGGGGCGGTCCCGCGCGATGTCGGTCCGGTCGCAGTGGCGACCTGGCCGACGCCGCTCGGGGCGGCGAGCGGGGTGGCATCCGGGTCGAGCGCGACGGGTGTGGGCATTGGCTCGGAGGGCGGCTGCTGGGCCGGCGCCCCGCGGTCGATCTGCGGAAGGTCGTCGGCGGGATGCGCGGTCAGGTTGTGGATGGAGGAGGTGGAGGGGGCTGATTCAGTGGCGGCGCCACGGACTGCGGAGACGATCGACGGGAAGCCCGTCTCGACGCGGGGGTCCGTGGAAGTGTCGCTGCTGCCCTGCGCCTGGGCGATGCCGGCGGCAGAGGCGAGAACGACGAGGCTGACGACGGAGAGATGGGCAATCAACCGGGTCGGCAGCTGGCTCTCGGTGAAGCGGCGGTAAAGCCGTCGCAAATCAGGCAATAGGAAATCCAGCTCCGCTTGGATGGTCGATTGACGCTGTTGCACGAGCCGCTACATCGGTGCGATCCGAAGGCCGTTCCCCCATCGCCAATGGGCCGGTCTGCGTGCAGCGCCATGGTAGCAGTGGGGGCCGAGGCGGGTCAAACGGAAATGCGCTACACAGATGCCGGTACCAACGGACCGGGCGAAGCGGTGCGGTACGTCCCGGTTCAGGGCGCCTGGCTGGAGAGCTGAAGCGCCGGAGACCCGCGATCGGCGAGGGTCGCGCCGTCACTCCATAGCGAGATCCATGCCAGCGCACGGTCGGCCGGGGCCGGCGGCAACTCCACGGAGATCATCATCGACTCCCCTGGTTTCAGGGCGGGCACCTCGACCGGGAGCCGCTGAAGATCGCCCGGCGCCTGCGCCAGGTACGGCTGCTCCGAGGGTGCCCACCCCGCGACGAGCTCCATGTCGGGCAGCCAATCGGCGACGCCCGTGTTCGTCAGGCGCAGGTTCACGGAGCCGTCGGGCACGATCGCCGGCCAGAAGGGTGGGCCGTCGCTCACCACTGCCTCCGGAGGATTCCCCGGAGGCACATCGGCGAGGCCGATGCGGGCCGCGAGCTGGCGGTTCGCGAAGTACGCGGCCAGCCCATCGAACAGCCCAGCCGCCACCGCGTCCTGCCCGTCGTTCGATGCGAGCAGGTCGTGCTCGCCGCGCAGGGTGATCGAGCCGACCTCGACCAGCACGACCGGCATCAGGCCTCCGCGCGTCGGCTGCTTGAGCGGGTCGTCACGCTCCGGTGTCAGCTCAACCAGCGGCGGCGCAACCAGGTAGAGGTTGTGGGCGGTGGTGCCTCGGTCGCCGCGCTCGTATTCGGCCAGAGGTTCGAGCCGTTCCACCACGCCGGCCTGCATCGCATCCGCCAGCCCGGCGGTGGCCGTGGCGCCCCAGGGCGTCTCATCGGTGTAGAAGGTTTCGCTGAAGGCGATCTCGATGCGCTGGCCTCGTTCGCTCGGCGCGTTGATGTGGATGCTCACCAGCGCATCAGCCTGCGCAACGTTCGCGAAGTCGAGTCGGGCCTGCAGCTCGTCACGCGTGCGCGTCGCATCGGGCAGCTCGGGGCCGAAGCCGCTCGCGCCGTCCCCGTTCACGTCCCGCCAGGGCGGACCCTCGCAGCCGAGCGGCGGGTAGTTGTCGCCTGCCAGCGCGTCGTCACCGTCGCGGATCATCATCACGCCGATTCCCTCCGCGGCCAGCAGGTCGCGAAGACGCTGGGCGATGGCCAGCGTGAGCGTCTTCTCGGCCAGCTCCTCGCCACGCTCGGACGGATCCGGCACGCCCCAGTCGAGGCAGCCGCCGTGGCCGGCGTCGATCGCCACCACGATGGACGCCGGGTTCGGGGCGTAGACCGCGCTGTCAGAGGCCGGCGCCGGCTCGACCCCGCCGATCTGCACATCATGGCTCGGCAACGCGGCCGGATCGGTCCCGGATGGGGCCGATGACGGCAGGGAGGTCGGGCTGGCGACGTCGGTGCCACAGGCCACCAGCGCCAACGCCAGGAGCGCCGGGACGAATCGGCCGGACGGACGGAGGTTCACGCGCGCGGGGATCGGTCCTACGAGCGCTCGGAGGCCTCGACGCTCTTGCTGAGCGAGACGAGGAACTCGGCGTTGTTCTTCGTCTTGCCGAGCCGCTGCATGAGCAGCTCGATCCCCTCGTTGGGGCCGACCGCGCTGAGCATGCGACGCATGGTCCAGACCATCCGAAGCTCGTTCTCGTC
>Ga0136633_1001557_pt1 | contig 16773 bp, 15 predicted proteins | sample AntDrymeUQ832206_2_FD_105494 | JGI IMG/M metagenome (GOLD analysis project Ga0136633, IMG submission 105494) | Polar desert sand microbial communities from Dry Valleys, Antarctica - metaG UQ83 (22.06) | ecosystem: Environmental > Terrestrial > Soil > Desert | place: Antarctica: Dry Valley...
CTCGACTGGGGCGCGGTGGCCGGCGCGATGGCGGGCACCACGATCATCGACGGGCGCAACGCGCTCGACCCGGGTGCCGTCCGCGCGGCGGGGCTGACCTACGAGGGCATCGGGCGGGCCTAGACGTGCAGGCGGTGATCCTCGTCGGCGGCGAGGGGACGCGGCTGCGCCCGCTTACCAGCGGGACCCCGAAGCCGATCGTCACCCTGGTCGACCGGCCGTTCATGGGCTTCATGCTCGAGTGGCTCGCGGGACACGGCGTCGAGGACGTGATCATGTCGTGCGGTTTCCTGGCCACCAAGGTCAAGGCGGTCCTCGGCGACGGCTCGGCCTTCGGGGTGCGGCTGCGGTTCGTCGAGGAGCCCGAGCCGCGCGGGACGGCCGGGGCTCTGAAGTACGCCGAGGAGCTCTTGGACGAGCGCTTCTTGATGCTCAACGGCGACGTGCTCACCGACGTCGACGTGACCGCGCAGCTCGCCCAGCACGAGCGTACGGGCGCCACGGGCACCCTCGGGCTGGTGCCCGTGGCCGATCCGAGCGCCTACGGCCTGGTCCTCACCCAGAGCGACGGGGAGGTCACGGGGTTTCTCGAAAAGCCCGCGCCCGAGCAGCTCGGTGGCGTCGAGGAGTACCTCGTCTCGGCCGGGATCTACGTGCTCGAGCGCTCCGTCCTCGATCGCATCGAGCCGGGAGCCAAGGTCTCGATCGAGACGCAGGTGTGGCCGGGGCTGATCGGCGCGGGGCTCTACGGGTGTGCCTCACGCGGCCGCTACTGGATGGACATCGGGACTCCCGAGCGTTACCTGCAGGGCACCCATGACATCCTGCTCGGCCACGCCGAGACGGCGGCCGGCGCGCGGCTCGACGGCGCGCGCCAGTTCCTCGCGGCGGGTGCGGTGGCCGATGGCGCGACGGTCACGGGCGCGGTCATCGCCGAGGAGGGAACCACGATCGCGGCGGGGGCGCGGGTGGTCGGCCCGACGGTGCTCGGCCGAGGCGTCACGGTGTCCGAAGGTGCTCTCGTCGAGCGCTCCGTCGTGCTCGACGGCGGCTGGGTCGCGGCGGGCGCGCGCGTGATCGACGCGATCCTCGCACCGCGCGCGAGCGTGGGGGAGCGCGCGATCGTGCAGGGCCACGCCATGCTCGGCGAGGATGTCTCGGTCGGCGCGGACTGCGAGCTCGACCGCGGGATAAAGCTCTTCCCGGGCACGCGGCTCGGCCCCGGAGCGGTCCGCTTCTGACGCGCTCGGCGAAGCGGCGTGTGCTCAGATCGACGTCATGAACCGATCGGAGCACACACCGCCACGCCCGGACCCGGATCCCACGGGCACCGGCGGGTCGCTCCGCGGCGCTCGCCTGACAGACTTGCGCATCATGAGCACGAGCGAGGGGCTGACGCACGGGGTCCTCGACCGCGAGACGATCGCGGCGACCGACCCGACCGACCAGCTGACCGACATCCTGGCCCTGCCGGAGCACCTCCGCGACGCGCTGTGGAAGACGGAGTCCGCGGCGCTCGGCACGTGGGACTCACCCGGCGGCCTCGTGGTGGCCGGCATGGGGGCCAGCGCGATCGGCGGCACCGTCGCGGCGGCCGCGCTCGGCGACCACGCGTCGCGCCCGATCCTCCTCGCCCGCGCCTACGGTCTGCCGCCGTGGACGACTCCCGACACCACCGTCCTGTGCGCGTCGTACTCCGGAGAGACCGAGGAGACGCTCGCCTGCTTCGAGGCGGCCGGCGCGCTCGGCGCGCGACGCGTCGTCGTCACCACGGGCGGGACCCTGGCCGAGCAGGCGCGCGCGGAGAGCGTGCCGGTGATCCCCGTGGCCGGTGGCCTGCGCTCGGCGACCGCCGCGGGCTACATGGTCGTCGCCGCGCTGGAGACCGCCGCGGCCTGCGGTGCCGGCCCGCGCCTGACCTCCGAGCTCGACGTCGCCGCCGAGCACCTCGAGGAGCTCGTCATCGAGTGGGGCCCCGAGGGAGCCGAGGACGGCGAGCTCAAGACCCTGGCGCGCGCGCTGGAGGGCACCGTCCCGATGGTCGCGGGCGCGGGGCTGACTTCCGTGATCGCCCACCGCTGGAAGGCGCAGCTCAACCGCCAGGCGCGGATGCCGTCGTGGGCGACCGAGCTCCCCGACGCCGATCACTACGAGATCGCGGGCTGGGAGGGCGCCGAGGAGGTCGGGCGCTTCGCCGCGGTGTTCCTCGACGACTGCGACACGCACCCCCGCGTGCAGTCGCGCATGGCCCTGACCCGCGACATCATCTCCGCGCGGGCCGCCGGCACCTACGTGATCTCCTCGCGGGGCACCACCGCCGTCGAGCGTGCGCTCTCGCTCGTGCTCGCCGGCGACCTGCTGTCGCTCTACCTCGCCGTGCTCCGCGGCGTCGACCCCGCGGGGGAGAGCGACGTCTGCCGCCTGAAGGACGCGCTCGCCGGCTGACCGCGCTCTCACTCCCAAACCTTGACACGACGGTGGTAAGGTTTGGGGTGAATGGACGCGCTGACCATCCACGAGGCGGCGAGCACGACGGGCTGGTCGGCGCGCATGCTGCGCTACGTCGAGCGTGCGGGCCTGATCGGGCCCCGGCGCTCGAGCGCCGGGTACCGCCTGTACGGCCCCGGGGAGCTCCAGCGGCTGCGGACCCTCCGCGAGCTGCTCGACGAGCAGGAGATGAGCATCACCGAGGTCGCCTTCGCTTCGCGGCTGCGCCGCGACGAGCAGCTGAGCGCCGCGCTCGACGGCTGGTTTGAGACCGAGCCCGCCCGCCCCGCCGGCGTCCCGGCCGCCGACTGGCTGCTGTGGGAGCAGGACAAGCACGAGAAGCTCCTTGCCGCGGCCTCGCGGCAGGCCACCGAACTCATGGAGACCCACCCCGGATGACTACCACCACCCCCACGCAGGACTTCAAGGTCGCCGACCTCTCGCTGGCGGCCTTCGGCCGCAAGGAGATCGGTCTCGCGGAGGTCGAGATGCCCGGCCTCATGGCCCTCCGCGAGGAGTTCGGCGCCGCCCAGCCGCTCAAGGGCGCACGGATCATGGGCTCGCTGCACATGACGATCCAGACCGCGGTCCTGATCGAGACGCTGACCGCGCTGGGTGCCGAGGTCCGCTGGGTCTCCTGCAACATCTTCTCCACCCAGGACCATGCGGCCGCCGCGGTCGCGGTCGGCCCGCACGGCACGCCCGAGGATCCGCAGGGCGTGCCGGTCTACGCCTGGAAGGGCGAGACCCTTGAGGAGTACTGGTGGTGCACCAAGCAGGCGCTCATCTGGCCTCAAAGCCCGACCGGGGGGCCGAACATGATCCTCGACGATGGCGGCGACTCCACGATGCTCGTCCACAAGGGCCTGGAGTTCGAGGCCGCCGGCGCGGTGCCCGATCCGTCCACGGGCGGCTCGGAGGAGTTCGAGGTCTTTCTCACCCTGCTGACGGAGTCCCTGCAGGAGGACCCGAACCGCTGGACGCAGATCGCCCAGGGCGTCCAGGGCGTCACGGAGGAGACGACCACCGGCGTCATGCGCCTCTACGAGATGGCGCGCGACGGCAAGCTGCTGTTTCCGGCCATCAACGTCAACGACTCCGTCACGAAGTCGAAGTTCGACAACCTCTACGGCTGCCGCCACTCGCTCGTCGACGGCCTCAACCGCGCGGTCGACGTGATGATCGCCGGCAAGGTGGCGGTGGTCTTCGGCTACGGCGACGTCGGCAAGGGCTGCGCCGCCTCGCTCAAAGGCCAGGGCGCGCGGGTGATCATCACCGAGATCGACCCGATCTGCGCGCTGCAGGCCGCGATGGAGGGCTTCCAGGTCACGACGCTGCAGGACGTCATCGAGACCGCCGACATCTTCATCACCGCCACGGGCAACAAGGACATCCTGATGGCCTCCGACCTGGCCAGGATGAAGCACAACGCGGTGGTGGCGAACATCGGCCACTTCGACAACGAGATCGACGTCGCCGGGCTCGCGCGCACCGAGGGCATCCAGCGGATCAACATCAAGCCGCAGGTCGACGAGTGGAAGTTCTCCGACGGCCACTCGATCATCCTGCTCTCCGAGGGCCGCCTGATGAACCTCGGCAACGCCACGGGCCACCCGTCGTTCGTCATGTCCTCGTCGTTCACCAACCAGACGATCGCCCAGATCGAGCTCTTCGGGAAGACCGAGGACTACGACAAGCAGGTCTACGTGCTGCCCAAGCACCTCGACGAGAAGGTCGCCCGGCTGCACCTCGGAGCGCTCGGCGTGAAGCTCACGCCGATCAGCCCGGAGCAGGCCGCCTACATCGGGGTGCCCGTCGAGGGCCCCTACAAGAGCGACCACTACCGGTACTAGCCGCCGCCGTCCGGCGGAGCCCGTCGTGAGCAGCACCACCGCGGGCTCCGCCGCGGCCCGCGCGGGTGCCGACCGCATCGCCTGGGCCGACGCCCAGATGCCGGTCCTGCGCTTTCTGCGGGCGCGGTGGGCGCACGAGCGCCCGCTGGAGGCGATCGCCGTGGCGGCGTGTTTGCACGTCACCGCGGAGACCGCGTGCCTGGTCCGCGCGCTCGTGGCGGGCGGGGCGAGCGTGGGGCTCTGCGCGGCCAACCCGCTGTCCACCCAGGACGATGTCGTCGCGGCCCTCGGCGCCGACGCGGACGTCACCGTCCTGGCCGCGCGCGGGGAGGACGAGGCGACCTACGCCGCGCACGTCGCCGCGCTCGTGGCCCGCGGCCCGCAGGTGACCCTGGACGACGGCGCGGACCTCATCGGCGTGGCCCACGCCGTCGGGCCGGCGGCGGTGAACGGGCTGATGGGCGCAACGGAGGAGACCACCACCGGCCTGCTGCGCCTGCGCGCGCTGCACGCCGAGGGGCGCCTGGCCTGCCCGGTCGTGGCGGTCAACGAGGCGCGCACGGAGCGCCTCTTCAACGACCATTACGGCACGGGACAGTCGACTTGGGACGGGATCCTGCGCGCCACGAACCTCCTGCTGGCCGGGCGCACCGTGGTGATCCTCGGCTACGGCTGGACGGGCAAGGGCGTCGCGCTGCGCGCCCGGGGCGCCGGGGCCCAGGTCGTCGTCTGCGAGATCGACCCGATGCGCGCGCTCGAGGCCAGGATGGAGGGCTTCGCGGTCATGCCGGCGCTGGAGGCGGCCGCGCGCGGCCAGGTGTTCGTCACCGTGACGGGCTCTCGCGCGGTGCTCGGCGCTGAGCACTTCGCGGAGATGCCCGACGGCGCCGTGCTGGCCAACGCGGGCCACTTCGACGTGGAGATCGACCTGGTGGCGCTGCGCGCGGCGGCGACGGGCGGCGTGCGCCAGGCGCTGCCGCTCGTCGAGGAATACCGCCTCGAGGACGGCCGTCGGCTGAACCTGCTCGCCTCGGGCCGGGTGGTCAACCTCGCGGCCGGGCAGGGGCATCCGGCCGCGGTGATGGACATGAGCTTCGCCAACCAGGCCCTGGCCGCCGAGCATCTCGTCCGTGCCGCCACCGTCGGACCCGCGCTCGGGGTCGGGGTCCACCGGGTGCCCGAGGCGATCGACCGCGAGGTGGCGCGGCTCAAGCTCGCGTCGCTGGGCGTCGAGATCGACGCTCCGAGCGCGGCGCAGGCGGCCTACCTGTCCGAGTGGCTCTGAGCCGGCGGGTCACCGCGTCGCGGCGCACGGCCCAGCTCCACCCGGTCGCTTAGGATCGGCGGGTGCAAGGACCCGCCAGCGAGCACCCCGCCGTCGTCAAGCTGCGCGAGGCGGGCGCCGCCGAGCCGGCGCTGCGCGCGTTCTCGCGCGCCGTCGAGCGCGTCGCGGCGGGCGAGTCGGGGCTGCTGGCCGAGACCGAGATCGAACCCGTCAACGCGCTCCCGGACGCCGGGCAGCTCCCGGCGCCCGACGCCGACACGATCGCCGCGACGCTCGACCAGGCCGTCGTGGTCAAGCTCAACGGCGGTCTCGGGACGAGCATGGGCCTCAGCGGGCCGAAGGCGCTGCTCGAGATCAAGGAGGAGCTGACCTTCCTCGACGTCATCGCCCGCCAGATCCTGCACCTGCGTTCACAGACGGGCGCGCGGCTGCCGCTGGTGCTCATGCACTCCTTTGCGACCCAGCAGCCGTCGCTGGCCGCCCTCGCCGCGTATGCCGGGCTCGCCGATCAGGACGTCCCCCAGGACTTCCTCCAGGGCAAGGTTCCCAAGCTGCGCGCGGAGGACCTGCAGCCCGTCGACCACCCCGCCGAGCCCGAGCTCGAGTGGGCGCCTCCCGGCCACGGCGACGTCTACGCGTCGCTCGTGAGCTCCGGGATGCTTCCAGCGTTGCTGGAGCACGGGTACCGCTACGCCTTCGTCTCCAACGCCGACAACCTGGGCGCCGTGCTCGACCCGACGCTGCTGGCCTGGTTCGCGAGCGAGGGCGCGCCGTTTCTCATGGAAGTCGCCGACCGCTGGACGGCCGACCGCAAGGGCGGGCATCTCGCGCGCCGTCGTGACGGCGGCCTCGTGCTCCGCGAACTCGCACAGGCTCCGGAGGAGGACGCCGCGCACTTCCAGGACGTCATGCGCCACCGGTTCTTCAACACGAACAACCTCTGGGTCGACCTCCAGGCGCTCGACGCCGCGTTGCAGGAGGCGGGCGGTGCGCTCGAGCTGCCGCTCATCGTCAACCGTAAGACCGTCGACCCGAAGGACGCGGAGTCCACGCCGGTGCTCCAGCTCGAGACCGCTATGGGCGCCGCGATCGACGTGTGGGACGGCGCACAGGCGATCCGGGTGCCGCGCCGCCGCTACGCGCCGGTCAAGACGACCAACGACCTGCTCGCGGTGCGCTCCGACGCCTACGTGCTCACGGACGCCAGCGGGGTCCAGCTCGCCACCGAGCGTGAGGGCCGCCCGCCGGTCATCGACCTCGACCCCGACCACTTCAAGCTCGTGGACGCCTTCGAGGAGCACTTCCCCGAAGGCCCGCCGTCGCTGGTCGCCTGCGACCGCCTCGAGGTCGACGGCGACGTCGCCTTCGGCGCCGGGGTCGTGGTTCACGGCGTCGCCCGCGTCGAGTTCGCGGGCCCGGGCCGCCTCGAGCTCGCGCCGGGCACCGTCCTCGGCGAGCTTGCCGCTCAGACCGACCCGTAGCGCTCCGCGCGCTCGTCCTCCTTCTCGCTCTCGCCCAGGGCCCTGACGAACAGATAGGCCAGGGCGATGCCCATGACGACGGACTGCTCGACGGCCATGATCGCGCCGGCGACGGCCTGGTCGTCGCCGGCGCTCAGGCCCCAGACGCGCGGGGCGTTCTCGTAGAAGTCGTAGAGGGTCTGAGGGGAGAAGGTGATCGCGATCCCGATGAACGAGACCAACAGCTTGGTCACGAGCATGTAGACCACCGGGCCGAACGGCCCGAGGGAGATGCGCCCGCGGATCGGCGAGAGCAGGTGCCACCAGTAGAGGAGCCCAGCGTTGAGGAAGCTGATGTGCTCGACGACGTGGACGACGCTGTTCTCCAGCGCCGCGTCGTACATCGCCGGGATGTGCCAGAAGGCCATCGTCGCGACGTACAGCACCACCGCGAACGCCGGGTGGGCGAGTACCCCCGCCCGCTGCTCGAGCACCCGCACCCGCCGGGTGACCGGCCGCAGCAGCGTCTTGGTCAGCGCGAGCATGCCGAGAATCGGCACGACGTCGAGGATCAGCACGTGCTGGGTCATGTGCATGGAGAAGAGCTGCTCGCCGAGCCGGTCGACGGGTGAGATCAGCGCGACGAGGAGCACTCCCATCGCCGCGAAGAACGCCGCGAGGCGCCCCGTACCGGCCGTCCGTGTTCCGGGTTGCGCGCGCAGGGCGCGCCAGCGCCGCACGTAGAGGACCGTGAGCAGGGCGACGAGCCCGAGCGGGCCGGGAGCAAGCGTCCACGAGGTGTCGGCGGTGGCGGCGAAGACCACTCAGGCGATCATGTCAGCGCGCGGGCGTAGGTGAGCGCCGTCACGCGCTCGGTGCCGCCCGCCCGCAGCGCCCGCGCGCAGGCGTGCAGGGTGGCGCCCGTCGTGTAGACGTCGTCGACGAGCACGCACGCCCGCGGCACCGCGACCCGCGGCCGCAGGCGCACCTCGATGCGCCCCGCCGCCAGCCGCTCGCGCCGGCTCGCACCGAGCTGCCGCGTCGGTGGGCCGGAGCGCTCGAGGCACGCGGCGACCGTTCCCACCCCACGGGCGGCCAGCCCCGCCGCGAGCAGGAAGGCCTGGTCGAAGCCGCGCGAGCGCGCGCGGCCGCGGGCGGTCGGCACCGGGACGAGCGCGGGGCACCGTCCCACCCCTTCGAGTGGCGCGCGCGACATCGCCGCGACCATCGGCTCGGCCGCCGCCCGCAGCCGGCGGAACTTCAGCGCGGCCACGAGCGCCCCCGCCGTCCCGGCGTAGGCCACGGGCGCCCAGGCTGCGTCGAAGGCCAGCCCCGCCGCGGGGCAGCGCCGGCAGCACCCGGGCAACGCGCACCGCGGGCAGCGCGGCTCCCCGATCCACTCCAGGTCGCGCCGGCAGGCCGCGCACAGGAGCAGGCCCGGCGCGCGGCAGGCGACGCACACGGGCGGAGCGAGGAGGTCGAGAAGAGGGTGCACGCGTCCAAGCGTCGACTTCTTCGGAGCCGGGCGACAACACCCGAACGCAACATCTGTCTGCGCGATCTCGCGCAACCGACCAGCAACCGTGCGACGCGTGGCCCGCCGGTCGGCGGACGGGGCGCTCGGAGCGGTCCCGGTGTTGTTGACATGGTGTGACGAAGGCGTATCGTCCGTCGGGCTAAGGCATCACCCGCTCACCCACCAACGACGCACACTGGAGGCACTCGATGCAGATCGAGCTCAAGGGTCGCAACGTTCCGGTCACCGACGAACTGCGGGAGCACGTCCGCAAGCGGTTCGCGAAGGTCGACAGGCAGGTGAGCGACTCCGCGAGACTCGAGGTCGAGCTCTTCCGAGAGCAGAATCCGTCCGTCCCGGACAAGGAGCGCGTCGACGCGACCTTGTACCTGAAGGGCGTGACGCTCCGCGCGAGCGACAACTCGCGCGACATGCGCCACGCCATCCACCTGTGCGAGGAGGAGCTCTCCCGCCAGGTCAAGCGTCACTGCGACAAGCGCCGCCGGCGTCGCGAGATGCGCCACCACGAGAGCTTCGGCGGCGAGGGCATTTCGGCGACGATCTAGCCCTTCAACGGGGGGTCGCGGGGCGGTGCTCGCACCGTCCCCGACCCCGCGCCGAACTCCCTTTGAGCCCACCGAGCCGCTGCTAGCCTCCGGGCCATGGGAATGTTCGATCGCGCCCTCAACCTGGGCGAGGCCAAGCAGTTCAAGTCCTACGAAAGACGGGTCGGGCTGATCTCCGCGTTCGAGCCCGAGCTCGAGCTGGAGAGCGACGAGGAGCTGCGCGCGCGCTTCTCAGAGCTCAAGCGCCGCGTCCGCGAGGAGGGCCTCGCGCTCGACGCCGCGGTTCCGGAGTGCTTCGCGCTGACGCGCGAGGCGTCCAAGCGCGTCATGGGCATGCGCCATTTCGACGTCCAGCTCATCGGCGCGATGGTCTTGAACGGCGGCAACATCGCCGAGATGAAGACGGGCGAGGGCAAGACGCTGACCGCCACGCTGGCGGTGGTCCTCAACGCGCTCGCCGGGAAGGGCGTCCACGTCGTCACGGTCAACGACTACCTGGCGCGCCGCGACGCGGAGTGGATGAGCCCGATCTATGCGTTCCTCGGCCTCGAGGTCGGGATCCTGCAGAACATGCAGGCCTACGAGGACAAGCAGGCCGCCTACGCCGCCGACATCACCTACGGGACCAACTCCGAGTTCGGCTTTGACTACCTGCGCGACAACATGGCCACCGACCTGCAGGAAAAGGTCCAGCACGGCGGGCGCTACACCGCAGAGGGCCGCCCGCTGGCCACGCACAACTTCGCGGTCGTCGACGAGGTCGACAACATCCTCATCGACGAGGCGCGTACCCCGCTGATCATCTCGGGCGCCCCCGAGGAGGCCGGCGACCTCTACGACAAGTTCGCCAAGCTCGCGCCGAAGATGAAGCCCGGCAAACGCCCGGAGAGCATGGATCCGCGGATGAAGAAGGACTTCGTCGCGGACTTCGACTACGAGTTCGACGAGAAGCACAAGACGGTCGCCGTCACCGAGCAGGGCGTCGCCAAGGCCGAGAAGTTCCTCGGCATCGAGCACCTCTACCGCGCCGAGAACGGCCCGCTGGTCAACCACCTCCACCAGAGCCTCAAGGCCGAGTCGCTGTACAAGCGCGACGTGGACTACGCCGTGGTCGACGGCGAGGTGATGATCATCGATGAGTTCACGGGCCGGATCATGGAGGGCCGCCGCTGGTCGGAGGGCCTGCACCAGGCGATCGAGGCCAAGGAGGGGGTGCGCGTCCAGGAGGAGAACCAGACGATGGCCACGATCACCCTCCAGAACTACTTCCGCATGTACGACAAGCTGAGCGGCATGACCGGCACCGCGTTGACCGAGGCGACCGAGTTCATGAAGATCTACAAGCTCGGCGTCGTGCAGATCCCGACGAACGAGAAGATGGTCCGCAAGGATCAGAACGACCAGGTCTACAAGACGCGCGACGGCAAGTGGTCGGCCGTGGTGCGCGAGATCGCCGCCCGCCACGAGAAGGGCCAGCCCGTGCTGGTCGGCACGATCTCCGTCGAGGTCTCCGAGCTGCTCGGCGCGCAGCTCGCGGAGGCCGGCGTGCCGCACACCGTCCTGAACGCCAAGCCCGAGTTCGCCGAGCGCGAGGGCGAGATCGTCGCGGAGGCCGGCCAGCCCGGCGCCGTGACGATCGCGACCAACATGGCCGGGCGCGGCGTCGACATCAAGCTCGGCGGCAACGCCGAGCACCTCACGGGGGTCGAGCTCGCCAAGCTCGGCTACAAGCCCGACGACGACGAGTACGACGGACAGTTCAAGACCATCCTCCCGAGAATCGACGAGCGCGTCGCGGCCAATCGGGAGAAGGTCGTCGAGGCCGGCGGGCTGTTCATCGTCGGCACCGAGCGCCACGAGTCGCGCCGCATCGACAACCAGCTGCGCGGTCGCGCGGGTCGCCAGGGCGACCCGGGCGAGTCACGCTTCTTCCTCTCCGCCGAGGATGACCTCGTCCGCCTCTTCGCCGGCGACCGGATCTACAAGATCCTCGATCGCCTCGGCGAGCACGACGAGGACGGCAACGAGATGCCGATCGAGGCCGGGATCCTCTCCAAGCAGATCGAGAAGGCCCAGAAGAAGGTCGAGGAGCAGAACTTCCTGATCCGCAAGCGGGTCCTCGAGTACGACGACGTCATGAACGAGCAGCGCCGGATCGTCTATGAGTACCGCGACGGCGTGCTGGAGGGCAAGGACATGGGCGATTCCGCGCGCGCCCAGATCCACGAGGTCGTCGGCCGGCTGGTGGAGGAGTTCACCCCGGGCGACTACATCGAGGAGTGGGATCTCCCCGCGCTGTTCACCGCGCTGGAGGACATCTGGCCCGTCCGCGCCACCGCCGCGGAGGTGTCGGAGGGGTCGTGGTCGGGCGAGGAGCTGCGCCAGCGCCTGGGCGACGACGCGATCGAGCTCTACGACGCGCGCGAGCAGGAGCTCGGCACCGAGCTGATGCGCGCCCTGGAGCGCTACCTGCTGCTCCAGATCATCGACCAGAAGTGGCGCGAGCACCTCTACGACATGGACTACCTGCGCGAGGGCATCCACCTGCGCGGCTTCGCCCAGATCGACCCGATCATCGCGTACAAGAACGAGGCGTTCGACCTCTTCACCGACCTCATGAACACGATCTGGGCCGACTTCGCCCGGATGATCTACCACGTCGAGGTCAACGTGGAGGACGACCCGGACGCCACCCCGGAGCAGGCCCTGCCCGCGCACGCCCGCAGCCCAGCCGGCAGCTCGACGTCCGGGGGCCGGGTCTCCTACTCCGGCGGCTCGGGGACCGCGCAGCCCTCCGCACTGGCGGCGGCCGCCGCGGGCGGCACGGGCGTCGTCGACCCCGGCGGCGCCTACGGCGACTACGACGACCCGGCCCAGGAGGCCGTGCCCGTCGTGCAGCAGCGCCGCGTCGACGAGCACGAGACGCTCGGCCGCAACGAGGCGTGCTGGTGCGGCTCGGGCAAGAAGTTCAAGAAGTGCCACGGCGCCTGAGCCGGCTCGGCGGGCTAGCGGTGGCGTCCTTCGCGCGACCACGACCGCGACCGTCGACCGCGGGTTACCCTCGGGGCCGATGAGCACCGCCCCCGACGACCTTCCGATCGCGCAGCGCCTGGCGGCCATCCGCGAGGCCTGGGAGCTCAACCGCCAGGGCGTCGACGTCGACGCGCTCGGCGCACATGTGGCCGAGCTCGAGCGACAGATGCAGGACCCCGCCTTCTGGGACGACCCGGCCGCCGCGCAGAAGGTCTCCTCCGAGCAGTCACGTACCACGCGCCGCGTCGAGCGCATCCGCGGGCTCGAGGCCGACGTGGCAGACCTCGAGGGTCTGGTCGAGCTGGCGGCCGAGGACCCGGAGATCATGGCCGAGCTGACCGAGTCGCTCGCCTCGATGGAGGCGCGGCTGATCGAGCTCGAGGAGGAGCGGCTCTTCTCGGGCACCTACGACGCGGGCGATGCACTCGTGACCGTCAACGCGGGCGCCGGCGGGACCGACGCCCAGGACTGGGCCGAGATGGTGCTCCGGATGGAGATGCGGTGGGCCGAGGCGCGCGGCTTCAAGGTCGAGCTGCTCGAGGCCAGCGCGGGAGAGGAGGCGGGCATCAAGTCGGCGACCTTCCGGGCCAGCGGGGAGAACGCCTACGGCCTCTTCGGCGCGGAGAAGGGCGTCCACCGCCTCGTGCGCCTCAGCCCGTTCGACTCCGCCAACCGTCGCCAGACGTCGTTCGCGGGCCTCGAGATCGCGCCGGTCATCGAGGACGCCGGCGAGATCGAGCTCGCAGACGACGACCTGCGCTTCGACACCTACCGCGCCTCGGGCGCGGGCGGCCAGCACGTCAACAAGACCGACTCCGCCGTGCGGATCACCCACCTGCCGACGAACACCGTGGTGCAGTGCCAGAACGAGCGCTCGCAGACGGCGAACAAGCTCACGGCGATGAAGATGCTGATGGGCCGCCTGGTCGAGCGGCGCGAGCGCGAGCGCGAGGCGCTCCTGGCCAAGGAGAAGGGAGGGGTGCAGGAGGTGAACTTCGGCTCGCAGATCCGCTCCTACGTCCTGCACCCGTACACGATGGTCAAGGACCACCGCACCGACCACGAGGTCGGCGACGCGTCGCGCGTGCTCGACGGCGACCTCGACGGCTTCGTCCGCGCGGAGCTGCTGCGCGAGGCCGCGCGCCGCGTCGAGGCCGCCGCCGCCACCGGCAGCGGTTGAGCGCGATGGGTCATAGGTGGCGCAGGAACGCCTCCGGCGCCTCGAGGAACGCGCGGGTCATGCGGAAGTGCCCGGTCTGGTCGTACGGCGTGACGTGCAGCGCACCGTCCTCGTCGAGCTCGTAGACCGTCGCGCCCGGGATGGCGAGCAACATGGGGGAGTGGGTCGCCAGGATGAGCTGCGAGCCCGTGGCGACCAGGTCCCCGATCCGGGCGATGAGCGCGAGCTGGCCCTGCGGGGACAGCGCCGCCTCGGGCTCGTCGAGGAAGTAGAGGCCGTCGGGGCCCAGCCGGTTGACCGCGATGGCCAGGAACGACTCGCCGTGGGACTGCTCGTGCAGGCTCCGGCCGCCGTAGGAGTCGATGACCGGCGGCCCGAAGCCCCCTTCCGCGTCGAGCGCCTCGATCGCCGTGGCCAGCGTGAAGACCGATTCGGCGCGTAGGAAGAAGCTCGTACGCGGCCGCGTGATCCCTCTGACGGGGCGCAGCGCCTCGTGCAGCGCCGAGTGCGACGCCCGCGTGCTGTGCGTGGTGTTCTCCGTTCCGCCCTCCGGGTTGAGGCCGAGCGCGACGGCGATGGCCTCCAGCAGCGTCGACTTGCCGCTGGCGTTCTCGCCGACGAGGATCGTCACCGGAGTCGGGAAGGCGAGCTCGTCGAGCGCCCGGACCACCGGCAGCGACCACGGGTAGACGCCCGGGTCGCCCGCCCGTTCACGAAGGAGGCGGACGCTCCGGAGGAACACGGGCCGAAAGTATCTGCTCGGCGTTCGAAGCGCTCCGCAGGGAGGCGGCGCGCCTATCCTCGAGGCGTGCCCGACGCAGACCTCCAGGCGCTCGTCCGGCGCGCCCTCGCCGAGGACCTCGGTCCTGGGGACATGACCGTCGCCGCGACGGTCCCGGCGGGGGCGCGCGCCCGCGCGTCGGTCACCCAGAAGGCGCCCGGCGTCGTCTTCGGGCTGGACGTCGCAGAGCTCGTGCTCCGCTCGCTCGACCCGCGTGCCTCGTTCGAGCGCCGGACGCCCGAGGGCGCCTGGCGTGATGGCGGGCTCGTCCTCGAGGTCGAGGGGGAGGCGGGAGCGCTGCTCTCCGCCGAACGCACCGCACTCAACTTCCTCGGGCGCCTGAGCGGCATCGCGACGCTCACCGCGCGCTACGTCGAGGCCGTCGCGGGCACGGGCACCCGGATCCTCGACACCCGCAAGACGACTCCGGGGCTGCGGGCGCTGGAGAAGGCCGCGGTCGCCGCGGGCGGCGGGGTCAACCACCGCTTCGGCCTCTTCGACATGGTGCTGATCAAAGAGAACCACGCCGCGATGGCCGGCGGGGTCGGCGCGGCGGTCCGCGCGGCCCGCGCCCACGCGCCGGGGCTGCCGCTCGTGGTCGAGTGCTCAGACCTCGACGAGGTCGAGGAGGCCCTCGCCGCAGGGGCACCGCGGATCCTGCTCGACAACATGGGCCCCGCCGCGCTGCGCGAGGCGGTCGCCTTGGTCGGCGGGCGCGCGAAGACCGAGGCCAGTGGCGGGGTCTCGCTCGAGACGGTCCGGGAGATTGCGGGGGCGGGAGTAGACTTCGTGTCGGTCGGAGCGCTCACCCACAGCGCTCCGAGCCTCGATCTCTCCCTGATCCTGGAGCCCGTGCCGTGAGCCTGCTCAGCCTCGAGTCGATTCCTCAGCTGCAGGCGGAGGTGCGCGCGCTCGCCGAGAAGCGCGGTGCGGTGATCCTCGCCCACAACTACCAGCTGCCGGAGGTCCAGGACGTGGCCGACTACGTCGGCGACTCGCTCGGCCTCTCCCGCCGGGGCGCGGCGACCGACAGGGAGGTCATCGCGTTCTGCGGCGTGCACTTCATGGCCGAGACCGCCTCGATCCTCTCGCCGGACAAGCGCGTGCTGATCCCCGACCTCGACGCGGGCTGCTCCCTGGCCGACTCGATCACCGCCGAGCAGCTCCGGGCGTGGCAGGCGCAGCATCCCGACGCGGTGACGGTGATGTACGTCAACACCACAGCGGAGGTCAAGGCGCTCACGGACTACTGCGTGACCTCGTCCAACGCGGCGGCCGTGGTCGAGCACATATACGCAGAGCGGGGCGAGGAGACCGAGGTCCTCTTCGGGCCGGACATGTTCCTCGGCGCCTACGTCGAGAAGGTGACCGGCCGCAAGATGCACGTGTGGGACGGCGAGTGCCACGTGCACGCCGGCATCCGCCCGAGTGACATCGAGCGCGTCCGCGCCGAGCACCCGGGCGCGGACTTCCTGATCCACCCCGAGTGCGGCTGCTCGACGTCGGTGATGGAGTACGTCGCGGCGGGCGACGTCGACGCCTCGGGTGTGCACATGCTCTCCACGGGCGGGATGCTCGACTACGCCGCCAGGCACGAGGGCACGGGCGCGACGGCGATCATGGCGACCGAGACGGGCATGCTGCATCCCCTGCGGATGGCCGCGCCGGACGTCGAGTTCATCGCCGCCAACGAGGCCGCGAGCTGCCGCTACATGAAGATGATCACCCTGGTCAAGCTGCGCGACTGCCTGCGCGACCTCACGGGCGAGGTCCGCGTCCCGAGCGCGGTCGCCGAGCGCGCGCGCATCCCGATCGAGCGCATGGTCGCGATCGGCTGAGCGGCGACGGGGGACGGTGCGCGGCGCCGGCCGCCTCAGGGCGCGGGGGTGAGGAGCAGCAGCACGCCCTTGTCGGAGACCCTGGCGAGCGACACGAAGAGGCCGCTGACCGCCGTGGGCGCGGCGCCCGCGACGAGCCTTACGTCTTTGCCCTTGACGCGGACGGTGGCCGCGTCGGCGGCGATCGTCCTCACCGCGACCGTCGTTCCCGGGCCGTAGGGCGAGGAGAGGTCCTTCTCGCCCGGGGCCTCGAACTTCACCGCGCACACCCGGCCGTCCTTCCCGCCGCAGTCGACGGGGCTGCGCCCCAATCCGCAGCCGGTCGCCAAGACGCCGAGGAACACGAGCGGGAAGCTGACCAGCCGGCGGGCGCGCATGCGGCGCAACCTAGCGCGCCCGCTGCGAGCTCCCCGCCGCGCGGCAGGTCAGGACCGACGACACACACGCGGCATTGGCTTCATTCCGGGGTGACGAGCAGCGAGACGCTCTGGCCGGAGACCTTGGTGAGGAACAGGAAGAGGCCACCGACCGCCTACATGGGCGCCGCGCCCTCGACGAGTTCGATGTCCTCGTCCTCGACGCGAACGGTGGCCGTGGTGCCGGCGATCGTTCTCACCTCGACGGTGGTCCCAGACTTGTACGGGGAGGGAAGCTCCTTCTCGCCCGGACCCTCGAACTCCACCGCGCATACCTTGCCACTGCTGCCACCGCAGTTGATGCTGCTGTCGCCCATCCGAAGCCGCAGCCCGCGAGCGAGACGGCGGCCGAAGCGAG
>Ga0136633_1001558_pt1 | contig 16767 bp, 14 predicted proteins | sample AntDrymeUQ832206_2_FD_105494 | JGI IMG/M metagenome (GOLD analysis project Ga0136633, IMG submission 105494) | Polar desert sand microbial communities from Dry Valleys, Antarctica - metaG UQ83 (22.06) | ecosystem: Environmental > Terrestrial > Soil > Desert | place: Antarctica: Dry Valley...
CATCGGCATACGCCGGCTCGGCCACCGTGCCGAGCACGAGGATCTCTTCGCGGTCGACAGTCACCTCCGGCGCCCCGACGAACCACCCCTCGGGCAGCCGGCCGGTGAACCAGCCGCGGACCTGCTCCGTTGTCTCCTGACCGCTCATCGCCCCACCTCATTCTGTTTTGAACTTACATAATTACACAGCAATAGATTGGTTGGCCGAGGAATTCCGACCCGCCGGAGATGATCTTGGACAGCAGGTGGGCGAAGCGTGCGGGCAACCCGATCGAGCTGTCCAAGATCACCAGGAGGCCGCGGAGCTGGACGAGGGGCGCGGCCGGCCCTCCTCCGAACGTGCCTACGTCACAGGTCCGGACCGGAGCTGGGCGGTCAGGGAGACCGGGGTGGTCACCGGTGCGGCACAGGCGAAATGGCGGCAGACGTACGCCGTCGCTCGCCCGTCGACCAACGGCCGGTCCCGTAGCAGCGGCACCGGCGGATGCCCCTCGACGGGCGTCCCCTCGACCGCGACCACGGCCCCCGACGACGTCGATGCCAGAGCCGCGCGATGCAGGACGTCCCGCTCCGGCGACGACATCCCGACGATGGCGACCTCGGCGGGCCCGGCGAGCAGCGCCTCCCCCGCGGCAGCCGCCCAGCCGACGAAGCGCGCGTGCCGAGACATCAGCGGTACGGCGGTCGCCAGGGCAGCCTCGGCCGCCGCCCGGCACCGCTCCGAGCCGGTGAGCGCGGCATAGGACAGCAGCGCCTGCGCGGCAGCCGAGGAGCCCGACGGGGTCGCGTTGTCAGTGAGGTCCTGCGGACGTCGTACCAGCACCTCGGCGTCGTCCGCGGTGTCGAAGAAGGCGCCCACTCCGTCGCTGAAGTGGTCGAGGACGTGGTCGAGCAGCACCCCCGCCCCGTCGGCCCGCCGCGGGTCACCGGTCACCCCGTGCAGGGCGATCAGCCCCTCGGACACATCGGCGTAGTCCTCCAGTACGCCGGCGTTGGTCGACGCGCGACCGTCCCGGGAGGTGCGTACCAACCGGCCGGTGCCGACGTCGTAGTGGACGACGCGGAGCAGGTCGGCCGCGGATTCGGCTGCAGCGACTAGGTCCGGTCGCTCCAGGAGCAGCCCGGTCTCGGCGAGCGCGGCGATGGCCAGGCCATTCCACGCAGCCACCACCTTGTCGTCGAGTGCCGGGTGCACGCGCTGCTCCCGGGCCGCCCACAGCCGCGATCGCACCGACTCGAGCCGGTCGAGCTCGTCGGTCTCGCCGAGGCGCTGCAGCACGGACGTGCCGTGCTCGAAGGAGCCACTCGCGCCAACGGCGTAGAACTCTGCCGCCCACCGGCCGTCATCCTCGCCGAGCACCTCGACCAGCTGTCCCGGGGTCCAGGCGTAGAACTTGCCCTCCACGCCCTCGCTGTCAGCGTCGAGTGCGGAGGAGAAGCCACCCTCCGGCGTGCGCAGGTCGCGCACCATGAAGTCCGCGGTCTCGAGGGCGACGCGACGAGCGAGCGCACTGCCCGTCACACGCCACAGGTGCAGGTAGACGCGACAGAGCAAGGCGTTGTCGTAGAGCATCTTCTCGAAGTGCGGCACCACCCACTGACCGTCGACGGAGTAGCGCGCGAAGCCGCCGCCGAGCTGGTCGTACATCCCGCCGCGGGCCATTCGCTCACAGGTGCTCTCCACCATGGCCAACGACGACGGGTCGCCGGTGCGGTCGTAGTGCCGGAGCAGGAACTCCAGGCACATCGAGGGCGGGAACTTCGGCGCCCCGCCGAAGCCGCCGTCGCGTTCGTCGTACGACGCCCGCAGCGAAGCTGCTGCGGCATCGAGCGCCCGCGCGTCGACAGGGCTCGAGCCCGAAGCCGGAGCGCGCTCGGCGAGCCGGCGGACGATGTCCTTCGCGCTCTCCTCGAGGTCGGCGCGCTTGTCCCGCCAGGCCTCAGTGATCGAGGTCATGAGCCGACGAAAGCTCGGCATCCCGTGCCGGTCGTCGGGTGGGAAGTACGTGCCGGTGAAGAAGGGCTCACCGTCGGCGGTCATGAACACCGTCATCGGCCACCCGCCATGGCCGGTCATCGCCTGGGTTGCCTCCATGTAGACGGCATCGACGTCCGGGCGCTCCTCCCGGTCCACCTTGATGCAGACGAAATCGCGGTTCATCTGCTCTGCAGTGGCCGCATCCTCGAAAGACTCGTGCGCCATGACGTGGCACCAGTGACACGCGGCATAGCCGACCGAGAGCAGCACTGGCACCTCGCGACGGCGCGCTTCGGCGAACGCATCGGGCTCCCACTCCCACCAGTCGACCGGGTTGTCCTGATGCTGGAGCAAGTACGGGCTCGTCGATCGGGAAAGACGGTTGGCCATGGTGCCATCCTGCCTTCATGACTGACGAGGCGGCGGACGGCCTGCGGGTGACCGCGCGGTGGGTGGTGCCGGAGCGCGAGCTCTCCTGGCGCTTCTCGCGAGCTGGCGGTCCCGGGGGGCAACACGTCAACACCACGGACAGCCGGGTCGAGCTGTCCTTCGACGTCGGTACGACGCCGGGCCTGAGCCCGATGTTGCGCACCCGGGCCCTAGAGCGGCTGGCCGGGCGGCTCGTCGACGGCGTGGTGACGGTCGTGTCGAGCGAAAGGCGGTCGCAGTGGCGCAACCGGGAGTCAGCCCGCGAGCGGCTGGCCGCCCTGCTGGCCGAGGCGGTCGCCCCACCTCCCCGGCAGAGACGACCTACCAAGCCGTCCCGGGGTGCCGTCGAGCGACGGATCGCCGGCAAGAAGCGCCGATCAGAGACCAAGCGCCTCCGTCGTACCGACACCGACTGACCACCCATCCGCCACGTGGTGGTCCCCACCCAACCCTGACCCCGGCCGAGCGCGGAGGTGGGAAAAATCGGTCAGAGTTCAACCTGCGGCCGCGGCCGGGTCAGGACGAAGCTCGGTCGTTCGCCCGGATGCCGGCGAAGAGGTCGTCCTCGGGCAGCGTCGACTCGACCAGAGAACGCGCCAGCTCGTAGTCCTCGGTCGGCCAGCACTCCTGCTGCATCTCGACCGGAACCATGAACCACCGGCCCTGCGGGTCAACCTGCGTCGCGTGCGCGATGAGCGCCTGGTCGCGCAGCGGGTAGTGCTCGGCGCAGTGGACCCGCGTGGTGATCCGGTCGGCGTCTTCCGGCTTGTCCTCCCACCGGTCGAGCCACTCGGTGTACGGCGACTCGAGCCCGCGCTCCGTCAATGCGGCGTGCATGGTGACGACCTTCTCCTTGTGCCAGCCGTGCGTGTAGTACAGCTTCAGCGGCGTCCAGGGCGCACCGGCGTCGGGGTAGCGGTCCGGGTCACCAGCCGCCTCGAACGCATCCACCGAGACTGTGTGACACATGATGTGGTCCGGGTGCGGGTAACCGCCCGTCTCGTCGTACGTCAGGATCACGTGGGGTCGCTCGCGGCGGACGATCTCGACGAGGGCACGCCCCACCACCTCGAGATCCTGCAGCGCGAAGCATCCTTGCGGCAGCGGCGGCAACGGCTCGCCCTCGGGGGCTTCGGGCAGCCCTGAGTCGACGAAGCCGAGGTCGACCTGACGTACGCCGAGGATGTTGATCGCCTGAACGAGCTCCTGACGTCGTACGCCGGTCAGGTCGGCCCGGACATCAGCGCGATCCATCGCCGGGTTGAGGATGTCGCCGAGCTCCCCGCCGGTGCACGTGACGACGAGCACGTCGACACCTTCGCGGACGTAGCGGGCCATCGTGGCCGCGCCCTTGCTCGACTCGTCATCGGGGTGTGCGTGCACCGCCATCAGCCGCAGCCGCTCCCCGTCCGGGGTGGTGTTGTCCATAGCGGAATACTAGGTGTCGTGCGCACCGCGAAGTTCGCCCTCTACGCCATCGGCGCCGCCCTCCTGCTGATCATGGTGTACGTCGTCTTCGTCTACGACCCGCCGCGAGCGGACCTCGCCTGGCGTACGACGCGGGTGGAGATCGGCGATCCCAAGCGGGTGCGAGTCACCTTCGAGGTCGACAAGCCCTCGCGGACTACCGCTGAATGCCAGGTGGCGGCCTTCGACGCCGAGGGCAACTCTGCGGGGCGGCTGACTGGCATCGAGATCGGACCTCGATCCGACGGCGGGCGGACCACCACCCTGACTGTCCTGGTGCCCACGCCGCTCGAAGCGGCCGAAGATGCCGCCGTCGCGACCTGCCAGATCCGACGAAGCCAGTGAGCGATTTCCGCCGCGGTGCTAGCGTCAGGTATCGCCGATCGACCAGTGCATCGTGATGGAGATGACCAGCGTGACCAAGACGACTCGCCCCACGACCTGGCTGACGCAGGAGGCCTACGACCGACTGCAGGCCGAGCTCGCCGATCTCAGCGGCCCGGTGCGCGACACCGTGGTCTCGCGCATCGCAGCGGCCCGCGAGGAAGGCGACCTCAAGGAGAACGGCGGCTATCACGCCGCGAAGGACGAGCAGGGCAAGCTCGAGGCACGCATTCGCACGCTCACCCAGCTGCTCCAGGACGCGCAGGTCGGCGATGCGCCGTTGCAGGGCGACACAGCCGCCGCCGGCACGCTCGTCGAGGTGCAGTTCGACGGCGACGACGACAGCGAGACGTTCCTGCTCGGCTCCCGCGAGGACCGGGTCGAGGGCTACCAGATCTACTCACCCTCCTCCCCGCTCGGCGCCGCAGTGCTGGGCCACCAGGCCGGCGAGACCGTGTCCTACACCGCCCCGCGGGGCGCGACGATGAAGGTCAACATCGTGTCGGTACAGCCCTACCACGGCTGAGGGCGACGAACGAGAGGCAGGAGCGCCGGCGAATGAACGACGACTTCCCGGTCGAGGGGATCGACTACATCGCCTTCGCCGTCGGCAACGCGCGCCAGGCCGCTCACTTCTACTCCACGGCATTCGGCATGCAGGTCACCGCCTACCGCGGCCCGGAGACCAACCACCCGGGTCAGGCAGAGTGGGTGCTCGAGAGCGGGGGCGCGCGCTTCGTGCTCGCCACCGACCTTCACCCCGATGGCTCGCTCGCGCCGCATGTCGCCGCACATGGTGACGGCGTCGTCGACATCGCGTTGCGCGTACCCGATGCCGCCCGCGCCTACGAGATGGCCATCGCCCGGGGGGCGACGGGGCTGGCCGAGCCGCAGATCAAGGAGGACGACCACGGCAAGGTCGTCTACGCCGCGATCGCGACGTATGGCCAGACCCGGCACACCCTCATCGAGCGGACGGCGTACGACGGCGTGTTCCTGCCCGGGTTCGTCGAGCGCGCGCCACTCGTCGAGCCGCCGGACAAGCGGTACTTCCAGGCGGTCGACCACGTCGTCGGCAACGTCGAGCTCGGCAAGATGGATGAGTGGGTCGGGTTCTACAACCGGGTCATGGGATTCACCAACATGGCAGAGTTCGTCGGCGACGACATCGCAACGGAGTACTCCGCGCTGATGTCGAAGGTCGTGGCGGACGGCACCCGACGGGTGAAGTTCCCACTCAACGAGCCGGCTGTCGGAAAGCGCAAGAGCCAGATCGACGAGTACCTCGACTTCTACGGCGGGCCTGGTGTGCAGCACATCGCGCTGGCCACCAACGACATAGTGAGATCCGTAACAGCAATGAAGGCCGCCGGGGTGCAGTTCCTGGAGACGCCGGACTCCTACTACGACGCGACACTGAGCGAGCGGGTCGGCGACGTACGCGTGCCAATGGACGACCTGCGTCGGCACAAGATCCTGGTCGACCGTGACGACGAGGGATATCTGCTGCAGATCTTCACCAAGCCGGTGCAGGACCGGCCGACGGTGTTCTTCGAGCTCATCGAGCGGCACGGTTCGCAGGGCTTCGGCAAGGGCAACTTCAAGGCGCTGTTCGAGGCCATCGAGCGCGAACAAGCAACCCGAGGGAATCTGTAAGTCGGGTTGGGGCTAGAACCGGCCACATCGGCTCTTAGAACGCGCGACTGGACCGGGTGGGGTCTAGAACACGCGAGAAGGACCGGTGGGCGTGTCGCGCGGCTGCTCCGCGCGTGGTTACTGCTTGCTACGCGCGAAACGCCGACCGGTCCACGACGCGGCCAGTGTCGCCAGCGCTACGAGTCCGACTCCTAGCGGCAGTCCCGTGGCTGGCAGGGGGGCGGGAACCGGGGCGGGCGCCGGAGCAGGCGCAGGCGCCGGGCGAGGGGCGGCGGCCGCGCTGCCGAGGCCGGGCGCGTCGTAGTCGAGGGAGTTCTGCAGGACGGTGTAGCCGGTGTAGGTGACCGCGTAGTTCTGCAGGCCGTAGGGGTGCAGGAAGGCCTCGGTCGGCTGCGGCAGCAGCGCGCCGATGAAGCGCACCATCCCGTCGCCGAGCTTGGCCTGGCCGTACGTCGTGCGCGTGGTGTCCGGGGGCGTGGCCGCACCGGTCGCGAGGTGGCCGACGACCTCGCCGCCGGCGGCTTCCCACGCGGCAGTCGACACCGACCAGTTGGGACAGTTGAGCCCGCCCGGCGGGAAGGCGAAGCCGATAGGGACCGAGTCGTAGGTCTGCCGGGCGACGCCGCGCAGTCCCTTAGCCAGGGGGTGGTCGCGGGTGGCGAACTCGACCGAGCCGACGTACTGGCCATCCATCCGGATGACGTCCTCGTCATTGGGCAGCAGGCCGATGGACTGCATCGCCGGCGCCGCGGCGTCCGTGACGACGAGGTTGCCGCCACGACTGACCCAGGCCTTGATGGCCGCGAAGTAGGCGTCGGCGTCGGCCGCCTCCGGCATCGCGTCGTCGGCGAGGACGAGCGAGTCGAAGCGGTCGAGGGTCCGGCCGCCGCTCGCCACGATGTCGCCCACTCGCACCGACGTGAGCGGGCGGTCGGCGTACCGGTTGAGGTCGCTGAAGAACTTCATCCGGGTGACCGCATACGGCTTCTGCAGCGCGCCTGCGTCCTCCGGGCCGGCCTTGCTGGCGTCGTCGTCGCGGATGACTTCTGGGTCGAAGACGTAGCCCACCGAGCCGCCGACTCCGAAGGTGTACCGCTGCTTTATCAGCGCTTGCTTGAGCATCGTGTCGTTGATAGCGCGGATCAGGTCGACCCAGAGCTGGGCGAGCGGTCGCGGCCACACGGCCAGGTTGACCTCCGCGCCGGCGGTCAGCTCGGTGGCGTAGCCCGTGCCGTCGAGACCGTCAGCAGTGTTGTAGTAGTCGATCATCGAGCCCGACGCGGAGTAGCCGAGCATGTCGTAGAGGGTGCCCCAGTGGTAAGCGCCGAGGTCCTGGCCGGTCGCGTTGTTCAAAGTCTCCAGCGACGACAGCACGTTGTTCTCGGCGAAGGCGTCACTGATTGCGTCGGCGTAGCGCGCCAGTGTCTCGGACTTCTGGAAGTCGAACTGCCCGACGATCTGCAGCCCGGCGGCGCCGTAGGTATCCGGCCCCTGACCGTGGTTGTCGGTGCCCAGATACCAGCCCTTCTTGTCGAACAGCTTGGCCATCACGGCCTGGCTCTCCGCCTCCTGCAGCGTGCCGTTGGGCTCGTAGATGTAGCCGGTGACCGGAAACTGCCGGTTGAGGTCGCGCCCGTTGTCGTTGCCGCGGGCGGCGAGCACACCGGCACCTTGCTCGTCGGAGGCGATGTCGCCGGCCACCCAGCCGTCCGGGTTGGGGAAGATGTTGTGTACGACGAAGCTGTTCAGCCCATCAACGACCCAGTCGGCCTCACCGTCGAAGCGGGGGTCGACCCAGTCCTCGATGACTCGCATGCCGCCCTCGCGTCCGCCCGGCTCGTTGCCGTGGATCGAGTTGACGATGAGCAGCTTCTGCTTCGGCGTCGTCACCTTCTCGTTGGTGAGAATGACGTCGTAGATCTCGCTGCCGCCCTGGCTTTTCCCGATCGACGTCACCTGGATGAGGTCGGGGAACTTCTGCTCGAGATGCCTGATTGCGCACTCGAACTCGTCGAACGCGACGAAGGTGTTGCTGACGAGCGGCTCGGGGAAAACGCGACCGTCCGGCGAGAAGTCCCCCTCGGCGCACTTCACCGGTCCGGCGTACGACGATGACGTGGTCGCGATCGGCACGAGAGCCCCCGCGATCACGACCATTGAAGCCAGCATCGACCGTGTCCGTCGCGTCATGGTGGGCTCGTCCTATTCGTAGGTCTGAGACGGCGTAGGCACAGCTTGAATCGATGTGACGACGAGCCCGGCTGCCTCCCCGATCAGCGCCCGCTCTTTGGCGGCGGCCGCCGGCTTGACCCACGTCCCCTCGACCTCGAGCCACTGGTCGGCGCTCGGTCGCGGCCCGGTCAAGCCCATCATCGCCACCTTGATCGGTCTGCCGTCAGCGGCGCAGCAGCTGAGGATGAAGCGAGTGAGGAACACCTCGTTGTCACCGTGCGGGGTGGCGAAGCCGGTGAGCCGCACGGTCTTGCCCTCGAGCGACGTGTCGTCGTCGAAGAAGGTGCGCAGGTTGAACTCGCGGAGCGTGAGGGGCACGGCCCCGTCGACCTCGGCCGGCAGCGCGGGGAATTTCGCCCTCGGCGCCTCAAGCCGCGTGCTGTTGCGCTGCGCCGCATACGACCCGAGCGGCGCCGGGGCAATCAGGAAGATGGCGAGCACGGGCAGGGTCAACAGCCAGGCGATAGCCGGACCCCCGTGGTGGTGGTCAGGTCCGGTGCCGTCGTGCAGGTGCTCTGCTGTCTGCTCGGCCGCTGCCGTGTTCTTGCGGAGGAGGCCAAAGGCGCCGAGCGCGACGAGCAGCACGCCGGCGACCACGAGCCACGGGCCCAACGCGGCCTTGACGTAGCGCAGGTGGGCGTCGGTGAGGCCCAGCCGCAGAGCGGCGACCCCGACCAGCAACATGATCGCGTTCTGGGTTTCCTTCATCACAGCAACCAGCTCCCGACGGCCACACTAGTAAGCACCGCGACGACAAAAGTCACCGGCGCGAAGCGAAGGGCAAAGGACCGGCCGAAGGTGCCGACCTGCAAGGCGATGAGCTTCACGTCGACCATTGGCCCGACGGTCATGAAGGCCAGCCGCGCGGTGAGCGAGAAGTTGCTCAGGCTGGCGGCCACGAAGGCATCGGCCTCCGAGCAGATCGCCAGCATGACGGCGAGGACCGACAACGTGAGCACGGCGACGACACCGTTGCCGGCGAGGGTGTCGAGCACCGATTCCGGAATCGTCACGTTGAGGAATGCCGCGGTGATGCCGCCGATGACCAGATAGCCACCGGCGTGCAAGAAGTCGTGCCCGGCGGAGGCGCGGAAAACCTCCCACCGCGAGGCTTCCGGGTCAGCCTCACGGGGGCGCTTGGTGATCCACGGATCGCGGCCGAACGCCGCCCAGAGCCAGCCGACGACCACCGCGGTGATCAGCGACGCAACGAACCTCGCGACGACGACCGCCGGGCGGCCGGGGAAGGCGACGGCCGTCGCGACGAGCACGACCGGGTTGATCGCCGGCGCGGAGAGGAGGAAGGCGAACGCGGCGGCCGGCGCGACGCCGCGCGCGACCAGGCGTCCGGCAATGGGCACCGAGCCGCACTCACAGCCCGGTAGCACGACGCCAGCGAGCCCCGCCGCGGGTACGGCGAACACCGGTCGGTCGGGCAGCACCTTGGCGAAGAATGACGCTGGGACGAACGCCGCGATGAGGCCGCTGATCGTCACGCCGAGGACGAGGAACGGGAGCGCCTGGATCGAGATCGACACGAAGATCGTCGTCCAGGTCTGCAGCGCCGGGGAGTCGAAGAGCCCGGCGAGCCGGGGGCGGAGCAGCCCGGCCGCAACCAGCGTGAACGCCAGGAGCTCGAGAGTGGGCAGCTCCCGACGCCGGCGAGAAGACGCAGGAGCTCCCTGCGCCGCCTCGACGGTGGTGTCGGTCATCCCTGCACGCTATGCGATCTCCGACAGTGCACGAGCTACGCGGCCCGGCCCAGGGCCCGGCGGCGACGCAAACGGACGGCGAGAAGCAGGAACGCGCCGCCAACCAGCGCCATCTCCCAGCCAGCGCCGGTCGCCGGCAGCGGCGCCGGTCGAGGCGCCGGAGCTGGTGCCGGGGCGGGACGGACCGGGGAGAAGCCGCGCGGCGCGGTCGCACCGAGCCCCGCGGCGTCGTACCTAATGACGTTCTCCATGATGAACAACCCGCTGTAGGTCAGGCCGAAGCTGCGCAGGCCGAAGCGGTGGTCGTTGTCCTCTGTCGGCATCGGCAGTGCGCCGCCGATCAGCCGGATGAGGCCCTTGCCCAGGGTCAGCTCGCCCAGCGAGGCGACGGTGACATCCTCGCCCGTGCCCTTCTCGATGTTGGCGACGACCGAGCCGCCGGCGTCGGTCAGCGCCGCGACGTCGACCACGGTCATCGGCGACGCGTCAGTGCCAATGCCGTAGCCGAGGATGGGCGCCTCGACCAGCTGCTTGGCGTTGCCGCGGAGACCCCGGGCGATGGCGTGCTCGAAGTCGATGTTGGTCGCGTTCGGCTGGTAGACGGTGGTGTCGGTGATCGCGTCAGCCGGCAGCACGCCGAGGTCGCCAGCCACATGTACGGCGCGGTCGGTGAGAACCAGGTTGCCACCGCGCTCGACCCAGCTCTTGAGGTTGGCGTAGTACTTCGCGGCGTCGACGGGACGGTTCTGCGCGTCCCGCGGGACCTTGACGTCGGCCAGCACGAGGGTGTCGACCTGGTCGAGGGTCTTCGGGTCGTTGGCGATATCCGCGGTCAGCAGCGGCGCGAACGGCTTGGGCATGTACTTGCTTGTCTCGGTGAAGAAGTCCATGTTGCTGACGTCGTACGGCACCTGGGTGATCTTCGCGCCGTTGTTGCTCTCCGGACTGAAGCCCGAGCCAGGGCCGTCCTTGTCCTTGTTGGTGACGCGGTCCGGGTTGAGGACGTAGCCCGCCTGGCCGCCGGTGTCGAGGACGACGTTCTTGGCGTTGAAGTCCTGCGCCTGGGTCAGCGCGTAGGCCATCGCGGTCTTGATGATCGCCCGCGAGGCGTTGATGTGGTTCTCCTGCAGGTAGACGTTCCACGTCTTGTCCGGCACGGTGTGGTTGAGGAAGATCTCGTAGTCCATGCCGGTGACGGCGAGGTCCGTCGCCAGGTAGTCGCCGATGAAGCCGGTGTCGGTGTAGCCCAGCGTGTCCCAGACCGTCGCCCAGTGGGCCGGCATGGTCGGAATGGTGTTCTTCGCCGCGTCGGGGTAGCCGGGAATCTGCTCCTCGATGCCCTCGCCGTCGTTGCCGCCGGTGGCCTCCTCGATCTCGTTCTGGATGCCGCCGTACAGCGTCTCGTCGATGACCGACTTGGTGCGCTCGGCAATAGCCATCAGCTGGCGGTGCTTGACCGAATCGAACTGACCGGCGGGATACATGATGTCGACGTAGGCGCGGCTGGTGAGCTCGCCGTGCACGTCAGCGCCGTAGGCCAACAGCTTGCCGATGCCGGCGTCAGCCGCCGCGCGCATCGCCTTGACGCCGAACTTCGCCTCCGGCTCGGTCATCGGGTCGCGGCTGATGTTGACGCTGCCCTTGCTCGGCATCTGTCGGTTGAGGTCGGTGCCGGCGCCGTTGGCGCGAGCGAACGGCAGCGGTGCCCTGCCCCCGACGAGGTCACCCACAGCCCAGCCATCCGGGTTGAACGTGGAGAGGTAGACGACTTCCTTGGCCAGGACATCGGCCACTTCGTACTCGTGGAACGCCGGTGTCGCCCCGGTGCCCGAGGTGTAGTTGTCGATGCCGTCGACGATGGTGCCGCCGTTCTCCGCGGCCATCGCGAGATCCTCGGCCGCGCGCATGCCGCCCTCGAACCCACCACGCTCATTGCCATGCACCGACAGCGAGAAGAAGAGCGTCTCCTTGCCGGTGTCTGGCTTCTGGTGGTCGGTGAGCTTGACCACGAAGATGTCGCGGCCGTCGCCGGTGTCGCCGTCCTCGCCGGGGCGGATGCCGTCAGCGCCGACACTCTTGGCCAGGTCGCCGTACTTGCTGGACAGGGCGAAGACGGAGACCCAGCGGGGGTACTTCTGCGCTAGGAACTCGACGCCGTGCTGGAACTCGCGGAAGCCGGCCGGGTTGGCGGAGTACTGGATGTAGGCCTGCGAGTTGGCCGCCTCCGGGAAGATCCGGTTGCCGCAGGCGGCGAGCGGGGGGCCACCCTTGTAGCCGTCAGTGCAGACAGGCGTGGCGAGAGCCGGGCCGGCCCCCAGCCCGATGGAGAGCGTGGCGACGGCGAGGGTCAGGACGGTACGACGCACGGTGGGGCCTCCATCTGATGCGGGCGGTACGTCCCTTTTTCGCCATACGCCGGCCGTCTCCTGCCCGTCTTCGCCACCTCACGTCCCCACTTCACCCAGCTAGACCGCGCGAATCACGCCGAAATCGGGGTGATTGACGACGTCTGGGTGGGTGAAGTCGGGAGGGGTTAGCCGAAGAGGATGGGGTAGCCGGCCGAGCGGAGGCAGGTGAGCACCTCGTCGCAGTGGTCGGGGCCGCGCGTCTCGAGCTGCAGGGCCACCTCGACCTCGTCCAGGTCGAGCTTGGGGCCGGTGCGCTGGTGCTCCACGTCGAGGACGTTGGCCCCGGCCTCAGCGAGCAGGCCGAGGAGCCGGGCGAGCTCACCCGGCTGGTCGGGAATTCGCATCCGGAATGACAGGTAACGCCCGGCCGCGATCATGCCGTGACGGATGACCCGCATGAGCAGCACCGGGTCCATGTTGCCGCCGCTGAGCACTGCGACGACCGGCGGCTCGAAGGAGGCCGGCGACTCGTTGATGGCAGCGACCGCCGCCGCGCCGGCCGGCTCCACGACCAGCTTGGCCCGCTCGAGGCACAGCAGCAGCGCCCGGGACAGCGCCTCCTCCGACACCGTGACGATGTCGTCGACGAGGGCAGCGACGTGGGTGAGGTTGAGGTCGCCGGGGCAGGCGACAGCGATGCCGTCGGCGATCGTCGACATGCTCGCCAGAGCCACCGGGCGGCCGACCGCGAGCGAGTGCGGGAACGCCGCTGCCCCCTCTGCCTGTACGCCGACGACCCGCACCCCGGGCATCAGCGCCTTCACCGCGGCGGCGACTCCCGACACAAGACCACCGCCGCCGGTGCACACCACGACGGTGCGCGCCTGCGGCACCTGCTCGGCGATCTCCAGACCGACTGTGCCCTGACCGGCGATCACGTCGCGGTGGTCGAACGGGTGGATCAGGATCGCCCCGTGCTCCTCGGCGTAGCCCCGCGCCGCCACGAGCGCGTCGTCCACGGTCAGGCCGGTGAGCTCGATCTGAGCGCCGTACGCCTTCGTCGCCGCGATCTTCGGCAGCGGCGCTCCCGTCGGCATGAAGATCATCGATCGGGCGCCGGTGAGCGAGGCGGCGAGCGCCACTCCCTGGGCGTGGTTGCCGGCACTCGCGGCCACCACGCCTCGGGCACGTTCGGCGTCGGTGAGCCGCGCGATGCGCACGTAGGCACCGCGGATCTTGAACGAGCCGGTGCGCTGGAGGTTCTCGCACTTGAGAAACACGTCCCCGCCGACCTTGCGGGACAGCGGGCGGGACCCCTCGACGGGCGTCACGACAGCCACGTCTCGCAGCAGCTCCTGCGCAGCGCGGATCTCCTCGATCGTCACCAAGGCGGAGTCGGTCGATTCGCTGCCCACCCGCGCATCCTCGCACCGGCGGTAGATTCACCACCCGCAGCCACGCGAGAGGGGCCAAGACGATGCGCGACGTGCACCCCCTGCCCGGGGCCGACCACCTCGTCGACGGCGTACGCCTGCACGTCGTCCACCACGGCGCCGGACCGGGCCAGCCGATCCTGTTCCTCCACGGGATCCCCACGTCGTCGTACCTCTGGCGCGACGTTCAGCGCGACCTCGAGCACACGCACCGGACGTACGCCGTGGACCTCCTTGGCCTCGGTGCCTCCGAGCGGCCCCCAGGTGGGCGCTACGACCTGGCCAGTCAGGCCGGGCTCCTCGTGGGCCTCCTCGACGAGCTCGGGCTCGATCAGGTGGCCGTGGTGGGCCACGACCTCGGCGGCGTGGCCGCTGTACACCTCGCGGCGTTGGCCCCGGACCGAGTGGCCGCACTGGTCCTCCTCGACGCCCCCCTGCACGCCGACGTGTGGCCGGTGGCCGCAGTCAGCAGCCTCATGCCACCGTTGCTCGGTGAGGCGCAGACGTCGCTGCTCCGGCTCGTGCCTGGTCTCGGGCGGCATTACCTCGCTCGCCAGCTCGGGCGTGGCGTGGTGAGCGGCGAGGTCGACCGCGCAGTGCTGGACCGCTACGTCGGCGCCCTGCTGACCCGGGACGGCACGCGAGGCCTTCTCTCGCTGGTCCGCGCGCTGGACCCGACTGCCGCGGAGTCGGCGCTGCGCATGGTCGCGGTCGAGCCGCCGCCGACGCTCGTCCTGTGGGGCGAGGACGACGCCTGGCACAGCGCGGCGTACGGCCGACGGCTGGCCGGTGACATCCCGGGAGCCTGCTGGGTGCCGGTGCCCGACGCGGGTCACCTGCTCCCCGAGGACCGCCCGGAGCGCGTCGCCGAGGAGATCGAGGGCTTCCTCGCCGAGGCCGTAGCCCGCACCGCCTGACCACTAGGTACGACCTCAGTCGGCGGACCAGTAGCGGTCGCCGGCGTGGATGAGGGCGGCGGCACCGACCAGACCGGCTTGCTGACCGAGCGCAGCGGGTACGACGGACACGCTGCGCGCGAAGCCGAGCTTCGTGTGCCGGCGGTACGCCGCCTCTAGCGGGCTGAAGAGCACTGCACCAGCCTGCGCCACTCCGCCGCCGACCACGACGATCTCGACGTCGCAGAGTGCGACGGCGGAGGCGATGCCGATGCCGAGAGCAGAGCCTGCGCGAGCCAGGGCGGCGAGCGCCACCGCGTCTCCGGCGCGCGCATCCTCGGCCAGGTCCTGCGCCGTCGCCCCCGGTGAACGCCACCCCCGATCGACGGCCCACCCAGCGACGGCCGGTCCACTAGCGATCGACTCGAGACAGCCGCGGCCGCCGCAGGCGCAGTCCGGGCCGTCAGGCTCGACGACGACGTGGCCGATGTGCCCGGCATTGCCGGTCGCCCCGTCCACCAGCCGACCGCCGAGCACCAGGCCGCCGCCGACACCTGTCGAGACGACCATGCCGAGCACGTCTGACAGCCCGCGCCCGGCGCCCCGCCAGTGCTCGCCGACGGCCACGCACACCGCGTCGTTGTGCAGCCGCACCGGGCAGCCGGGGTAGACCGCAGTCAACCGCTCGCGCAGCGGGAACCCATCCGCCCACGCTGGGATGTTGAGCGGCGACACCTCGCCGACCGGCCAGCGCATCGGACCGCCGCAGCCGACCCCGACGCCGACGATGTCAACGCCGTCGCGTACGTCGTCGAGCAGGCTGACGACATCGTCGTACAGCGCCTCCGCGTCACCACTACCGCCGGTCGCGCGCCGGGTGTGCCGCTCTACGTGACCGTGCGGGTCGACGAGGGCGGCCGCGAGCTTCGTGCCACCGATGTCGAGCGCGAGGACAGGCGCAGTCACACCGTTTCCGGTCCGAAGGTCACGATGCTCGCGGTGAAGCCGTGGAGATGGTTGCGCCCTCCCACCGGACCGAACTCGCCGTTAGCGAAGAAGCCCGCCACCGGGACCTGCTCGAAGTGCTTGCGCAGCGCCTGCACGTCGTGGTCGGCAGAGGCGAACAGATGCTCACCGCGGCCGGTGCACGTGAACAGCAGCGCGCCTTCGACGTAGGCCATCGTCGGGTCGGCCCGCGCGGTGGCCAGCAGGGCGTGCAGGTCCTCGTCCGCCGCATCGGCGTCGCGCACCTGGAAGCGCACGGTGCGTCCGACCTCGACCACGTCGCCGATGACGACGGCGTTGCGCTCGCGGTCACCTCCGAGCACGCCGCGGACGAGGAAGTCACCGCGCTCGTGCTGCTCGGCGTACTCGTCCATCACCACACCGACTTGGAGACCGCGGCTGGCCAGCGCCTGCTCCTCGGCCGAGAGCTCGGCGAGCACCTGCTCGAGCTTGGTGAGTGCCGGTATGCCGGCGAGGCCGAGCAGCGCGTTGCCTTCAGCGGCCGTGACCACCATCGGCGGACCGATCGGTCGACAGCCCTGGCTCACCACAGTGCGCAGACGCACGGGCCCGGAGAGCATCACGCCGACCGCGCCCCGGTCTACGACGCGGTCGTCTAGCAGCAGTCGAGCCGAGCCGCCTCCCCGGGTGCCGCCAGCCATGCCACCGACCAGAGGAAGTCCGGGCAGCGTGTCGTTGGACCGCTCGACGAAACCGTCGGCCGGAAACGTGTGCGGGTCCGCGAGCAGGACGCAGAGCCGGTCGTCGTCACGGTGATCGGGCATGCCCACGACGGCGAGGCTCTCCCCCGTGCGGATCACCTCCAGATGGAAGGTCCGCAGAGTGACGCCCGGCAGCACGGCCGCCCAGACGCTGACGGCTGTGCTCTGCTCGACCGCGCGCGGACCGCCGATGACGCCCTGGGCCGTGCAGCCGATCACATGCCGGGCGCCGGTGAGCTCAGCGACGCGGGTGCCCACCGCGTCGACCAGGTCGGGCTCGGCGGTGTGCAGGAAGACGAAGACGAGGTCAGGCCGCTGCGTGCCCAAGGGGGTCATCGCCTCACGGGTCGCCATCTCGGCAGCACTCACCAGATCAGGGTCGGTGGACAGACCGTCGCCGAATCGAGCCATGCCAGCAGAGTAACGTCAGGTCATGAGCCAGCAGATGCCCGCTCCCGCAGCCACTACGTTGGGCGCGCTCCGCGAGAGCGGCGTGACGACGGAG
>Ga0136633_1001559_pt1 | contig 16767 bp, 16 predicted proteins | sample AntDrymeUQ832206_2_FD_105494 | JGI IMG/M metagenome (GOLD analysis project Ga0136633, IMG submission 105494) | Polar desert sand microbial communities from Dry Valleys, Antarctica - metaG UQ83 (22.06) | ecosystem: Environmental > Terrestrial > Soil > Desert | place: Antarctica: Dry Valley...
TCCCAACCGTATCCGCCCCTGCGTTCAGTGGTGTCGCACTGATGTTCGCCGCGTCAGCCCCCACGCTGCTCTCGGTGGCGTTGGCCGCTCAGCTGCACGGTCGTTCCTCGGTCGGCCTGGCTGCCGTCGCGTTCACCCTCGGCTCGTTGGCCTCCCCCGCGTTGGCCGCTCGGGTGCAGGCATGGGGCGTCAACCGGCCCTCGACCTGGGTGCTGTGCGGCGTGGGCATGGTGGCCGGGTGGGCCGTGGCGCCGTACTCCGTGCTCTTGATGTGCCTGGCTCAGGTGTCGTCGGGACTGTGCATGACTGCTCTTGAAGGTCTGCTGGACGCGAACGCAGCGCACCGGCGGCCCGACGAGGTCACCGGGGCGCTCGCTCGAGCCACGGCAGGACGGGCGCTGGGTTCGGCCGCCGGCATCGCTGTGCTCCCCGTCGTCATCGCCGGCGCGAGCCTTCAGCAGGGTGTTGGATGGATCACGGCGGTGCTGGTCGCGGTCGCGGTGACGCTCCACCTGGTCCGTCGCGGCCGCGGGGTTGTCATCGCCTTGGCTACTGCTGTCTCCGAGAGCGAGCCAGCACAGTTAGACGTGGCCGCGAATCCGGGGTACACCGCATCTGGGACGAGTACCCGAGGGCCAACATCCATCCCCACCGGTAGCCTGTGACAGGCGAGCGGCAACGGGCCAGTGTCGCCGCGCTTGAACCGGAGAGCCCCTTGTCGAAGGTCGTCGCGGACTCCCCGCAAGAGGTCGACCTCGCTGAGAAGCCGTGGGGCCATCCGAGCACCTCCTGAGAGGGCTGGAATACCCTCCGGCGCCCCCATGGTGCCCCCATGAGGCTCATGCTAGACCGCAGGAACGCCGAAAGCCCCCGCAAAACGGGGGCCTTCTGAGTGTCCGAGGGGGGACTTGAACCCCCACGCCCGTTAGGGCACTAGCACCTCAAGCTAGCGCGTCTACCAATTCCGCCACCCGGACATCGTGCTGCAGCGTCGCACTCGATTGTGCTCCTGAGTGCGGCGGTAACTGTAGCAAGGAACGTTCGGCAACCGCGCATCGGGCAAAGCCTGGTTCGGCCTGTAAAGATGTGCCTATGAGCACTCCGCCCCAGAGCACTCCGTCGTACGATCCGGCGGCCGAGGTCGTCGAGATCTGCCGCGATCTGATCCGGATGGACACCACCAACTTCGGCGACGGGTCGGGGCCGGGTGAACGCGGGGCAGCTGAGCATGTCGCCGGGCTGCTGTCCGAGGTCGGCATCGAGCCGACCGTCATCGAATCCGAACACGGGCGGGCCAGTGTGGTGGCCCGATGGGGTGGTACGACCGGCGACCCCCTGCTTCTGCACGGCCACCTCGACGTAGTGCCCGCCGATCCCGACGACTGGGCGGTGCACCCGTTCTCCGGAGAGATCCAGGATGGGTACGTGTGGGGTCGCGGCGCCGTGGACATGAAGGACTTCGACGCGATGCTTTTGTCGGTCGTACGCGCTCGTGCTCGTGCCGGTGCAGTGCCCGACCGCCCGATGGTGCTCTGCTTCACCGCCGACGAGGAGGCCGGTGGACACAAGGGCGCGGAGCACCTCGTCGCCGAGCACGCGGATCTGCTCGCCGACTGCACCGAGGCAATCGGTGAGGTCGGTGGTTTCTCCACAACCGTGCGCGGGCAACGGTTCTATCTGATCGAGGCTGCCGAAAAGGGGATGGCCTGGATGCGGCTGACCGCCAAGGGCAACGCCGGGCACGGATCGATGCGGCACCCCGACAACGCGGTCACCGAGCTCGCAGCCGCGGTCGTCCGGATCGGCCAGCACAAGTGGCCGGTACGACTCACACCATCGATGCAGGTCCTGCTCTCGGCTGTCGGCGAGGTCGCCGGAGTCGAGGCAACTCCTGAGAACGCGGAGTCCCTGGTCGAGGAGTTCGGCCCCGCGGCCCGAATGCTCGGTGCAGTCATCAAACACACGACGAACCCGACGATGCTCAAAGCTGGGTACAAGGTGAACGTGGTTCCGGGGGAGGCGACAGCCCACATCGACGGCCGGTTCCTGCCCGGCTACGAGGACGAGTTTTTCGCGACTCTGGCCGACCTGCTGGGGGACAACATCGCATTGGAATACGTGAGCAAGCAGAACGGTCTCGAGACCACCTTTGACGGGGACCTCGCGGACGCAATCACCTCATCGATCCTTGCCGAGGACCCGGAGGCGACGGTGGCGCCGTACCTCATGTCGGGTGGCACCGACGCCAAGCACTGGCAGAAGCTCGGGATCCGTTCGTTCGGCTTCGCGCCGTTGCGGCTGCCGGCCGACCTGGACTTCACCGCGCTGTTCCACGGCGTCGATGAACGCGTGCCTGTCGATGCGCTGGAGTTCGGCGCTCGGGTGTTCGACCGGTTCCTCGGCCGCGCATGATCGAGCCCAAGGGCAGCGCCGGCCAGAAAACCGTTTACCTTCACATCGGTCTGCACAAGACCGGCACCACGTTCTTGCAGAACGTCCTACGGGCCAACAGCGCAGCACTGGTTGAGCAGGGCATCATCTATCCCGGCCGCAACATCGAGAGCCAGAAGTTGGCGGTGTGGGACCTGTTCGGGCGGCGGCCCAAGGGGGCTCCGGACGGCCGGATCAACGGGCAGTGGAACGTCCTGGTTGACGAGATCAACTCAAGCGAACTGCCTGTGGGCCTGATCTCAGAGGAGTACCTGAGCCTCGCGACCGCGCGTCAGGCCGGCCGAGCTGTCGCGAGTTTCCCAGACGCAGAGGTCCACGTCGTGGTGACGGCGCGCGATCTTGGTCGGGTGCTGCTGTCCGCGTGGCAGGAAGAGGTCAAGAACGACGCGACCTGGACGTAGTCGGAGTTCGTCGACGCGGTCCACGACCCAACAGCACGCGCGAAGAACCCGGCGCGCGGGTTCTGGTTGCGCCAGGACCTGGTCGCGATAACGGAGACCTGGGGTGCGCTGATCCCGGCTGAGCGGATCCACATCGTGACGCTGCCACCGCAGGGGAGCCCGGCCGGACTGCTTCTCGAACGTTTCGCCGCGGTCGTGAGAATCACACCGGCGGCGCTCACGGAGAAACCGCCGTGGAACAACGAGACCGTCGGCCCCGCCGCGACCGAGGTCCTGCGGAGGCTCAACGAACTCCTTGGCCACAAGTTGAACCAGCGCCAGTACCGCCGGGTCGTGAAGACGGTCATCGCGCCGGCCATGGCGCGACGGCTCGGGTCACCCAAGTTCGGTCTTCCGCCGGAGAACAACGCATGGGTCGCAGCCCGAGCAGCGGAAATCGTCGGCTCGCTTGAGAAGCGTGACTACTCGGTGGTCGGCGACCTCGCCGAACTGCTTCCCGTGGGTAGCGGGGACGGCCGCCGGCCGGACGACGCGACCAGCGAAGAACTTCTCGAGGCATCCATGGTCGCCCTGACCGAGCTCGTCGAGGTGCACGCCAAGGCCTGGTGGCACGAGCGTCGGCCGGACACGAAGGTGGATGCCAGCTCGACCGGTCGGGTTGTCGGCGCCGCGCGTGGTCTGGGGTTCCGCGCTCGGCGGCGTGCGGCGGAGGCCGCCGACAAGAACAGGGTCGCTGCAAGAATGATGGGGTTCTACCTTGACCGCCGCGCGAAGGGCCGCCGGTCCCCGGGCCGGTGAACCTCAGAACGCCAGGTAGCTCGGCCTCATCTGGCGGATGATCTTGCGGCGCAGGGTCACCTTGCGGGTGCCGTCAGGGGAAAGACGCAGCCGGTCCAGCTCCCATCCTTCGTGCTCCGCCCTGTGCGTGAGCATCCGCGTCACGAAGTTGCGGGAGAAGTCGCGGGACAGTGTCAGCCGCTCGAACTCGTACTCGACACCGGGGCTCAGTGCCGACTTCTTGCTCGTGGCGAGTGATGCGCGAGGCATGACGACATCGTGGCACGCCGCTCGAGGATTGTCGTGAAAATCCGTCAAGAGTCGTCGGACGAAACGTCGTCGAGTGCCTCGATGATCTCTGTCGGCAGCTCGCATTCCTCCACCGTCAAGGAGCCACGGAGCTGTGCGGCGGTGCGGGCTCCGATGATCGGCGCGGTCACTCCCGGCCGGTCGCGGATCCAGGTCAGGGCCACCTCAAGTGGTGACCAGTTCAGACCTTCAGCTGCACGCGCGACCGCTTCAACGATGCGCGCGTTGCGTTCGTTGAGGTAGGTCCCGACGAACTCGGAGAAATGCGGAGAGGCGGCGCGCGAGTCCGCAGGTGTACCCGTGCGGTACTTCCCTGTGAGAATCCCGCGCCCCAGGGGAGACCAGGGCAAGATGCCCATCCCGAGCGCCTCGGCCGCCGGGATGACCTCGGCCTCGACGGCTCTATTGAGTAACGAGTACTCCACCTGGTTGGACGCGAGTCGCGCTCGACCAGGGACCGCGGACTGCCAGGTTGCTGCTTGCGCGGACTGCCAGCCGGTGTAGTTGGACACCCCGACGTACGACGCGCGACCGGTCGAGACCGCGTAGTCCAGGGCCGACAACGTCTCGTCGAGTGGAGTGCCGTCGACCCAGGTGTGCACCTGCCACAGGTCCACGTGGTCGACGCCGAGCCTCCGCAGCGACGACTCGAGTGTGGACAGGAGGTAGCCGCGCGAGGCGTTCTGCTCGCGCGCGCCGCGCACTCGGCTGATCCCGGCTTTCGTGGCGATCACGATCTCGTCGCGAGTGACGACATCACCGATGAGTGATCCGATCAGCTCCTCGGACGCGCCGTCGCCGTACCCGGCTGCGGTGTCGATCAGGGTGCCCCCGGCCTCGGTGAACGCGGCCAACTGCTCGCGGGCCTCGTGCTCGTCTGTGTCGCGTCCCCATGTGAGCGTGCCGAGACCGAGCCTTGAGACCTTCAGACCGGTGCGGCCCACGAACCTTTGTTGCATGGAAGGCACGCTATCGAGCGGCGGGCTCTGCTGCGGGCTCGCCTCGCCGTCGGGTGCGCCACATCCCCGAGACTCGTCGGGCCTGCGTAGTCTTTGCGAGGCGATCGACCGTCCAACTAGGAGTGTTCGTGCTCGACTTCCTCAAGGCCATTGTCCTCGGTCTGATCCAGGGGCTCACCGAGTTCTTGCCGATCTCAAGCAGCGCACACCTGCGGATCTTTCCCGAGCTGTTCGGCTGGGGCGATCCCGGTGCGGCTTTCACGGCCGTGATCCAGATCGGCACCGAGGTCGCGGTGCTGCTGTACTTCCGCAAGGACCTCTGGCGAATCGGCTCCGCGTGGGTCCAATCGCTCTACACACCGGCGCTGCGCGGCTCGATCGACTCCCGGATGGGCTGGTACATCATCGTCGGATCGCTGCCGATCGTGCTCCTCGGCATCGTGCTCAAGGACATCATCGAGCAGGACTTTCGCAGCCTCTGGATCATCGGAACCACCCTGATCGTGCTCGGCATCGTCCTCGGGATCGCGGACCGCGTTGGCAGGAGTGACCGCACGATCAAGACGATGTCGTTGAGGCACGCTGTCTTCCTCGGCCTGGCCCAGGCCGCTGCGCTCGTTCCGGGGGTGTCCCGCTCGGGCGCAACGATCAGCATGGGCCGTTTTCTGGGGTACGACCGTGAGACAGCGACCCGGTTCGCCTTCCTGCTGGCGATCCCGGCTGTGGTCGGCGCCGGGCTGTTCGAGCTGAAGGAGATCCCGCACGGCGAGAATGCGTACGGGCCATGGCCGACGCTGGTCGCCACGATCGTGTCGTTCATCGTCGGGTACGCCGCCATCGCGTGGCTGTTGCGCTACGTGAGCACCAAGTCGTACCTGCCGTTCGTCATCTACCGGATCGCGCTCGGAACCTTCACGTTGACGATGGTCAGCCTCGGATTCCTGGCCGCCTGAACCGAACGACGTGCCCTTGAACACCGGACTGCGTCCTACCATGGGACGCATGACCGCTGACCAGGACCGTGACAGGGACGCTGCTGGTCGCCCACGTCAGGAGCGGCCACGTGATGCCCTGGGCCGACCTTTGCGCTATGGGGATGTCGGTGTCGAACCGGTTTCCGAGGAGCCTCTACCGCCGGCGCAGACCGTGGACTTCGCCCGCAGTCTGGTGCAAGAGGGAAGGCCCTTTGCTGCGCACGAGGTCCTGGAGGCACGCTGGAAAGCTGGTCCGGACGAGGAGCGCGACTTGTGGCAGGGGCTCGCCCAGATCTGTGTCGGCCTCACCCATGCTGCCCGCGGTAACAGCGTCGGAGCGGTCCGTCTTGTCGAGCGGGGTGCGACCCGACTCGAAGAGTACGGCGCTGGCGGCCGGTCGACGTACGGGCTCGACCTGACGGCTGTCGTTACCTGCGCTCGTGAGCAAATCCGCGACTAGATCGGGGGCGTTGCTTCAAGGGGAGAGGGCGCTAGAGCCAGCCGGAGCGCTTGAACAGCCGGTGCAGGGCAACGGAGCCACCCAGCATCACCACCAGCACGATGAAGTATCCGTAGCGCCACTGCAGTTCTGGCATGTTGTCGAAGTTCATGCCGTAGACCCCGGCGATCAGGGTGCCGACCGCGGCGATGGCCACCCATGCGGAGATCTTGCGCATGTCCTCGTTCTGCTGGACGCTGATCCGCGCAAGATGCCCGTCGAACGCGGTGGAGAGCAGTCCGTCGAGCACGTCGATGACTTCGGACACGCGTACGACGTGGTCGGCCACGTCACGGAAGAACGGAGCCGCTTCGTGGCTGATCCCTGGCACCGAGCCGGCCGCGAACCGTTTCATCGGGTCCCGCAACGGGTTCACGGCGCGGCGCATCTCCGAGAGTTCGCGCTTGAGCACATAGATCCGCGCGGCGTCATCGCTGCGCACCGGCGAGAAGACCGACTCCTCGACTTCGTCCACGTCCTCCTCCAACGACGCAGCGACGGCCTCGTAGCTGTCGACGACCCGGTCGCAGATCGCGTAGAGGACCGCCGACGGACCGTGCCCGAGCAGGTGGGTCTTTTGCTCCAGGTCGAGCCGCGCCGAATGCAGCTCGGTGCCCTTCCCGTGACGAACGCTTACCACGAAGTTCTTCCCGAGGAACAGGTTGATCTGGCCCGTCTCCACTGCATCGAGCTCATCGACGTACCAGAGCGTCTTCAGCACGAGGAACAACCCGTCGTCGTACCGCTCGAGCTTCGGACGCTGGTGGGCGTGCAGTGCATCCTCGACGGCGAGCGGGTGCAGCGCGAAGAGTGTCGACACCTTGTCGAGCTCAGCAGCAGTTGGCTCATGCAGGCCGACCCAGACGAAGTCGGTGTCTTCGATGGCCGCATGCCGCACGGCCCCGAGGTCCTCCTTGGCCGCATCGAGGGGAACGCGTACGCCGTCCCGGTACAACGCGCAGTCGACGATCATCTGCCCAGGTTACGTGCCCTAGCATCGAATCCATGGCAACTCTGATCCTGGCCCGACACGGACGCAGCACCGCGAATGCGACGGGTGTGCTCGCCGGACGCGGCAAGGGCGTTCATCTCGACGAAGAGGGCCTCGCGCAAGCCAGAGCAGCCGCCGGAAGGCTGGCTGGTCTCGAACTCGACGCGATCGTGAGCAGTCCGTTGGAGCGCTGCAAGGAGACAGCCAGCGAGATCAACAAGCTGCAGCCCGGTTCCCTGAAGGTGGCGCACGAGCGCGGGCTCCTCGAGTGTGACTACGGCAGCTGGACAGGCAAGACGCTGAAGTCCTTGGCCGAGGAACCCCTGTGGCGGACGGTTCAGGCGCACCCCGCGGCGGCGAGCTTTCCCGACGGTGAGTCGATGGCGGCGATGATGTCGCGCGGAGTCGCGGCCGTCCGTGCCTGGGACGCCAAGATCGAGGCGGAGCACGGACCCCACGCAGTCTGGCTAGCGGTCAGCCACGCGGACGTGATCAAGTCGATCCTTGCCGACGCCCTCGGCATGCACCTCGACCTGTTCCAGCGGATCGTCGTTGATCCTTCGTCCATGTCGGTGATCCGGTACACCCCCCTGCGGCCGTTTGTGCTGGCGGTTAACTCCGTGGCCGGTGACCTCGCCGGGCTCAAGTCGGCGCACAAGGAGTCAGGCCGGAAGTCCGAGCAGGACGGCGAGAGCCTGGACAGCGACGCGGTGGTCGGGGGTGGCGACGGAGCTGGGACCCAGGCCACCGGCAACGGGGGAGTTTCCAGGTCTCGCGCACCCAAGGCCTAGGCTCGTCCAATGGCTCCCCTCGTCCACAGTTTTGATCCGCCCGAGCGATTCGTCGCGGGCACCGTCGGCCCGCCCGGCCAGCGCACCTTCTTCATCCAGGCGCGCACCGGCACGCGGGTGACAAGCATTGCGCTGGAGAAACAGCAGGTCTCCGTCCTGGCCGAGCGGATCGATGACCTGCTCGACGAGGTCCTTCGTTCAGGGGAGGCCGAGAACACCGTGCCTGCAGTCAGCCCGGTCGTGCTCGAGGACGCGGAGCCGTTGGAGCAACCGATCGTCGAGGAGTTCCGGGCAGGCACGATGACGCTGTCGTGGGACGCGACCGACGAACGCATCGTGGTCGAGGTGTTCCCGTTCACCGAGGAAGGCGTGGCCGCGCCCGACCAGCCTGAGGACGAGATCGACGAGCCGGAACCCGAGGAGGTACTCATCGTCCGGCTGCCCGCCGGGCTGGCTCGCGCCTTCAGTAAACGAGCGCAGACCGTGGTGTCAGCGGGCCGCGCGCCCTGCCCGTTCTGTGGCGGGCCGATCGACCCCGCAGGTCACCTCTGCCCTCGGGCCAACGGCTTCCGCCGCTCTCCTGAATCACTGAGGCCTGAGTGACTGAGGCGGATGAGCTCGCCATCCTGGTTGACGGCGATGTCGACCTCAAGGGACGGGTGCTGCCAGCTTCTAACCTGACATTTTTTGGTGAGGTGACCCGCGAGGGACAGTCGGTCCGATGTGTGTACAAGCCGATCTCGGGAGAGCGCCCGCTGTGGGACTTCCCCGATGGCACATTGGCGGCACGAGAGGTCGCGGCGTACGTCGTGTCGGAGGCGCTCGGCTGGGACGTCGTCCCTCTCACGGTGATGCGCGAAGGCCCTGCAGGGGAGGGGATGGTGCAGATCTGGCGGGACCCGGACCCGGAGCAGGCTCCGATCGACATCGTCCCGCTCGGGCAGTCTGCCGAAGGATATCTCCACGTCTTGGACGCCGTCGACGGCAACGCGGAGCCCGTCTCCCTGGTCCACGAGGACAGCGAGCCACTGCGCCGAATGGCGGTCTTCGACGTCATCGTGAACAACGCAGATCGCAAGGGCGGCCATGTCCTGGCGATGATCGGCGGGCACAGGTACGGCGTCGACCACGGGGTTAGCTTCCACGTGCAGAACAAGCTCCGCACCGTCCTGTGGGGCTGGGCGGACCAACCGCTTCATCCGAAGGACACGCAGACGGTTACCGACTTCACCAGCGCGGTCGGCTCACTCGGGAGTGACGTCCTGGTCCGGCTCGGCGAGCTGCTCTCCGAGCCCGAGATCGAGGCTCTGCGCGCACGCTGCCGGACGTTGCTCACCAGCGGTCGGATGCCGTTGCCTTCCGGTGACTGGCCCGCAATCCCGTGGCCCGCGTTCTAGGGCACGACGGTTAGTTAGGCTTCGCACATGCGCGCTTGGTCTAACCCTGATGTTCCGCCGCTCGAGGGCTTCGGATCTGCTCCTGCCGTCCACGTCTTCAACACGGCGACGAGGTCGATGGTCGAGACCCGCCCCGAGGACAGTGCACGCATGTACGTCTGTGGGATCACGCCGTACGACGCCACGCACATCGGCCACGCTGCGACCTATGTCGCGTTCGACCTGCTCAACCGGGCCTGGCGCGACGCCGGGCACGAGGTGATCTACGTCCAGAACGTCACTGACGTCGATGACCCGCTGCTCGAGCGGGCGACCGCAACAGATACCGGCTGGCACACGCTCGCGGAGACCCAGACCGAGCTCTTCCGCGAGGACATGGTCGCACTGCGGGTGCTCGCACCTGATGAGTACATCGGCGCCGTCGAGTCGATCCCGCTGGTGGTCGAGATCGTCGAGCAACTGCGCGAGAAGGGCTTCGTGTACGACGTCGACGGCGACCTGTACTTCGCGGTGCACTCCGACCCAGACTTCGGCCAGGTTTCCGGGATGGATGAGCAGGAGATGCTGCGGATCTTTCCCGAACGCGGGGGGGACCCTGACCGGCCCGGCAAGAAGCACGCGCTGGACTGCCTGCTGTGGCAGGCCGAACGACCCGGCGAGCCGGCGTGGGACTCGCCCTTCGGCCGGGGACGTCCCGGATGGCACGTCGAGTGCACGGCGATCGCACTGCGTTATCTCGGTGAGAACTTCGACGTCCAAGGTGGCGGCAGTGACCTGGCCTTCCCGCACCACGAGATGAGCGCGTCGGAGGCACAGGCGGCCTTCGATGGGCTGACCTTCGCTCGTTCCTACATGCACGCCGGAATGGTCGCCCTCGACGGCGAGAAGATGTCGAAGTCGAAGGGCAACCTGGTTTTTGTCTCGAAGCTACGAGAAGCGGGCACCGACCCGATGGCCATCCGGCTCTCGCTGCTCGCTCACCACTACCGCAGCGACTGGGAGTGGACCGATGCGGACCTCACCCGAGCCGAGTCCCGGCTGACCGCCTGGCGCAAGGCGATGGAAAGCGCATCTGCCGCTCAGGCGAAACAGCTGGTGACCGTCGTACGCAACGCTCTGGCCAAGGACCTGGACGCGCCTGCGGCCCTGGACGCGATCGATGTCTGGGCTGCGGGTTGGCACCAGGGCGATGGCGCGGGTACCGATGCCATAAGCCAGCTTCTGGATGCCCGGCTCGGCATCCTGCTCTAGTCGGTGTCGTCGGTGTTGCGCCGCTTGAGGTAACGCTCGAACTCACGCGCGATCGCCTCGCCGCTCGCCTCGGGCAGGTCCGCGGTGTCCCGGGTCTCCTCGAGGGCGCGGACGTAGTCACCGATCTCCTCATCCTCCTCAGCGAGCTCGTCGACGCCGCGTTCCCAGGCACGGGACTCCTCTGGCAGGTCGGCGAGCGGGATGCTGATCTCAAGCAGGTCTTCGAGCTGGCCGATCAGGGCCAGGGTTGCCTTGGGGCACGGCGGTTGGGCGACGTAGTGCGGCACCGCCGCCCACAACGAGACGGCCGGCACGTCCATCTCGATGCAGGCGTCCTGGAACACCCCCACGATCCCGATCGGCCCCTCATAGTTGGTCTGCTCGAGCTTCAGCCGATCCGCGAGATCGAGCTCGGTGGCTGTCCCCGTGACCGGGATGGGACGTGTGTGCGGCGTGTCCGCGAGCAAGGCGCCCAACGTCACCACGAGCTCGGTCCCGAGCTCCTGCGACGCGGCCAGTAGCTCAGCGCAGAACTGCCGCCAGCGCATGTTCGGCTCCATGCCGCGGAGGAGCACGACATCGCGGTCTGCGCCGGGGGGACGGGCCACGGAGATCTGGGTCGAGGGCCAGGTGATCCGGCGCATGCCCGATTCGTTGCTGGCCACGACGGGTCGGTTCATCTGGAAGTCGTAGAAGGCCTCGGGGTCGATCGTCGCGACAACTCTTGCGTCCCAGACTTTGATCAGGTGGTCCACCACGGATGAAGCGGCGTCGGCGGCGTCGTTCCAGCCTTCGAACGCGGCAATGAGGACGGGGGACTCGAGCTCTGGGACTTCTTCGATCTCGATCACATCCACCAGCGTAGTGCCAGAGACCAGATGACGTGGGTGTCATGATCTGATACGTCGATCAGCTCCCGCACAGGTGCCCGACTAGGCTTATTGGGACCCCGCGCCATCACCACAAGGAGTGCTGTTGTCAGTCTCGCCGCTCATTCGTCCGGACGCCACGGAGCAGCTGTCGGCTGCTCTTCGTGATCGCGTCCTGATCATGGACGGGGCCATGGGCACCATGATCCAGCGACAGGGATTCGAGGAGTCGCACTACCGTGGCGAACGGTTCGCGGACTGGCCCAGTGACCTCAAGGGCAACAACGACCTGCTGACCCTGACCCAGCCGGACACGATCCGCAGGATCCATCGTGAGTATCTCGAGGCGGGTGCCGATCTGATCGAGACGAACACGTTCAACGCACAAGCCATCTCGATGGCCGACTACGGCATGGAAGCGCTCGCCTACGAGCTGAACTTCGAGTCCGCGAAGCTCGCTCGTCTCGAGTGCGACGCGATGTCGGACAAGACACCGGACCGGCCACGTTTCGTCATCGGCGCACTGGGTCCGACTAGCCGCACCGCATCGATCTCGCCGGACGTCGACGACCCGGGTAAGCGAAACGTCACCTTCGACGACCTGGTTGCGGCTTACCTCGAGCAGGCCCGAGGGCTGGTCGACGGTGGAGCCGACATTCTGCTTGTCGAGACCATCTTCGACACCCTCAACGCCAAGGCCGCGATCTTCGCGTGCGAGACCCTGTTTGAGGAACACGATCGCCGCTGGCCGGTCATCATCTCGGGCACGATCACCGATGCATCGGGACGGACCCTTTCCGGGCAGGTGACCGAGGCTTTCTGGCACTCGGTGCGCCACGCGCGGCCACTCGCCGTGGGCCTCAACTGCGCGCTCGGCGCGCAGGAGATGCGTCCCTACATCGCAGAGCTGTCGCGCATCGCGGACTGCTTCGTCTCCTGCTACCCCAACGCCGGGCTTCCCAACGAGTTCGGGGAGTACGACGAGACGCCCGAGCAGACTGCCGGGATCGTCGAGGAGTTCGCAGCCAGCGGCCTGGTGAACCTGCTCGGCGGCTGCTGCGGCACCACCCCCGACCACATCAGCGCGATCGCTGACGGTGCGGAGGGTAAGGCGGCCCGGACCCCAGTCGAAGTGGTTCGCGCGTGTCGCCTCGCGGGTCTCGAGCCAGCGATCATCACCGACGAGTCACTCTTCGTGAACGTCGGGGAACGTACGAACATCACCGGCTCGGCACGCTTTCGGAACCTGATCAAGGACGGCGACTACGCGACTGCCTTGTCGGTGGCGCGCCAGCAGGTCGAGGCCGGCGCCCAGGTCATCGACATCAACATGGACGAGGGCATGATCGACGGCCTTGCCGCGATGGACCGTTTCGTCAAGCTTGTCGCGAGCGAGCCGGACATCTCCCGGGTCCCGTTGATGATCGACTCCTCCAAGTGGGAGGTCATCGAGGCAGGTCTCAAGTGCGTGCAGGGCAAGCCGATCGTCAACTCGATCTCCATGAAGGAGGGCGAGGAGAAGTTCGTCGAGCAGGCGCGGCTCTGTCGCAAGTACGGCGCCGCAGTAGTCGTGATGGCGTTCGACGAGGATGGCCAGGCCGACAACCTCGAACGCCGCAAGTCGATCTGTGCCCGTGCCTACGAGCTGCTGACCGAGCAGGTCGGCTTCCCTGCCGAAGACATCATCTTCGACCCCAACGTTTTCGCTGTCGCCACAGGCATCGAGGAGCATGCGAACTACGGTGTCGACTACATCGAGGCGACCCGTTGGATTAAGGCGAACCTGCCGGGCGCCCTCGTGTCCGGAGGAGTCTCCAATGTCTCGTTCTCCTTCCGTGGCAACAACCCTGTGCGCGAGGCCATCCACTCTGTTTTCCTTTACCACGCCATCCAGGCCGGGATGGACATGGGAATCGTCAACGCCGGCGCCCTCGTCGTCTACGACCAGGTCGACCCCGAGCTGCGTGAGCGCATCGAGGACGTGATCCTCAACCGGCGATCCGACAGCACCGAGCGACTGCTCGAGATTGCGGTCAGGTTCGCCGGCGACGGCACCACTCCGGAGGTCGCCAATGAGGCCTGGCGCTCGTTGCCGGTCGGCGAGCGGATCACGCACGCCCTGGTGAAAGGCATCGACGAGTACGCCGTCGAGGACGCCGAGGAGCTTCGCCAGGAGATCAGCGCCCGTGGTGGCCGCCCGATTGAGGTGATCGAGGGTCCGCTGATGGACGGTATGAATGTTGTGGGCGACCTGTTCGGTGCGGGCAAGATGTTCCTTCCGCAGGTGGTGAAATCTGCCCGGGTGATGAAGAAGGCCGTCGCGCATCTCATCCCCTACATCGAGGCCGAGAAGCAGCCGGGTGATGTCGAGCGCAGCAACGGCAAGATCGTGATGGCCACGGTAAAGGGCGATGTGCACGACATCGGCAAGAACATTGTGGGCGTCGTCCTGCAGTGCAACAACTACGACGTCGTCGACCTCGGCGTGATGGTGCCGGCGCAGAAGATTCTCGACGCGGCCAAGGCGGAGGGTGCAGACGTCATCGGACTCTCGGGGCTGATCACGCCTTCACTGGACGAGATGGTCAACTTCGCCACGGAGATGGAGCGCCAAGGGCTCGACATCCCGCTGCTCATCGGAGGTGCGACGACGTCACGCGCGCACACGGCAGTCAAAGTGACGCCCAAGTATCACGGTCCCATCGTGTGGGTGAAGGACGCCTCGCGCTCGGTGCCGGTTGTGGCGGCCTTGCTCTCCGACGAGCAGCGCCCCGCATTGCTGGCCAAGGTGAAGGAGGACTACGACACGCTGCGCGCACGGCATGCGGCCAAGCAGAACGACCGGCCCATGCTGAAGCTCGATGCGGCTCGTGCCAACAAGACGCCGATCGACTGGACTGGCTACGACCCGCCGCGTCCCGCGCTGCTCCAACAGCAGGGCGAGGTCACGGAGTTCGTCAAGACGTTCCACGACTACCCGCTCGAGGAGCTTCGCTCCTACGTCGACTGGCAGCCGTTTTTCAACGCCTGGGAGATGAAAGGCAAGTTTCCCGACATCCTCAACAACCCTGCCTCGGGGGAGGCAGCCCGCAAGTTGTGGGAAGACGGGCAGAAGATGCTGGACCAGCTCATCGAGGAGAAGTGGCTGCGCGCGAACGGCGTGATCGGCCTGTTCCCTGCCAACACCGTCAACGATGACGACATCGAGGTGTACGCCGACGATTCGCACGAGGAGGTGATCGCCACGCTGCACGGACTGCGGCAGCAGGGCGAGCACCGTGACGGGGTGCCGAACCGCGCACTGCCCGATTTCGTCGCCCCGCGGGAGACCGGACTGAACGACTACGTCGGGGGCTTCGCCGTCACGACCGGGCTCGGCAGCTTCGACAAGATCGAGGAGTTCAAGGAACAGCTCGACGACTACAGCGCGATCCTTCTGGAGTCGCTGGCCGACCGGTTGGCGGAAGCTTTCGCGGAGCGTTTGCACGAACGGGTGCGCAAGGAGTTCTGGGGTTACGCGCCGGACGAGACTCTGGACAGCGACGCCCTGATCGGCGAGAAGTACGCCGGCATCCGGCCCGCGCCCGGCTACCCCGCCTGTCCAGAGCACACGGAGAAGGCCACTTTGTGGACGCTGCTCGACGTGGAGCAGAACACCGGCATCGAGCTCACCGAAAGCATGGCGATGTGGCCAGGTGCGGCGGTCAGCGGTTGGTACTTCTCGCACCCGCAGTCGCAGTACTTCGTGGTGGGCCGGATCGGCAAGGACCAGGTCGTGGACTACGCCGAACGTAAAGGGTGGGCGCTGCCCGAGGCTGAGCGGTGGCTCTCGCCCAACCTCGGCTATGAGCCCGAAGACTGACGTGGTCCAGAGCCGGATCGGCGCCGTCCTGTGGGACATGGACGGGACCCTTGTGGAGACTGAGCCCTACTGGATCGAGGCTGAGTTCGAGCTGGTGAAAGCCCATGGCGGTACGTGGAGCGACGAGCACGCGCTGAACCTGGTCGGAAATGACCTGCTCGTGTCCGGACGCTACATTCGCGAGCACAGCGGAATCGACCTCGAGCCCGCCGATATCGTCGAGGAGCTTCTCGACCGAGTGGTCGCCAGGCTGGGACAGCGGGTGCCATGGCGGCCGGGAGCGGTCGAGCTGCTCACCGATCTGCGCGCCCACGGCGTGCGTTGTGCGCTGGTGACCATGTCGTACAGACGGTTCGCCGAACCCCTGCTGCAGGCGCTGCCCGCAGATACGTTCGAGGTGGTCGTCACCGGCGACTCGGTCAGCCATGGCAAGCCACATCCGGAGCCGTACGAGAAGGCGGCTGCGCTGCTGCGTCTGGACCCGGCCGAAACGCTCGCCATCGAGGACTCGAACACCGGAGCACGGTCCGCGGAAGCGGCGGGCTGCACCGTGCTCGTCGTACCCAACCATGTGCCCGTGCTTCCCGGAGACCGGCGAATCTTCGTGGACTCGCTGGCCGGCATGGGCTACGCAAACCTGTCGCACCTGATGGACCACGCGAGGTCCTAGTGCGTTTACGCGAAACACATCTAGGTCATGGGGCTGCTAGCAGCCAGATAGCAGCCCCAACGACAACTCCCAGGCAGCCGAGTGCGATGGCGAAATTTGACTGCCCCAATCCTCCGGCTGAGGGAGCTCGCTTCCGCCCCTCGAGGCCGAGTGTGAGGGCCAGTCCTCCCAGCATGATCGGAAGGGACAGAAAGAACGCCACGACTCCGACGATGCTCAGCCCGCCACATATGAGGCCGACCCTTGCCGGCCGGTTGTTGCCGCGATTGACACGCCAGGCCCACCTGCCGAGGAGCACGAACACCGAAAGGCTCAGCAGGAGCACAACCGGAAACAGGACCCGCGCCTCGGGATCTAGGCGCCAGATAGGAACGTCCTCGTAGATGACAGCATTCAGACGCGGAAACAGCCCGGCCGCGACGGTCGTGAGCGCAGCACCCACCCACAAGGTTCGGAGGCTCGCATTTCCGCTGGATTCTTCCACCATGCTTCACGTCTACACCCCAGCAAGGGCGCGGTGTCAAGCCGTGGAAGCAGCGGCTTGCTCTGTTGGCGACGGCTACTCA
>Ga0136633_1001560_pt1 | contig 16744 bp, 15 predicted proteins | sample AntDrymeUQ832206_2_FD_105494 | JGI IMG/M metagenome (GOLD analysis project Ga0136633, IMG submission 105494) | Polar desert sand microbial communities from Dry Valleys, Antarctica - metaG UQ83 (22.06) | ecosystem: Environmental > Terrestrial > Soil > Desert | place: Antarctica: Dry Valley...
CCTGAGCCTTCTCACCATCCGTGTACCGCCGCGTCGTCGGCTTGGCTGATGTCCGTTCTGTTGCCATGACTCCATCCTCGTTTCCAAGGCCAGGAGTCTCCAAGAATCCCAGGGCGATTCAGGCTACCATCACCGGCCATGGCAGCAAACGGCGCCCTCGATAGCGGATTGCGGTTTGGGCTGCGCATTCCTTCCTATGCTCCGCCCGGCCTCACCTATCAGCGCTCACGCGATCTGGTCGAGTACTGCCGCCGGGTCGACGATCTTCGCTATGAGGACATCTGGGTCATCGACCATCTTCTCGTCTCGAAAGGCGTGTACGGGGTGTCGTGGCTCGACCCCCTTGCCACTCTCGCCGCCGCCGCCGCCGTGACCCAGAGGGTCGGGTTGGGGACCGCCGCCCTGGTACTGCCCCTCCGTCATCCGGTGATCCTCGCCAAGGAGATTGCCTCTGTACACATGCTCTCGGGCGGCCGGTTCCGCTTCGGGGTGGCGGTGGGTTGGGACCCCGATGAGTTCGCTGCGACCGGGGTGCCTCTCAAAGAGCGGGGCAAACGCACCGACGAAGCTCTCGAGCTGATCCGGCTCCTTCTTTCCGAGGACAACGTCACCTTCGAAGGGCGGTTCTGGCAGGTCGAGGACCTCACCATCTACCCCCGGGTGCCAGAACCGCCGCCGGTGTGGATCGCCGGGGGCACCCTCACCCATGCCCCCAACACCCCCGATAAGCCATTCATCGCTCCCGGAGTCTTGGATCGCATCCTCAGGGCGGAGGGGTGGATGGCCCGTTCCAGCGGCAGCGATCCGGGCGATGTCCAGAACGACTGGGCGGTGGTTAAGGAACACCTTTCGGCGAACGGTCGTGACCCGGCCACTCTCATTTTCGGTGCCACTCAGTTCCTGCATGTGGTCGAGGACCGTGACCGGCAAGGGGCGCTCGATGAACAGATGCCCCTGTTCTTGGAGATCATGGGTGGCCACCGCACGACGGAGGACCTACAAGCGTCCTATCTCACCGGAACCATCGACGACATGCTAGCCACCATCACCGCTTTGCGTGATGCCGGTCTCGAGTATTTGATCCTCACCCCCCTGGTCGAGGACCCCCGTCAATTAGAGCTCATCACCAGGCACATCGTCGAGCCGCTGAGCTGACCGGATCGCCGCCAGGACGCGATCGGGCGTGGCCGGCAGGGTGCGGATACCCACGCCAATCGCGTCGCGGAGGGCATTGAGAATCGACGGGGCGGTGGGGATGAGGGAATGTTCTCCGATCCCCTTGGCCCCATAAGGACCGACGGGGTCGTTGGACTCGACCAGGATGCTGACAACCTCGGGCACGTCGCCGATGGTGGGGATGAGATAGTCGTGGAGGTTCTCGGTGCGGCCGGGGATGTATTCCTCCATCAGGGCCATGCCGATCCCCTGGGCGATACCGCCTTCGATTTGGCCCTCCACCAACCCCGGGTTGACGGCCCGGCCGACGTCGTGGGCGGCGGTGATCTTCAGCAAGCGCACCGTCGCCAGTTCGAGGTCGACCTCCAATTCGGTGAGCTGAGCGCCGAAACCGAACACCGCATAGGGCTCCCCCTGCCCGTTCTCGTCGAGGGGAACGGTCGGCGGGTCATAGGTAGCCTCCGCCACCACCACCAGACCGCTCTGATCAGCCCTCATCCCGGCGAGGTCGAGGTGCTTGACCTCCCCGCGGTCGTGAACGATCAGGGTGGGCCCGTCGAGTTCCAAGGAGGCATCAGTCGATGTTCCCGCCAGGTCGAGCAACCGCCGGCGTAGGGACTGGCCGGCGGCGAAGGCGGCGTTACCGCTGACGAAGGTCTGCCGGGAGGCCGAGGTCTTGCCGGCGTCGGGGGTGGTGTCGGTGTCGGCTCCCACCCGGACGATGGCATCGAGCGGAACTCCCACGGCGTCGGCGCAGATCTGGCTGATGACGGTGTTGGCGCCCTGGCCGATGTCGACTGCACCCTGAAAGAGAACGATCCGGCCCCCCTGGTTGAGACCCACCTTGATCGTGGAGGGGTTGGGGAGGGCGGTGTTGCCGCAGCCGTACCAAAGCCCGGCTACCCCCACTCCGCGCCGTTTGCCGTTCTGGCTCTGGTTGAAGGCGGCGGCCTCCTGCCGAGCTCGATCCCAGGTCTGGCGCAACGCCTCCAGACAGTCGACATAACCCACCCCGACGGCAAACACCTGCCCGGTGACGGTCGGTTGCCCGGCGGTGAGGGCGTTGCGGAGACGGAACTCGAGCCGGTCCATCCCCACCGCGTCGGCTGCCTCGTCGAACAGACACTCCTGGGCGATGGCGGCCTGGGGAACCCCGAACCCCCGGAAGGCCCCTGAGGGCGGGCAGTTGGTATGGATGGCCGCGGTCCGGGCCCGATAGGCCTCATAGACGTAGGGACCGCCGGCATGGACCGGCACCCGGTTGGCGACGGTCGGCCCCCAGGAGGCGTATGCACCGGTGTTGAAGATGCCGGTGAAGTCCATGGCCGTCAGCTTCCCGTCCGCCGTGACCCCTATTCGGACCGACATGCTTGAGGGGTGGCGTTTGGTGGTCGACATCATCGACTCAGGTCTGGTGTAGGTCATCCGCACCGGACGGTCGAGCCGCCAGGCGGCCAGGGCCAGGAAGGGCTGGATGGACATATCCAGCTTTCCCCCAAACCCGCCGCCTACCGCGGTGGGAACGATCCGCACCTGAGAGGGATCGAGGTCGAGGATCTCGGCCACCTCGATCAAGTCCATGTGCGGGGTCTGGGTGGTGACATGAACCTCGACCCGGTTCCCAACCCGGCGGGCGAAACCAGCCTCCGGTTCGATGTACGCGTGTTCGATGAACCCCGTCGAGAACTCACCTTCCACCTCGATTTCCGCCCGAGCGAAGGCGGCTTCGAGTTCTCCCCGTTGCACCAGCCCCCGGATCAGCACGTTCTGCTCACGGCCCTGATGAATCCGGTCGGCGGCGTCGGTCATCGCCTCCTCCGGTGTGATCACGGCCGGGAGTTCATGCCATTCGACCGGGAACTCGGTCTGGTCGAAGGCCTCCACCGCCTCGGGTTCGCCAACCACCAGCGCCACCGCCTCACCCCGGTAGCGGGCCTCGTTCTCGGCGAACACCGGCTGATCGGCCAGGGGAGGAATCACCCCGAACCAGTTGCGGCCGGGAATGTCAGCGGCGGTGAACACCGCCAGCACCCCGGGACGGGAGGCGACGTAGCCGTCGAGATCGCCCAGCCGGAAATTGGCCCGCGCATGCGGGGAACGAATCACCCTGGCGACCAGGGCATCGGAGGGGGTGCCGTCGGCTCCAAAGATTTCGGTCCCCCGCACCATGGGCGCCCCGTCCACCCGCGGTACCCGCTGTCCCACCGCCTTGCCCTCGGGAGCCTTGACCGGCTCCTCGTCGAAGGTGGGAGCGGCCACCACGGCGTCGATGATCTTGCGATAACCGGTGCACCGGCACAGCACCCCACCCAACCCGTCCTTGACCGCCTGTTCGTCGGGGGTGGGGTTGGTGGCAAGGAGGGCGGCGGCGGTGACCAGCATCCCCGGGGTGCAGATGCCGCATTGGGCGGCACCGTGGTGGAGAAAGGACCGCTGCAGCTGCTCGATCTGGCCGGAGCCGTCGAGTCCTTCCAGGGTCACCACCTCGTGACCGCCGAGCCGGCCCACCGGGACCGTGCAGGCGTTGACGACGTCTCCGTCGAGCAGCACCGAACAGGCCCCGCAATCGCCTGCCTCACAGCCCACCTTGGTTGCGGTGAGGCCGAGGTCTTCGCGGAGGACATCGGTGAGACGCCGCAGGGGTGGTGCCTCCAATTCCACGAGGCGGCCGTTGACCGAGAACTCGATGTTGCTCATGAGGCTTCCCGGGCGCGACGCAGCAACCTGCGGATGAGGGTGAGAGCGGCGTCGAGGCGATAGGTGGCAGTGGCGCGAACGTCATCGATCGGGCTGAGAACCGCCAGATGATCCACCCTCACCAGGTCGTCGAGGCTATCGGCGAGGCGCCTGCCCGTCAAGTCTTCCTCCAGGTCGGTGAGCCGTTGGGCCACCGGTGAACAGGCCCCCACCGCCAGGCGAGCATCAGTGATCGTCCCGTCGGCGGCCGTGGCGATCACCGCCGCCACCATCACGATGGAGATCACCAGGTAGGTACGGGAACCCAGTTTGAGGAAGTCGGAGAAGGAGGTCTCGACCTCACGAGGGATGATCGCAGCCGTCAACAACTCCCCCGGACGCAGGTCCGTTTGCCGGTATCCGGTCAAGAAACCGTCGAGAGAGACCACTCTGGTCCCGTTCCTGGAGGCCAACTCCACCGAGGCGTTGAGGGTGAGAAGCGGGGGAATCCCGTCGGCCGCCGGGGAAGCATTGCAGAGATTGCCGGCGATGGTACCGGCGTTCTGCACCTGGACCACCCCCACCTCGCGGGCGGCAAGGCGAAGTCCATCGAAACAGCGGGGCAGATCGGCATCCCTGATCTCGGCCCAGCGGGTCAGAGCACCGATCCGGTAGGACTCGTCGGTCACGGTGATGCCCCGAAGTCCGCTCACCCCGGAAATGTCCACCACCGGTTCGGTCAAGGGCCGTCCCACCCGGGCCGGGTAGAAATCGGTACCACCCGCCAACACCGTCCACGATCCATCGCCGAGCACCTCCAAGGCGGTGTCTAGGTCAGCGGGTGCCAGGTATTTCATTGTGCCAACGCCTCTCGAAGAGGTCGACCTCCGGGCAGGGCAGGCTCCACCGGTGGTTGCAACGGACCGGCCATGATGGCCGGGTAGTCCCGTAGCAAACGACTGGTGGAGGTTCGGATAATGGTAGGTCGACGGCTGTCGATGCAGGAACGTGTCTAGATCGAGGTGGGGATCGCCGGGGGCGACACCCACAAGGAGATGGCGGTGCGGCTGGGGAGGCACCGTTCGACGATCCGGCGGGAGGTCACCGCTGCGGCCGGCGCCGACCGAGACGCCGACCGGGCCGCTCAGGTCGAGCCGACCGGGCCGCTCAGCGTCCAAAGACGCCGAAGCTGGTGGTGCATCCTGGTCTGGCGGAGCTGGTGGCGGGCAAGCTCCAGATCCGGTGGCCGCCGGCATGCCATCGCGGCATGGCTCCCGCAGGTCAGCGACGGGCTGAGGGGTGCGCGGAGGCGATCTACCGGGCGGTGTACGCCAAACGCCTCGGCTTGGGGACTCGCTGCTGGGTCGTGGAAGCGCCTGGCGTCGGCCCGTCGGCGTCGCAAGCCCCGTAGCCGCATCGAGCAGACCCGCCCCAACCAGTTGGGGCCCATCCGGTCTGTCCACACCCGACCCCAAGGCGCCGGCGACCGCACCGAAGCCGGCCACTGGGAAGGGGACCTCATCATGGGGGCCGCCAACCGCTCCGCCGTGGTCACCCTCGTCGAACGGGTCTCCCGCAAGACGATGGGGGACTTCCCCGACGGCCACACCGCGCCAGGCACCCTGGCCTGCCTCCTCGAACTCTACGAGCAGGTGCCGGGGCGTCTCCGCCGGTCGCTCACCTGGGAGCAAGGCCGCGAGATGAGCGACTGGGAACTCCTCGAGGACAGGACGGCATCGGGATCTCGGTGTACTTCTGCGACCGGCACGCGCCATGGCAGCGACCCAGCAAACGAGCACACCAACAGGATGCTGAGACGATGGCTCCCCAAGGGCGCCGACCTCGCCCGCTTCCCCCAACCCCGCCCCGACGAGATCGCCCGCCACCTCAACACGATGCACCGCCGCCTCCACCAATGGGCCTCAGCAGGCGCTACGATGCCCTCTGTCGCAACCACCGGTCGAACGCGCCCAGCTTATTTACGCCGATTCAGCCTGGCCGTGGTTGCGGCCGCTGGATTAGCCTGGGCGCCGGCGGTCAATCTGGACAGGGTGCATGGAGATTCGCAAGTTGGTCACCATGGTCGATGAGGTCCACGTCGAGGCCGGTCGAGCGGTCGATCCCCCTATCCGCCGGGTGATCTCGGCTGCGGTGCTCGCCAATCCTCACGCCGGTAGATACGTCGAGGATCTCACCGACATGATCGACGCCTCGGCTGGTTTGTCGGAGATGCTCTCTCAGGCGGCGGTCGCCCAATTGGGAGACAAGCCGGTGCACAGCTACGGCAAGGGCGCCATCGTCGGGAGCAAGGGTGAGCTAGAACACGCCGCCGCTCTCCTTCACCCCAAATTTGGCAACCCGCTACGGGAAGCCTCTGGCGGTGGCAAGGCCATCATCCCCTCCGCCAAGAAGCGTGGTGGTCCCGGGACCCCGCTCGATATACCGCTCCACTACAAGGACGCCGCCTTCGTCCGCAGCCACTTCGATGCGGTCGAGCTGCGCATCGTCGACGCCCCGGCGGATGACGAGATCGTCCTCGCCGTGGCCGTCAGCGACGGTGGCCGGCCACATCCCCGGGTGGGCGGCCTCCAGGTGGGAGAGATCGTGGGGGAGGACGGGCTCCGATGAGTGACGTCGTCATCCGTAACATCGGCACCATTGTCACCGGCGACATCGCTTATCCCATCGCCGATGGTGACACCATCGTCGCCCGGGAAGGCATGATCGTCTACGTCGGCCCCGAATCCCGGGCTGACACGGCCGACATCCGGGCCGTGATCGATGCTGCCGGAGCCACCGTCATGCCCGGGCTGTGCGATAACCACGTCCACCCGGTCATCGGTGATTTCACCCCCCGGCAGCGACAATTCGATTTTATCGATTCCAGTCTCCACGGCGGAGTGACGACGATGATCTCGGCAGGGGAGCCGCACACCCCGGGTCGCCCCACCGATCCGGTAGGGGTCAAGGCACTGACCATCCTCGCCCACAAGTCCTTTGCCAAGCTGCGGCCCTCGGGGGTGAAGGTTCACGCCGGAGCGGTGATGCTCGAACCGGGGTTGACCGAAGAAGACTTCTCCGAGATGGCCGATGCCGGCGTGAGCCTGGTGGCCGAGATCGGAATCTCCGGCGTGAAGGATCCGGACGAAGCCGCCACCATGACCCGCTGGGCCCAGGCCCGGGGGATGCGGGTGATGGTCCACACCGGCGGCGCTTCCATCCCCGGGAGCGGCGTGATCGGGGCCGACTTCGTGGTAACGGTCCGACCGGATGTGGCCGGCCACACCAATGGAGGCCCAACCGCCCTGCGGCTCTCTGATGTTGAACGAATCTTGGAGGAAACCTCGGCCCGGATCGAGGTGGTCCACAACGGCAATGTCAAGGCAGCGGCGGCGGTCGCCAAGCTGACCGCAGAAAGAGGGGAACTCCACCGCATGGTGATCGGCACCGACAGCCCCGCCGGCTCGGGTGTGCAACCCCTGGGAATCCTCCGGGTGATGTCCTGGGTTGTCTCGCTGGGCGAGGTGGCGCCCGAACTAGCCGTGGCCATGGCCACCGGCAACGTCGCCGCCCTCCATGATCTCAACACGGGGTTGATCGCCAAGGGACGAGAAGCGGACCTGGTGGTGGTCGACGCCCCCCTCGGCTCCCAGGCCGACGACGCCCTTGGGGCGTTGGCCATCGGCGACACCCTGGCAGTGGCGGCGGCCATCATCGACGGGAGCTGGCGGTTCACCAAGAGCCGCAACACCCCGCCTCCCACCCGCCCGATCACGTTCGTGGGATGACATGAGCGCTAGCGACACCCCCACGGTCTTCTCCGAGTACCGGGTGCTCCGCGACCTCAAGTTCCACCCCGCCCGCACCGCGGTGCTGGTGATCGACATGCTCAACGACTTCCTCGAGCCCGAAGGAGCGATGCCGCTGCTGGAAGGGCGGAGCCTGTACGAGCCGATCCGTAGGTTGCTCGCCTCCGCTCGGGAGAACGGCGCCAGCGTGATCTGGGTCTGTGACGAACATCCGCCGGTCGACCGCGAGTTCGAGAAGAGGTCGGTCCACTGTCTGAAAGGGAGCTGGGGAGCGGAGATCGTTCCCGAGCTTGAGCCGAGAGATGACGAATACCGTGTTCCCAAAAGGCGGTACTCCGGCTTCTACGAGACCGACCTCGACCTCCGGCTCCGCGAGCTGGATGTCGAACATCTCATCCTCACCGGGGTAGCGACCAACATCTGCGTCCGCTCGACCGCTCACGACGCCTTCTTCCGGGGGTACGACGTCATCGTCCCTGAAGAGTGCGTGGCGGCCACCTCCGAGCGCGAACAGCAGTCGACTCTGTACGACCTCGATACCCACTACGGGACCGTGGCCGGCCTGGAAGAAGTCCTGGCCCTCGCCGGGGCCCGGCGGGCCCGCTGATTATGCTCCGTCCGATGGCTGCCGCCCCACCCTCTTTGTCCCCGCAGGGGGAGTACCCCGAAGGGGGGAGGGGGGCTAGATGAGGGTGCTTGAGAACTTCGTGGCCGGTGCCTGGACCCCGATCGAGGGGTCAGGTTCGATCCCGGTCACCAACCCCGCCACCGGTGAGACCATCGCCATCCACCCGCAATCGAGCACCGCCGACGTCGACCGGGCGGTGGCGGTGGCGGCGGAGGTGTTCCGGGACTGGTGGATGACCCCGGTACCGACCCGGTCGGCGATGATGTTCCGCTACCGCCACCTGGTATGGGAGGCCCGGGAGGAACTGTCCCGGATCCTGGTCGAAGAGAACGGCAAGACCCTGGCCGAGGCCCGGGGGGAGATGCTGCGGGCCCTCCAGTACATCGAGCATGCCGCCGCCGCCACCGAGACCATGAAGGGATCGGTCACCGAGAACGTCGGTTCCGGGGTCGACATCGAATACATCCGCGAGCCTCTAGGCCCGTTCGCCATCATCGCCCCTTTCAACTTCCCGGCCATGATCCCCCTCTATTTCACCTGGGCGGTGGCCACCGGCAACCCGGTGGTGGTGAAGCCGAGCGAGCATTGCCCTCTCACCACCGTCCGGTTGACGGAGCTCGCCGCCGAGGCCGGGTTCCCACCCGGGGTGGTCAACATGGTCCTCGGGGATCGCACGGTGGTGGAGCGGCTGGCCGAACATCCCGACGTGGTGGGGATCTCCTTCGTGGGGTCCTCGGAGATCGCCGAGAGGGTCTACAAGCTCACCACGAGCTACGGCAAGCGTTGTCAGTCGCAGGGAGGATCGAAGAACCACCTGGTGGTGACCGACAGCGCGGTGATCGAAAGGTGCCTGCCCAACATCGTCTCCTCGATGCTGGGCAGCACCTCCCAGCGCTGCTTTGCCGGGTCCAACCTCCTCATCTACGAGTCGATCTACGATCAGTTCATGGACCGATTCCTGGAAGCCGTCAAGGCACTTCGGCTCGGCTACGGACTGGATGAGGACACCACCGTGGGGCCGGTCATCTCTCCCGAATCGCGGCAACGGCTGGCGGACTCGGTCGACAAGGCGGTGGCCGAGGGCGCCACCGTCCTCCTCGACGGCCGGGGGGCGCCTGTCGAGGGCTTCGAGAACGGCAACTGGATCGGCCCCACCATCGTCAGCGCCTCCCCTGGCATGGAGATCTTCGACCGGGAACTGTTCGGTCCGGTGCGCTGCGTGCAGAAGGTGAGCGGGCTCGACGAGGCCCTCGCCATCATCGACGCCAGCCCCTACGGCCATACCGCCGCCATCTACACCGAACATGGGGGGGTGGCCCGCGAATTTCGCCAGCGGGCCAACGTCGGTCAGATCGGTATCAACGTCGGCACTCCCGCCCCCATCGCCTTCTACGCGGTCGGGGGGCGCAAGAACTCCTTCTACGGGTCGCACCGGGGCCGGGCCAACGACGCCGTCGACTTCTACACAGACAAGAAGGTGGTGGTCAGCACATGGCACATCGACACCACCCAGCAATCAGGCGTTGATTCTGCCTTCGAAGGCAGAATCCGATAAGGGCAGAATTACAACCGGGAGGAGCAAGACATGAGGAGACGGAACCTGGTCGTGGGCGGCTTGGTGCTGGCCCTGGTGGGCGCAGCGTGTGGGGGCAACGGCGACGCCGGTGACGACACGCCGATCAAGATCGGCATCATCGCCGACCTGACCGGACCCTTCACCACCTATGGCACCAGTCTGTCGAGGAGCGCTCAGCTGGCCATCAAAGAGATCAATGAGGCAGGCGGCATCGATGGACGGCAAGTCGAGGTCATCGTCGAGGACATCCAGACCGACGTCGCCGCCACGGTCGACAAGGCCCGCAAGCTGGTACAAAGCGACGACGTGGATCTGGTGATGGGGCCGATCGGCTCCGACGCCAACGACGCCGCCTATCAGGAGGTGGTCCAGAACGGGGGCAAGCTTCTCTTCTACACCGAGACCTACGAAGGTGGGAAGTGTGACGAGCTCTACTTCTCCTTCGGGGCGGTGCCCGCCCAGCAGATCCGACCGCTGATCCCAATCTTGCAAGCTGAGTACGGGACCAACGCCATGCTCTTCGGAGCCGACTACGTGTGGCCCCGACGCAGCTTTGAGATCGCCAAGCCCATCATCGAAGAAGGTGGTGGAGCGGTCGTCTCCGAGCTGTACCTGCCCCTGGTGGCTGAGGACTTCAGCGAGCTCGTTCAGGAGGTTCGCGACACCCAACCCGACTACATTTTCTCCCTCTACCCGGCAGTTTGGGGAGCTGCCTTGAAGGCGCTCGACGACGCCGGGCTGATGGATACTGCCGGGGTGGGGACCATCTTCCTCGGCGATCCTGACTATGTCGGAATCGCCGATCTCGCCGAGGGTTCCTACACGGCGCTTCCCTTCTTCACTGTGGCCGATGGCGCAGGCGTGCAGCCTTTCCTCGAGGCTTACGCCGCCGAATTCGGCGCAGGACAAATCCCCTCCGGTGGGGAAGGCGTGGGCGCCTACAACGCCGTCTGGCTCTACAAGCAGGCGGTTGAGCAGGCGGGCACCACCGATCCGGCGGCGGTGGCCGAGGCAATGGTCGGCCAGACCTACGACGGGCCAACCGGACAGGTGGAAATGATGCCCTCGCACCACCTCAAGCAGACCATCAACCTGGTCCAGGCTCAGAACGGCCAGTACGCGTTGGTTGAGAGCTTCCCCAATATGGACCCGGAGGAGGATTGCTCGCTGTAACCGGCGGTCTCGGGCCGGCCAGTGCCATCCATCGGTGAGCAAACCCCGGGCGGCCGTTTCCGCCGGCAGCCCGGGGTTTCCGGTGGAGGGAGTCTTCGCTACGCCGAGTTCGTACTGCTGGCGGCGCTAGTGGCGGTGCCGGCGCTCAGCCGCGACGCCTTTTTCGTTGATAGGATCGGCCGCTTCTTGCTGTTGGCGGTCTTCGCCCTCTCGGTGGATCTGATCTGGGGTTATGGCGCGATGTTCACCTTCGGGCAAGCCGCCTTCTTCGGTGGCGCTGGATATGTGGCGGGGATGCTCACTACCCGAGAGGAGTGGATCCTCCCGGTGCCGTTGGGGGTGGCGCTGGTGGCGGCGGTGGCCGGATCGGCCCTTCTAGCCCTGGCCATCTCCTACTTCACCTTTTCCGGACGGGGGGCATTACGGGGCGTCGAGTTTGCGGTCGTTACGCTGGCGGTGGCGGTAGCGCTGGAGCGGCTGGCTAACGCCGGCGGGTCGATCACCGGCGGTCAGAACGGGATCCTGATCACCTCGCGACTCGGACCATTCCACCGAGGCCACAGCTTCTACCTCCTCGCCGCCGCCGTCGTGGTGGTCACCTATCTCGGGCTCAAGCGGTACCTCCGGTCCCGCCCCGGGCTGGTGTTCCGGGGCATCGGCCAGAACGAGGAACGGGTCGAGCTGCTCGGCTATGACGTCCCCCGCAACAAACGGTGGACCTTTGTCCTCTCCGGAGCCATCGCCGGGCTGGCCGGGGCTTTGTTCTACGTTCACGAGGGCATCGTCTCTCCGGCGGCGGTGGGGGTGGGTTCCTCGACCCTGGTCTTGCTGTGGGTGGTGCTGGGGGGCAGGGGGACCCTGATCGGCCCGGTGGTGGGAGCGGTGGCTCTGCCCTTTCTGACCGCCCGGCTGTCGGGCACCCTTCTCGACACTTGGCTGGTAGTGGTGGGAGTGATCCTCGTGGTGGTGATCCTGGTGATCCCGGCCGGGATCTTTGGTTTTCTCGCCCGGGAGAAGACCCCGTGAGCGTGCTAGCCGTTGAGGGGCTGACCAAGAGCTTCGGCGGATTCACCGCCGTCGATGACGTCTCCCTGATGGTCGAACAGGGCGAGATGCGCGGTTTGATCGGCGCCAACGGCGCCGGCAAGAGCACCCTGCTGCACCTCATCTATGGACGTATCACGGCCGACCGCGGCTCAATTAGATTCGCCGACGTCAACGTCACCAGATTGCCGGTGACCGGGCGGGCACGGCTGGGAATGGGCCTGGTCTTCCAGGTCACCTCGGTCTTCGATGGGCTCACGGTGGAAGAGAACCTTCTTCTCGGCGCCCTCCCCAAGGAACCGGGGCGGTCTGACCCTGTCGACCGGTCCGAGGTGGGGCGCGTGTTAGAGGTTGTAGAGCTGAGCGGGGCCCGCCATCGCCACGCCGGCAACCTCAGCCATGGCGAGAAGCAATGGCTGGAAATCGGCATGGTCCTCCTCAGCAGGCCAACCCTGTTGTTGCTCGACGAACCCACCTCCGGGATGACGCACGCCGAGAGCCGCCGCACCGCCGAGCTGCTCCACCAGCTTCGAGCCGAGAAGGCTACCGCGGCGGTGATCGTGGTGGAGCACAACATCGAGTTCATCAGGCTGGTCAGCGATCGGGTGACTGTGATGCATCGGGGGAGGGTGCTGGCCGACGGCACCATCGACGAGGTCCAAGACGACCAGACGGTGCAGGCCTCGTATCTGGGGAGGCTGCATTGACGGCCGTCCTCACCGTCCAGGGCCTCTCGGCCGGGTACGGGCGAACCATCGTGCTGCGGGACGTGTCCTTCGAGGTGGGGGAGGGGGAGGTGGCCTGCATCATGGGTCGCAACGGCGCCGGGAAGACCACCCTGCTCAGGTCGCTGATGGGTGTGCTCCCCAAGACTGGAACGGTGCGCATCCTCGACGCCGATGTCAGCCACTGGCCCGGCCATCGCATCAACGCTGCCGGGATGGTATGGGTGACACAGGAAGACTCGGTCTTCCCCGGCCTGACGGTCCGCGAGCATCTCTACATCGCCCTCGGAGGAGAGGGAGTCGACGAAGGTATTGAGGCGGCGGCGTCGCTCTTTCCCGTATTGGGAGAGCGGTTGGGTCAGGAGGCGCAGACCCTCTCCGGTGGAGAGCGAAAGATGCTCGGACTGGCCCAGGCGTTGATCGTCAAACCGAGAGTGGTACTGATGGATGAGCCCACCGAGGGAGTTGCCCCGGTGTTGGTGGAAGGGCTGATCCCCGCCATCGCCGCGGTGGCCCGGAAAGCTGCGGTGGTGCTGGTGGAACAGAACATCGACACTGCGCTGGCGCTGGGATCGAAGGCACACGTTCTCGAACGGGGGGCCATCGTGGAGTCGGGCAACGTCCAGGAACTGCACGACCGGGGCGTTCTCGAGCAGAGGCTGGCGCTTTGATCCTCGCCGCCGGCTTCCTCCCGGTTGACTCCTTCAACGTCCTCGTGCTGGCCGCCGTATTCATCCTGGTGGCGGTTGGCCTCCACTTCACCTTTGGAATGCTCAACGTCGTCAACCTGGTCCACGGCGAGCTGATCCTCATCGGTGCCTATACGGCCTTCCAGATCCAGCAGGAGACGGGCAACGTCCTGCTGGGCATGGCGCTGGCCCCGTTGGTCGCCGGCATGGTGGGGGGGGCGATGGAGCGAGGAGTGTTGCGTTTTCTTTACGACCGACCGCTCGACTCGCTACTGGCCACCTTCGGTCTGTCGGTGATAATCCGTCAGGTGGTGCAGCTGATCTTCTCGCCCAACCCGCGCACCCTCCGCGACCCGATCGGGGGATCGTTCGTTGTCTCCGGTTTCAACATCCCCTGGTGGCGGCTGGTGATCGTCATCGCCACCGTCGTCGTCGTGGTTGGCGTGTCGCTCCTTCTGTCCAGGACGAGCTTCGGGCTCCATGCCCGCGCCACCGTCGTCAATCCCGGTCTGGCCGAGACGATGGGCGTCAACACCGGACTGGTCCGTGCAGGACTGTTTGCCATCGGATCGGCCATCGCCGGTCTGGCCGGGGCGATGCTCGCCCCCATCAGCACCCTCAACCCCCAGTTCGGGTTGCTCTTTCTCGTCAACTCCTTCCTGGTGGTGATCCTTGGAGGCAAGGGTTCGCTGCGGGGCCTGATCCTGGCCGGGGTGGTTCTGGGAGGATCGCTGGCCGTGCTCCAATTCGTCATATCGACGGTTCTTGCCCAGATCATCGTCCTGGCAATCGCCATCGTCGGAGTCAGGGTGCGGCCGTTGTTGGGTCAGGCCCGGCAGGAGAGGAAAGGCCGCCGGCCGCGGCCTCTGTCGCTCTGAGCGTCAGATCAGTTCGCCCCCTGCGGCTGCCACCTCGGCCAACGCTCGATCGCCGTCGCCATCGGTGAGATCGACCGAACGTACCGCCTCGGTCATCACCTGCACCTCGAAGCCGGCGGCGACTCCGTCGAGGGCGGTGGCCTTGACGCAATAGTCGGTGGCCAACCCCACCACGACGATGCGTTCCACGGTCCTGCCTCGGAGCAGGTCGGCGAGTTCGGTGGGAATGGTCTCCTTGGTTACCAGATCCTGCATGGAGAATGCCGAGTAGCCGTCTTCACCGTTGGTGCCCTTGCGGACCACGGGTCCGTCGACAACGAGATCGGGATGAAACTCTGCCCCCCAGGTGTCGCCGACGCAGTGCACCGGCCAGATTCCGCCATCCTTGGCGAAGTGCGGTGTCGACTCCGGATGCCAGTCGGCGGTATGGACGACGTAAGCCCCGGCGGCCTTGGCCTTTTCGATCTCTGAGTTGACAACGGGCACCACTTCTTCGCCTCCCTTGACGTAGAGGTTGCCGTCGGGGTGGGCGAAGTCGTTCTGGACGTCAACGATGACAAGGGCCGTGGCGGAGTCGTAAGTGATAGCGGGCATCGGGTAATCGTATCGAGGCGGCTCCTGCATCGCGCAGGGGGCTTAGTACATCCCTCCATAATTACAAGCACGTAAGGCGCGCTCTACCGGTGGTTGCGACAGAGGGCATGGTAGGCATTCTCCACCGGTGGTTGCAACGGACCGGCCATGATGGCCGGGTAGTCCCGCAGCAACCGACTAGTGGAGCCTGCCGGGTCTGGAAGCCCGCCGTGGGGAGCACCGACGGGCTCCCGCCTGATCCCGTGCCCCACGACCTCCGCGACACGGCGGCGTCGCTGATGATCTCCTCTGGGGCAACGATCAAGGCGGTCCAGCGCCAGCTCGGCCAAACTTCGGCGAAGGTGACCCTCGACACCCACGGGTCGCGGTACGACGAGGACCTCGAAGCTCTCTGCGACCGACTCGAAGAGCGAGACTGGAGCCGCAACGGCGGCAGGGGGGACTTCGATCCAACCGACTGGCTCGGCTGTTCACCGTGCTCTCCGAGGTGATGCCGGCCGATGCCGTGATCCCGGTCGACGTCGGCAACAACACCTACGCCTTCGGCCACTACTTCGAGACGTCGGGCGACCAAGACGTACTGATGTCCCGCTACCTCGGGTCGATCTGGTTTGCCCTGCCCGCCGCCATGGCGCCTGGGCGGCCACCAAGGGGACGAGGAAGATCCGGTCGATCTCGGGAGACGGTGGCCTGGGTCAGTACCTCGCCGAGTTCACCACGGCGGTGAAGGACCGCATGCCCGTCACCCACATCGTCCTACGCAACGACGAGCTCGCCAAGATCAGGCGAGAGCAGATCGGTTCGCTGCGGCCCGTCTACCACACGTCGCTGGTGAACCCCAGACTTCGCCGACTTCGCCGAGTCGTGCGGGGGCCGGGGCTTCCGCATCGACGAGCCTGGCCAACTCGAGGAGGTGCTCGGTGCCGCCATCGCCGTGGACGACCGCCCCGCCATGGTCCAGGTCAACACCTCGGGAACGTGGGTGTGATCGGTGCTTGGTGACCCCGAAGGACCTGGCGTTGAGCCCCTCGTTCGCCGCGGTCGTGCCCCACCCGTGCCCGCCGGGCGGAGGCTAACGCCCTCCCGGTTCCCGGTCGGCTCGCCCTGGCACAATGGGGTGGTGCCGCTACCCAAGGCCCTCGGCCGCTTCAACCGCCTCGCCCTCAACCGTGTCATCCGCCCGCTGGCGGCGCACCTGCCTTCGTTCGGTGTGGTGCATCACCGGGGCCGGAGGACCAGCCGTGTCTATGCCACCCCGGTCAACGTCTCGCAGACGGCGACCGGTTCGTCATCGCCCTCACCTATGGCGCCGACACCGACTGGTTGAAGAACGTCATGGCGGACGGGGGATGCGGTCTCGACCACCGGGGAAGCCGGGTCCGTCTGAGCCACCCTCGCATGATGTCGACCGCAGACGGGATGGCGGCGATGCCTGGCCCCGGTGCGAGCCATTCTGCGCATCCTCGACGTCACCAGGTTCGTCGAGCTGCACCGCTGACTCCCCGGCCCGGCGGGGAGCGCCGCCTCACCCGGTGCCGCCCTCCCCCAAGGTAGGCCTCGACCAGCCGCGGGTCCTTGCGCAGCTCATCGGGATCGCCGGCAACCGCCACCACCCCCAGGTCGAGCGCCACGCCGTGGTCGGCGAAGTCGAGCGCCCTAGTGCTGCCGCGCGTAAGTTCGGCGCGTGGTCATGAGGCGATCTTGAGTGGCTGGCCGGTGTAGGTCCAGGCGAATGGTTTTGCGGTGTCGTTGTGACGGTCGATGTAGCGCATGATC
>Ga0136633_1001561_pt1 | contig 16743 bp, 20 predicted proteins | sample AntDrymeUQ832206_2_FD_105494 | JGI IMG/M metagenome (GOLD analysis project Ga0136633, IMG submission 105494) | Polar desert sand microbial communities from Dry Valleys, Antarctica - metaG UQ83 (22.06) | ecosystem: Environmental > Terrestrial > Soil > Desert | place: Antarctica: Dry Valley...
GACCGCGCCAGCGATCTCGGCGTACGTCAGCACGCCGGTCAGCTGGCCCTTCGCCAGAAGACCCTTGATCTCTTCGAGTTCCTGCAGTTCGACTACGGACATTGAGTTCGCTTTCGCCTCGGCCCGGACGCGCGTTGAGCACCGCGTCCCGTTCGCTTGACGGGGGGCTGGGGAGACCCTCTTCTGGAGCAGTACCTCGCCCAACCTAGACCCGAAACTCTAGCGTGCTGGTCTGAGAGCTACTACGAGCTGCCGCGGCGTTTGTTTCAGCCTCCGCGCGAAGTTGACGCACAGCGCGTGCCATGATGCGCAGGTGCCCGAACGACCGGACTCCGAACGCGAGGTGCTGACGAGCCTACCGCGCACCCGGCCCGTTCGACGCAGCGCCAAGCGCGGCGACCGACCGGCGATCGACAACGCCGCGCGGGCGGCCGCCAAGCCCGTCGCGGCGCGCAAGCCGCGCGCCGCGAAGCCCGCCGGCGGCGGCGCACCGGCGAAGCCGGCGGCGGCCCCGCGCGCCCGCACGCGGCCGGGCACGACCGCCACCTCCATGCCCAAGCCCGCCGCGGCACGCACCGCTCGAGCCGGGCGGGTCGGCACCCCCGCCCCGCCGGCGGCCGGCGCCGAGCGCCCCCGCGTCGCCCCGCAGCGCAAGGTGCCCGCCGCGGGCTACGCGACGCCCGACGCCCGCGACACGGAGCCGAACGCCTCCGCCGGCGCCGAGCTCGTCAGCACCGCGATCCAGGCCGCCGCCGAGCTCGCGCAGATCGGCTTGACGGTCGGCCGCCAGACGCTCCGGTCGATGCTCGACCGGCTTCCCAAGCCATAGATTCCGCGGCGGCGACGCCGGCCGTCACGACGAGGATAAACGCGGTAACCTGCCGCGCACTGCCGAATCTCCGGACGTCCGCGTCCGGAGAGCGGGGGACCCAATCGCGGACCGGATGGACGCCGGACCGCCGGGGCGAATCGGCCTGATCACCAGGCTGTAGCGCTTGGAAAGCGCGAGCCCGTCAGCTCACCCCGTAGGCCGCCAATACCCATGATTTCTTTCTTTCGCGACCGAGTCGTTCTCGTCGCCGTGCTCTGCACGGGCGTGGCGCTGTGCACGGCGCACGCGGCCCACGCGGCCCCCGGCACGGGCGGCATGGCGATGCCCGAGGTCCTGCCCGCCGCGAGCGGCGGCATGGGCTACGGCGACCCGGGCACGCAGTCGCTCATCGTCCGGCCGATCGCCGTCCTGAACCGCACGCTCGTCGCGCGCGGCACGATGCCCGGCGCCGCCGGCCGCAAGGTCGTCCTGCAGCGCCTGGACCCCGCCCACGGCTGGCGCAACGTCGCGCGCGCCCGTGTCCACAGCACGAGCCGGTTCAAGGTCGCCTGGACGGCCAATCGCATGGGCCGCATCAGCCTGCGCGCGATCGTCTCGGGGCGCCGGCGCGCCTCCGCCTCCAGCAGCGCTGCGCCGATCGCGAAGGTCACGGTCTACCGCGCGGCGATGGCGACGTTCTACGGACCCGGGTTCTTCGGCCAGCAGACCGCCTGCGGCCAGGTGCTGGCGCCCGACATGCACGGCGTCGCGCACAAGAAGCTGCCCTGCGGGACGCTCGTCGCCTTGACGTACGCCGGCCGCGAGATCGTCGTGCCGGTCATCGACCGCGGCCCGTTTCACGCCGGCTTCTCGTGGGATCTCACGCAGGCCACGGCCGACGCGCTCGGCTTCACGAGCATCGGCGCCGGCGAGATCGGCTACGCGCGGATCAAAGCCGCGAAGTAACCGACCGCCGGCGGCCTCAGCCCAATGGGCCCGGGGCGATGGTCCCTAGTCCTCGACCTGGAAGGTCGGCCGGATCGCCGCGCGCGCCAGCGTGTGGAACGTGAGGTTGAAGCCGACGTAGGCCGGCGAGGCCTCCTGCGGGATGTCGAGCCGTTCCTCGTCGACCGCGAACACGGTGTAGACGTAGCGATGCGGGATGTCGCCGCCGGGAGGCGCAGCGCCCCCGTAGCCGGACTCGCCGAAGTCGTTGCGCACCTCGACGGCGCCTTCGGGCAGCCCGTCCGGGCTCGCGCCGGTCGCCAGCTCGGTCGTGTCGGCCGGGAGGTTGAACACGCTCCAGTGCCAGAAGCCGCTGCCGGTCGGCGCGTCGGGGTCGTAGCACGTGACCGCGAAGCTCCTGGTCTCCTCGGGAAAGCCGGACCAGCGCATGTGCGGCGAGACGTTCTCCCCGTCGGCGCTCGGGTGCGCGTGCTTGGCGTCTTGCGGCTGCCCGTCCTGGACATCGTCGCTCTCGACGGAGAACGACGGCGCCGCCGGCAGCAGGTCGTGCGGATCGGGTGCGGTGCCTCGTTGCAGTGACATGGCGCGACCCTACCCAGTCGGCGCGACCGCATCTCTGTCTCTGGGTACCGTGTCGCGGATGCTGGACGTGGTCCTCGTGATCGCCGCCACGGCCGTCGCCGCGCTCGTGCTCTTCGCCGTGATCCGGCGCCGCGCTCGGCCGCACCCGATCGCCCGGTCGGTCGTCGTCAGCGCCCGCGATCACACGACGATGGACGCCGCCGGCGCGGTGCGCTCCGTGCAGGCCGCCGAGCTGACGCTGCCGGCGGCGGCGCTCGCGGAGATCTGGACGCCGATGCACCTCGAGCGCCTCGCCCGCACGTACTGGCGCCACCTGTCGCGCTGCACGCTCGGGATGATCCGCGTGCTCTACGACGAGGACGAGCGCGCGGTGGTCTTCCTCACGCGGCCGTTCGTGCTGCTGCGCTTTCACGCCCCGGAGTACGAGATGGACTCGGGTTGCGGTGTCGTGCGCTGGCGCATCGCCAGCGGCGTGCTCGTCTCGCGTGCCGGGCAGGACGGCGAGGGCCACCTGCAGATCGAGGTCGAGCGCTGCGCCCCGGTCGACGAGGCGACCGCGCGGGCGCTCGTGGAGGTCGAGGTGGCGAACTTCTACCCCGCGCTGGCGAGCTCGATCGCTCGGTGGTTCTACGACGCGACGCAGTCGCGCATCCACGTGATCGTCACGCACGGCTTCCTGCGCTCCCTGGCCCGGCTGGACCTGGCGCAGTCCGTCGCGGGACGCTATGCCGCGCCCGACGACGTCGATTCGGTGCCCGATCCACCGGCGCGGGCGCCGCGCGAGGCCAGCGGCACCGCCTGATCCGCGACCCGGCCGCCGCGGACGGCCGGGATGGCGGGAACTCTCGTCTCCACCATGAGTCCGCGCGGGCCCGCGCGGACGTCCGGTGGCGTGTTACGCCGGGTGCGTGTGGCGCCCGGTGACGTGCATGTCCTCCAACAGCCGCGGCGCGAGCATGAGCGCTGCGAAGCCGACCAGGACGTAGACGACGTCCGCGGCGGTGCCGGTGCCGAAGATCTCGGCCACGACGTTGGTGTGAAACAGGGCGAGGATGGCCCAGTTGAGGCCACCGACGATGAGCAGGGCGATCCAGAGTGGATCGAACCTTTTGAGGAGATCCATCACGCCTCCTTTATTGACGCGACGAACGTGAACCAGACAGCACGAAGTACCCCGCTGTGTGCGGGTGGTTTCACTTCGCAGCCCGGCGAATCAGAACGTGCCGGGGGGCTTGCGCCGGCGCTCGGTCTCCCCCGCGCGCAGCGCCGAGCCGGCGAGCATGAGGACCGCTCCCAGCAGCGCGACGTACCAGCCCCACTCGAGCTCGATCTGCCCGGCGGGCGTTCCCGGGCGATCGATCACGCCGACGTAGAGCAGCACGCCGAAGGCGAAGATCGAGAGCACGGCGGTGAGCTCGCCGCGCGCCCAGGTGAGCTGATGGTCGCGCGCGACGATGTAGGCCAGGATGAACGGCGCGATCGCCATCACGAGCAGCAGCCAGCGCAGGACCAGGTGCGTCTCCCAGCCGCTGTGGGTGGCGATGCCGGCCGTGCCGGCGAGGACGGCGAGCGGGCTGACGGCGGCGTACCAGTCCGCGAACAGGGCGGCGCCGAGCAGCAGACCCCCGGCCATCGCGACGAGCTCGTTGACCGACAGGCGCTCCATCCGCGGCGGAATCTAGTCGGTCGGAGCAGCGGCGTGGCGAGTCGTCAGGCGACCGACTCGGCGATCGAAACGAGCTCCTCGCGACGCCACGGCCCCTGGCCGGTGAGCCGCAGGTACAGGCCGTCCTGCTCCCACGCGAGCTCCTGCACCGGGCGCAGCTCGGCCTCGGCCTCCTCCAGCGGCGCAACGCGGTACGCGTAGCGGCCCAGCGGCGCCGGCGCGGGCAGGCCGCGCTCGCCGGGCGGCGTCCGGCCGGCGAAGAGCGCGACGCGCCCGGGCGATCCCGGTCGCGTCGCGTCGAGGTTCCATTCGACCTGCACCGCATCGGGACCCGCCGTGAAGACGTCGACCCAGCGCGCCAGCGGCAGCGGCAGCGACGGCAGCGGAACGGCGCGCCCGAGGTGCACGTCGGCCGGGCCGATCCCCTCGAGGGGTTCGCGCTCCATCCGCCGATCGTACGCCGCTACGGTCTGGGCCGATGAAGCGCCTTCTCGCCGTGCTCGCCGTCGTCGTGCTCGTGGCCTGCGGCGCGGCCTACCTGTGGGCGCCCTGGCGCGCCGACCCCGCGATCCGCCTCCCGGACGGCCCGTACGTGGGTTCCGGCCCAGCCGACCGGGCGGTGCTGTGGGCGCTCGGCGACGGCGCGGACGGCGGTGACGCGGCGCGCTCCGTCGTCGCGCGGATGAAGCGCAAGCGCTTCGATCGCCTGCTCTACCTCGGTGACGTGTACGGCTCTGGCCTCGTCAGCACCGTGCTCGGGGACGGCAGCGCGACCGACTTCGACGAGCGCTACGACCCGCTCTACGGCGAGTTCGCCGCGCGCACGGCGCCGACGCCGGGCAACCACGAGTGGCCCAGGCGCGGCGACGGCTACGCGCCGTACTGGCGCAAGGTGCATGGCCGCCCGCCGCCCGCGTTCTACGCCTTCGACGTCGCGGGCTGGCGGCTGCTGAGCCTCAATTCCGAGGCACCGCACGGCGCGAGCTCCGCGCAGGTGCGCTGGCTGCGCACACAGCTCCGCGAACCCGGCACCTGCCGGCTGGCCTTCTGGCACCACCCGCGCTTCAACGCCGGCAAGCACGACGACGAGCCGGGGGTGGCGCCGCTGTGGAACGCGCTGCGCGGCCACGCGACGATCGTCGTCGCCGGCCACGACCACAACATGCAGCGCTTCAGGCCCGTCGACGGGATCACGCAGTACGTGTCCGGCGCGGGCGGGCACGGCCGCTACCGGCTGCGCGACGACCCCCGCTTGGCGTTCGGCAACGACCGCGACTTCGGCGCGCTGCGCATCGAGCTGTCGCCGGGCCGCGCGCGCCTGGTCTTCGTCTCGGCCGCGGGGCAGATCCTGGATGTCAGCACCGTGCGCTGCGCGCGCTGAGAGAGCCCGCGGACGCGCCGGGAGCGGCAATCGACCGAATGAACTTTCCGATCCCGGGAATCACCGCATGCAGCGACGCGTGCGTGTCCCCCGCGGGCGGCGTCCGTGAAGTCCCTGTCATGCGCTGGCGCTCCGGTGGGCGAGACGACAAACAGGCACACCTGTCAGCAACGCAGCTCCAGCACCGCCGCCCCTGGGCAGCGACGCGGGACGGATTGGGAAGTCGCAAATGTCGATCCACTCGAGGCACCCCGCCTCATCCGATACCCACGACGCCGCGGCACGCGCGGCGATGATGGCCCGCCTACAGGAGCAGCTCACCTCGCCCGGCGGCAGCATCCAGCGCCGCTGTCCGCTGTGCGGCGAGACGATTCGCGGCGGCCAGGCCAGCACCATCGTGCACGGGACCGCGGTGCACGCGCGCTGTCGCAGCGCGTCGCGCACGATCCTCTCGTGATGCACTAGTCCTCGCTGGACTCCTTCTCCTTCGTCTCGGTCGGGTCCGAGTGATCCTCGTCCTCGGTCTTGCTCGAGCCGATCGCCTGACTCGTGCGGGTGAACGTCACGAGCAGGCCGCCGACCATGTTGCCGGCGACGGCGATGATGAAGTTCATGCCCGTGTCCTCGAGCGAGATGGTGGTGCCCAGGCGCATCCCGAAGATGAGCTCGAGCGTCACGACGATCACGTGGTTCAGCGACGCCACGGCCAGCAGCGTGCCGGCGATCCAGGCGATGATGATGCGCCCGCCGACGGTGCCGACGCCCTCGATCATCCACGTCATCGCCGTGATGAGGGCCCCGCCGATGATCGCGCTACAGAACGCGCTCCAGAGCGGCAGGTCGTCGATGTGGTTGGCCAGCTCGTTGAGCGCCTCCGGCGTGCCATGGGGTAGGACGCCCTTGGTCGTGGCGACGAGGATCAGCAGCGTCCCGCCGAGGATGTTCATGGCCGGCGAGATCGTCCACAGCTCCGCCAGCTTCAGCTTCGTGAGCGTGCCGCGGCGCAGCGCGGTGACCGGGACGAAGAAGTTCTCCGTGAAGAGCTCCGAGCGCCCCACCACGATGAAGATGAAGGCGATCCCGAAGAACAGGGAGCCGACGAAGTGCGCCATGCTCGGCCCGAGCTTCGGCGTCACCAGCGCGGTCACCGTGGCGATCGCGATGACGCCGAAGACGATGTCGAAGCCCGCGGCGAGCGACGTCGTGCACAACTCCAGGCGGGAGCGCTCCAGGCGCCGCTCGCCCTCGTCGCGCGTGCGCGCGAACATCTCCCTGGGGTTCGGCGCCTCCTCGGGCTGGTCGCCGTCGGGCTCGATGTCGATGTCTTGCGCCATGGTCGGCGCGGTGCTTCCCAATCGTCCCGCCGCGTAAGCGCGCCTGCCCTCAGCTCGCCTCGCGCGGCTCGAGCCGCGCCACCGCGGGGCCGGCGAGGACACTTCCGTCAACGTCGAAGCGCGAGCCATGGCAGGGGCAGTCCCAGCTGCGCTCGGCGGCGTTGAAGTGCAGCAGGCAGCCCAGGTGCGTGCAGCGCAGCGAGACCCCGTGGGCGACGCCGCCCTCGTCGCGGTAGACACCGATCTTCCCCAGTCCGGAACGCACGACGCGCGCCTCGCCCGCCGGCACGTCGGTCGCAGAGCGCGTCTCCGCGGGGCTGAGGCGGTCGCCGACGAAGTGCCGGGCGACCCACAGCTGCGCCTTGGCGAGCGCCGGCGCCGCGCGCACCGTGGCGCGGTTGGGGTCGAACACGGCGGCGTACGCGTTCTCGCGTCCCGCGATCCGGTCCGACAGCACGCCCGCGGCGATCGTCGCGCTCGTCATCCCCCACTTCTGAAAGCCGGCCGCCACGAACAGATGCGACGACGCCAGCGTGTAGGGACCGATGTAGGGCAGCTTGTCGGTCGGCATGCCGTCCTGTGTCGACCAGCGAAACGGCACGTCGACGACGTCGAAGTGCTCGCGCGCGAAGCGCTCCAGCGCCGCGAAGCGCTCGGGCTGGGCCTCGTCGGATCCGGTCAGGTGTCCCTCGCCGCCGACGAGCAGCCAGCTGTCATCGCCGTCGCGATACGAGCGCAGCGAGCGGCTCGGCTGGCCGGCGGTGATGAGCATCCCCTCCGTCGCTGTCCCGCGGACGCGGGCGGCGACGAGGTAGCTACGCGCGGCCTCCATCCGCGCGAAGAACAGCCCGCGATCCAGCAGCGGGTAGTTCGTGGCGACGATGACGTCACGCGCCGTCACGGTCGCCCCGCCCTGCGTGCGCACGCGGCAGCGCGATCCCTCCTCGACGGTCGCGACGGCGGTGCTCTCGAAGATGTGCGAGCCATCGCCTTCGAGCGCCGCCGCGAGGCCGCGGACGTAGCGTACGGGATCGAGCTGGGCCTGGTCGCGCAGGCGGACCGCCTGGGCCACCGCGAACGGCAGCGGCACGGCGGTGGTCAGCTCGACATCGAGCCCGGCGGCGAGCGCGACCTCCGCCTCGCGCTCGACGGCCTCGACCTGGTCCTCGCCGGCCGCGTACGTGTAGGCGTCGGCGCGCTCCCAGCCGCAATCGATGCCCTCCTCGGCGACGAGCTCGCCGATGCGCTGCACCGCGGCGAGGCTCGCGGCCGCGTAGGCCGCCGCGGCGTCGGATCCGGCCGTCCGGTCGATCTCGCTGAGCTTGGTCTCCTGCAGCGCCGAGACCTTCGCCGTCGTGAAGCCCGAGGCTCCGCCGCACACGACGCCGCGCTCGAGCACGACGACGCGCGCCCCGTCGCGCTTGAGCGCCAGCGCCGCGCTGATGCCCGCGATGCCGCCGCCGATGACCGCGACGTCGCATTCGAGATCCTCCGCGAGGGGCGGGTACGCGGTCGGCGGCGCGTGCGCGAGCCAGAGGGAATCGCTCGACGGCACCGCGCTGTGGTCGTCGGATGACACGTCTGCCCGCTACCCGCTGGCCGATGAACCGAGTCCTCGGCGCCGAACGTCTGCGCCCCGGGAGGCCGCCGAATCAGCCGCGGATCGTGGACGCGTCAAGGAGCGCGACAGGGGGTAAGGCCCTCTCGCGTTCACCTACGAGGAGAGGACCCACAATGTCAGATGAAGAACACGGCGAGGACGCCCTGAAGGGCGCCGATGTCACCAGCGGCGACGCGGAAGGCACGCCGGCTCACAGCCCCACGACTCCTGAGGACGAGGGCAACGTCGGCGACGGCACGGGCGAGGGCGATGCCGGTCCCGCATCGGGCGACGCCGCCAAGAATCCTGCGGCCCCCGAGGTCGATCACTCCTAGGTTCCGCCTGCACGCGCGCCCGCCGGAACGCCCGCCTCGGGCGTCCGGCGCGCCGCACGTCTCATCCGAAGACCCTCTCGGCCTCGACCAGGGGGTCTTCGTGCGTTCAAGCGGGCGCGGCTGCGATGAGCCCCGTGGACACTCTAGCCGCGGCCGAGCACGAAGTGCATGCTCAACTCGGTCTCACCGCCCTCGCAGCGGCGGACCTTGAAGACGCCTGCCAGCGCGGCGATCATCGACAGCCGCGGCCCCACCGCCCCGCAGTTGAGACCATGGGCCGCGCGACGGCGGCCGGCATCGCGCACCCGCACGACGAGCTCGTCGTCGAGCTGCAGGACGTCGACCTGGACGCGGACGGCGTCGCGCTCGCCGTCGGCCTGGATGACGGCGTTGGTGATCGCGTCGGAGACCGCCACCTGCAGCTCGGTTCGTGCAGTGGCGAGCATCCCGGCATCCGCCGCGAACGACGCCACCTCGCGACGCACGGCGCCGATGTGATGAGGATCGGGTGGGAGCTCCCACCGCCCGGATCGCAGAGCCATGACCTCCGGGGTTCCCGCTCGCGCCCTCGCCCAAAACGGGTTGCACTCCAACCACCCGGTTCACCCTTTGCGAGCGGCGTCAGGCGGACGCGCCACATCTTCCGGCCACGCCATCTCCGAGGTATGATCCGCCGTGCGTTGGGACTCGCTCAGGCGGGGTCGAACGCACTTGAGGACCGAGGGGACGAGCCGCCGCGACCAGCGGGGCGGGCTCTGGACCCACGCTAAGACGAACGCGTGCTACCAGTTGACCGAACGGTCCATCCCTGAGCAGTCGCCGGCCGAGCGCATCATCGACCTCGGCCAGCTGACCGTGCGCTCCGAGCGCGACGGCGACGTGCACACGATCGCGCTCAGCGGGGAGATCGACCTCTCCAACGCCGGCGAGATCGAGCGCGAGCTGGTGCACGCCGAGGCCACCGACGCCCGGACGATCCTCGTCGACCTCACCGAGCTGACCTTCATGGACTCCACCGGCATTCGGCTGCTGATCGCCGCAGACGCCCGCTCACGCGCCAACAGCTGCCGCCTCAGCCTCACCCGCCCCCCGGCGGCGGTGGCCCGGGTGCTGTGCATCGCCGGTGTCGACGAGCTGCTGCCCTTCCGCGACTAGTGTCGTGAGTCGTAGCGGGGGGCTTCGACGCCTTCACCGCGCAACGGCGACGTCGCCGACGGCGTAGCGTGCGAACAGCTCGCCCTCGTGCTCGAACATCCAGCGCAGGGTCAGCGCGACCGGCGCCTGCAGCGGCGCGCCGTCCATGATCGACATCGCGCCGGCCGCCCCCGCCAGCACCGGCACGGTCGTCAGGAACAGCTCGTCGATCAGCCCTTGCGCCAGCAGCGAGGCGTTGAGGTGCGGTCCGCCTTCGCAGAGGATCGCGCGCACGCCGTGGTCGCTGCGCAGCGCCGCCAGTGCGCCCGGCAGGTCGACGGCCGGCGAGCGCAGGTACTCGACCTGCGCCTGCACGCCCTCCAGCGAATGCTCGGCGGAGGTGACGATCACCACGCGCGTGGACGGATCCTGCAGCAACGGCAGGTCGGCGGGCAGGTCCAGCGAACCGCTGACGACGATCGCCAGCGGATCGTCCTGGAGGCCGGCCGCGCGGCGCTGCTCGCGGCGCCCGGGGTCCGGCACCATGCGCCCGTAGCGCTCGATGCGCAGCGTCCCGGCGCCGACCATCACGGCATCGACGCGCGTGCGCAGCGCGTGGAAGAGCTGGCGGTCGGCGAGGCTGGAGATCGGCGCGGTGCGGCCGCTGACCGAGGCGCGGCCGTCACCCGTGTGGACCATGTTCAGCGCGATGTGCGGACGCTGCTCGGTCGCGCGCTCCCAGGGGCGCAGCTCGGCGACGAGCTCGTCCGCGGTCAGTGTCGCCGGCGCGGGCAGCAGCCGGCGCAGCGCGACGGGAGGCTCGTTGCGGGCCGCCGTCACGTGATCGGGTGACCGGGCTCGATGTCGTCCTTGACGGCCCGGAAGAACAGGATCTCGTCGCCAGCCGCGTACTGCGCCCTCATCGGGTCCAGCAGGAAGCCGACGTGGTCGCCCAGGTTCAGGCGGGCCTCGATCGTGCCGGCGAACCAGCTCGGGCAGTCGTCGAGGATCGGCACCCCGTGCGGCCCCGGATGCCAGGCGCAGCGCTCGAACTTGTCGATGTCGTCGCCGGTCTGGCCGCCGAACAGCTCGGCCAGGTCGGCACGTCCCCGCGGGATCAGGTGCACGGCGAACGCCTCGGCGATCAGCCCGAGGCGGTACGTGCGGTTCTCGCGCGACAGGCAGGCCAGGAAGCGGGGCGGATCGAAGCTGCACTGCGTGGCGAAGCCGATCACACAACCTTCACGCCGCTCGTCCTTCGCGGCTGTGACGATGAACAGCGGATAGTCCAGCGATCCGGCGAGCTCGAGGAAGGTCTTGCCCGGGTCACCCATCTCGCGGACGCTACCCGACGTGGCTGCGCCCAAGACACCGGGTAGCTTGGAGGGCAATGACGGAGCGGTTCATCGGCGTGGACGTCGGCGGCACGAAGATCGCCGTCGCGGTGCTCGACGGCACGGCGATGGGCGAGCCGGTGCTCCAGCCGACGGACACGAGCAGCACCGAGACGCTCATCGACCAGCTCGTGACGGCCATCGGCGCGGCCGGCGAGGCATCCGCCGTCGGCGTCGCCGTCCCGTCGGTCGTCGACTGGGAGACCGGCCGCATCCGCTCGTCGGTGAACATCCCTCTGCACGACATCGCCCTGCGCGAGGTGCTGCGCGAGCGCCTCGGGGTGCCGGTCTACGTCGACAACGACGCGACCTGCGCCGCGCTGGCCGAGGCCTACGACGACGACGGCTCGCTCGTCGCCGCCCATCTCGTGATGTTCACGATCGGCACGGGCGTCGGCGGCGGCATCGTGATCGGCGGCCGTGTGCTGCGCGGCGCGACCGGCGCGGCCGCCGAGCTCGGCCACACGATCGTCGGCGCCGACCTGCGCACCGTTCCGTTCGCAGACGCCGGCGACTTCCCGCAACCCGGATCGCTCGAGTCGCTGGCCTCGGGCAGCGCGCTGAACATGATCGCCGCCGAGCACGGCGTGCAGGCCGGGCGCGTCATCGACTGCGCGCGCGACGGCGACGCCGGCGCCCGTGCGGCGATCGAGCTGCTCGGCCGGCGGCTGGGGATCGGCATCGCCAACGCCATCAACACGTTCGACCCCGAGCTCGTCGTCATCGGCGGCGGCGTGTCGGCGGCGGGCGAGATGCTGCTCGCGCCCGCCCGCGAGGAGACCTTCCGCTACGTCCTGACCGGCGTCGGGACACGGACGGAGATCCAGCGCGCGCGCTACGGGCCGCTGGCCGGGGTGCGCGGCGCCGCGCTGCTCGCCGGCCAGGAGCTCGAGGCCGACCGCGCGCACGAGGCCCCCCAGGCGGCGGCGCGATGAGGATCGCCGTCGCCATCGATCACGCCGGCGTGTCGCTGCACGACACCGTCTGCGAGGCCGTGCAGGCCGGCGGCCACGACGCGATCGACCTCGGCTGCCAGGACGACTACCCGGACACCGCGCTCGACGCCGGCCGCGCGATCGCCGCGGGCGACGCCGACCGCGCGATCCTCGTCTGCGGCTCCGGGGCGGGCGTCTCCGTCGCCGCCAACAAGCTTCCGGGCATTCGCGCCAGCGTGTGCCATGACCACTACACCGCGGCGCAGTCCGTCGTCCACGACGACTGCAACACGCTGTGCCTCGGCGCCCGCGTCATCGGGCCGGCGATCGCCGGCGAGCTGACCACCGCCTTCTGCGCGGCACGGTTCAGCGGCGAGGAGCGCCATGTGCGGCGCCTGGAGAAGATCTTGAAGATGGAGCGTGACGGAATGGAGGCATCCCCGTGAGCCAAGCGGTGAACGTCAACCAGCGCCTTGCGGCGCTTGCGGCGGCCGGCACGGCCCCGTGGCTGGATCAGATCCGCCGCTCGCTCACCCAGGGCGGCGAGCTGCGCAAGATGGTCGAGGAGGACAGCCTGCGCGGCGTGACCTCCAACCCGGCGATCTTCGAGAAGGCGATCCTCGGCTCGCCGGACTACGACGAGCAGATCGAGGAGCTCGCCCGCACCGGGGCGCTGGCCCGCGCGATCTACCAGGACATCGCCATCCAGGACGTGCAGGAGGCCGCCGACATCCTGCGCCCGGTCTTCGACGAGCTCGACGGCGATGACGGCTACGTCTCGCTGGAGGTCGATCCCGACCTCGCGTTCGACAGCGATCGCACGCTCGCGCAGGCCCGCGAGTACTGGGCCAGGGTCGACCGGCCCAACGCGATGATCAAGATCCCGGGCACGACGGAGTGCCTGCCCGCCATCGAGCAGGCCATCTACGAGGGCATCAACATCAACGTGACGCTGTTGTTCTCGACGGAGGCCTACGCGACCGTCGCCGAGGCCTACGTCAAGGGCCTCGAGCGCCGCCACGCCGACGGCGACAAGGATCTCGACGTGCGCTCGGTCGCGTCGTTCTTCGTCTCGCGCGTGGACTCCGAGGTCGACAAGCGCCTGGAGGCGCTCGGCCGCGAGGACCTGCAGGGGCTGGCCGCCGTCGCCAACGCGCGCGCCGCCTACGCGCGCTTCGAGGAGATCTTCTACGGGGGCACCGCCGGCGGAGCCGACGATCGCCGGGATGAGGGCCCCGGCAGCGGAGCCGGTGGTCGCTTCGCCGAGCTGCGCGCCGCGGGAGCGCACGTCCAGCGTCCGCTGTGGGCATCGACCGGCGTGAAGAACCCGGCCTACAAGGAGACGAAGTACGTCGAGGAGCTCGTCGGGCCCGACACGGTCAACACGATGCCGATGCAGACGCTGCTGGCCTGCGCCGAGCGCCTGGAGGTGTCCGGCCAGACCGTGCGCGAGGACCCGCAGCCCGTGCTCGACGCGCTCGCCGAGGCCGGCATCGACATGGACGAGGTGACCGACAAGCTCCTGCGCGAGGGCGTCGACGCGTTCGTCACGCGGATGCAGAAGCTGCTCGCCGGCGTCGAGGCCAAGCGCGAGGCGATCTTCACCGGCCGCCCGGAGACGATCGACTCCTCGCTGCCCGACGAGCTCGAGCCGCTCGTCCACGAGCTCGTCGGGCGCGCCGAGCGCGAACGCGTGGCGCGAAGGATCTGGTCCAAGGACGACACGCTGTGGGGCCCGGCCGGGCAGGCCGAGGTGGCCGACCGGCTCGGCTGGCTGACCGCGCACGAGACCTACGGCGACCACATCGACGACCTCGAGGCGTTCGCCGCCGCGGCCGCCGAGGAGGGCTACACCGACTGCGTGCTGCTCGGCATGGGCGGCTCGTCGCTGGCGCCGGAGGTGCTGCGTCGCTCCCACGGCGCGGCGGCGCAGCACGACCGGCTGTGCCTGCACGTGCTCGACTCGACCGATCCGGGCGCGGTGCTCGCGCAGGAGCGGGCGGTCGACCTCGAGCGCACGCTGTTTCTCGTCTCGACGAAGTCCGGCGGCACGATCGAGACGATCTCGCTGTTCGAGCACTTCTGGTCCCTGCGCCCGCACGGCGAGCAGTTCGTCGCGATCACCGACCCCGGCTCGTCGCTGCAGGCGCTGGCCGCCGAGCGCGGCTTCCGTCGCACGTTCCTCAACGATCCCGACGTCGGCGGGCGCTACAGCGCGCTGACGCTGTTCGGCCTCGTGCCCGCGGCGCTCATGGGCGTCGACCTCGCCACGCTGCTGGAGGGCGCGGGCGTCGCGGCCGAGGCCTGCTCGGTCGGCTCGACCGTCGACGGCAACAGCGGTCTGTGGCTCGGCGCGTCGCTGGCGGCGCTCGCATTGCAGGGCCGCGACAAGCTGACGTTCGTCGTGGACGAGAAGATCGGCTCCTTCGGCCTGTGGGTCGAGCAGCTCGTCGCCGAGTCGCTGGGCAAGCAGGGCACGGGCATCGTGCCGGTGACCGATGAGCCGGTGGGGGCGGGCGGGCGGGACGGTGTCTACGGCGAGGACCGCGTGTTCGCCTACCTGCGCGACAACGACGATCCCGACGAGGCGCTCGACGACGCCGTACGCGCCCTCGCCGACGCGGGGCAGCCGACGGTCACGCTCTCGGCCGGCGGGGCCGCCGACCTCGGGCGGATCTTCTTCTTCGCGGAGTTCGCCACCGCGGTGGCCGGGTGGGCGCTGGAGATCAACCCCTTCGACCAGCCCGACGTGCAGGTCGCCAAGGACATGACCGGCCGGCTGCTGTCCGGCATCGAGGGCGGCGGCTCGCTCGACGAGCCCGACGACGCGGACGACGACGCGCTGCGCGCGCTGCTCGGCGGCGCCGGTCCCGGCGACTACGTGGCGATCCTCGGCTTCATGGCCCCGAGCGAGGACGTCGACGCGGCCGTGACCGAGCTGCGGACGGCGATCCGCGACGCGACGCGGGCGACCACGACGTTCGGCTACGGCCCGCGCTACCTGCACTCGACGGGCCAGCTGCACAAAGGCGGTGGGCAGGGCGGTCGCTTCCTCGTGCTCGTGCACGACGGACCGGACGACGTCGAGATCCCCGGCCGGCCGTTCGGCTTTCGCGTGCTGAAGAACGCGCAGGCGCTCGGCGACCTGCAGACGCTGCGCTCGCGCGGGCGGGCGGCCGAGCGGGTGCGGCTGTCGGGCGGCGACGCCGCGGCCGCGGTGCGCGAGCTGACGGCGCGCGTACGGGGGCTGCTCGGCGGACGCTGACGCGTTCCCCGCTGCCCGGTGTGAAGCAACTCTTGCGCGAGTCCCGACCGTCCGACGGGGGGCCCCTCGATGCCGCTGCTGATGATCGTGCTGTGGCGATTGGCGAGAGAGCGACGCTGACGCAGCGACGTGTTCAGCGCGGCCGGCGCCACTTGCCGTGCGTCCCGCGCAGCAGCTCGGCGAGCGTGATGCGGCTTCCGAGGTCGACGGCAAACGGTCGAGCCGGACGGTCGAGCAGCAGCCCCAGGCGCTCGCCGACGCGCAGCTGCCCGATGCCACAGCTCGCGCCGTCGGTGTCCCCGAGGACGCGTATGACGCGAACGGTCATGCCCCTGAAGACGCGCGTCACCCGCACCCTCGCCTCGAAGCGCTGCCCCACAGTCGGCACGTCTGGCTGCTCGGGCTCCAGCATCCGAACCGAAGTGACGACGCCGTGGATCGCGACGTCCGCGGAACGCACCTTCTGTTCGGCGATACGCACCTTGTCCTGCGAGAGCGTCGCGGGCAGCGTGCAGGCATGGGCGACCGGCAGCAGCGCCAGTCCCGCGGCCAGCCACGCGAGCGTTGCGAGCGTCACTCTGGACATGGAGCAAGCGTACAGGTGACGACGAGCCGCGCACTATGAACGTGCGTGATCCGCGCACCATGCCGTTTCCGACGGCGCGGGTGCGGGGCTGCTGCGCCTCGGATTGACGGTCGCGGACTGACGATGCCGGAGCACCATGCGGTGCCCCGGCAGGGTCAGGTCGATGTTTCGGTGACGTCAGCGGGCGATGTGGCGGACCTTCGCGCCCTTGTGCTTGCTCATGGTGAAGCGCGCCGGGGCGCCGTAGGACGTCTCGGTGGTCTCCGTCTGGGTGAACTCGCCGCCGGGGGACGTCGACGTGCGCTCGTACAGCTCGTAGGTCTCGGCGTCCACGACCGCAACCGTCTTGCTGCCGGGCTCATCGCTGACCCACGTGCCGGGGACGCTCTCGACGACGAACGCACGACGCCCGCGGACCGTCGTCTCGCCGGTGACCTTCGTGATGCCCTGCTCGACGTATGCCCGCTGGACGGCGGCCTCGAGTCGCGCGGAGTTCCACGGGAGGCCCTCCCCCCGGCGGGTCTTGCGGACCGTGATCCGCCCGGTCTCCGCGGAGAACGTGCGGGTCTCCTGCTTGGTGACGACGATCTCGGTCGTCACCCTGCCGGTCTTCAGGTTCGTGACCACGACGCGGCCCCGGTTGCGCGACAGCCACAGCTCGGCGCGCTGACGACTGGGGACGGCCTTGGAGCCGCTGACCTCCGAGACGGTGATGGAGTGCTCGACCTTCCCGGCCGGGATGACGAACTGAGGA
>Ga0136633_1001562_pt1 | contig 16738 bp, 17 predicted proteins | sample AntDrymeUQ832206_2_FD_105494 | JGI IMG/M metagenome (GOLD analysis project Ga0136633, IMG submission 105494) | Polar desert sand microbial communities from Dry Valleys, Antarctica - metaG UQ83 (22.06) | ecosystem: Environmental > Terrestrial > Soil > Desert | place: Antarctica: Dry Valley...
AAGACGATCTTGTACTTGTCTGGATCGGTCTCGGTGGGATCTGTCGGCACGGCCGAACAACCTAACGATTCCCTGGATCACCCGCCTGCCGCACGGCTGTTTTGAACTGAAGCGGCTTTCTTTTGCTTCTGCCTCGATGGGGAGTCTGTTCGCAGCAAGTAACGACCGCGCATCAGCGTTGAAGCGGCCATGCTCGCTGACCTCAACACCACGATCATCACGTGGGCACCCGTGCTCTACTTCGCCACGATCGTAGGCATCATCGCTCTCGCGGTATACCTCGTGCGCAACCGGCGCAAGTAGCTGCCGCTGCTGCCTCTAAGCGGAAGCGCGCTAAGGGGTGTCGAGTTGATGTGCAATCCGGCCGCGCAGGCCATCCCACTCGAGCCGCGCGACGTTGCGGTCCCTGAGGACGAACATGTTGTTCTTCACTTCGACCGAACTCGTGGAGCCGTCGCGCCGCACAATTGTCACGGTCTGAGGCCCGTCGTGAAGGAGGCCAGCGAGCTCGACCGCTCCGCTGGCGCTCGCGATTGCGACGAGTAGCGGCTCGTCTGTCGCAGCCGACTCGGGGACTGTGCACCCACCCCCTTGGAACGCAATGCAGATCTCGCCCGCTTTGCGGTAGGCGTAAACAGGCGAGCCGCCGTCGATAAACGCGAGGCGCGCAGACGCCGCTGTTTGTGCGTCCTTGGTCGAACGCAGGACGAGATTTTGTGCTGGAGCGTCGGCTTGGTCGACCGGTCGCTCCAGAAGCGAGATTCGCTCAGCTTGCGGCTGTGGCGAGCGGATCGCTGCTGCCGCACTCTGCGTTTTCGCAGCCCTCTCGTCTGCCCCGCATGCGCTCAGGAGGAGTGACGCGAAGGTGGCTGCTGCCATACAACGGCGGGGTCCTTGCAGATGCATGACGTGAATGGTGGAACGCATGGCAAGCCGAGTCAAGCGGCACGCTTTGTCTAGCGGCAATTCTGCCTCACGGATCGGGGCCGATGCTGCCCGCGTTCGCCTGCGAGCGGCTGCTGTTTCTGCCTCGAACCAAGCATCGCCGCCACTTTCTCTGGCGCGGCGCGTTGGGACACGTGGATGAGTCGGTTCTGGTTGGGAGCGGTTTGCGTGGTCGTGGCGCTGGTGTCGGCGCCGTCGACGGTGCCCGCCGCAGAATCATGCGCTGTTCGCGGCTCCCGGACCGAGGCCGTGAACCGGCATGTGAGGGTGTACATCTCCGGCGGTAACTACTACGCCTGCGCGTATGAAACGGGCCGCATCTTCGAGGTCGGTGCGCGGCCGAGCAGTTGCGACAGCAGCGGGGGATGCGAGGGAGTCCAGCGCGTCGCCATCGCGGGCTACTTCGTCGCTTGGACGTACTTTCTGATCGAGGGGCGGGCACCACCGGTGGACTCCGGCGACATCTACGTCCGAGATGTCAGGACCGGCCGCTTCGTTCACCAGCATCACGTAGGAAGCTTTGAGGAAGGCGATGCAGAAGTCGGCTTGTTCCGCCTGACGCGAACGGGCGCTGTCGGCTACATCGTGAAGCGCTCACCCTACGATAGCCACACGAGGCTGACTGAGATTTGGCGCATGGACCGACGAGGCCGCGCCCGCTTAGACCGCGGGTACTCCATCAGCCGCAGCTACCTCCGCCTCCGAGACGGTCGGCTCACCTGGCAGAGGGGACGAGCGCACCGCACGTCTCGCCTCACGTAGGCAGGCAGCGTCGCTGCTCCTTTCGCCTGGGAGCGACGGCGCCCCGACCTTTGCGCAACAGCCTCCATGGAAAGCAGAAGTCATCGCGATTCGGAATGCTCCGCTTCATGTCGTCGCTGGTCGGGCTCGTCACCTACGCCTTGTTGGTCGATCACACCGCGAAGCGCTACTCGGTGGACTTGCGCCACGTGGCCCGCCTAGATGACGGACAAGAGGTGCCGCTACTCGATGACAGGGGCTTCACCGGGACCTTCGTCGGCGGGAGATCGGATCCATCCACGCACGTGGGCACACGCGAGCAGATCGAACTGGACGCACGCACGTGCGTCGGCCCTGACGAGCCGGTGGGACTGGAGACCTCGGAGCAGATGGTCACCTCGCATTACGCGTTCCTCGCGAAGCGATTGCGCGCGGCAGGCGTCAGGACCACCGTTGAGGAACTGAATGGTCTGTCGCACGATGTCGTGCTCGACGAGCGCCTCGAAGACGCTGTCGCTCACGACGAGAACCGGCGGAGGAGTCGTCGCCGATGACGCTGGTCCTGCTCCAAGCAGCCGATGGTGCCGGCTGATCGGAGCTGAAGAAATTCACGCTCCTGTTTCTGCCGGGTAACGGTGGACGACGAAGTCCGCGGCGTCGTGCCCCATCCGCGCGCACCCCCGCTGCTCGCCGGTCTCCGCGTATCCGGCGGCCCGGGCAACGGCACGTGAAGGGGCGTTCTCGTGGTGGACGAGGATCTCGATCAAGCGCAGGTCGGTTCCGGCGAGCAGCCAGGCGGTGAGCAGGCAGACGCCGCGGGTGCAGACGCCGCGGCCCCGGGCTTCGCGGGCGACCCAGTAGCCGATGTCTCCGGTGCCGCGATCCCAGTCGATCTCGTTGACGCCCACGGACCCGAGCGGCCGGTCCTCGGCATCGACGATCAGCAGATGGAGACCGATCCCGAGCGTCGCCTGTGCCCCCGCGTCCTCGACCCACTCGTGCCAATCGGCCTCTGTGTACGGCACCGGCACGCGCGTCCAGCGCGGGATCTCGGGATCGGCGAGCGCCGCCGACACCAGCGCCGCGTCGTCGTGGCGGAGATCGCGCAGGGTGATCGTGCCGTCGGTCAGCGGAGGGTCGGGAGCATGGAGGGCGGGCATCGGCGCGGCCATGGTGGCAGGCGCTCGCCCCATACCCTCCCCACCCGTGCGCGCCCTGTTCTGGCTCTCCGCCGCCGCTCTGGCCTGGACGCAGGCCGGCTACGGGCTGCTCGTGGCGCTGCTGGCTCGAACCCGGCTCGCCCGCGCCCCGCGGCACGAGCCCCTGACGCCTGAGCCGCTGGTCTCCCTGATCGTCGCGGCCCACCGGGAGGAGGCGGTGATCGCCGCCAAGGTCAGCAATGCGGCGGCCCTCGACTGGCCGCGAGACCGCCTCGAGATCATCGTCGCCGTCGACGGCGGTAACGCCCCGGATGCGGATGCGACGGCGGTTCGCGCGCTCGCGGCCGGCGCCGACGTCGTGCTCGAGCTGGCCCGGGGCGGCAAGGTCCGCAGTCAGGACGCCGCGGTCGCGCGCGCCCGCGGCGAGCTGCTCGCGTTCAGCGACGCCAACGCGCTCTGGGAGCCCGCTGCGCTAAGGGAGTTGACCGCGGCCTTCGCCGATCCGGGAGTCGGCTACGCGTGCGGCCGCGTGAGATTCGTCAACGCCACCGGGACCAACCAGGAGGGGCTCTACTGGCGCTACGAGATGTGGCTGCGCGGCCACGAGTCGGCGCTGGCCTCGGTGACGGCGGGCAACGGCGCGATCTACGCGGTCCGCCGCGGCGCGTACTTCGAGGCCGATCCGATCATGGGCCACGACCTCTCGTTCCCCTACGCGCTCGTCAAGCGCGGCTGGCGCTGCGTGGACGTCCCGGGCGCCCGTGCGACGGAGAAGATGGTGCCCACGATCGAGGGCGAGTGGGCGCGCAAGCGGCGGATGATGACCCACGCGTGGCCGATCGTCCTGCGCGGCGGCCTGCTCGACCCGCGCGGCTATCCGCCCCGCTACGCGCTCATGATCGCCTCGCACCGGGCGCTGCGCTACGCCTCGCCGTTCCTGCACGTGCTGCTGGCTCTCGCGGCGCTCGCCGCCCCGGGTCGCGCCCAGCGCGCGGCGCTGGCCGCCCATGCGGCGGTGCTGGCGTGCGCGCTGGCCGGTGGGTCCCTGCGGACCCGTCCGCTGCTCGTGGCGCGCTACTACGTCATGACGACCGCGGCGCTCGCGGCCGGCCTGCTCGACGTCCTGCGCCACGGCACCGAGGCCGGCTGGGACGCGCCGGAGGGCACGCGGTGACGGCCGACTACCGCGGCCGGCGGGCGCTCGACCTCGTGGTCGCCGGGCTCCTGCTCTTGCTCAGCGCGCCGGTGGTCGCCGTCGCCGTGGTCGTCATCCGGATCGAATCGCGCGGCCACCCGATCTACCGCCAGCGCCGTGTCGGGCGCGACGGGCGGGCGTTCGAGGTCTACAAGCTGCGCACGATGGTCTCGGGCGCCGAGCACATGGGGGCCGGCCTCGCGGTCGACGTCGACGACGCCCGCATCACCCGGATCGGTCGCTTCCTGCGCCGGACGTCGATCGACGAGCTGCCGAACCTCATCAACGTGCTGCGTGGCGAGATGTCGCTGGTCGGGCCCCGGCCGACCGTTCAAGTCCAGGTCGACCGCTACACCGACCGCCAGCGCGGCCGCCTCGAAGCGCGCCCCGGCATCACGGGCTGGGCCCAGGTCAACGGCCGCGCGTCGCTTCCATGGGCCGAGCGCATCGAGCTCGACCTCTGGTACGTCGAGCACGCGTCGCTGCGGCTGGATCTGCGCATCCTGGCCCGGACCGCGCGCATGGCGGTCACCGGGCACGGCCTCTACCGCGGGGAGACCGGCGGCTGGCGCTAAGGCCCAATCCACCGGGCCTCGCCGTCTTGATCCGCGATGATCGGTCGATCGAGGCCATGGGCGCTGATGGGGCAGAAACGGCGGCCAGCCGAGTGAGGGCTCGGACTGGGGTGGCGGTTCGCGAGGCGTCCCGGGCGATTCACCGAACCGAGCCCGATCTGGTCCCTCCGGGGTGCACATCCGACGCAGTTCCACCGCGCTCACCGAACCGAGCCCGATCTGGTCCCTCCGGGGCGCACATCCGACGCAGTTCGACCGCCCGCCTCGGGACCTACCCCCTCGAGGCCGCCGTTTTCAACCCCGTCGGCGCGCTGATCCTGAATCCATCGATGCTCGCGGCCAATCAACTGGGATACCGGCTGAGGCCAAGGCGCTGACGCCTACGGAACCCGCTCGGGGCCCTTGTCCAGGTACTTGTCGCGGAAGGTGCGCAGGGCGTCGAAGGCTTCCGGCTTCATCGTCGGGCACGACAGCGAGTGCGTCCACGCCGTCGCGGCGACGGCGGCCGTCTGGCTCGTCGTGTTCTCGTAGAGCAGCATGTGGTAGCCGCCGTTCTCGGCCACGAAGGCCTCGAGCTCGGCGACGGTCTTGGCCGGGGACCCGGGCTTGTACTGGACGTTGATGCGACCGTGCTCGAGCGTGTGCACCAGCTTGCCGAGCTCCGGGACGTCGCCCGGCGAGTAGATGCCGTCCTCGTACCAGTCGCCGCCGAAGTGGGCGCCCGAAGTGGGCGGATTGGTCTTGTAGTCGGCGGGCGTGAACTGACGCTCCTCATGGCCGGCGCCCTCGAACTTCGGGTTCTCGAGCTTGCAGCCGGCCAGCTCGGCGGCTTCCTCCATGTTCGTCGTCGTCGGCCCGGGCAGCTTGACGCTCGTGTTCTTGTCGGCCTGCTTGGGCCCGTCGCCCTCGCCGTCGTCACCCCCGCCGCCGAGGCCCGAGGCCACGGCGATGCCGATCCCGGCGAGCAGCGCCAGGGCGAGGAGACCGCCGATCAGCATCTGCACCCGGCGCTTGCGCGCAGCCGAGCGCTTCTCGGCCTGCTCCTTCGCGACGCGCTCCGCGCGACGCGCCTCCTTCTCCTCCTGCCGGTTCGCCATGGACCCCACAATACAAACCCGGGAACCCCGAGGGGGTATCGTTGCGGCCATGCACGGCGACGCCAAGGCGCTCCACAACCGCCTGCGCCGGATCGAGGGCCAGGTCCGCGGCCTTCAGCGCATGGTCGACGAGGACGCCTACTGCGTCGACCTGCTGACCCAGGTCGCGGCGGTGCAGACCGCGTTGGAGCAGGTCGCGGTCAAGGTGCTCGACGGGCACGTGCGCCACTGCGTCGCCGACGCGGTGGCGGGCGACGACGAGGCGGCCGCGACCGAGAAGCTCGACGAGCTGATGGCCGCCGTGCAGCGCTTCACCCGCGCACGCTGAGTCTCAATCCACCGATCATCGTGCATACGGCGTTGATTCGCCGCGAGAATCGGTGGATCGAGGCTGAGTCAGGAGGCCTTGCGGCGCGACGCGCGGGGCTTGGCCGGGGCCGGCTTCCAGCACTCGTCCACGAAGCCGGCGATCTCGCGCGTCATGACCTGGGGCGCCAGGCGCATCTCGAGGATGTGCCCGGCCTCGACCAGTCGCGCGTTGGGCAATTCGTTGAGCAGCGCGTCGGAATCCGAGAACGGGTGGACCGGATCGCGGTGGTGGCCGATGATCAGCGCGGGCGCCTGGAAGGTCCGGCGTTCGTTGCGGTGCGGCGCCACGCGGCCGAAGAACAGCCCTTGCAGGACGGCGCCGCTGGGCGCGGGGTCCTGCTGGAGGGTCTGGAGCCCGACGTCGGCCAGGAACGGCAGGCGCTCGTTGGGGATCAGGCGGGCGAGCGCCTGGACGACCTTCATCACCGGCCCGCCCACGGTCATCACCGTCATCATCGGCGTGAAGGCCAGGGCGCAGCCCAGCAGCGCGTTGTCGAGCACGGGCATCTCGATCAGCATCCCCCGCAGCCGCTCAGGGGCAGCCGAGGCGACTTCCAGCGTCACGTTGGCGCCGAGCGAGGTCCCGCCCACGACGGCTTCATCGATCCCGAGGTGGTCGAGCGCACCGACGACCTGGCGGCCGAAGAAGGGCATGGAGTACTCGCCCATGTCCGATGGTCGCTCCGAGCGCCCGTGGCCGAGCAGGTCGAGCGTGATCACCCGGTGCCCGCGCTCGGAAAGGTGGCGCGCGAGCGGGGCATGCATGCTCTGGTTGAGCAGCAGGCCGTGCACGAGCAGGGTGACCTTCGGCCCCTCGCCGAAGACCGAATAGGCCAGCCGTCGACCCTCGAAGTCGAAGGACGATTCGCTGTCAGGCCGTGGACGCGTCATGGCCGTCCAGCTTATTCGCCGGAGTTCACGTCCCAACCTGCGCGTACCGGGTGCGTTGAAGGGGATACGTGTTTGGAGATTTCGACAGAACGCCGATAATGGGTGGTGGATGGAAGCCTCTGCCCTTCGCCCGCCGGCCCGACCGGGCGCCCATCGCTCCGCGCGCCTGCTGCGCATGCTTCCCGACGAGAAGCTCGTCGGGCACGTGCGGGCTGGATCGCAGGCGGCCTTCGAAGTCGTCTACGACCGTCATCACCGCGGGATCCTGTCCTTCTGCCGGCACATGCTCGCGTCGCCCACGGAGGCCGAGGACGCCGTCCAGCACACCTTCATGGCGGCCTACCGCGACATGGTCGGCTCCGAGAAGGAGCTCCAGTTGCGCGCATGGCTCTACACGATCGCGCGCAACCGGTGCCTGTCGATCCTGCGGGCCCGGCGCGAGCACCCGACCGACGAGATCGACGACATCCCGACCGAAGGCCTGGCTGACCAGGTCCAGCGTCGCCAGGACCTCAAGGACATGCTTCACGATCTCGCCGGCCTGCCTGAGAATCAGCGGGCAGCGCTCGTCCTCTCCGAGCTCGGAGCGATGCCCCACGACGAGATCGCGGCGGTCATCGGCTGCCCGAAGGACAAGGTGAAAGCGCTCGTGTTCCAGGCCCGCACCTCCCTCCATTCGTCCCGTGATGCCCGCGAAACCGACTGCTCGGAGATCCGCGAGCTGATCGCGAACCTGTCCGGCGGCTCGCTGCGGCGCACCCAGTTGCGGCGCCACCTCCGTGACTGCACCGGCTGCAAGGAGTTCGCGGCCGACGTGAAGCGCCAGCGGGCGTCGCTCGCCGTGCTGCTGCCGGTCGTCCCCGCCTTCGGGTTGAAGGAGCAGGCGCTCGCCGCCGCCTTCGGCTCCACCGCCGCCGGAGGAACGGCCGTGGTGGCCGGTACGGGCACGGTCGCGGCCGGGACCGGGTTCGCCTCGGGTGCCACGGCGATCGCCGCCAAGGTCCTCGTCGTCGTCGCCGTCGGCGCCGGCGGCGTAGCCGGTGGGGTTGCGGGCGTGAACGCGATCGACGGCTCTGGTCCCCCCGCCTCCAATTCCTCCGGCGCGGGGCCGAACACCCCGACCCCGCTGCCCGCGGTGACGACGCCCGAGCCGACGCCGGACGCATCCGACCGCTCCGACCGCGCCGACGAGAAGGCCAGCAGGGCCAGGGACCGCAAGGCGAAGGCGAAGGCCGATCGTGAGCGTGGCAAGGCGCTGGCGATCACCCGCGGGAAGGGCGAGAAGCGCGGCCTGCGCGGGACACAACCGGGCCAGTCGGCCGCCAAGCGGGCCGAGCTGGAAGCCAGGCGAGCGGCACGCGATCTGCGCAGGGCCGCTGCGCGCCGGCGCAAGTCTCAGACACCGCTCGTGCCGAGATCCACCCCCACCCCCACGTCGCCCGTCCGTCCGCAGCGCACACCGAAGGCCACTCCCACAGCGGCTGCGGTCGAACCGACGCCGACGGCGACGCCGACCGAAAAGGCCAAGGGCAAGTCCCAGTAGTGCACCGTTGGACCTGGCCGTAGGCTCGCCGGGTGGCTGAGCTGCGTCCATTGACTTCGGCTGATGGCAGCCGCGTCTTCGCGGTCATGGCCGCGGCCTTCGAGGACCTCGACCGTCGCATGGGCCGAGATCCGGCGTCGCATCCGAGTCCCGACCCGCAGTGGTACGAGGTCCGCACGCGTCACTTGCTGGCGACCGATCCCGACGGGGCGATCGCCGCGGACGTCGGCGGCGAGCTGGCCGGGGTCGCGTTGGCGATCGTGCGGGAGGGGGTCTGGGGGCTGTCGCTGCTCGTCGTCGACCCGGCGCATCAGTCCTCCGGGATCGGCCGGAACCTGCTCGCGGCCGCGTGCGCCTACGGCCGCGACGCCCCTGCAGGCATCATCCTGTCTTCGGACGATCCACGGGCCATGCGCGCCTACGCGCGGGCCGGCTTCGCACTGTGGCCGAGCTTCGACGCCGAAGGGCCGGTCCTGCGACGGCCTGCGCTCCCCTGTGGGGTGCGCCCGGGCCGCTGGCCGCAGGACGCCGGAATCGTCGACGCCGCCGGTCGGGCGGCGCGCGGCGCCGGCTACGCACGTGACGTCGAGGCCTACCTCGCGGCGGGTGCGGAGCTGCTCGTGGATGAGCGAGGCGGATTCGCGATCAACCGCCAGGGCTCTCCTGCGCTGCTCGCCGCGGAGTCCGGGGCCGTGGCGACCGACCTGCTGCGGGCCTGCCTGCGCGGCGCTCCGCCGGACGCCACGGTGTCGGTCCAGTTCATCACCCACGCCAATCAGTGGGCGATCGACGTCGCGCTCGACGCCGGGCTGCCGCTGTGCCCGGCCGGGCCGGTCTGCGTCCGCGGGGGAGTCGGGCCGCTTGCGCCGCTGCTTCCGAGCGGCGCGTTCCTGTGACCGGCCACTAACTTCTCCGCATGGCCAAGCCTGCACGTTCCCTGTCCGGCCGCGTCGTCGCCATCACCGGCGCCGGGCGCGGCATCGGCGCCGCCACGGCGCGCGCCCTCGCCCGCAAGGGCGCTCGCGTCGCGATCGGCGACCTGGACCTCGAGTCCGCTGAACGCACCGCCGCCGAGCTCGGCGGCGACGCGCTCGCCCTACGCCTGGACGTGACCGACCGTCCCGGCTTCGCCGCCTTCCTCGACGATGTCGAGGAGCGTCTCGGCCCGATCGACGTGTTGATCAACAACGCCGGCATCATGCCCGTGACCCGCATCGACGACGAGACCGACGCCTCCGTCACGCGCCAGCTCGAGCTCAACGTCCACTCGGTCATCTTCGGCACCAAGGAGGCCGTGCGCCGGATGCGCCCGCGCGGCACCGGTCACATCGTCAACATCGCCTCCACCGCCGGCAAGGGCGGCTTCCCGGGCATCGCGACCTACTGCGGCTGCAAGCATGCGGTGGTGGGCTTCTCAGAAGCCGTCCGCGGCGAGATCCGCGGGTCGGGCATCGAGGTCTCCTGTGTCATGCCCGCGCTGGTCAAGACCGAGCTGACCAGCGGGATCGAGGATTCCCGCGCGGTCAAGCGCGCCACCCCTGAGGACGTTGCCGACGCGATCGTCGGAGCGCTCGAGCGCCCGCACTTCGACGTCTTCGTGCCGAAGAAGGTCGGGCGGATGGCGTGGGGCCTGAACCTGCTTCCGCGCGCCGGCCGCGAAGCCGTCGTCCGCGCCCTCAAGGCCGACCGGATCATGCTCGACGCCGCGAACTCCCAGGCGCGGTCGGCCTACGAGGCGCGCGCCGCCGCGAGCGCGCCGGCGGTGGAGGAGATGGCGCGGGACACGGCCGGGGCTTGAGGCCTCGCACGACACGGACCCCGGCGTGATCCGTGCGTGTCGCACGCCGCCTCACCGGTGACGCGCGTCGCGACACGACCGTGCCGCCACACGCCGATTGACGCACCCCGCCCCAACCGAACCCTCCACTCAGTGCGGCAGTTGTCCAAGCCAGTCCGCCACGATCGCGCCGATCTCCTCGCCGCGATCCTCCTGCAGGAAGTGGCTCGCGCCCTCGACGATCCGCGGCGCCGGGCGGCCGAGCCGGGCGGCGAACGCCTCGCCGACCGACACCGGCAGGATCGGGTCGCCTTCGGCCCAGAGCATGAGCAGCGGCCGCTTGTCGCCGGCCAGCGCGTCGAGCACCGCGCGTCCGGCGGCGGCCCCGGGAGCGTCGGGCGTCGTCGGGATCAGCAGCGGGAACGCGCGTGCCCCCGTCTTGGAGGCCGGATTCACGAACGGCGCGTCGTAGGCCGCCACGACGTCGTCGGGCAGCGTCGTGGCGCAACCGCCCTGGACGAGCATCCCGATCGGCAGGTCCTCGGTCTGCTCGACGAAGCCCCGAAAGGCGCCCCACGCGTCGCTCATCGGCTGGTGGCCGGTGAAGACGCCCGTGTCCATGACCACGAGCCGGTCGATGCGGTGGGCGTGCTCGACGGCGAGGCGGAGCCCGATCGGGCCGCCCCAGTCGTGGACGACGAACGTCGCTGCGCGCAGGTCGAGGTCCTCCAGCAGCGTGGCGGCCATTGAGACGTGGCGGTCGTAGGAGTACCAGTCGAGGTCGACCGGCTTGTCCGAGCGCCCGAACCCCGGCAGGTCGGGGCAGATCACGCGAAAGCCGGCGTCGCGGACCGGCGGGAGCAGCTTGCGCCACAGATACGACCAGGTCGGCTCGCCGTGCCACATCACCACGGGCGGCCCGTCGCCCTCGTCGACGTGGGCCACGCGCAGGCCGCCGACCTCGCGAAAGCGTGGAGCGAAGGGGAAGTCGGGCAGCCCCTCGGTGAGCTCGTCGGGCGTGCGGATGGCGTCGGTCATCCTGAGGATGCTTTCAGGAGCTCGCTCAACGCGCCGGCGTCACGCCCGGCGGTGACGTGGATCGCCCCGGGCTCGCGGACCCACGCGATCACGTTGAGCGAGGTCAGCCGGTCGAGCACGAACTGGAACGCTCGTGCCTGGGCGCGCGAGCGGTAGCGGCGGGCGATGTCGAACGCCCAGCCCGTCGTGTGCAGGGAGTAGCCGCGCGTGGCCTCCCGGTTGCGGCCGATCAGCCGCTTCTGGTAGCTGCTGTCGCGCACGCTCGAGGTCATGATCAGCGTGGCGGCCGGATCGCCCGACAGCTCGCGCACCTGGGCGCCGAGGTAGAGCGCGAGCGCCAGCGCCTCGGGTCGCAGGCCGCGGTAGAGCGACGCCTCCTGCGCGAGCTCGCCCATGCGCGGGTCCAGGCGCAGGCCGGTCCGGCTCGTGGCGACCGGGAGCGGGACGAGGTCACCGTCGTCGTAGGCGTCGCGCACGTCTCCGGCGTTGGCGAAGACCGGCTGGGAGCCTGCCGGGTGCAGCACTTCTTCGGCGGAGTTCTTGGCGGTCTGGAGCGCCTCGACTACGGCGAGCTCGTCCGGCTTGTCGCGGTGCAGGCGCATGATCTCCCGCGCCGCATGGAGCTTCCAGAGATAATTCGAGGAGTCGTCCCCGAGCGATGCGAGCTTCGCGTGGGCCGCCGGGTGCCGCCGCGGTGAGGAGTCGAAGTAGACCTGGGCGTAGGGGACCTCGTGCGGGTCGACCTCGTCCTCGCCGCCCACGTAGGCCGACAGGACGTCTTCGAGGTTGCCCATCCCCATGTGGTAGCTCTCGAGCGCCAGCTCATCGCGTCCGAAACGCTTCTTGGCGATGCGCAGATAGCGCACGGTTCCGGCCATCGCCTGGACCGGGTCGAAGCGCGGATCCACCTTGCGCCGGGCGGCGCGCAGGCGCTGCACCCGCGGGGAATTGCCCGATCGAAGCGCGCGCTGGATGCGACGCGTGTAGGAGCGCGAGCGCGGCAGGTCGATCGTCATGTTGAGCAGGCTCCTTCCGGTCTCGGCGACGATCTGGGTCAGGCCGGCGGCACCTTCGACGCCGATCGGCGTGATGGCGTCCTCGCGGCCGGCGCTCTCGAGAAAGACCAGCGCTTCGAGCGAGTCGGCGTCGACGCCCGCCCGCTTGGCTGCTCGTTCGACGAGGTCCCGCCACTTCGCGACGCGCTCGGCCGTCGCGGTCGCGCCGCCCGGGGACCGCGCGTAGAGGACATGGGCGTTGCCGGCCGCCGCGCGCGCCTCGAAGTCCGCGCGCCGCGCGGGGTCGTAGGAGAAGGGGTCCGCGATCGGCTCGCCATCGGTTCCCGGAGGCGTCGGGACGAAGGCGGGCGGGACGGCCACCGGAGTACCGCCCGAGCCGTCCCGGTCGCCACCGAGCAGGACGGCGAGAGCGATCGCGAGTACCGCCGCGGCGCCGAGGCACGCGATCAGGACGGCGCGCCGGCTCACGCCACGAGGTCGCGGAAGCGTTCGGGCGCGATGTTCCCGCCCGTGAGGATCGCGCCGACGCGCGCGCCCTCGATGCCAACGACCCGGCCGCTCAGGAGTGCTGCGAGTCCCGCTGCGCCGCTCGGCTCGAGCACGAGCTTCAGCCGCTCGAACGCGAAGCGCATGGCGCCGACGAGCTCATCGTCGGTCACGGTGACGACCTCGTGGACGAGCGCGGAGACGACGGGGAAGGTGAGTTCGCCCGGCACGTCGGCCTGGAGGCCGTCGGCGATCGTCCGCGGGACGTCGATCGGGACGCGCTCGCCCGCTGCCAGCGACTGCTGCCAGTCGTTGCCGGCTTCGGGCTCGACGCCCACCATCCGGACCCCGTCGGCAGCTGCTGCCGTCGCCGATCCGGACATCAGGCCGCCGCCCCCGAGTGGCACGACGAGCACGTCGAGGCCGCCGGACTGCTCGAGCAGCTCGAGCGCCGCCGTCCCCTGCCCGGCCATGACCAGCAGGTCGTCGTACGGGTGGACCGGGTCGAGCCCCCGCTCGGCGCAGAGCTGGCCGAGCAGCGCGTTGCGGTCGAGCGAGTAGCGGTCGTAGAGCACGACTTCGGCGCCGTAACCGCGGGTGGCGGCCAGCTTTGAGGCCGGCGCGTCTTCGGGCATGATGATCGTGGCCCGGACGCCGGTGAGCGAGGCGGCGAGCGCCACCGCCTGGGCGTGGTTGCCGGAAGACACCGCGGCGACGTCCCCCGTCCCTGATCGCGCGGTGAGCGCGTTGTAGGCCCCGCGGAACTTGAACGCTCCGATGCGCTGGAGGTTCTCGGCCTTGAGCCACACCCGAGCGCCGGTGCGCTCGTCGAGCGTGCGCGAGGTGACCGCGGGAGTGCGATGGGCGACGCCGTCGAGCCGGACGGCGGCCGCCTCCACGTCGGCGCGCGTGATCACCCCGCCAACACTAGAACGGCGTGTGGCCCGGGCGGTCGAAACCGCCCGGGCCAAGCCAATCAGGGATCGAACGGAGGTGCTGGCGCCTGCTCAGTCGTCGTCGCGAGACTTGAGGAACGGCTTGAGGAACGAGCGGGCGGACTTCGTGTCCGTCCGGTAGTTCACGCCGTGCTCCATGCAGGTCTCGTCGCCGTCGGACACGATCCCGACGACGACACGGCCGGCACCCAGGAACACCGGGCCGCCCGAGTCGCCGCGGCACGTGCCACCGGTCGATCCAGTCTGGTCGTTGAACAGCTTGAAGTCCTCGAGCTTGCCGAAGGCGGTGAACGCGAAGCGTTTGCCACCTCCGCCGAAGAACTCGTCGCTGGCTGCGTCGTAACCCTCACGGCCGTATCCGACGACGCCGAACCTCAGCTCGTCGAGCACGTCGCGGCGGGCGAGCTTCGTCAGCGCGTTCTTTGACGGCAGCTTCGCCGTCTTGACGCCCTTGACGGGCTCGTCGAGCACGATGACCGCGATGTCGTGCGTATCGCCCGGCGCGGTCTCGTCCTCGAAGGCCGGGTGACCGTACGGCGTCCCCCGGTGCAGGGTCACGTCCGGGCCGACGTCGGGTGCACCGACGAAGGAGTCGAACGAGACCTCCAGGTAATCCGTGGGCTCATCCACGAGGCAGTGCGCCGCGGTCATGAAGACCGTCGGCGAGATCAGGGTGCCCGTGCAGATGAGGTACCGCCCCGTGTCGTCGTGCGACACGAGAGCCCCGACGTAGTCGTGGTTCGTCGTGGCGGTCCCGTTGGTGATCGCCTGCGCGCCAGAGGCGGGCAGGGCAAACAGTGCCGCTGCTGCGGCGATGGTGCGGATGCTGTTTTTCATGTGGGCGCGAACCTCCATTGTCGCGTCCTGGATTGGACAAGTGCTCCACCGGCAGCCGAGCCGTCTCGTCAGTACCCCTGCCGAGACCTCATGCTTTGCGTGCCCACCTCGCGATGGGGTCGCCTTGAGCGGTGTCCACGGTGGTGTTCGGCAGGTCGGGGCGCTTACTTGAGCCGGCCTTGGACACGTCTGGACACTTTGCAGACGCCAGCGCGAAGAAGGCGGAGGACTTGCGGCGCGACCCCGGCCGATGTCATGCTCGCGACACATGGGCAAACGCCGACGTCGCAACCGCCGCCTCTCCGCCGGTCTCCTTATGGGCCTCGGTGGCGCCGGCGGCGCGCTCGCCGGTGGCGCCGAAGCCGCCGAAGCGGCCCGCGAAGGTGGCGCGCCAGGCCACGCCGGAACCCAGGACCGCGACGGCGGCGCTCGCGACGGCGCGAACGGGACCCGCGGCGACGGCGGTCCGGGATCCGAGCAGGGCAAGGAATCCGCCCGCGAGGGATCCCAGGGTCCCGGTGAGGCCTCGGGTGGAGGTGGGCTCAATGAGCACGCGGCCACGCGGGCCGCGTCGGCGATGGGCAACAAGGGCTTCCAGCAGGCGATGGCCGGCATCGCGCCCGGTGCCCAGGGCCGGACGTCCGGACCGCCTCCGGGAGCGACCGCCAAGGATCTCCCGGGCAGCGCGGACCCGCAGCCCGCCGCTGAAGAGGAGCACGGTCAGGTCGAGGAGGCCGGCTTGAACCGCTTCGCCTACAAGCGGCGCGCCATGGACGCGATGCGCATCGGCCTCGGGATGTGGGCGAAGGAAGTCAAGATCACGGGTGTCCAACTCGCCGGCGACCAGGCCAGCGGGGGCCGCATGGACGCTCCGGCGTTCGGTCCGATGATCTCCCAGCTGCTGCCGAAGGACAGCCCGGGTGAGATGCGGGCCTCGCTGCTGCTCGCCGAGGCGCTCGACGACGCGATGCGCAACTGGCAGGGGTTCTTCCGCGCCCCCGGCCGCCCGCTGTTCCCGGGTTTTGCGAACGTGGAGGGTCCCGAGGCGGCGCCGACCAAGAACGAGCCGTTCTCGCTGGCGGACGTGATGCCGCGCAGCCTGCACCTCGTGGCCTCGACGGGCACTCCCGACGGGGACGCCGCGCTGGCGGACGCGATCGGCGCCATCAACGCCTACTTCGGGCTCTGGGTCAAGCAGCGCCAGGTCACGGGGCTGGTCGGCAAGGGCCGCGTCCCGACCTTCAAGCACGAGGACCGGGGACCGGTCTGGGACGGCCACGCCACGCTCGGCCCCGGCGGTATCTCTTAGTGCGCATCGTCTTCCTCGAGGCCGACACGGAGCGTGCGTGGGCGGTGGCGTCGATCGGCCCCGGGTTCGTCGGCGCCTACCTGCGCGCCCACGGTCACGAGGTCTGCTTCGTCCGCGCGGGGCTCGATGACGACCCGGACGAGGTGGCAGGACGCATCCTCGCCCACGATCCCGGGCTGGTCGGCGTCTCGCTGACCACCCGGCAATGGCTCCGCGCCCGCGACCTGATCGCGACGCTGCGTGAGCGCTCGGACGTCCCCGTGCTCGCCGGCGGCCTGCACCCCACGTTCTCCCCGGAGGAGGTGCTCTCCCATCCGGGCTTCGACTTCGTGTGCCTGGGCGAGGGGGAGGACGCGATGCTCGAGCTGGTGCGGGCGCTGGACGCCGGAGCCCCGACCGCGGGAATCGCCAACATCTGGCCTACGGGCGGGACGCGCCCCTCGCTGCGCGCCCCGTTCCCCGAGCTCGACGAGCTGCCGTTCCTGGCCCGCGACCTGCTCGACGAGCCCGACGGCGTGGTCCACATGGCCACCCAGCGCGGCTGCCCGTTCCCGTGCACCTACTGCGCCGCGCGCATCTACTCCGAGCTCTATGACGGCTACAAGGACTACGGCCGGCGCCGCTCGGTCGACGACGTAATGGCCGAACTGCACGAGGTCGACGCCACCGGGCGACTCGGTTACGTGATCTTCCTCGACGACACCTTCACCATCAACCACCGCTGGGTGAAGGAGTTCTGCGCGCGCTACGGCGAGGAGCTCGGCAAGCCGTTCTCGTTGCACGCCCGCGTGGAGACCGTCAGC
>Ga0136633_1001563_pt1 | contig 16737 bp, 17 predicted proteins | sample AntDrymeUQ832206_2_FD_105494 | JGI IMG/M metagenome (GOLD analysis project Ga0136633, IMG submission 105494) | Polar desert sand microbial communities from Dry Valleys, Antarctica - metaG UQ83 (22.06) | ecosystem: Environmental > Terrestrial > Soil > Desert | place: Antarctica: Dry Valley...
CCAACGGTCAAGCCGTGGGCAGTGGCCAGGTGATCGGTTACGTTGGCTGCACTGGTCGCTGCTTCGGTGATCATGTGCATTTCGAGACGCGGCTGAACGGCTCGGCCGTGGACCCGATGAACTACCTCTGACCCGCATCCGCTCGGGTCATGCTCGAACAGGCCGTGATTCGGCCTTGGGCTGTTGTCGAACTCCTACAGATTGTCGGAACCGAATCGGCTTTCAGACGGGATAAACAGGCGTCGGACTTTATCTCGTGGGGATGCGATGGACGCGCCGGGGGCCCGCCTCAAAACAGCGATGCCGCAAGAGCAGCCACAAGCTGCACGTACTCTCCTGCGCTGGACGCCCCCGCCCGTGCCCACATTCGACTCGACAAGTGTTCGTGAGCCCCGAACTGTTGCGCCACGCAGCGCAGAATCTCCTCCGCTGCGACTACCGTCGCTGCCGCAGCACTCGGCGAGGCTGAGTGCCGCTGCTGCTGCCCGGCCGTCCGGGTTCTCCGCAGCACAGATGCACGGTGTGCCTCTCGCCCACGCCGTATCCGCACCTCCTGTCCAAGCCGCTCCCGTAGCTGAAGCGATCGTGGCTCCCTACCTGCTTGCCCTCCCCGAGCTTCGCGCAACGCGCGACATCACCCCGACTCGCAAGTCGAAGGACGCAGGGGTCCGCACTGAGCCTCGTCGGCTCATGCAACGGGTCGCACGCATCCAGGTGATAGTTGCGATCGTTGTGATGCTCGCCGCGCCGTTGTTGACACTTGCAACCGGGAGAGCTTCCGCACTTGCGTTTGCCCTGCACGGGATTGGCGCGATGCTGCTGTTCGGCGTCGCCACACTCGCCATGCATCAGGCGTACCCGCTGCTGCGTGGCGGCACTCGAACGTGGCCCGCATTCAAGACCTCGGTGGGCCGGCTGGCTGCATGCGCGGCGGCCGAGGGAATCTCCGGCGTGTGGCTGCTGTACTACTACCACGCCGAGACGGGCCCCGGACACGCGCTGGCGGAGTCCGCGCCGCTCGTGGACCAGCTTGCCATGAACATCAAGCTCTACTGTGGTCTTGCTGCGGTGTTGCTGTCAATCGCCGCGTGGTGGTCTGCGCGCCTCGTGAGTGAGGACCGCAAGGACGGCATGATGGTGCCTGCCTTGGCGACAGCGGCGGCGTGGATGGCGATGGTCTGTGCGCTCGCGCTGGGCCTTGGCATCGCCTGGGTGATGCCGGCATGAACGTCCCTGGAACTGAAGAACGGGCTGACCCCGCATGGGCACCGGTGCTGGGATCCGCGTATGCGCTGTTCGCGGTTTCCGCTGCGTTGTTCCTGGCTGCGGGGTTCACGCAGGTTGACGCGTTGGTCGCCAGCATCGGCTCCATTGCTCCAGCGCCAGATCGTATCGGGCGGTTCGTCGGTTTCACCGTGATCAGTGTCATCGGCCTCATGGTCGCGGTGCCGCTTGCAAAGCGACAGATGCACACGATGCCAACGGCGAACGTGGGACCGCGCGTCGTTGCAGTGGCGGTCACCGCGCTTGTGCTGATGGCACCGCCCGTGCAGTGGGTGATGTTCGGCAGGCCCGACCCTATGGCTGGGCACCAACACGACATGCCGGAGGCAAAGCCCAGCACGGATGCCTGCGAGCACGACGCCCAGGCCGTGGCCAAGGTAGCTGTCCCGCGCCATGCCGAGGCTGGCGGTGAGGGCGCGGAGTGTGCGCCTGCGCCAGTGGAAGATGGCACGCACGACGATGGGCATGACCATGCCGATCACTGACGTTGGCGAGCTTGCTTCGGGTCTGTTCACCCCGCTTCGCGGGGCGGGGCTGACCATGCGCGGTAGATCGGACCATCCGCTGATCTGGGCCGCGTACGGCGGCAAACTCGCGCAGCGTCCATCGGTCATCCCCGCGGCCACGACTGCCCCGCCACAAAGCGCACCAGCGTCGCGCGACGTGCTGGCCCGCACCGTGACAGTGTTCGCCGGCGTGGCAGTCGCTGCTGTAGTCACCGTGGTAGTCGGCGGTACCGTGACCGCCGGCGGACCCGGCCGGCTGTGGGCGGCCGCGATCACCGGTTTGACTGCGGGCGGCTTGAGCTGCCTCGCGGTCCAGGGAGGGTTGCTCGCTGCGGCGACCAAGGCCGACACGGCGATTGCACCGTCTGACCAGGCGCGCAGAATCCTCGCGTTTCTCACTGCCAAACTAATCGCCTACACGCTACTCGGAGCCCTGCTCGGGCTGTTCGGCGCCGCGGTCCAACCTTCGCCGGTAGCCCGCGGCGTAGTCCAGGCGATCATCGGTTTGTTCATGATCGGCACCGGGGTCCAAATGGCGCGTCCCAACTGCTGGACGCGCAGACTGGTTCTCGAACCGCCGCCGAACATTCGTCGCTGGCTGCGAGAACGCGCTCGCCGTGGCGCCGATCTGTCAGATGCGGCTGTACTCGGCGGTCTGACCGTGCTGATTCCATGCGGAGTAACTCAGGCGATGATGGCTGGTGCGATGGCCCTCGGCACACCCATCGGTGGAGCACTGCTCATGGCTGCATTCACGCTCGGGACATGGCCGGTATTTTTCGCGCTCGCCTACGGAGCATCGTCGCTCGGCCTCCATGCGCGCACGTACTTCAACGCCGCGGTCGCAGTCTTGCTGCTCGTCATGGGCTTCGTTGCGATCCAGACCGGATTTGCGCTCGCTGGCCACCCGCTCCCAATCCGACCGATTCTCGCCGCAAGCTCGGACAGTACCCCCGCGACGCAGGCGACGCAGAAGGAGGGAGCACAACAAGCAGTGATCCAGGTCGCCAATGACAGCTACACCCCAACCAACGTGCGAGCGACGGCTGGCATGCCACTGCAGTTGGTGTTTGCAACATCCGAGGTCACCGGATGCACGCGCACGGTGGTGGTGCCCGTCCTGCACATCGAGAAGGTGCTGCCTGCGACAGGAACGGAAACGATCGAGGTGCCTGCCCAAAAAGCCGGCAGCAAGCTTCGCTGGGTATGTGGAATGGGTATGTATTCGGGCAGCGTGACATTCGAGTGAGTGCCTGCCCAGCCGGAGGCGGTCTGTGGTTCGGCGCCGCTCAGGGTGACCACTCCGTCACTGAATGACGCGTAGCTCCGCCTATTTCGAACTCGTACGCGCGCGAGCTGCGGCGCCCAGACCGATGCGAGCATCGTATGGGGCCTGTGTGTTCGGCTCGGTAGGGAGGCGCTCGTGCAAGGCGAACGCTTACGAGCCGTTCATGTGCACATCCTCGCGTTCGGACAGTGGTCTGTACGCCGCGTTCTACTACACTATGTAATACGAGCGACCGACTGGTCGGGGTTCTGGGAGCAGGTGTGGCAAAGACATCGTCAAAGCGTCCTCGAGCGCAGGAGGGCGAACAGGAGCACGAACGCCAGCGGCAGCAGGAATGGCGAGGGCGTGTGCTGGAGGAGGCGCGTGCCACGCTTCCCGACCGTGGCGCTCGCGCGAAATTCTCGCTCGCGTGTTCCTTGCTTGCGTTCGCGGGTCTGGTGCTGGCTGGCATGCTGCTCGCACCAGGAAGCCTCGATTCGCAGGACGGTATCAGTCTCTGGCTCGTGTTGTTGACCGGGTTGACGACGGGCGGGCTGAGTTGTCTGGCGGTTCAGGGAGGGCTGCTCGCTACGACGATCGCGCAACGTGAGCGTCATGATCAGGACGTAGCAGAACTCGACAGCTCATCGCAGCTGGCTGGTCCGGGCGGTAGCGGCGGCGGCGATGAAGCATTCGCGGCAGCGGTCGCACAGCAGCGGGAGCTGCTCGTGCGGCAAACCGCGCTGCGCCACAGCGCGGCGCCGGTGCTCTGGTTTCTTGGCGCGAAGCGAGGTGCGTACACGCTGCTTGGGTTCGGCCTGGGGTGGGTGGGTGCGCAACTGCGGCCCTCGCCGACTGTGCAGGGGGCGTTGCAGTTGGCCACCGCGGCGTTGATGGTTGCGACGGCTCTGCACCTGCTGCGCGTGCATCCGATCTTTCGCTTCGTGATCATTCAGCCGCCTCGTTTCCTCACTCGGCGCATTCGCAAGCAAGCGAGGAGCGACGACTTCTTCGCTCCGGCGATATTGGGTGCGATGACGGTGTTCATGCCTTGTGGGATCACGCAGGCGATGGAGCTCGCTGCGATCAACTCGGCAAGCCCGGTGCGGGGCGCTGCGATCATGTTCGCGTTCGTGCTCGGCACATCACCGCTATTCTTCGGTCTTGGGTTCATGGCCACCAAGCTTGGCGATGCGATGCACGAACATTTCCTGAAGGTCGCGGCGGTTGCTGTGTTGGCGCTCGGGGTGCTCACGACGGAAACCGGTCTGCGCCTGATGAATTCGCCTGTGTCGTTCTCCAAGGCAAAAGCCGCGGTCATCGAAGCTCGTAAGCCTGTCCCCGCCAAGGTGGCGGCTGATGGGATGCAGGAGGCGAGGATCAAGGTCGAGGCGCGCGGCTACAAGCCCGGCCGAATCAGCGTACGCGCGGGTAGGCCAACGCGTGTGGTGTTCGAAAACAATGGCTCGGCCGGCTGCACCAGCATCTTGGTGTGGCAAGACAAGGCCTATGAGCTTCCTGTCACAGGTGAGAAGGTGTTCGACTTGGAGCCCCGCGCTCGAGGTGAGGACATCTCGTACTCGTGCGGGATGGGTATGTATGGCGGATCGATCAAGGTGGTGTGACGTGAAACAGCAGCTCAAGGTTCAGGGAATGCATTGCGCGAGCTGCGCGATGCTGATCGACGAGGAGCTTGAGGAGCTCGACGGCGTGCAGCAAGCCAGCACGTCGTATGGCAAGCAAAGGACAGAGGTGGAGTTCGACGATAGCCGCGTCGAGATCGGATTGATCATCGCCAAGGTCGCCGAGCTCGGCTACACCGCCGAGCCAGCACCGAGCCGGTAGCCGTGAGTCAGCAGCGCGAATCCAATCATGCGCAGCAGACCCTTGATCTCCCGATCACGGGGATGACCTGCGGTTCGTGCGCGACCCGCGTTGAGCGCGGTCTCAAACGCATGCCCGGTGTCCTGGAATCCACCGTCAACTACGCCGCTGAGCGGGCGGCGCTGACCATCGACTCTGCGCAGCTGACCCAGCACGATGTCGTGCGCAAGGTGCGCGATCTGGGCTACGACGTGGCCACTACCGAGACCACCCTGGTGGTCGAGGGCATGACCTGTAACTCGTGCGCGATGCGGGTGCAGAAGGCGCTGCGCAAGGTCCCTGGCGTACTTGAGGCCGACGTCAACTTTGCCACCGGCACCGCACGCGTGTCGCACCTGGCGGCCGCAACGGTCGATCGCATGGTCGCGAGCGTCAATGCGATCGGCTATCACACCGCGGCAGCTGACCGAGGCAACGGCGAGGCCGATGACGCGCACGCAGCCCATGTTCGCAGTGTGCGGCGCCGCCTTGTCGTAGCCATTGCATTGACCGCTCCGATCGTGGTGATCATGGTGCTTCACGTGTTGGAGCAGACCGGTATCGCGACGATCTCGCACAGTTGGATGCGCTGGACGTCGATTGCCTCGGCCATCCTGGCGACGCCTGTGCAGTTGTATTGCGGATGGCCCTTTATTACCGGAGCAATCCGCAACGCTCGCCACCGGGCGGCCAACATGGATACCTTGATCGCAATGGGCACGCTCACCGCTTATGTGTTTTCGCTGGTGCAGCTGCTGCTGGGCCATGACGAGCTCTACTTCGACACAGCCGCAGTGATCGTGACCCTGATCCTGCTGGGCCGCTACTTTGAAGCGCGCGCAAAGGGCCGCGCATCCAGAGCGCTCGAAGCCCTGCTCGAGATGGGTGCCAAGGACGCGCTCGTGGTACGCGACGGCATCGAGCAGGCGGTTCCCGTCGGCGACGTTCGCTCCGGCGACGCTGTACTGGTGCGGCCCGGTCAAAAGATCCCCGTCGACGGCGTAATCGACGAAGGGTCAACGGCAGTTGATGAGTCGATGCTGACCGGCGAATCCGTCCCCATCGACAAGGAGCCCGGGAGTGAGGTTTTTGGCGGGACCGTCAATACCAGCGGCAGCTTCCGAATGACGGCCACAAATATCGGCGAGCAGAGCGCGCTTGCCCAAATCGTGAAACTGATGGCCGACGCTCAGGGCTCTAAAGCGCCCGTGCAACGCTTGGCAGACCGCGTGTCTGGCGTGTTCGTGCCGATCGTGCTGCTGGTTGCGGCTATCGCATTCACCGGCTGGTGGTTGCTTGCTGGCGACCCGGTCGCAGGTCTGATCGCGGCCGTCACCGTATTGGTAATTGCCTGCCCTTGTGCGCTTGGGCTTGCCACCCCGACAGCGATCATGGTCGGTACCGGTCGTGGCGCCGAGCACGGCGTTCTCATCAAGAGCGGCGAGGTACTTGAGCGCACCCGCACAATCAGCACCGTCGTACTCGACAAGACAGGCACCCTCACCAGGGGCGACATGCAGGTACGCGATGTGATCGCGGCCCCAGATTCTGACCTCGGGCATGCACTGGCGATGGCGGCGGCGACGGAACAGGCGTCCGAGCACCCGCTCGCACGTGCGATCGTGCGGCACGTCGAGGCGCAGGGGCTCAAGGTTCCACGAGGCGCCACCGCGAAGGCCGCCGCCGGCCTTGGCATGACAGCAACCATCGACGACGAGCAGGTCGTCGTCGGTCGGGCCCGCTACCTTACCGAGCAAGGACTCTCGATCGATGCGTCGCTTGCAGCGCATCAGGACCGGTTCGAGGCACAGGGCACCACTGCAGTGTTCGTCGGGTACGGTGGCGCCGCGCAAGCCGTATTCTCGATCAGCGACACGATCAAGCCCGAAGCCTCGACGGTCGTGGAAGAACTGGGACGGCTCGGTCTGTCAGTGATCCTGCTCACGGGCGACAACGAGCGCACAGCGCGGGCGATCGCCGCTCAGGCAGGGATCGACCGGGTCATCGCGGAAGTGATGCCCTCCGACAAGGTCGACGTAGTCCGCAAGCTGCAGGCTGGCGGCGACATCGTCGCTATGGTCGGCGACGGCCTCAACGACGCTCCGGCCCTCGCCCAAGCCGACCTCGGAATCGCAATCGGAACCGGCACCGACATTGCAATGGAAGCCAGCGATCTGACCTTGATCAGCGGTGACCTTCGAGGCGTCATCACCGCGATCACCCTGTCCCGAAGGACGCTGCGCACGATCTACTGGAACCTGATCTGGGCATTCGGCTACAACATCGTCGGCATCCCCATCGCCGCACTTGGACTACTCAATCCGATCCTGGCTGCGGCAGTCATGGCGTTCTCGAGCGTCTTCGTCGTCTCCAACTCGTTGCGTCTCCGCCGGTTCCGCGGGTTCCAACCACCCCTGCCGGAGGGCATCGATGTCACAGACACGACAGCAGCGCCGCGCGCAGCAGCGTAAGCTCGACGAACGGCCACCCAAACGCCCGCAACGTATGCCCTGGCGCTGGATCGCGGGCACTCTGACCGCACTCGCGGTGCTGGGCGTAGTCGCCATCGCAATCACTCTCCCTGACTCATCCGACACGGATACGGCCCAATCGCGGAAGGACGCGTCAGGGCTCCCGCAGGCCGCCGACTACCATTCCCTGATCGTCGCGCCCGACGACCCGGAGCGCGTCTTCCTTGGCACGCACGACGGGCTCTTCGAGTCGACCGATGGCGGCAGAACGTGGGCTCAGACCGGCGCGATCAACGGCGATGCCATGAACCTCGCTCGCGACGCCAAAGACGCCAAAACCCTCTACGCCGCCGGACACCAGTTGTTTCAGAAGAGCACCGACAGTGGCAGTACCTGGGCCGACATCCCGCTCGACGACGCCATCGCTCGTGACCTCACTCAGGGCGGAAAAGCCGTGGACATCCATGGCTTTGCAGCCGACCCAACCAACGCCGACACGGTCTACGCGGCGGTCGCAGGGCTCGGTCTGTTCAAATCCAGCAACGCTGGCGCTGACTTCACCAAAGTCAGCGACACTGGGGCAGCCGGCTTCGGCATCGCCATCGCAACCACAACACCGCCGCGCCTCTACCTCGCGGATGCTCAGCAGGGCCTTCTGCTGTCAGAAAACGACGGCAAGACGTGGAGGACGGTCCAGCCGCAGATCAGCGGTGTTGCGGTCAGCCCGAAGGACCCCGAACGTGTGCTTGCCGCAGGTGACGCGCTCTACCTCACAACGAACGGCCGCACATTCAAGAGCGTCCAGGCTAGCGATGGGAGCGGCTTCGGCCCGCTTGCGATATCCGCTTCTGATCCAGCAATCGCGTACGCGATCGAGTTGCCAGGGACGCTGCACGTGTCCCGCGACGGCGGAGCCAGCTGGAAGGTGCGATAGCAGTTATCACGCGCGCTGCGCGGATCAACCGGCCTCATCGTTCAGCGCGGGAGCTGAGAACAAACCGCGGCGGGAGAAGATCCAGCTCCTTTGAGGGACCGATGCCGGGCCTCGGCGTAGCTCGCCCTGTCGAAACCCGCAGCTTCGCTACGCGCCGCCCCGCCGACGTTGGTAGCGTACGCGGTTGTATGACGCCGGTGGCCACCCCCACACAGCTGCGCCACCACGCTCCCCGACCGGCGCTGCCGGCCGCGCACGGCCCGGTGCAGGCGCCGCCGAAGCGGCCAGTTGATCTATCAGCGCTGCATGGCTTGCGCATCGTGCTCACGTTGTGGCTGGTTGTGCATCACACCACGCGATGGCTCTTGCGTGATACCGGTATTGACCCGGATACCGTGACGCTGCTTCGGCAGGGACCAGGAGCGACAACTGGCTTTTTCATCCTGTCGGGAGTGGTTTTGACGTGGCGGTGGTCTGAGCGCTTGGCGGCGAACCCGACGATCCCTCAGGCTGCGGACTTCTTGCGTCGTCGGTGGGCTGCGATCTGGCCCCTGGGTGCGATCGCTGCGCTGATCGCTGTGCCCTACGAGCTCGTTGAGGACCGCCTTGCGCCAGGAGAGTTCGTGGTCGGGCTGGTTGCCAATATGGCGTTGGTCCAGTCGTGGCTTCCGGTCGGGGGTGGCATTCACGGCATGTCGCTTCGTTTCAACGGACCAACGTGGACGCTGTCGACCCTGCTCGCGCTGTATGCAGCGTTCCCGGCGATCGTGTGGGCCATCGAGGCCCGCGTCCGGACGAAGGGTGGTGTGGTGGCGTTGGCGGTCGTGCCGTGGCTGCTGGTGGTGGGAACGGCAGTGGCTATGCGCGGCGAGGCCAACGGCGTATGGCTGATGCACGTCAGCCCGGTTACCCGCATTGCGGACTTTCTCGCCGGAGTGGCGATCGGCACGTGGCTGGTGCGCTATGGCGCGCCAGCGCGGAGGGGAGCAATCGCCGGTCAACTGGTGGGACTCGTACTCATCGCTTTCGCTGTGTGGTCGGCGGTGCCCTGGCACTTGGGTCGCGAGGTCAGGTTCGGAGCGCTCTTCATCCCACCGTTCGCCCTCTTGATCGCGTGTTTGACCGTGCGCGGAGGGCCGGTGGGCGGCATTCTCGGGACACGCGCTGCGCAGGTCGCAGGCAAGCGCGCGTTCGCAATCGCGATGTTGCATACGCCCCTGCTTGGCCTTGGCTGGCATGCAGGTCTGGTCCGGCTCGACCGGCCGGCCGGCACGGCGTTGGTGCTCGGGTCATCGGTGGGCATGGCGATGCTGGTACACCGCTACGTCGAGATGCCAGCGCGATCGCGCCTGCGGGTGTCTTCGCGGCGCCGCTGACCTGTCGGGCGGTGAACCGCCGCATGACAGTGGCCCACCCGGACGCCTCAGGCGCGGCGGCGCGGCCGGGTGGTATTGCTTGCGTTGCGAGCACCCCCCTGCGAGCATACCCACCATGATCATGAGAATCGTTGTCATAAGCGGATTGTTGTCGGCCGCATTGATTGCCGTGGGCTGCGCCGACTCCGGTGAGAGGTCCCGCGGGGCCGGCGCGAGTTCGGGGGATCGGGTGACGGTAGTGGCGTCGTTCTATCCCCTGGCGTGGCTCGCTGAGCGGACAGGTGGGAAGCGGGTTGACGTCAGAAACCTCACGCCCGCAGGCGCCGAGCCGCACGACCTCGAACTCACGCCGAGGGACATTGCTGAGTTGCAGAGCGCTGACGTAGTGATCTACATGGGACGAGGCTTTCAGCCGGCGCTCGAGGATGCGCTGAAGGATTCTGACGCGCAGCAGATCGACGTGCTCGAAACGCCATCGCTCTCGCTGATCACTCCGGCGGCGGGCGGTAAGGTGGGCGAGCAGCAGCACGCAGACGAGGGTGAACTCGACATCGATCCCCACGTGTGGCTGGATCCCAACCGCTTTGCTGCAATCGCGGACTATGTTGCCCAGAAGTTGCGGTGGGAGGGGGGTGAGGTCTCTGGCGAGCTCAAGTCCTTGGACGGCGAGGTGCGGGCCGGTCTCGCCGAGTGCGAGCGCCGTGAGTTGTTCACCTCCCACGCAGCGTTCGGTTACCTCGCAGACAGGTACGATCTCGACCAGGTCGCGATCACTGGGTTGTCGCCGGAGGCCGAACCGCTGCCCCGAGATCTCGAGCGGGTGGGCGATCGGGCGAGGACAGCTGGGGCCACCACGATCTTTTTCGAGACGCTCGTATCGCCGAAGCTCTCCGAGCAGATCGCGGACGAAGTAGGTGCGCAGACCGCCGTGCTCGATCCGCTGGAAGGGATAGCGCAGGACCGGCTGGCGGCCGGTGTGGACTACCTGGCGGTGATGCGGGAGAACCTCGCAGCGCTCCAGAAGGGCCTGGGCTGCGCCACGTCCTGAACGCTGCCTAGCCCGCTGCCCGATGGCAGGCGTTGCAGATGCCTTCGAGTTCCAGTGAGTGGCTCACGGAGCGAAACCCGTATCTTCGCCCGAGACGTGTCGTCCATGCTTTGAGATCGCAATCGCGCAACTCCACCACGGTGTGGCAGGCCCGGCAGGTGAGGTGGTGGTGGTGGCCGGGTGTGCAATAGCGGTAGCAGGCTGCGCTCGCGTCGTGGTGCAGGCGGTCCAGCACTCCTGCGTCTGCGAGGGCGTTGAGGGTGCGATAGACGGTCGCCATCCCGAGGTTCGGCGAGGCCGGGCGCAGCCGCTCGTAGAGGCCCTGGGCAGTGACGTCGTTTGGCTCGGCCAGCATGGCCGTGAGCACTGTGACGCGCTGTTCGGTGACGCGAAGCTTGTGCGCAGCCAGAATACCGGCGGGATCTTGGGGCGCGTGGGTGGAGGCGGTCGGCATTGTCGCTTGTCTCAACTGCGCCGCAAGGCCGTCACGGTCAGCACGACCGCGTAGGTCATCGCGGCTACCAGAACGATCGTACCGCCAGGGGCCCAGTTACCGTAAAAGGCGGCCGTCAACCCGACGAGCGCGGTGAGCGCGCCGAGTGCTGCTCCGATCGCGGCGGTGGACTTCAAGCTCCACGCAAGCGATGCGGCGGTCATCACGGGCAGCACCATGAGCGCGCCGATGAGCAACACGCCTACCGTACGGATCGAGACCGCCACCACGACGGCCGCCAGGACGGCGACCAGCACGTTCAGCACACGGACAGGGATGCCAGTAACCGCAGCCCCCTCCTCGTCGATGGCTACCGCCGTGAGTGAGCGCCAGAGCGCGCTGATGACGATCGCAACGACAAAGCCCAGCAGCCCTGTGAGCACCAGGTCACGATCGGAGATGGTGAGGATGGAGCCAAACAGGTAGCTGTTGACGCTGGCATTGAACTGGCCCGCCGACGAGACCAGAACCACGCCCCCGGCGAGGCCCGAGTAGAACAGCAGGGCGAGGGCCCGATCCCCGGCCGCCAGACGGCTGGAGCGGACCCACTCGATCGCGACGGCTCCGATGATCGCTGCTACGAGTGCGGTCAGCACGGGCTCCACCCCAAGGACCAGTCCGAACCCCACCCCGGCGAACGCGACGTGACCCAGGCCGTCGCCGATGAGGCTCATGCGACGTTCGACCAAGAGCAGCCCAACCAAGGGTGCCGTGCATCCCACTATGGCGCCCACGAGGTAGGCCGTCCGCATGAACTCCAGATCGAGCGGCCCCATCAACGGTCCTTCGGCGGGGTCGACTTGTGCGGAGGGTGCCCGGCCGCATGGGTGTGCGAGGGATCGTGCCACTGGCCCGGCAGGTCGTGGGGAGCTCCGTCGAACCGAATGCCGCCGTTGACCAGCACGAGCCGATCGACGTGGCGCTCCACCGCGCCGAATTCGTGGGACACATACAGGATAGTTACGCCCAGCCCGCTATTGAGCTCGCACAGCAGTTCCGCGAACTGCTCCTGTGCGTCCGCATCCACTCCGGTGGTCGGCTCGTCCAGGAACAGCAGCGTGGGCTCGGCTGCAAGCAGCTTTGCCAGGAACACCCGTTGCTGCTGTCCGCCGGAGAGTCGGCGAACCCGCATTGACTCCAAGCCCTCGAGACCGACCCGATGGATCGCCGCGTCGACGGCGGTCCGGTCGGGCGTTCTCAGCGGGCCGAAGCGGCGCGTCCGTGGCAGACGGCCCGCCGTCACCACCTCGCGCACGGTGACCGGGGCCTCAACCCCCACGTCCGATCGCTGGCGGAGGTACCCGATTCTCGCGCGGTCCCGGAACGAGTCGGCCGGCACGCCGTACAGCGCGACGGAGCCCGACGCAGGCTTGACCAGCCCGAGCACCGCCCGAAGCAACGTAGTCTTGCCGCCTCCGTTTGGCCCCGCAATGGCGAGGAACTCGCCTTGGTGGACGACGAGGTTGACATCGGACAACACCGGGGTGGCAGTGCCGTAGGTCACCGAGAGTCCCGTGACTCTGAGCGCCTCGTCGCGATCTGTTGCCTGTGTGGACACGCGGCACATGATACTCGTTATCAGGACGCAGCTCGCCGCGATGGGGCCTCACGATGGTCAGCGGCGAGTGGTGACCGATGGCCGACACCGGGCGATCTGCGCCGCCACTGCCGTTCCAGCGCAACACGCTCCGACCCAAGTGGGAGTCAGCGCGCTGAACGCACCAGGCCCCACAGCGGTGAAGGCCGCAACGATCACCAGTACGGCGGTTATTCGTGCCCCTGACAGGCGCCAGGCGCTGAGGGGAGGGGGCGAAGAGAACCTGCCGTGCGCGCTGTCGCACGCGGACCGCGGGAGCTCGCGAACCGCAACGAGCACGGCGGCAGCACCGAGCGTCACGCCCGCCAGAAGGATCCAGCGCGGTGAATCAGCCACCCCCGCGAGGGGCCAGCCGAGGACGGCCGCGGCTCCGGCAGATCCTGCAGCCGCGACAGCTACAGCAGCCCCCACCGCGGTGGACTCGACAGGGCGATCCTGAGTGCGAGCCGTGCGCACGAGGTGCAGGCCCACGCCGGCGATCAGCACGAGCGTGGTGGCCAGGCCCGCGCGCGAGTCACTGGCGAGCCACGCAGCGCCCGCCACCAGTGGCACATCCCATATCGTGAATGGCCGGCCAGTGCTTGCGAGCACCACCCGCGCGGCCAGTAGCGCGACCGTGTTCCCCATGAGGTCCACGTGCGCGCCCTCGTACACGAGCGCGAGGAGGCCCATGGTGGCAGCGGCGGCGTGTGCCGTCCACATGCGGTCAGGGTCTAATTCCCGCCCGATTGCCCACGCCAGAAATACAGCCACCGCACTGGTGATGGCATCGCCCCAGGATTGGCTGCGCGCGAAGAGTGACACCGAGGTGAGGACTGTCAGCGCCGCCAGCAACAAATGGGCACCGTTGCGGGGGTCAAGCCCGCGGGCGACGCTGGGCGGGGTGAGCAGGCGGCGGGGAAGCGGCATGGGTTCAGTGTAGGCCTTGAGAGATTAGGTACCGATGAGAACGCGGGAGTCCCGGCCTGTGCGCGGCGCCACCAGCAGCGCAACTGCCCCGGCGAGGGCGAGCGACACGAGGGCGAGTGCGGGATAGCCCACTGCATCCAGGACCAGGCCAGCGAGCACACTCGCGGTAGCCGAGCCGATCCAGACCAGGGAGTCGATACGGCCCTGCGCTGCAGTGCCGCCGCCGGCGCGTTCCACCGCGGCGCCGATCTGCGCGCTCGCTGCGATGAAGCAGATGCACCAACCCAGACCAATGGTCAGCAGCGGGATGGACAAGAGCGCGCCGTGCGCCACCGGCATGACGGCCGCGAGGCCGGCCCCAGCCGCGAGCACACCCATGCCCAGCTGGATCGCGCGGCGCGGCTGCAACCGGTCCACAACCCAGCCCACCAGCGGGGCAAGCGCGAACATGCCGATGAAGTGTCCACTCATCACGGTGCCCACTACCCCGTAGGCATGACCGCCGCCGCTGAGATGTACGGGCGTGACGGCCATCACCATCACCATGCACGCCTGCGTGACCACGAGGCATCCGATGGCAGCGCGGGCGCCCGGGGGAGCGAGCCGCGGACGGCCGGTCGCGGGGGCATGTGCCTCGACAGCAGGGCTGGGCGCGGGCGTGCCCGCGAGCCGCAACCGCGTGCTGAGCCATGCTGCCAGCACGAGCGTGACGGCCACCATCACGAAGCCGGCGGCGCCGGGCTCGAGTCCGGCACCCGCGGCTAGTTGCCCAACAGGCCCGAGCGAGATGGGGCCGAGCACGGCGCCCACCGCGCTCGCCCATACGATCCAGGCAACTGCTCGTCCGCGCTCGTCCGCGCCCACCGTGCCACCTGCTGCGTAGCGCGTGAGCTGGGTGCCGGCGTTACCGAACCCGATCGCCAACATGCCTGCGAGGACGCCGGGAAGGAACGCATGTTGCACGGCCGCTGCCGCGCCGGCGGCCCCCAACGCTGCGAGCAGCCAGCCCGCGATGAGGCCCAGACGCCACGTGGAACGCTGGATGAGTGCACCCAGCAGCAGCGCGCCCGTGGCGGTTCCGGCGATGGCGAACGCGGCCGGCAATCCGCTGGCGGCGCGCGATCCGCCTGACTCGACGGCCGCGATTGCGCCCAAAGTAATCGCCGTGAACATCCCCGTGGAGGACAGTGCGACGCAGCCGAACATGACGCCCACGGAGCGGTTGGGGAAGCGGATCATCGCCCAAGTCTAGGGTGGGCCAAGGGACCCCAGCGGACCAATTTGAACGATTGGCCGCAAAAACACTTGGGTTCGACCACCCGCCCCGGTAGGGTTGCGCGCAGCATTCACGCTGAAAGGAACTCCGCATGGCACTCACACAGTCTCAGCTGATCGGCCGCCTGGCCGACGAGACCGGTCTCAGCCGCAAAGAGGCAAAGGCCGCAATGGAAGCCCTCGAGATGATCGTGCTCGACGAGCTCGGTCAGGCCGAGAAGGTCAAGATCGGCGGCCTCGTGCAGCTGACGGTGAAGCTCAAGCCCGCCACCAAGGCGCGCCTCGGTCGCAACCCCGCCACTGGCGAGGAGATCACCATCGGTCCCAAGCCCGCCTCGGTGGACCTCAAGGCCCGCCCGCTGGCCAAGGCCAAGGCAGCCCTCCCCTCAGTGCAGAAGGCGAAGAAGAAGCTCGCCTGAGCCACTGTCGGATGCCGGTTCGTCCGGCGCTGGTACTGCAAAGCCCTCGCTTCGGCGGGGGTTTTGTCGTTCCCTGGGCAGACGCGCGCGAAGGGGGACACGCGTGGATGTGAGAAGCTACGCAGGTCGAAGGAGAACTGTGTCACCCGTAGATTGGGAAGATGAAGGCCAGAAGACCACGTGTCTCGAGGCGATGCTGAAGTTCCACCGTGCCGAAGCACGTCCGCCGGAGGAGGCAGATATCTCCACGCCGGCCGGCCGGCGTGCTGGTCTGCCTGCGCGGTTCGCGTTTGATCGCGTGTTCAGTAACGGCGTGAATGGGTGGGCCACCGCCATCGTGGAGTACGAGGCGTATGTCAAGACGCTGCCCGCCGCGGAGCGCCCCAAAAAGCGCAAACGCTGACGCTGCCCACGGCTTGCCCGCTGCTGGAGGCAGCAGCCACATGACCACTCCCACCGCTGACGACATGCAGCAGATGCGCGAGCACACCATCCTTGGTGCGCTGGACATTTCCGTGGTGGAGGTATCGGCCGAACGGGTGGTCCTCGAGATGCCGGTAGGACCCAAGGTGCATCAGCCATACGGGTTCCTGCACGGTGGGGCCAGCGTGGTGCTCGCCGAAACCGGTGCCTCCCTGGGTGCGCTGCTGGGAGCAGGGTCGGGGTTCGAAGCGTTCGGGGTTGAGATCAACGCGAACCACCTGCGTCCCGTACGCGACGGCCGCGTGCGTGCGGTGTGCACTCCGATCCGTCAAGGCGCCAGTATTGCGGTGTGGGACACTCAGATCACTGATGAGCAGGACCGACTCGTGTGCGTGTCCCGCTGCACCGTGATGGTGCGGCCCGTGGGGGAGCCCCCTGCGTCCTCAGCGGACTGAGCGCGCCCAGCGAGTCAGTGACGCCGCGCAATGCGCCACCTCCTCGCGGGTATTCCAGTAGGCGAAGCTGAGGCGCAGTAAATCCGCGCCCACGTTGCGCACGATGACGCCGTCACCGCGCAGGTGCGCTGCTGCATCCGCAGCGCGCGGCTCCGACATCCGCAGGAGAGCAGGTGGCGGATGCCGCTCAGCGTAGCCTGCAGCTCGTTGCCAGCCAGCAGCGGCGCGAGTTCCTGGCGCGCGGCAGCGTTTAGCTTGGCGCTCCAGGTTGCAGCGCGGTCCACGCGAACCTCGTCGGTGAGGAAGCCGACTGCTGCCGCTGCGCCAAGCAGCGGCGCGACGCTCTCCTGGCTTTGTTCGAGGCGCTTGCCCGTGATTTGCCACGGCGCGTCCAGCGGCCGGGATGGATCCTCACTC
>Ga0136633_1001565_pt1 | contig 16736 bp, 14 predicted proteins | sample AntDrymeUQ832206_2_FD_105494 | JGI IMG/M metagenome (GOLD analysis project Ga0136633, IMG submission 105494) | Polar desert sand microbial communities from Dry Valleys, Antarctica - metaG UQ83 (22.06) | ecosystem: Environmental > Terrestrial > Soil > Desert | place: Antarctica: Dry Valley...
GACGGCGGCAGGTCCGGGTGAAAGCCGAAGTGCGGCCCCCACGCTTGATCGACGATCAGCGGGATGTCGAACTCGTGCGCGACCTCGGCACAGCCCACGACGTCGGCCGACAGTCCGTAGTAGGTCGGCGAGACGATGAAGGCCGCCCGCGCATCGCCTGTCTTGTCGAGCACCGCCCGCAGCGAATCCGGCGTGACGCCATGGGCCATCCCCAGCTCGGCGTCGTACTCGGGCGCCACGAACGACGGCATGCCGCCGCTGAGCACCAGCCCGTCGACGAGCGAGGCGTGCGAGTTGCGCTGGGCCACCACACGCTTGCCCATCGATGCGAGCGCCAGGCAGAGCGCATGGTTGCCCTGAGTCGCCCCGTTGGAGAGAAACCAGGTTCGCTCGGCCCCGTAGGCCTCCGCGGCGAGCTGCTCGGCGCGCTCGTAGGGCGTCGGCGACGGGCCCAGGTCGATGCCCTCGATGTCCTGCGGGATGTCGACGGCCAGCGCGCGATCGCCGAGCGCGAACCGCAGCGCCGGGTCGGCCCCAGGCCCGCCCTTGTGGCCGGGGACGTGGAAGCGCCCGGTGCCGCGAAAGGCGTGGGCGACGAGCGCGTCGAGGTACGGGGCGGTGGGCTGCTCCGAGCGAGCGTGGTCCATGGAGGCGGACGCTAGCGGAGGCGTCGAAGCATGTCGCGGCTGCGAGGTCCGATCTTCTACCGGCCCCGGCGCAACAGCTCCGCGCGAACGAAGCCGTCGAGGTCGCCGTCGAGTACGCCCTGGGCGTTTCCGACCTCGAAGCTCGTGCGGTGGTCCTTGACCATCGTGTAGGGGTGCAGGACGTAGGAGCGGATCTGCGAGCCGAAGTTGACGTCCTGGGTCTCGCCACGCTCTCGGGCGAGCTCCTCGGCGCGCTCCTGCTCGCGCCGCTCGACGAGCTTGGAGCGCAGCACCTTCATCGCCGTCTCACGGTTCTGGGTCTGGGACCGCTCGTTCTGGCACTGCACCACGATGCCGCTGGGCCGGTGGGTGATGCGCACAGCCGAGTCGGTCTTGTTGACGTGCTGGCCGCCAGCGCCCGACGCGCGGTAGGTGTCGACCTGCAGGTCGTCGGCGTCGATCTCGACCTCCCCGGCGTCCTCGATGACCGGCGCGACCTCCACGCCGGCAAAGCTCGTCTGGCGGCGGTTGGCCGAGTCGAACGGGCTGAGCCGCACAAGCCGGTGCACGCCCTTCTCGGCGGAGTAGAGGCCGTAGGCGTTGTCGCCCGCAGCGCGGAACGTGCCCGACTTGATCCCGGCTTCCTCGCCCGGGCTGACCTCGAGCAGCTCGACCTTGAAACCGCGTCCCTCGGCCCAGCGCATCTCCATCCGCAGCACCATCTCGGCCCAGTCCTGGGCGTCGGTCCCTCCGGCGCCGGCGTTCACGGTGACCAGCGCATCGCCCGCGTCGTAGGCGCCCGAGAACAGCCGCTCGAGCTCGAGCTCAGCCAGCCGCTGCTCCATCGCGTCGAGCTGGCCGTCGAGCTCCTCGGCTATCGAATCGTCCTCGGCTGCGAGCTCGGCCAAGCCGTCGAGGTCCTTGATCTCGCCCTCGAGCGAGCGGAACTCCTCGAGACGGCGCGTGACACGCGCATGCTCCGCGGACACTTTCGCGGCCGTGTCCTGGTCGTCCCAGAACCCAGGCGCGCCCATCGCCTGCTCGAGCTCGCCAATGCGGGACTCGAGCGCGCCAGCGTCGAGGGTTGACGAGAGCGCCGTGAACTGCTCGCGCAGCCCGGTGAGTCGCTGCTGGGCGCCGACTTCTGCCATGGCCGGAATATAGGCAAGGCATAACCCCGGTATCCGTCTCCAGCCTCGCCGTCGGCGGCGTCAGGACTGCAAGCGGCGGCTCAGGTCCCGTGGCACTTCTTGAACTTCTTGCCCGAGCCGCACCAGCAGGGATCGTTGCGCCCAACCTGATCGTGCTCGTCGAGGCGTCGCTGCTCGACCACCGGGATCGGCTCGGCGTCGGCGTAGCCCTCGGCGCTCGCGTAGCCCTCGGGACCGACGCCCGCTCCGGTCCCGGCCGCGGCCGCGGCCAGCGCGCTCGGCTGCGCCGCGCCGGCGCCGCCGGAGTAGGTCACGTTGGCGCTGCGCGTCGAGCTGCCCCCGGCAGATCGCGCCGGCGGCGGTACCGCTGCCCCACCGTCGCCCTCCACCTCCACCTCGACGTGGTAGATCATCCGCGAGAAGTCTGCCCAGACGGTGTTCATCAGGTCGGTGAAGAGCGTGTACGCCTCGTTCTTGTAGGCGATGATCGGCTCGATCTGGGCGAAGCCGCGCAGGTGGATGCCCTCACGCAGGTAATCCATGTCGTAGAGATGCTCGCGCCAGCGGTTGTCGATGATCTGCAGCAGCAGATAGCGCTCGAGCATCCGCATGAGCTCGGGTCCGAGCTCCTGCTCGCGCCGGTCGTAGAGCATGACCGCCTGCTGGCTGAGCGAATCGACAAGCTCGTTGCGATCCATCTGCTCGGCGTCGACGGCGTCGAAGTCCACCGGGTAGACGTCGGCCAGCGCGATGGACATGCCGTCGAGATCCCAGTCCTCGACGTAGTCGCCGATCAGGTACTCGTCGACGAGCCGGTCGATGACGTTGCCGATCTCCTCGCGGGCTTGGTCAGCCATGTCGCGGCCCTCGAGGATCTGGTCGCGGTACTCATAGACGATCCGGCGCTGTTCGTTCATCACGTCGTCGTACTCGAGGACGCGCTTGCGGATGAGGAAGTTCTGCTCCTCGACCTTGCGCTGGGCCTTCTCTATCTGCTTGGAGAGGATCCCGGCTTCGATCGGCTCCTCGTGGCCCTCGTCGTCGGTGGTGCCGAAGCGCTCGAGGATGTTGTAGATGCGGTCGCCGGCGAAGAGGCGCACGAGATCGTCCTGACCCGAGAGGAAGAAGCGCGACTCGCCCGGGTCGCCCTGCCGCCCGGCGCGGCCGCGAAGCTGGTTGTCGATGCGCCGCGACTCGTGCCGCTCTGTGCCGATGATGAACAGGCCGCCGGCCTCGAGGACCTGCTCGTGCTCCTCCGCGACCGTTGCCTCGACCGAGGGCAGCACCTGCTGGAGGCGCTCATCGAAGTCGGGATCGCCGGGCTCGAGCCCAAGCTTGGCCACCTCGAGGCGAGCGAGATGTTCAGCGTTGCCGCCGAGCTTGATGTCGACGCCACGACCGGCCATGTTGGTGGCGATCGTCACGCCGCCAAGCCGGCCGGCGTCGGCGACGATCTCGCCTTCGCGCGCGGCGTGCTCGGGCTTGGCGTTGAGCACGCTGTGCTTGATGCCGCGCTCATTGAGCATCGACCCCAGCAACTCGGAGACCTCGACCGAGATGGTGCCGACCAGCACGGGCTGGCCGTTGCCGTGGCGCTGCTCGATCTCGCGCGCGACCGCACTCCACTTACCGTCCTTGGTCTTGTAAACCTGGTCGTTCTGGTCCTTGCGAACCAGCGGTGAGTTGGTCGGGACCTGGACCACGCCGAGCTTGTAGATCTTCATGAACTCGGTGGCCTCGGTGAGGGCCGTCCCGGTCATGCCCGCCAGCTTCTTGTACATGCGGAAGTAGTTCTGAAGCGTGACCGTGGCGAGCGTCTGGTTCTCCTCCTGGACGCGCACCCCTTCCTTGGCCTCAACGGCCTGATGCAGTCCCTCGGACCAGCGCCGGCCCTCGAGGATGCGGCCGGTGAACTCGTCGATGATCTTGACCTCGCCATCGATCACCTCGTAGTCGACACCGCGCTTGTAGAGCGACTCGGCCTTCAGTGCCTGGTTGAGGTGGTTGACCAGTGGGCCGTTCTCGGCGCGGTAGAGATGCTCGATGCCCAGGAACTTCTCGGCCCGCTCGACCCCGCGCTCTGAGATGGCGACGGTCTTGTGCTTCTCGTCGAACTCGTAGTCGTAATCGGCGACGAACTCCTTCTTGGTCCGCGGGTCCATGCCCTCGGGCTTCTTGCCGGCGACGAGCTTCGGCGCGAGCTTGGCGAACCGGACGTACATCTCACCGGCCTGCTCGGGCGCGCCCGAGATGATCAGCGGGGTGCGCGCCTCGTCGATGAGGATGTTGTCGACCTCGTCGACGATCGCGAAGTGATGCATGCCCAGGGGTCGGCCGTCCTCGCCGATGCGCCCCCCGTGCTGCGTCTTCTCCTCGAGTGCCTGGGCCATGTTGTCGCGCAGGTAATCGAAGCCGAACTCGCTGTTGGTGCCGTACGTGATGTCGGAGGCGTAGGCAGCCTGCTTGTCCTCGTAGGACTGCATGTTCTCGAGGATCCCGACCTTCAGCCCGAGGAAGGAATAAATAGGGCTCATCCACTCGGCGTCGCGGCGGGCGAGGTAGTCGTTGACGGTGACGAGGTGCACGCCCTTGCCGGCCATCGCGTTGAGCACGACTGCCAACGTGGCGGTGAGCGTCTTGCCTTCGCCCGTCTTCATCTCGGCGATCTCGCCGCCGTGCAGCACCATGCCGCCGACGAGCTGAACGTCGAAGTGGCGCATGCCCATCGTGCGCTTGCTCGTCTCGCGGGTGATGGCGAAGACCTCGGACAGCAGCTCGTCGAGGAGGCGGCCGCCGGCGGCCTCCTCGCGCAGCGCGTCGAAGCGCGAGCGCAGCTCCTCTTCGCTCTCGAGTTCGAGCTCGGGCTCGAAGGCGTTGATCAGCGAGACACGCTTCTCGTACTGCTTGAACTTCTTGCTCTCGCCGACGTTGAGCGCACGCTCCAGAAGACCCATGAGGCGCAGACTAGCAGTGGCCCCAGGGCCGTCTGGAGGGCGTTCGCCCCATGTTTTACCGGCGGTTTACAGGGCCGGCTGGATGCCGCTGCGCGGCGATGCAGCGCGGGCCTCGCGGCGGCGGCGACGCTTGTCGCGGTGACGCTTGACCTGGCGCGAGAGCTCCTCCTCGCACATGTTCAGCGCGCGGTGGAAGTCGCGTGCGGCGTCGTGCGCGCGAAGCGTCACGCCCTTGAGGTAGAGCGTCGCCTCGACGATCTCGGCCTCCGGATTGGAGGGGTTGCGCTCGTGGCTGATCTCGATCTCGAGGCGGGCGAACTCGGACACCTGCTTGTCCACCTTCGTGAAACGTCGTTTGACGTGCTCACGGAAGTCGTCGGTGACGGAGACGTTGCGGCCCTTGACCTCGATCTGCATCGAGACCTTCCTCTCGTCGGGCCCCGGCCAGGGCATAGACCACAGCCGAGGGCGTATGGAATCAAGCTCCATGCAGGATGCTACGCCTCGATCAAGCGAACCTCAAGACGCGTCACCCGAGAACGCGCGCGTAGGTCACCGCAGCGACGCTTTCCGCACCCGCCTCCTGAACCGCCCGAGCACAGGCGGCAAGCGTCGCGCCGGTTGTGCAGACGTCGTCGACCAGCACGACACGCCCCTCGATCGTCCCGCGCACAGCGATCCCGAGATCGCGCGAAAGGCGCGCCCCACGTCCCGCCCCGACCTGCCGCCCGCCGCGCGAGCTGCGCATGAGCACGGCGGCGACCGGCAGCCCGGTCCGCCCTCCGAGCCGCCGTGCCAGCACCGCTGCCTGGTCGAACCCGCGCCGCCGCGCGCGGGCGGGGTGGGCCGGCGCCGGAACCAGCGTGCCGCTCGCGAGCAGGCCCGGCGGAGCGTTGGCCGCGATCTGGGCCGCCATCACCCCCGCGGCCCCAGGACGAGCCGCGAACTTCAGCGCGTGCACGAGCGCGCGAGCCGGCCCGTCGTACTCGACCGGAGCCCAGGGGAAGCCACCGCCCGAGGGCAGCCAGGGCATCTCCGCCTGACACGGCGCGCACAGGCCGCGGCCGACCGCCACGGGCTGGCCACACGCGGCGCACCGCGGCGGCGCCAGGAGGGCGATGAGATGGGCGAGCACCCCGACACCGTCCCGCGTCAGGCGCGCCGTGAGAGACGCGGGGTGTTGCGAGACTGCCATGGAAGTGCCCGGCCTCTCCGCCATCGACAGCTCGTGGACGGTCGACCCGGGCCCGATCGTCCTGATCGCCGCCGCCGCCGTGATCTACGGCGTCCGGTTCCGTCACGCGCGCGCTTCCGCCGGGGCGCACGCCAACCATCAGGCCGTCCTCTACGCCCGCCGCCACGAGGCGCCGCGCTGGCGCGCCGGCTGCTTCGCCGCGGCGCTGCTGATCGCCGCCATCGCGTTGATCTCCCCGGTCGATCGGCTCGGCGAGCAGGTCCTGACGATGCACATGATCCAGCACCTCCTGCTGCTCGACGTCGCGCCGATCCTGGGCATCCTCGGCCTCACCCGCGTCATCCTTCGCCCGGCCACCCGCCGCGTGATGGCGCTAGAACGCGCCGCCGGGCCGCTCGCCCACCCGGTCTTCGCGGCCCTGCTCTACATCGTCACGATGGCGGTCTGGCACATCCCCGCGCTCTACGACGCTGCGCTCGAGCACGCCGCGGTTCACGTCATCGAGCACATGTCGTTCGCGCTCGCCGGCGCCCTGTACTGGTGGCACCTGCTCTCCCCCATCCCTAGCCGCCATCGCCTGACCGGCATGGGCCCGGTCATCTACATGGTGGGTACGAAGATCGGCGTCGGCCTGTTGGGGATCGTCATCACGTTCGCGCCCGACGCCCTGTACGCGTTCTACGAGAACCGCGGCGAGGTCTGGGGCATGACGCCGAGCACCGACCAGCAGGTCGCCGGCGCGCTGATGGCCGTGGAGCAGTCGCTGGTGATGGGCGCCGCGCTCGCCTGGTTGTTCATCCGGATGCTCGGCGAGAGCCAGCGCACCGACGAGCGCGGCGAGCGCTTTGGCTCGGGCTAGCCCTCCAGAACCCTGTTCTCGAGACGCACTGCGCCGTGCGACGCGTCGACCTCGACTCGTCCGCGCAGGACCATCCCGGGGCCGAAGGTCACATCGCCCCGGACCACGAGCCCCTCGCAGTCGATCAAGGATGGCGGTTCCTCGAAGCGCCGCTCGAAGTCGCCGACGAGCTTGTAGTGCTCGTCGTCGAGGTCGATGAACGGAGGGCGGCCCTCACGAGCGCCCGCCAGCACGACCGAGCCGTCGGCCGCGACCTCGTATGCGTCCGAGCGCAGCGCCAGCAGATCGGTCGTCGCCTTGACCGGCGAGAAGCGCGAGCGCGGGACGCGCAGCGCCCGCGCGCCCTCGATGACCCCGAGCGCCGCGCCCATCGCCGTCTCGATCTGAAAGACGTCGGGCGAGCCTTTGTCGGCCGGGTCGACCGTCTTGCGGTTGCGGATGAGCGGCAGGCCGAGCACGCCGTCGCGGCGCTCGAGCTCGGAGGCAAGCGAACGCAGATCGAGCCACACCGCATTGGTGTTGAAGTACCGGTGGCGGTCGACGTCCTGGAAGGCGTCGAGATCTTCCTCGGGGCACTGCGCCACCTCGCGCAGGAGCAACCCGCCGTCGTCGGCTGCCCGCGCCACGTGACCGCCCTTGCGATCGGCCGAGGTGCGGTCGGCGACCTCCATCACGAACGACGCCTCCTCCGCAGCCATCCAGGCGAGGATCCGCGGATCGAGGACCGCAGCGAGGTTGTCGGAGTTCGAGACGAAGGCGTAGCGATAGCCACGGGCGAGCATTTGCGCGAGCAGGCCGCTGGTCTGTAGCGCGGTGAACAGGTCGCCGTGACCCGGCGGGCACCACTCGAGGTCGGGGTTCGCCGGCCACTGCGCGGGCATCAGCCCGTCGGCGAGGACCTTGGGCTCCTTGTGCTGGACGAAATCGGGGTCGAGATCGGCGGACAGCCCGCCGTGCAGTTCGGCCAGCGACGCCTCGCGCGTGGCGAACGAGTTCATCAGGACCAGGGGCACGCGCGCGCCCGTCCGCTCGCGTAGTCCGAGCACCTGCCGCGCGACGAGGTCGAGGAACGTGTCATCGCCCCGGGCGACGAGCAGCGACTTGGGGCCGCTCATGCCCATACTCGTTCCCAATCCGCCGTTGAGCTTGATCACCACGGCCTGGTCCAGGAGGTCCGGCGCGGCCTCGTCGGCGAGGTCGTCGGCGTCGGGCAACGCTTCGACGGGCTCGATCTCGGACTCGGCGATGAGCCCGGTCTCCCCCGCCTCGAGCTGGCGGTAGTAGTGCGCGAACGTCTCGATCGCCACGTCCGGCAGGTCGGCCGCCCGCATCTTCTCCTCGCATGCCCGCAGGCCTTCGGCGCTCATGGCGGCGAGGCTAGCCAGGTAGGGCCGCAAACGTCGTTGGTAGCTGGTTGGTTGCGGGCCGTCTCGGTAGCGTCGTTCGCCGTGGTCGAGCTCCGCGGGATCCCGAAGGTCATGCAGGCGCCCATCGGGCCGGCGACGACGACCGATCTCGTCGCCGCTGTCTCCTCCGCCGGCGGACTCGGCTGCCTCGCGGCCTCCTGGACGCCGCTGCGCCGGCTGCGTGAGCAGCTGGAGGACATCAAGCGGTCGCTCGACGAGCCGTTCTGCGTAAACCTCGTGCTGGCGTTCGATCAGGCAGAGCGCCTGGAGCTCCTGGCCGAGGAGCGGGTCCCGGCCATCTCGTTCTCGTGGGGCGTCGATGCCGCCGCGATCGCCACGGCTCGCGCCGGCGGCGCCACCGTGCTCGTCCAGGTCGCCGATGTGCCCGCCGCGCGCCGCGCCTCCGAGGCGGGCGCGGACGTGCTGATCGCCCAGGGCATGGAGGCCGGAGGGCACGTTCAGTCCCGGACGGCGCTTGCTGAGCTGGTCCGCGACCTGCGCGCCGAGGTGTCGCTCCCGATCCTCGCCGCCGGAGGCATCGCGGACGCCGCTGCGGCCGCGGATGCGCTCGAAACCGGCGCGCACGGCGTCGCCGCGGGGACGGCCTACCTCGCCGCGAGCGAGGCCGACGTCCACCCCGTCTACCGGGAGCGGATCCTCGAAGCCGACGGCGCCGACACCGAGCTCACCGGCCTGTTCGACATCGGCTGGCCCGACGCTCCCCACCGCGTGCTGCGCAACGACACGTTCGACGCGTGGGCCGCGGCCGGTTGTCCGGCTCCACCGGACCGCCCGGGCGAGGGCGAGCCGGTCGCCAACCGCGGAGGGCGCGTCGTCGTTCGCTACAGCGACGAGCAGCCGACGCGCTCGACCGAGGGCGACATCGCCGCGATGGCCCTCTACGCCGGCCTCGGCGTCGGACGGGTCGCGCGAGTCGAGGATGCCGCGGCGATCACCAAGCGCCTGCTCGCCGCGACCTGACCTAGGACCAGGAGTTCCGATACGACGTTTGTTGGTCGGTCAGCGTGTCGATGCCGACGCCCAGGGACGCGAGCTTGAGCCGCGCGACCTCGCGATCGAGGTCGGCGGGCACCTGGTGGACGCCCGGCGTGAGGGAGCCACCCTCGCGGGCGAGCCACTCGACAGCCAGAGCGTGCAGCGCGAAGGAGATGTCCATGATCTCGGCCGGGTGCCCCTGGCCGGCAGCGAGGTTGACGACACGGCCCTGAGCGAGCAGGTTGAGCTTGCGGTCACCAACGACGAACTGCTCGACGAGCGGCAACACCTCGCGGCGCTCGGAGGCAGCGGCATCGAGCGCGGGGAGGTCGATCTCGACGTCGAAGTGCCCGGCGTTGGCGAGCGTCGCGCCGTCCTTCATGCGCGCGAAGTGCTCGGCGCCAAGCGCCTGCGGCACGCCGGTCACGGTGATGAACACGTCGCCGACCGCGGCGGCCTCGACGGCGGGCATCACTCCGAACCCCTCCATCCGCGCCTCGAGCGCGCGCAGCGGATCGACCTCGCAGACGATCACCTGCGCGCCCGCGCCTCTCGCGCGCGCGGCGATGCCGTGTCCGGTCGTGCCGTAGCCCAGAACGACCACCGTCCGCCCGGCCAGCAGGATGTTCGTGGCTCGCAGGATGCCGTCGAGCGTCGACTGCCCCGTGCCGTAGTGATCGTTGAAGACCCGTTCGGTTCGCGCATCGTTGAGCGCGAGCACCGGAACCTTCAATCCAAGGCCCCGAGCGCGCACCAGGCCCGTCGTGGTCTCCTCCGTCGCGCCAAGGAACCCGTCGGGAACCGATCCGGTCTCGTGCAGGAGCGCGAGCAGGTCCGCGCCGTCATCGAGCGTCACAGTCGGCCCCCACGCCGCGATCTCGGCCTGCCCTGGCGCCGGGTCCGTGCCGTGCGCGGCGCGGACCAGCATGTCGCCGCCCAGCACGCCCGCGACGTCGTCCTGGGTCGACAGCGGGTTCGCCGCGCAGACCGCGACCTCGGCTCCGCCGGCGGCGAGCGTCCGGGCAAGGTTCGCCGTCTCGGCCGTGACGTGCAAGCACGCGCCGACCTTCAGGCCCGCCAACGGCTGCTCACCGGAGAAGCGCTCGCGGATCGAGCGGAGGACGGGCATCTGCCCGTCCGCCCACTCGATGCGAGACGTTCCGGAGTCGGTCAGCGCTCTAGTACCGGTAATGGTCCGGCTTGTACGGGCCCTCGACCGGCACGCCGATGTAGGCGGCCTGGTCGGGACGCAGCTCGGTGAGCTGGATGTTGAGCGCCTCGAGGTGCAGCCGGGCGACCTTCTCGTCGAGGTGCTTGGGCAGCACGTAGACCTGCTTGTCGTACTCGTCGTTCTTGGTCCACAGCTCGATCTGGGCGATCGTCTGGTTGGTGAACGAGTTGCTCATCACGAACGACGGGTGGCCGGTCGCGTTGCCGAGGTTCAGCAGGCGGCCCTCGGAGAGCAGGATGATCGTGTGGCCGTCGGGGAAGCGCCACTCGTCGACCTGAGGCTTGATCGTGTTGCGGTCGGCGACCTTGGTCAGCCCTGCGACGTCGATCTCGTTGTCGAAGTGCCCGATGTTGCCGACGATGGCCTGGTGCTTCATCTTGGCCATGTCGTCGGCCATGATGATGTCCTTGTTGCCGGTGGTCGTGATGAACACGTCGGCGGTCTCGATGACGTCCTCGAGGCGGGCCACCTGGTAGCCCTGCATCGACGCCTGGAGCGCGCAGATCGGGTCGATCTCGGTGACGATCACGCGGGCGCCCTGGGCGCGCAGCGACTCGGCCGAGCCCTTGCCGACGTCGCCGAAACCGCAGACCACGGCGGTCTTGCCGGCGAGCATCACGTCGGTCGCGCGGAAGATGCCGTCGACGAGCGAATGACGGCAGCCGTAGAGGTTGTCGAACTTCGACTTCGTGACTGAGTCGTTGACGTTGATGGCCGGGAAGAGCAGCTCATCGCGCTGGGCCAACTCGTAGAGCCGGTGCACGCCGGTCGTGGTCTCCTCGGTGACGCCCTTGATCTCCTGGCCGATCTTCGTCCAGCGCTGCGGGTCCTCGGTCAGCGTGCGCTGCAGCAGGGTCAGGAAGACCTGGAACTCCTCCGACTCGGCCTGGGCCGGATCCGGGACGGCGCCGGCCGCCTCGTACTCGGTGCCCTTGTGGACGAGCATCGTGGCGTCGCCGCCGTCGTCGAGGATCATGTTCGGGCCGAGGTCGGGGTCGCCGGCGAAGCCGCGCAGCGCCTGCTCGGTACACCACCAGTACTCCTCCAGCGTCTCGCCCTTCCAGGCGAAGACCGGGATGCCCTGCGGGTTCTCGGGGGTGCCGTCCGGGCCGACCGCGACGGCGGCCGCGGCGTGGTCCTGGGTCGAGAAGATGTTGCAGGAGACCCAGCGGACCTCGGCGCCGAGCGCGGTGAGCGTCTCGATCAATACGGCGGTCTGGATGGTCATGTGCAGCGAGCCCATGATGCGCGCGCCCTTGAGCGGCTGAGACGCGGCGAACTCGTCGCGGGTCTTCATCAGGCCCGGCATCTCGTGCTCGGCCAGGCGGATCTCGTTGCGGCCGAACTCGGCGAGGCCGAGGTCTGCGACCTTGAAGTCCTGGGTGGTGATGGGGTCGGCGGTCGTGCTCATGCGGCGGTCTTCTCCGTATTCGGAACGAGGGCAAGAAGGCGCTGGTGCTTGTCCTGCTCCCAACGCAGCCAGTCGGCGGAGGACGCGACCCCTTCGGGGCGCCGGGCCTCGGCTTCGAACCACGCCTCCACCGCATTCCGGAGCTCTGGCTCGCGGCGCAGGCGCAGTGCGAAACCGATGTCGCCCAGGCCGATCTCGAAGCGGCCGAGCACCTCGCGCAGGGTGCGCAGGCGCTGCAGCTGCTCGGGACCGTAGAGGCGGTAGCCCGACGCGGACCGCTCGGGCTCCACGAGCCCCACGCGCTCCACGTAGCGCAGCATGCGCGGCGACCAACCGGTCGTCTCCGCAGCCTCGTTGATCGTCAGGGCATCCATCGCTCGCCAACCTTATCACGGCTGTGTCAAGGTTCGCCCGCGCCAACCCTCAACCACCCTCAACGGGGTCTGACCCCCTTGAGGGTTAGAGCGGGGCCCAACCCTCAAGGGGGTCTGACCCCCTTGAGGGTTACGATGCGACGGTCTCCTCTGTCGCCAGGAGGATCTGGCGGCGCGAGCCGTTCATCGACTCGTACAGCCGGACCATGGCGCGCAGCGTTGGGTCGGCGCCCGTCAGGCGCTTGAGGACCTGGTCCTCGGTCATCGCCTCGTAACCGTCCCACGGCTGCGCGACCTCGATGGTCGCTCCGGGGCCGCCCTCGCTGCCGGCGTCCTGCTCCTCCATGTGGCGCTGCTGGCGGATCTTGCCCGCCTCGCCCTTGGTCGGCTCGTGCCGCGTGGCACGGCGGGCGGCCTTCGGGCTGGGCGCCTTCTTGGCGGGCGCGCGCTTCCTCACGCTCTGCGGCGGCTCGGGCTTGGGCTCGGGCGCCACCTTCGCCGCCGGCTCGGACGCCGGGAACGAGGGGCCATGGGTCGGCACGACCTGGTCGTCGTCGGAGTGGCGCAGGTCGAGCAGCTTGCCGAGCACGAAGCGCGCGGGGCGCGTGGCGAGATCGGCGGCGAGCAGGGGCAGTCTCAGGAGGTCGGGCATGCCCCTCGGCATTCCCCGTCGGGCCGCGCCCTACTCAGCGCTCGGCGAGCTGGTCCTTCAGGCGGACCAGGATGTCGACCGGCGTCGGGTCCACCCCGCGCAGGACCGCCAGGTAGAGCGAGACCAGGTCGCCGAGCAGCACGAGCGACAGGACGCGCTCGACGGAGGCGCGGCCCCCTGTCGAGATCCGCGCCGTCACGTGGGCGTCGGGGCCGATCAGCTCCTCGGTCAGCTCGAAGCGCCGGGCGACCCGAGGGTGCTGGTCAGCATCCTCGAGGAACACCGCCGAGAAGCGCCCGAGGTCCGGCGCGCCGTCCCATCCGCAGATTTCGTTGTGGTTCATCTCGGGCAGCTCGTGCGCGAAGGCCGGCAGCTTGGCGTTCTCGTTGATCTGGGTCTTCCAGCGGTAAGCGATCGGCTCGGTGATGCCGGCGCCGTAGATCACGGGGATCGTGCCGTGCAGGCTCAACGCCAACTGCTTGGCGCGGCTGTCGGTCGGCGCGTCAGGGCCCCACTCGACCACGCAGCTCTCGAGGTGCTCGGCCGCGACGTCGATCTCGGACTTCCGGCGCGTGGCGGCGCCGCACAGCGCGGCCACCTCCATCACCGCGACGAACATGTAGGCGACGGCCGCGCGTGGCTGGAACCCGCCGGCGATGGGAATCACGGGGACGTCATCTGCCCGGGCCTGCGCCGCCAGCCGGCCACCCGAGGTGACCACCACTCGCTTGGCCCCCAGAGCACCCGCAGCTTCATAGGCGGCAAGCGTCTCCTCGGTGTCGCCCGAGTAGCTCGCGCATAGGACCGTGGTGTCCGGAGTGGTCCAGGCCGGGACGCCGTAGGCGCGCGATGAGAGGATCGGGCGCGACGCGGTATCGCCAAGCGCAGCGCGGGCCAGCGAGCCGCCGACGGCCGAGCCGCCCATGCCCGCGACAACCAAGCCCCCCGGGCTGTCCCAGGGGGTCAGATTGGCCGACTCAACCTTCCACAGCGCATCGCGAAGATGCTCGGGGATGGCCAGCACGTCCTCGAGGAGGTCGTGCGTGTCGACCTCCGAGATCCCCTCGCGGTTCAGGCGGTTGCCCTGGGCGACGCTCACCCCTGGCATTCTCCCGGTTTCAGAAACGAATGGCCCCGTCGCCGATCTCGGTGCCCGGGAAGACGCGGATCCCGTGGCTGAGCAGGTTGTCGCGGCCGATGGTCACGCCCTCCCCCAGGACCGCCCCGTGGCTGATGATCGTGCCGTCGCCGATGCGCGCGCCGGCGGCCACGATGCAGTCTTCGATCTCGCACCCCGCGCCGACGATCGAGCCCTGCAGCACGACCGAGCGCTCGACCCGGCTCCCGGCGCCGATGGTCACGCCGCCGCCGAGCACGGCCGTGGAGCCGACGTGAGCGTCGGGGGCGATCGTGCAGCCTTCGCCGATGCGCTGCACCTGCGCGGTCTCGACAAAGCCCTCGAGGATGTCCGAGGACGCCTTGAGGTAGGTCTCGGGCGTCCCGATGTCGAGCCAGTAGGCCTTGTCGTGGGCGAACGCGTAGAGGCCTTCGCCGACCAGCCGCGGCCAGACCTCACGCTCGATCGAGACGTTGCGGTTGGGCTCGATCAGGTCGAGCACCGAGCGCTCGAGCACGTAGGCGCCGGCCGAGATCAGGTTGGTGTCGATCTGGTCGGCGCTGGGTTTCTCGACAAAGCCCTTGACCGAGCTGTCCTTGTTCGTGCGAACCAGGCCGTAGGCGCTCGGGTCGGCAACCGGCACGAGGCCCAGTGTCGCCGTGGCGCCCTTCGCCTCGTGCTGAGCGACCTGCGCCGTGAGGTCCATGTCGGTCAGCACGTCGCCGTTGAGCATCAGGAACCGCTCGGCCAGTAGCTCCTCGGCGTACTTCAGCGCTCCGGCGGTGCCGCGGGGCTCGGGCTCCTCGACGAAGCGCAGCCGGATCCCGTAGGCCGAGCCGTCGCCGAGCACGTTGTGCACGCTGGTGGCCATGAAGCCGCACGACATGATCACGTCGTCGACGTCGTGGCGCTTGAGCCACTCGAGCATGTAGGCGATGAACGGCCGGTCCACGAGCGGGACGACCGGCTTGGGGACCGTTGAGGTGAGGGGCCGCAGTCGCGTGCCCTCACCGCCGACGAGGATGACCGCCTGCATCAGGTCGCGCGGCCGGCGGCCGTCCGCCCGACGCCTTCGTAGGTCAGCCCGGCCGCGGCGATCGTCGCCGGATCCAGCGCGTTGCGCCCGTCGATGACCAGCGTTCCGGCCATTGCCTCGGCGGCGGCGGCCCAGTCGATGTCTGCGAACTCGTCCCACTCAGTGACGAGCACGACCGCGTCGGCGTCGCGGACGCAATCGAGCGCATCGGTGGCGAAGCGCACGCCGCCGATCAGCTCGCGCGCCTCGTCCTCGGCCACCGGGTCGTAGACCGAGACCTCCGCGCCGGCGGCCTGCAGCCGCGCGGAGAGCACGAGCGAGCTGGCGTCGCGCATGTCGTCGGTGTTGGGCTTGAACGCGAGGCCGAGCAGCGCGATGCGCTTGCCGATCAGCTCGCCCATGTGCTTGTGGAGCTTGCCGATGACGCGCCGCTTCTGCAGCTCGTTGACCTCGATGACCGCGTTGAGCAACTGGAAGTGGTAGCCCGAGTTGCCGGCCAATTGCTTCAGGGCCGAAACATCTTTGGGAAAACACGAACCGCCGAAGCCGATCCCCGCCTGCAAGAACTTCGGGCCGATGCGGTCGTCGAGGCCCATTCCGCGAGCGACCTCGGTGACGTCGGCGCCGGTCTCCTCGCAAACGTTGGCGATCTCGTTGATGAACGAGATCTTGGTGGCCAGGAACGCGTTGGAAGCGAGCTTGACCATCTCCGCCGAGGCGATGTCCGTGCGCACCAGCGGCGCGTCGAGCGGCGAGTAGAGCTCGACGACAGCGTCGCCGGCCCAGTCAGCATCGTCGCCGACGACCACCCGGTCGGGATTGAGGAAGTCGGTGACCGCCGAGCCCTCCTTGAGGAACTCGGGGCACGAGACGTAGCGAAAGCCGGACTTGCCGGTCTCAGCGAAGCGCCGCTTGATCGCCTCGCCGGTGCCGACGGGAACGGTGGACTTCATGACCAGCGCGTGGCGGTCGGTGGGCGGCATCGCCTCGACGACCGAGTAGACGGCCGAGAGGTCGGCGTCGCCGGAGTACAGCGGTGGAGTTCCCACAGCGACGAACAGCAGCCGGGTGTGCTCGAGCGCCTCGGCGATGTCGGTCGAGAAGCGCATCCGCTCGGCGTTCTTGGCGACCAGATCGGCCAGGCCGGGCTCGTAGATCGGAATCTCGCCGCGGCGCAGCCCGTCGATCTTGGCCTGATCGATGTCGATGCAGTAGACGTCGGAGCCCAGCTCCGCGAAGCCCGCCGCGGTGACGAGCCCCACATAGCCGGTTCCGATCACGCCGATCGGTTCACGGTTCATGGCGGCGCCGGAGGTTAGCCCTCGGTCCGGTCCGGCCCGGCCCGGCCCGGCGCAGCGAGGCGGCCAGGTCGAGCATCTGCGCGTTGCTGAGCGTCGACGAGAGCGTGTTGGCCACCCAATAGACGGCCGACCGCGTCCGCAGCGCGACCAGGCGCAGGCGGCGACCGTCGTAGAAGAGCTCGAGCTTGCGGCCACCGACCACCCGCGTCTCGGACGGGTCAGCGAGGATCGGCGCGGCGGTCCACGTCGTGCCCTGGATCCCGTAGTACTGCCCCAGGTCCTTGCCCGCGTCGACGACGATCCGGTAGGCCCGGTGACGCCTTCCTCCGCGGTCGCGCAACTCATAGACCCGTGGCGGCTCCTCGACGTAGGCGCCCTCCTCGAGCCGGTGGCCCGGGTAGTAGAC
>Ga0136633_1001566_pt1 | contig 16734 bp, 15 predicted proteins | sample AntDrymeUQ832206_2_FD_105494 | JGI IMG/M metagenome (GOLD analysis project Ga0136633, IMG submission 105494) | Polar desert sand microbial communities from Dry Valleys, Antarctica - metaG UQ83 (22.06) | ecosystem: Environmental > Terrestrial > Soil > Desert | place: Antarctica: Dry Valley...
ATCCCGGTGGTGGTGGCGCCGCCGTCGGCCGAGCAGACCCACGGCGCCCTGGCCATGGCCGGCGAGCACCTGGGCGAGGGGTTGGCCAACGATGGCCACCCGGTGCTGCTCGACGTCGGGCGGATCACCGCTCGTTCCCCCGCTCTGGCCATGGCTCGGCGGTCGGTGGTGACGGTCTTGGTGACCCGGCCGACGTTCGAGGGGGTCGCGGCCTTGGCGACCCGTGGCGCAGAGTTGCGCGCGGCGGGGTGCGAGCTCGGCCTGGTGGTCATCGGCGAGGACCCCTATCCAGCGGACGAGACGGCGCAGGGTGCCGGGATCGCCCTGCTCGGGGTCCTGCCCGCCGATGCCCGTAGTGCGGCCACGCTGGCCGGCGGCGCCGGTAGTTCCCGGCGCCTGCGCCGCTCGACGCTGTGGCGCTCCCTGGCCGACCTCGCCGCCCGGCTGGACACCATGGCCGGTGTTGGCGCGCCGGAGGCGGCGGCGCCCGACGCCGATGGCGACACGGTCGAGTCGATCGAGCGCCTCGTGACGCCCGCTGCATCCTCGTGGTCCGGCGACGCGCCCGCCGCTGCCAATGGCTCGGCGGTGGTGGAGAAGTGACGGCGGACGCGTCGACCTCGGTGCCGACGTCCGAGATGGCCCGGCGCATGGCGGCCGAGGTGCGCGAGCGGCTGGCGGCCCACGAGCCGGCCGCCGACTTCGACGGCGTGGCCCGCCAGGCGCTGGCCGCCCGCTATGTCAACGACAGCCTCGACGCCCTGGCCCGCCAGCGGATCACCGACGGCGCCGAGCCCCTCGACTCCTCGGGCGAGGACGAGTTGGCGGCCGAGGTGCGGGCCCAGCTTTTCGGTCTGGCCGAGCTCGACGGGCTGCTGCGCGACCCCTCGGTGGAGAACGTGTTGTGCAACGGCTGGGACGTCATCTGGCGCCGCCACGCCGACGGGTCCCGGGAGCGGGTGGCGCCCATCACCGATGGCGAGGAGGCGCTGACGGAGCTGTTGCGACAGGCGGCGGCCACCCACGGGCGCAGCGAACGGCGCTTCGACGCCGGCCGGCCCTGGGTGTCGTTCCGCCTGGCCGACGGGTCGCGCATGACGGCGGTGCGCGCCGAGGTGGCCGGGCGCACCGTGTTCGCCGCCCGCCGCCACCGCCACCCCGACGCCGACATCGCCACCCTGCTGCGCCTCGGCACCGTGTCGTCATGCCTCGCGATGCTCCTCGCCGCCGCCGTGCGGTCCCGGCGCAACATCTTGGTCACCGGGGGCACCGACGCGGGCAAGACCACCCTGCTGCGGGCGCTCATCAACGAGATCAGCCCGTCCGAGCGCCTGGTCACGGTGGAGGATGCCCTCGAGCTCGGGCTGTCCCGCCATCCCGAGCGCCACCCCGACCTGGTCGAGCTGGAATGCCGGGAGACCAACATCGAAGGCGAGGGGGAGGTCACCATGCGCGACCTCACCAGGCTCGCTCTGCGCCTGTCTCCCGACCGCGTGATCGTGGGCGAGGCGAGGGGGCCGGAAATCCTCGACATGTTCCAGGCCATGAGCCAGGGCAACGACGGCTCCATGGGGACGCTTCATGCCCGGTCCACCGCCGACGCCTTCGTGCAGATCATGCGCTACGCCCTCAAGGCGCCCGAGCGCCTCGACCCCGCCGCGGTGGCGGTCGACATCGCGGCGTCTCTCGACCTGGTCATCCACGTGGCCAAGGCCAGCGACGGGCGCCGGGTGGTGACGTCGCTGCGCGAGGTGACCGGTTTTGACGGGGCCATGGTGGTGTCGAACGAGATCTTCGCGCCCGATGTCTCCGGCCGTGCCGTGCCGACGGGCCGACCGCTGCAGGAGCGCACCCTCGACGCCCTGATCGGCGTCGGGTTCGACCCGGCCCTGCTCGACAGCCCCGACGGGGGATGGCAGTGATGGGGCCGATGGTCGGCGCCCTCGGCGGCGCCCTGGTCGGACTCGGCGCGTTGGTGGTGGCCGCCGGCGCGGTCGGCGTCGAGTGGCATCCCCGTGCGCCTCGACTCCCGACGTGGGCCGCCGACCGGGCACTGCTGCGGGCCGGCCTGGGGGCGGGAGCTTTCGTCGGGGCGTGGCTGGCCACCGGCTGGCCGGCTGGCGCGGTACTGGCCGGGGGCGCCGCCGCCGCCCTTCCGTCGCTGGCCGGCGCCCGGGCCCGGCGGGCCGAGGCGGTGGCCCGCATCGAGGCCATCGCCACCTGGGCCGAGCAGTTGCGCGACGTGATGGCCGCCGCCTCGGGTATCCAGGAAGCCATCGTGGTCACCGGGCCCCTGGCGCCAGCGCCCATCGCCGCCGAGGTAGCCGGCCTGGCCGACGCCCTGTCGCGCCGGGAGCGGCTCGGGCCCGCCCTGGCCCGCTTCGCCGACGAGGTGTCCCATCCCCTGGCCGACATGGTGGTGACGTCGCTGACGCTGGCGTCGCAGCGCCAGGGACGGCTGGGCGACGTGCTCGGTGAGGTCGCCCGCTCGGCCCGCCAGACCGCCACCATGCGCCTGCGGGTGGAGGCGACCCGCGCCCGCACCTACGTCACCACCCGGCTGATCGTCGGCATCACCGTCGCCATCACGGCATGGCTGATCGTGTTCCGCCGCGAGTACCTGGCCCCCTTCGACACCGCGGCGGGCCAGGTGATGGTCATCGTCATCGGGGCCACCTTCGCCATCGCCGCGGTGGTCATGCAGCGCATGGCCCGTCCCGTGGAGCCGGCCCGGCTCCTCGGCCCGGGAGCAGGCGAGTGATCGGCCCCGCCCTGGTCGCCGGCGCCCTGGTGGGGAGGTCGCCCGCGGACTGGTGGCCGGCCTGGTGCTCAGCGCCGTGGTGGTCGGACTGCCTGTGCTGCTGGTGCGCCTGGTGGGCTGGCCACTGCCGCATCACGTGCCCCGGGTGGCCGAGATCGCTGACGCCCTGGGCGAGCAGCGGATGCCGGAGACGGCCACGGTGTGGAAGATCCTCGCCGTGGTCCTGTGGGTGGCGTGGGCCCCAGGTGCTGGTGTCGGTGGTGAGTGAGGTGGCGGCCCTGGTGCGGGGCGGGATCGCCCGGCCCCTCCCCGGCCTCGGCCTGGCGCACGGCCTCGCCGCCCCCCTCGTCACCGCCGTGGCCCTGGCCTGGCCCGCCGGCCCCGTCCGGCCCGCCGTCGCCATGCCGTCAGCCATCCCCGCCGTCTCGGCGCCACCGCCACCCACCGCCGCTCCGCTACCGGGGTCAGCACGTGGCACTGCGTCGCCGCCGGCGGAGGGCGTGGTCACCGCGCCGCGGGCCATCGTCGAGCACGTGGTGGTGCGCCGAGACACCCTGTGGGACCTGGCCGAGCGCTACCTGGGCGACGGCCACCGGGCCGCAGAGCTGTTCGAGGCGAACCGGGGACGGGCTCAGCCCGACGACGCCAGCCTCGTCGACCCGGGCGCCCTGCGCCCCGGATGGGTCCTGTCCATCCCCCTTGACTCGCCTGCCACGGTGCCGGTGCCGGGGGAGGTCGTGGTTCGCCGCGGCGACACGCTGTGGGGGTTGGCCACGGACCACCTGGGCGACGGCCACCGCTACGGCGAGGTCGTCGAGCTCAATGCCGGCCACCCCCAGCCCGGCGGCGGGGCCTTGGTGGACCCGGACGTGATCGAGCCGGGCTGGGTGCTCCGGATGCCTCCCGCCTCGCCCGGCGGTACGACGGGGCCGACGCCGGCGGATGTGCCGTCGGCGTCGCCTCCCGCCGCCAGCGCGCCCGCCGTCTTGGTGCCTCCGCCGGCGTCGGCCGGCACGACTCCCACGGAAGGGTCACCGACCGTCCCCGACCCTCAGCTGGTCCCTGAGGCGGCGCCGGCTGTTGGCGTGGCGGCGCCCGACCCGCCGGAGCGGACCACAGCTGAGGGCGATCCGGCGAAAGGTGCAACTGCCCCGGTCGGCCTGATCGGCGGTGGGGTGGCCACCGCCGGGCTCGTGGTCCTTCTCGACCGCCTCCGTCGGGCGCAGCAACGTCGCCGCCGGGCCGGTCGACGCCTCCCGCAGCCGTCACCGCAGGCAGCCGTCGCTGAGCGGGTGCTCCGCGCCGGAGCCGATGTCGAGACAGCCACACTGATCGACGTGGCTCTGCGGGCCGCCGCTGCTGGCACCGGCCCCGAAGGTCTGCCTCCCCTGCGACGGGTGGAAGCCGGCAGCGACGCCGTAACCGTGGCCCTCGACACCGACGCCCCTGCTCCTCAGGGGTTCAGCGATGACGGGCAAGGGAGGTGGCGGAGCGCCGCCGCGCTGGCGGACCTCGCCCGTCTGGGGGCGCCGGCCGTGTCGCCCTCGCCCTGCCTGGTCCCGGTGGGCCGGGACGACGCCGGCATCGAGATCCTCCTCGACGTGGAGGAGGCGGGCTTCGTGAGCGTGGTCGGTGAGCCGACCACCGCACTGGCGCTACTGCGCGCACTTGCCATGAGCCTGGCCACCGCTCCGTGGAGTGACCAGGCCAGGACACTGCTGGTCGGCTTCGAATCGCACGACCCCGCGGTGTCAGCTCTGGTGGAGGCGACGACGTCGGAGGTTGCGGTGGGGGAGGCCAGGCGGCGTATGGAGGCGGCCACCGCGGCGTTGACGCGTCTCGGCTGCCCGAGTGTCGCTCAAGCCCGGGCCAGCGGTGCTGCAGCCGATTCGTGGTCGGTCCCGCTCGTCATCGTGGCGGCGGTGGCCGACCCGAACATTCTCGCCTTGATGGATGAGGTGGCCAGGTGCCGGGGCCACGGCGTGTGCATAGTGGTCGCCGCCGGTGGCGAGCCATCGAGCATCGCCGGGCGGGTGCTCCGCATCGAGCCCGAGGGAGCGGTTCGCCTCGACGGCGTGGACCGGCCGCTTCGTAGTCGCCAACTGGATGACGCCGACACTCGGCTGGTGGGCGATCTCCTCGACACGGCGTGCGCCGACGACGTCGCTCCCACGGAGGACTCCCTGCCGGCGCCTGCGCGGATACCGAGGCGGCCCACCGTAGGCAAGGACGCCCTCGCCGAGATGCTCGACGGCGTCGACGTGCTGGTTCGCGTCCTCGGCCCGATCGAGGTGGTTCGGCGCTCGCCGGACGGGGAGCGCCGCCTTGAGGTGGGGATACAGAAGTCGGTGGAGGCCATCGTCTACCTGGCGTTGCGGGAGACGCCGGCTGACCGTGAGGAATTGCAGGCCGCCCTGTGGCCGGCCGGCACCAACTCGGCCAAGACCTTCCAGAACGTGGTGTGGGCCGCTCGCAAGGCGCTCGGGGTCGACCGTGACGGCGCCGACCTGCTTCCCGACCCCGTCGAGGGCCGCTACGGGCTCAACCAGCGCCTGGTGAGCACCTACGGCCTGTTCCATGAGCTGGTGGCGCGCGCCGACGAGGAGGACGATGCCCAGGCGTCAGCCGGCCTGCTGGCCCAGGCCCTCACACTGGTTCAAGGCGAGCCTTTCGTCGGTGTGGGCCGCAACTACGCCTGGGTGGCCCCCCACGCCGGCATGATCGTCTCCCAGGTGGTCGACGCCGCCGAAGAGCTGGCCGAGGTCCGCCTCGCCACCGGCGACTGGCGCGGCGCCGAGTGGGCGGCCCGACAGGGCCTGCACTCGTTCCCGAGCGACGAGCGGCTGTACCGGCTCCTGATGCGCTGCGCCCATGCCGCCGGCAGCGTCGCCGGCGTCCAGCGCGTGTTCCAGGAGCTGCTCGCTGCGGTGGCCGACCCCGATTCCGGGGTCGAACCCATCGACACAGTCCACGCCGAAACGGTTGCGCTGCTTGAGGACCTCACCTCCGTGTCGAAAGTCCGTCCTAGCCCTGACTGGGCGACCGCGTGACGACAGTCCCTAACGGGGACCAGGTTTGCTTCGGCCGAATGATGAGTAGGGGTGGGGCCCGTGAGCTGTCCCGAGGACTATCGTGTGCCCGCTCCGTGCCGCTATCGGGTGTCCCCACCGAGAGGTCGACCCTGCCCCCGACCGCCGGATCGGCGGCCGATCAGGTGTGCTCGAGTCGAGCCGCGATCTCCCGATGGCGAGACACCGGGATGAGGTGCACCCCGTCGAACGCGCCCGACGCCTGGATGTCGCTCACCATCTGGCAGGCGAAGTCCACACCGGCATCACGATCGGCGTCGAGAGCTTCTACGAGCGAGTCGGGGACAGCGAGCTCCGGGATGTCTGCGGACAGTTTGCGCGCCATCGTCGCCGACGACGGCGCCATCACGCCCGCGAAGACCGGACCGTCGAAGGCGACGCCTGCCCGCCAGTCGAGCAGTGCCGGGAGCGAGAAACTCACCTGGGCAAAGAGGAAGTCTGCGTCCTGCTTCCAGGCTGGCAGAGGACTCAGCCGGGACGTAACACCGAGCCGCGTCGGCCTCGGTGTTCCCTCCGACTCGGCAGCGAACCGGCGGGCCTCTTCGATCATCGAACGGACCGTCAAGTCGTCGGACCGCTTCCCCGTCTCGGGTCGGTCCCCGTACACGAAGAGAAACTCATCGACTCCGTACGCCGCGGCCGTGAGGAGATCGCGACGGAACCCGAGCACGTTGCGATCCCTCGCATTGAGGCAAGCGATTGACCTGCCTCCCATCAGTGCCACCTCGTGGGCGACTGCGATGCTCGACACCGTCGCCCGTCCGATGTGGTTGTCAGGAATCAGGAACGACGACGCGATGCGGCTCATGACGCCGATCTGGTGACGAACGTGCATGAGATCAGGGCGCGTTGCGGGCTCCACCTCGCACACGATGCCGAAACCATCTTTCGCCACCACGTCAGCGTACGCGCCGTCTCGCGACTGTCCCGGAACGCCGGGTCCGGGGAGCACGGCCGGGCGCGAGGTATCCGGCGCGGCTGAGCGGCCAGGGCGCACGAGTTCGCTCGTCACGCCGTCGCCTGAGCCCATGAGTGTTACCTCGCGCCGCAAGCGTGCTGTTACACGGGTCCTGGGCACCGTCCGCCACTGCTCACCGAGCACGTGCGGAGGGCCCCACCGCCTCGTCGGTATCGAATTTCGAGCGATCTCGGCGCGTAGGATCACGGCAATGGACGAAGATGCGGCGCGGAACCTGCCGGGACGCACGACCACGCCATTGGCCCAGGTTTCTGGTCCGGGCGGCCATCGAGCGCCCGCCCTTCCTGCGTGACCCGCCACTCGCCGTGAAGGGCGCCGGGCGACCGGAGAACGGTGGCACACCGGCGAGGGACGCCCACGTGGTCCTCGCCTCGACCGACGGCAGCGGGTTCGCCTCGCTGCGCCGACCTACGACCCGACGTCGGGAGCGTTACGCCCTCGGTCGAGCCCTGCGCCAGCAGACACCCCGCTCGGCGCTCGGCAGCTGGAGCGTCCCCGCCGGCCGACTCGACCCGGTCCAGCAGGTCATCGCGACCCATGAAGGCCGGCTGGAGCGCCTGATCCCGGTCCGTGTGGGCCGCATGATCGCCTCACCGTACGGGTTCCCACGCGGTGCGGCCGCCATCATGGCCGCCGACTTCGCCCTGCTCCCCGCCACCGGAATCACCCCGGTCATCTGTGGCGATGCCCACCTGGGCAACTTCGGCTTCTACGCCTCACCCGAACGCGAACTGGTCCTCGACCTCAACGACTTCGACGAGGCTCACCCCGGGTCGTGGGAGTGGGACCTGCGTCGACTGGCAACCAGCGTCTGGGTCGCCGGACGACACAACGGCGCGTCCTGCGAACAGGCCGTCACCGGCTGCCTCGAGGCCTACCGCCGACAGCTGGCGTACCTCGCCGAGCAGCCGCTGCTGGCCCGCTCCTACGAACGGCTCGACCTGGACCGACTGAGGATCGCCACGACGCGAAGAACCCTGCGCAAGGAGATCAAGCGCGCCGCCAAACGGGCTAAGAAACGTACCAGCGACCGGGCCCTACCCCGCCTCACCGAACGCCGTGACGGAAGCCGCCGCATCATCGAGGACCCCCCATTGGTCACCCGCTCATCCGAGGACGAGTACGAACAGGTCGCAGAAGCGCTGGACGACTATCTGCAGACGCTGCCGCCGCACTGGGGCCGCCTCCTGGGCGGCTATCGCCTTGTCGACATCGTGCACAAGGTGGTCGGGGTCGGCTCCGTCGGGCTACGGGCCTACCTCGCTCTCTGCGAAGGCAGCAGCCCGGACGACGTGGTCTTCCTGCAGCTCAAGCAAGCCCGCCGCTCCGTCGTCGCCCGCTACGTCCACGGCGACTCTGCCTGGCACGATCACCAAGGACAGCGGGTCGTGGAATACCAGCGGGCCCTGCAAACCGTCAGCGACCCACTGCTCGGATGGGCAACCATTGGCGCTCACCAGTACTACGTGCGCCAATGGCGCAACATGAAGGGCGCCATCACGGTCGCGGGGATCGACGCGCCCGCCCTGGTCGACTACGCCGGCACCTGTGGCCTGCTGCTGGCCAAGGGCCACGCCCGCACCAGCGGCGCATCCATGATTGCTGGCTACCTTGGCGGCTCGGACAAGGTCGACCGAGCCATGGGGAAATTCGCGCGCGCCTACGCCGACCAGACAGAACGCGACCATCAGGCGCTCGTGGCCGCCGTCGCCCGCGGCGTCCTTCCCTCAGACTGACCCGGGCTGACAGGCTGGACACTGCGGGGCGAGTAACTCAGGACGTTCCCAGGTGCGCCGTTGTTGAGCTGATCGGCGAGGCAGCAGGACGCCTTCTTGGCGACAGTTGGCGTTGGTTCAGGGGCCGCAGATTACGGGCTGTTGCGAGCCGCCCGACTCCGACTCAAGCGATGCCGCGGGCAGGCAGCGAGGCCCGCACCGGGGTGCTCACGATGTCCACCTCGAAGGCCGACCGACGGCACCCCTGCGCCCACCAAGGGATGGTTCCCGCCATCGACAGGGTTTCGCGTCGGGCTGGCTGTCAACCGTCGCCCCCCGACGGGGCTGCTCTCTCCGACGACTTCGACGTCGGAGCGGGCCTGGTGGAACACGGCGACAAGCTGCCCGGCATGGCCGAGACACTCGAGTTCGACAACCCCGGGATGCACACCACCGACACGGTCGACTTCGTGACCATCCTCGCCGGCGAGGTCTGGCTCGAGCTCGACAACTCCGAGGAGGTCTTGTTGCAGCCCGGCCACTGTCTCGTCCAGAACGGGACTCGTCATGCTTGGCGGAACAAGAGCTCACGGCCGTGCGTCACGGCCGTCGCCATGGTCGGTGCCACCCGCAGGGGGCGATGATGAGGCGCTCGAACTGCAGTATCCGTTGACCCTGGTCGCATGGCTGCATGAGATTCTCGCGACCTGGCCGGCTGCATCGCCTTGGACCTCGACGACGCCCCGAGCGTTACCTCGCGGACGCATCGGTGCCGTTATACGGTTCCCCCCGACCCGGCACTTGGAGGGCAGGCTGAGACAATACAATCGGTCCGATGAGCCAGATCGATTCGCAGCCCAACGACCGCTCGGGGCTTGTCGACGTCTACTGCGCCGACTGCGGCGTTGATCGCAGCGGCGACATGATGCTAACGAACACCGAGCGAACACCCTGCTCGACGTGTGGGACGACGACCCTGCAGTACCGCCGGCAGCTCACGTGCGTTGCATCGGTATCGGCTTCCGTCTCGACGGCGCTGACACCTGGCAAGCAGATTCGGGATTGGCGGCTGCGCTGGGAGCAGATCAGGCAGAAGGCCATTCGGCTGTCTGTGGTTCACACCGGACCCCGGAGCGCTGCTGCTATTCATGCCGCCGCTCAGGAGATCATCGACTTTTACGTGTTCGCATACCACCTGAAAGACCGGCTGATCGCAGAGAAGATCCAGCCGAAGAGGACGATCGAGTCTGCCATCACGACCAACCCGACCCTCGCTCTGCTTGCCGACCTGGCAAACCTCGACAAGCACTTCGTGCTCAACTAGCCGCCACGCTCCGGGGATACACCCGTCGTACACGTGTCGGACACATCCAGCGGAGTCTCCTGGCACCTGGTGATGTCGATTCGCCACAAGGGTACGACGGTGGATGGCGTGGCCTTCGCTCATTCGATCGTTACCAGCTGGAAACCTCTGCTTGAGCAGTGGGGCTTCGTCGAATGACAAGGCAAGTCGGCACCTCGGCCATCGAGGCAGGTCCATCCCATACCGCCGGGTCTGGGGTATTCCGTCGCGCGCCCGGTAAACGGCGGTGATGAGCAGCTTGGCCGCACGACTTCGTTTCGAGGAAATCGTAGGCCAGCTCCGGTCGTGACACCGGCGCAGCGCCGGTGCCGAAGGCGGGCATCTCATCCATAGCTCTCGCAACCCCACCCGTTCTTGTCGGCGTCGAACCGGTGAGGATCTCCGTGGTTGTGGTCGACGCGGACCGTCCTGTCGATGTCGGGGCAGTCGAGATCCGGCGGGGACGGGGGAATGCAGTCGTCAGGATAGGCGGGATCGCAGTTCCCGCTGGACGCAGCGGCAGCCGGCTCGGAAGGCGGCGCAGTTGCCGCAAGAGAAGCGGGGCTCGCACAGGCGGACCACAACCCCTTCCTCGCGATCTTGGCCCCGCTCTCCGCCGATCGAAGCCGCCCTGCGAGTTCGGCGTCCTCGCCGGCGAACTCCTCGTACCATTCGGCGGCTCCGTCATGTACGAGCGTTTCGTTGACGCTGCGGCCGCCCACGGACACCTCGGCGAGGGTGCGGCCGTACCGGTCGTGCTCGGGCCCAGTCGACGGCCGCCGCAGGGTGACCGTCTCGCCGTCCACGAGCGCCCGTAGTGATCCCGTGGACTGAGATCCAAAGCATTCGTTCGTCTCGGGAGCGTCGACCTGCGCGAGGCGCACGCGCCGCCCGTCGGCGAGGGTGAAGGTGTCGCCATCGGTGACGCCCCGAACAGCCAAGCCGGTCTGAGGTGTCTGAGCGGCGGTGATGGGAGTTGCCTCGGTCGTCGGTGGCTCCGCTCTGGGCGGCGACGTCCGCGGGGCGGTGGACCCGATCCCGACCGTCACCGAAGGAGCCGGCGCCGATTCCGTGGCTCCTCGTTCGCCGCCCGAGCAGCCACTGGCGGTGGTGACAAGGAGAACGAGGCTGCGGATCGAGGACCGGTTCAGCATTCTGCGGGCCAACCGCACCTGAACATCGCTGGTCGCCTGGGCCCCCGCATGCCTGCTGATCGACACCGACTGCGTGTGTCTGGAGACTTTCGGCCGGAGATACCGCCTCAGGAGACCATCGCACCCAGCTTCCGACGTTCGGCGCAAGTTCTTCTATGGCACTCGACAGCGGCCTACCGTCGGTCCCGTGCGCCGCTGGTCCGCCGTCGTCGGGGTCGCCGCCCAGGTCCTGGTGACGGTGTTTCTCTACCTCCCCGCCGGGCTGTTCGTTCCAGCGGCCGCGTGGGTCGTGCTCAACCTGGCCGGCGTCGGCCTCACGGTGACGGCTGTAGCGGGTGCGCGTCGCCACCGGAGATGGGTACCAGTGGTGCCGGTGGTCTCGGTCGTGGGCTGGGTGGCCTTCGTCACCCTGGGTGGAGCCCTGTTCGGCTGGCAGGCCTGACTCGGGCGCCAGGCGCGTTACCTCGCGCCGCAACGGTGCCGTAGTCGCGCGTCCGGCTGGTGCCGCAATCGGGCATCCCAGGGTGCCGTCCTCGGCGCCAACACCGGCCTGAGCAACCTGGACCGCCCGCCTTGCGGCTTGCTCTCTTATCGGTCAACCGCAGGACCTTGAATGGGATCGCACCGCCCGTCGCGGTCCGCGCCCTCCTGTCATCGGCCGGTCCTTAGCCTTAAGATGATCAGGCCCCTTCGTCGGAGGAAGATCGAGCCGTCGGCTAGATAAGATGGGAGTTCGGCCATACACGCAGCCCACGTAAAACTGCTACACGTATTGACCGCCAGGCACATCTCGACGAGCCTCGGTGGCGCTGAGTGTGTCGAGTTCCAGAGCGCACCGTCCGAGGCGTACGAACGGCTGTCGTCTCTTCGCTTCGACCAAGCGCCGGTCGTACGTCAGCGACGACTGGTGGGGTGGGTGTCGACAGCGAATCTTGTGGCAGTTGACCGGGTGAAGGCCGTGATGAGGAGCTGGATCCTCCGCTCAACCTCGGCCATTGCCTTCCATCGCATGCCCGCTCCCGGCTTTCCGAACTTCGACGTGCCCTTCCGCGGTAACGCAAGAGGCTCCATGTGCACCGCGAGCAGGCGAGCGAGTACGGCACGGCTGCGACGCGAGATAGCGCTCGGTCGGATCGGGGCGAGGTGTGTCGAGCGAAGTTGTGCGCCTCGACCGCTCAGCCGCGCCGGATATCGGGCGGCTGCCTGTGGCCTCCAACCGGCGTTCCGAGACAGACGAACGCAGTTGGTGCCCCTACTGTCTGTGTGCCAGATCGTCCGTCACCCTGGAGGCCGCGCACCCATGGCGATTCGCACCTTGGAGACCGACTATCTCGTCGTGGGCGCGGGCGCGATGGGCATGGCCTTCACGGACGCCCTGATCGACCACGCCGATGCCCACGTCACGCTCGTTGACCGTCGCCATACGGCCGGCGGACATTGGCAGGACGCCTATCCCTTCGTACAGCTTCATCAGGCGTCGCTGTTCTACGGCGTCGCGTCGACAGTTCTCGGTACCGGTGCCGTGCAGCAGCAAGGTCCCGAATCGGGCCTCCAGGAACGGGCCCGACGGTCGGAGGTCCAGAACTACTACGACGACATCCTCCATCGCCGCTTCATCGGTTCGGGCCGCGTCACCTTCCTCGGAGGGAGCGAGTACCACACCGACGGCACCACCCATCACGTGAGGTCCCGGGTTTCGGGCGAGACCATCCGCGTCAACGTGCGACGCCGCGTCGTCGACGCTACCTACCTCTCACCTACGATACCCGCGACGACACCCCCACCGTTCGGAGTAGCCGACAGCAGTCGGGTTGTCGCCATCAATGAGCTCGCCAGGTTGGTCGACGCGCCGAGCAGCTACGTGATCGTGGGATCCGGAAAGACTGCCACCGACGGGATCGTTTGGTTGTTGGCGAACGATGTGCAGCCAGACCGGATCGTCTGGGTGCGACCGCGCGAGCCCTGGATGCTCAATCGTGGCGTCGTTCAACCCGACCCTACGGTGGCGCTCCGGCTTACTGCCGACACCATGGCGGCGGCCACTGACGCCGAGTCGCTCGACGACCTGTTCCTGCGCCTCGAGGCTGCCGGCGTGATGCTCCGGATCGACACCGACCTGGTTCCCACGATGGCAAAAACACCTACCCTCGGCGTTTGGGAGCTTGATCTGCTCCGCACCATCGAGAACGTCGTTCATCTCGGACACATCAAGTACGTGACTGCGGGCGAGATCGTCCTCGAACAGGGGACTGTTCCTCTGCCACCGAACTCGCTTGTTGTGCACTGCGCTGCTTCCGGCCTGCAGTACCCACCTCTCGTGCCCTTGTGGGGCCCGGACAAGATCCGGCTCCAGACGATCCGGGTCGGCTTCCCCTGCTTCTGCGCAGCTCTTGCCGGCTACGTGGAGGCAACTCGGGACGACGACCAGGAGCGCAACCGGTTGTGTCCGCCCAGCAACCTTCCAAACAGCCCCCCGGACTGGGCGAAGATGCAGGTTCGGGGAACCGTGGCGACGCGCAGATACAGCGCCGAGCCAGACATCGCTGCCTGGGCCAACCGCTGCGCCCTCAACCCTGCCCGTATCGAACCGTCACAACGCGACGATCCCGCGGTGCGCGCCGCCGCCACACGACTGGCAGACGTCGCTGATACCGGGCTCACTCGGATGGCCGAACTTGCCCACGAGCAGAGCTCCCGAGTGGTACCGCTTCAGCCGGCGTAGAGGCCCGGCAGGATGCACGCCGCAGTGGTCGCGTCGAGCAGCCGCCCGACTCCGGCACTATCCCGGCGCCCGACTCCGGCACGGAGCAGCGCTCGACCGTCCGTCCGAAGCCGGTCCAGGTGCTGCCAGACGCTTCAGCCTATAGTGGTGGCTCGTGCGGGGCTGCAATCTCCTCCAATCGTGCCGTGAGTGCTTCGCTATTCCGTGCCAGCGATGCGAGTTGTGCCGCGCTGCGCCCACGCATCAGCGACCGGTTCGCATGCATCACACTCGGACGGAACTGGCAGACCTCGGTCAGCACGTTGCTAAGTCGCTCGTCCCATCGCTCATGCGAACTCGCAACGGGCAACGACAGGAACAGTTCGGCCAAGTCGCGCAAGTAGAGGTACTCGCCAGGGTCAGTTTCGCTCCCGGCGCTGACATCCGCGTCCCAGCGCTCGCGCGAGTCGCCACTCAACCGGTCAAGAACGGCCGACGGCGCAGCGAGCTCATGTACGATCTTGGCGAGCAACATTTCGATGCCCGTGAGCAGCAGGTGGAAATGCGTCCGAGCTGCGTGGCGCTCGAGATCACTAGGCGTGACGAACCCGCAGATGCCGCGCTGGTCAACCGTAAAGACGAGGCCGTCCGTCGCAAGAAGTTGCAGGACGTCCGCTATGGATGCATCCTCCGAAACGATCGCGGAGGAATCGAGGGTGTCTGACAACCTCGGCTTCCACTACGCCGAGCTTGTCGCGGTCGTCGTACGGCGCGATTGCAACGGAGAGATGGTCGGCGATCCACTGCGACACGCGGAGATTGCTTGGAGGATCGAGCTTTCCGCCGGCGACTGCAACAAGGTCGAACCGTCGCAGCAGCAGTGACGAGACGGTGAGTCGAAAGGTCGATGAGCGGGCGTTTCCGCGAATGTGTTGACCACCGACCCGGCTGGCCAGGGTCGCCGATGACCGCGTTCCGGACGGCCACTTGGTGGCGCCTGCCTGCCCGACGTAGAGCAGGGCCGGCAATTCTGCGCCAATCTCCTCCCCGAGGACGGCGACAGCTTCGTCGTCAGCCCACCAAGCATACATGCCTGGCCTTCCCGCCTGGCTCCGATCCCGTGGGAACGATCGTGGACTGATGGCGTTCGTCGACCGACTCAGAACAGAAATGATCTCGCCGGCGTCGGCGGAGGGGTTCATGGCCGCCCTCGGCGGAAGCGGACCGTCGCGGCGTTCAGGTCGACGTGGTCAACCCGCCATCCGGTGTCCATCCAGGATGCCGCGTGGCTGTGGCTGCCCGTGGCGTCGTTCGCCCACCAGGCTCGGTGACGGCGAGCTGACGCTGGTAGGGATCGTCCAAGGACCCGTTCGATCTGCGTGAAGGAGAAGTGGGCGGAGAGGGAGCTGAGGCCAGCGAGATGTGCGCCAAGCGGCGTGTAGGACCCTCGATGCCCCGAAGCCCTGGCTAGCCGGCACGACCGGCGAGATGCTGACCGCGGGATGAGCCTTGGCGTAGAAGGCGAGGTGCTCGCCCTGGCTGAGATGGGCGGCGGGGACCTCGACCGTCGCGCCACGACGGCAAAGCCCGTCGACCAGGCCGTGGTCGCGGTACTCCGCACCGGCGTGGAGTTCGAAGACGTTCCCCTTGAAGACGACCACCGCTGTGAGCTGGCCGAGAACCGAGGCCGCCCACTGGCGTTTCTCGGCCGATGACTTATGGTTGAGCGTCTCCTCGTAGGGAGAGATCACTTCGTCAGTGGCCACGAGGCCGTGCTTGGCGGAGAGGATGAACCACGGGCCGCAGCTCATCTCTACGAACCGGCGGCGGCCGCGGAACAGTGTCGAGGCGTAAAGGTCGCGTGCCGGCGCCCGGCTCGTTCGCTTCGTCTTCACGCATCCGACAAGGCCTACTCGCACGAGATGATCGTACGAGGCGGGTGCGACAGCCGCGTTCGGTCGGCCTCGCCCAACAGGCGCTTGTGGCTACCGTTGCCGACCGTAGCCGTCGGAACGCCTGGAGACGCCAGTTGAGTTCTCCGCGGGAGGGAGAAGTCGAAGCTCGATCGGGCGTTCACCCACGACTTGGACCCGAGGTACAAGTGCGAGAACTGCACACACCAGCGATGACCGTTTGACGTTCAAAGTAGGACCTTGAAGGTCGCTCGCCCGCAGGCGCCCGGAACGTTTCAGCTCGTCCCAGGCGACGTTGAACATCCATCCGGGGACTTTCCTCTGGGCGACCGCCGGAGCGCTCAGTACTGACCGCGATGGAGGCGCGTCCCACCTTGTGGAGCCTGTTCGGCTTTCGCTGTCCGAGAGTGTGCACGGTCTGGCCTTCGTGGAGCACCGCTTTCAGGTCTCGCCAGAGGTCGTCGGCGATCAGGACCGGCTCGGTGGTGGCTGCCACGAACGCGAGCATGGCACACCAGGGGTGTCGGACCACCGAAGCCGGGCAGTCCGCTGGTGCCGATACCGAGTGGCTGTGCGGTCGAGGCGCACGAGTTCGTCCCATCGGCCGACCGGATGAGCGTTACCTCGCGCCGCATCCGTGAGGCGTAGTCGGGCGTCCTCGCCGGCACCGCGATAGCCGATTCTCGACAGCCGTCCTCCCGCCGCCACTGGGAAGTCCGCCGCCTAACTCAGCTCGGAAACCGGATCGCAGAATTGGATGCCGGCAACCTCATATTTGCTCCATCCACGCGCTCCAGTCCTTTCGAGGACTTCGAGCCGGTAGTTCTCCACCGCAGTGAGGCAGACAACCTCAGTGAGGCGCGGCAGCTCGGCCATCCAGGCATCGACAGACTGGAGGCGTTGGAGATCGGAAAGCAAGAGTGGAAACACATGATCGCAGTGCAAAGCGTCGCCGGAGGAGTTTTTAGGTATGGGCGTCTTCGCTGTTGCGTAGTTGTCAATGACCTCCTGCGCGGCAATCGAGCGTCGGCCGCTCTTGATCGCCCGGTTGACGTTGCGTCTGCGCAATTCATGGCGGAT
>Ga0136633_1001568_pt1 | contig 16723 bp, 15 predicted proteins | sample AntDrymeUQ832206_2_FD_105494 | JGI IMG/M metagenome (GOLD analysis project Ga0136633, IMG submission 105494) | Polar desert sand microbial communities from Dry Valleys, Antarctica - metaG UQ83 (22.06) | ecosystem: Environmental > Terrestrial > Soil > Desert | place: Antarctica: Dry Valley...
AGATCGGGAGCGTCGATCTCATCGGGTCGGTGCTGATCGTCGTCTCCTTCCCACTGTGGCTGCTCGAGTGGCTCGCGGCGAGCGCGATCGCCACGGTCCGGCCGCGCTGGCGCGTCGTAGCGGTCACTGAAGGCCCGCCCGCCCGGCGGCTGGTCTGGCGCCTCGACTCCTCCGCGAGCGCACGGTCGAAGGCGGAGGAAACAGCGCGACGCCTCGGCGCGGGCGACGACATCGCCGGCGACGCGGACGAGCGGACGGTCTCCGCCTAGGCGTCGGGGTCGTTCGCGGCGGCTTCGGCCTCGAAGCGGTCCGCGTCGATGCCGATGATCGAACGGGTACCCGGCTTGAGCCAGACCGGGACCTCGGTGCCGAGGCGCATCAGCGCGTGCGGCCGGCGCTCGAGGTAGACCTGCACGCGAGTGGTTGGCTCATCCTCCGAATCGGTGAGGCGAAGGTCGACGTACTTCGTGAACCACCGCGCCGCGCGACAACTTGCAATCGCTCGCGACTTCTGAGACGGTCCCCACGGATGAGGATGCGCTCGCACTGGCGCTGGACCGCCGTGGCCGTGGCCGTGCTGCTGGTTGCTGCCGCCGTGGCGTTCGCCGACCCGGGTGACCGCGACCCGACGTACGGGACGAACGGGAGCACCCTCTATTCGCAGCTCAACGGCACGGTGTTCCGTGATGTCGTGGCGCACCCGCTGGGCGGCGTCGTCGTCGCCGGTCGCGCCACTTACACCACCGCAGGCGGAGGACTCGCCCCGCTGCTGGTCGCGCGATTCTCCGAGACCGGCGCGATCGACACGACCTGGGGCAACCAGCCGACCACCCTCCAGGACGGGGCGGACCGCCGTGGCAGCTTCCGGATGGTGGGAAATAGCACCACCGAGGCCTACGCCGTCGCGCTCGACGCGCAGAACCGGGTGCTGGTCGCGGTCGAGGACGCCGGATCTCTCAGCGTCATCCGACTCACCGCGACCGGGCAACTCGACACGACGTTCAACGGCGACGGGAAGACGGCCGCGATCGCCGTCGACACGGACATCGACATAACCGGCTTCGCGGTCGCTCCCAGCGGGGCGATAGTCGTCGGGCTCAATCACGACGTCTCGGGCCGCCGGCAGGAGGAGCTCTACCAGTTCACCGCGGCCGGCGACCCCGACACCGGCTTCAGCGTAGACGGCCGCATCAGCCTGCTCGACGCCGAGGTGACCGACCTGTTTGTCAACGCCGCGAACCGGATCACCTACGCCCGGTCGAACTTCGGCGGCGATCCCGCGGCGCCGACGCGTATCGGGCAGATCCGGCGCATCCTCGCGAACGGCAGCCCGGATCCCGACTGGAACGGCACGGGCAGCGTGACGGTTCCGGCCGCGATGCAGCCTTACGTCATGAAGCTCACGTACCTGCCGGCGCTCACGCTGACCTACGTGTCGACGGTGTCTGCGACCACCGGCGGCGTGAACTTCCGCGTCGCGCACTACGGGACGCTCGGCAACCTGCAGGACGGCTACGGCGGCGTGGGCAACGGCGGCGTCGGCACGGCGTTGCTCCCGGGCTTCAGCGCCCCGCAGATCCGAGGGATGACGGTGCTCAGCGACCGCAAGGTGGTGGTGGCGGCACGGGTCACCCCTGCCGACGGTGCCCCCCGCATCGCGCTCACCCGCTTCCGCGACACGGGGATCCGAGACTCCAGCTGGCGGCCGTCGGATCCCGAGGACGTCCGGCACGTGACGATCGACCAGCTCGGGCTGCCTGGGGACACCGTCGTCGATCCGGCGGGCGGCGTCGTCCGGGTCACCGACGACAAGGTGCTGGTGGCCGGCGGAGCCGACTACCAGGTTGGAGGCCCGCCCGACGTCGGCTTCTTGTCCCGCTACGGCGCGCCGGGCGACCCGCCGGTGGTCTCCCTGTCGCGGAGCTACCGCGCGAAGGGCGACCCGCCGACACCCGGCGAGTTCTCCCGGCCGAGCCAGCTCGTCGACTTCAACGCCACCGCCTCGGACGTCGAAGGTCCGATCGCGTCGTACGAGTGGAGCGTCGACAACGGGCCCTTCCAGCCCGGCGGCCCGCTCTTCTCCACCGGCTTTCAAAACCCGGGTGACCACACCGTCACCGTGCGCGTGCGCGATGCGGACGGCCAGGACGCCACGGCGTCCGCGGACGTCAAGACGCTCGAAAACCAGGTGCCGGAGGCGCGCATCGGCGCCGCGCACGACACCTACGACCCGGGTGGGATCCCGGCGACGCTCGAGGAGGATCGCGTCATCGTCTTCAAGTCGCTCGGCGGTGACCCAGACGGCTCCGTCAAGGAGATCAAATGGGATCTCGACGGCAACGGGAGCTATGAGAAGACCGGCCTGCGGACCTCGCACAAGTACGAGACGACGGGCAACAAGTCGATTACGCTGATCGTCACCGACAACGAGGGCCGATCGACGATCGAGCACAGGGTGCTCAACGTGATCAACCCGCCCTGCGCGTCAACCAAGACGGTCTCGATCGGGTCGCGCTTCCGGGCCATCGCGCCGTGCTGGAACAAGAAGGTCGAGGGCGACCTCACCACCTGGACGGCGAAGGCGTCCCCGCCGCCGCTCCCCCCGCCGCCGCCCGGGACGTTCCAGATCGCCGACCCGCTGCAGAACGTGACGAGCGCCTTCGCGCAGTTCCAGATCGCGGTGACGTCGATCAACGGCCTGCGCTTCGCCGACTACGACGTGCTGCAGATCTTCCAGAGAGAGGGTGAGCATCCGCAGATCTCCTTCACCGGGGCGAAGATCATCGCGTCGACCTCGATGGGCACCCCGTTCACGCTCGTCGACAACGGCGGCGACACGTGGCGGCTGAAGACCTCCCAGAACCGCATCGACGGCGTGACGCTCACCCGTGCGCGCTACGGCAGCCTCGACGTCGGCGAGCTGGCGAGCTCCATCACTCTGCCGGCCCCCGGCAGGTCGATCCTGAAGTTCTATCCGCTGCTCCCGAGCCAGCTCGGGGGAGTGACCTCCGACGACCTCGTGGTGATCACGGCCGGAGCAGCCGTTGCGAGCGCCGCCGCAAAGGCGCGCGCCGCGCAGGCCGGGCTCGACTGCTTCAAGGCGTCGAGCGCGACGGTCCCGGGCATCGAATTCGCGGGAGAGGTGCGGGTCTGCCGCGACCCCAGCGATCCGGACTTCTGGAAGATCAACGTCAAGATCGACCTCGCGCAGTTCGGCGGCGGGCCCTTCAAGCTGCCGGAGATCGACGTCGAGGTGGCGATCCGCCGCGATTTCGTGTCGATTCAGGGCAAGGCGCGATTCGGTGAGCCGGGCCAGCTCATCGTCAACCCGATCTACCTGGGCAGCATCGATTTCCAGGTCGTGCTCAACCCCAAGGAAGGCGACGTCGCCAACGGCTATGACACCGGCCGCGTCAAGCAGCCCCGCTGCGTCCCCGGCTGGGGCAAGGTGCGGGTGTCCAACCAGTCGCTCCGCGACGTCCTGGTCAGCAAGGGCGTCAGCCGGGCCCAGGTGAATGAGACGATCCCGGACTTCGAGATCGACCACGGAATCCCCAAGATGACCGCCTGCGGTGGTCTCTCGATCTTCGCCGCGCTGGGTGACTTCATCCTTGCTGAGGGCGACATCAGCATCGGATTCGCGCAGTACACCGACAACAAGCCCGACGGGAGCGCGCGGCCGAACGCCCTCCGGGCGATCGGCAAGGTCAAGCTGCTCGACAACCCCGACCTGAGGGGCGAGGTCGCCCTCTCGGTGTACTCCAACGGCTACAGCGACATGCGGGCCGAGATCAACACGGTGTTCTTCGACTTGGTGAGCATCGACGGCGGCGTGCGGCTGCAGATCAAGGTCGGAGACCAGCCGAAGTACAACGCGGAGGCGTGGGTCAAGGGCTGCATCATCCCACTGGACTTCTGCTCGTCGATTCGGGCCGTCCTCTCCAACCGCGGCATCGGCGGCTGCCTCGGCCTGTATTTCCTCGGCGAGAAGTGGGAGCCGGGCGCGACGTACAACTACAACAACGGTCTGGAGCTGTACTTCAGCGGCTGCGATCTCGGCGACGTGCGCGTCAACTTCTCCGGGGAGGGCTCCACGGTGGTCACCGCCGTGCCCCCGCCCGGGGCGCGTTCGAGCGCCGCGACCTTCAGACGCGGCCTGCCACCGCGGGCGAGCATCACCCAGACCTCCAAGCCCGAGCAGACGATCCCGGTCAGGGCCGGCCTGCCCGGCCTGTATGTGGCGGTGCGCGGCCAGGACAACCAACTGCCGCGCTTCACGCTCCGCGGCCCGAAGGGCGAGCGCATCTCCGTTGACGGCCGCTCGGACGGCAAGGCCATGGAGGGCAGGAACCTGATCGTCGGTCACGACGCCAGGACCGGCGTCTCCCACGTCCTCGTGGGCGGTCCCTCCGGCGGCACCTGGACAGTCGTCCCGGAGCCGGGCTCCGCGCCGATCGTCAACGTGTGGTCCTCCGAGGGTCTCGCCCCACCGAAGATCGACGGGAAGGTGACCGGGACCGGCCGCAGTCGCCAGCTGGCCTACACCCTCTCCGCCCGCGAGGGCCAGACCGTGCGCTTCCTCGAGCGTGGCCCCTCCGGTAATCAGGAGCTCGGGCGGGCCACCGGGACGCAAGGGCGGATTCGCTTCACCTCCGCCCCCGGCAAGGCGGAGAAGCGCCAGATCGTGGCGATCGTCGAGCAGGACGGGATGATGCGCGAGGAGCAGGTTGTGACCACCTACAAAGCTCCGAGCACGGGGATCCCGAGCAAGGTCGGTCGCGCGCTCGTCAAGCGCACCGGCACCCGCGTGACCCTCAGGTGGCTTCCGGCCGCGGGCGCCAAGCGGTACGTGGTCACCGGCAAGCTGTCCAACGGCCGGAAGTTCCGTGCCGAGCTGGCAAAGCGTCGGTTCACGGTGCGGAAGGTGCCCAAGGGCGAGACCGGCACCTTCCGGATCGTCGGGATCAACGAGGTCGACTCCCCCGGCAAGGCCACCACGATCAGGCTCAAGAAGCCGAGGTCCAAGAAGCGCCGGTAATCGTCTGTCGCTCTCGGCAGCCGATGAGCATCTCCCTTCCCCCTCCCGCCCCACGCGCTCCGTCGGGGCCTGATCGCATGCACCACGGCATCGCCTTGGCGGCGCTGGCGATCGCGCTCCTGTCGTCCGGCGTCGCGATGGGTGCGCCGCGCTTCACCGGACGCGACCGCTTCGCAGCCGGGCAGGCCCGCAAATAGAAAAGCCCCGCCGGAGCGGGGCTTTTCCGTAGCGGGCCTGTAAGCCGGATTCTGTCGAGAGCAACCATCCATCTCTGCGGCCGACCTGGACCTGGGCGGGCAGCCTCATGACGGTCCTGCTTGGCCTTGCACCGGGTGGGGTTTGCCTGGCCGCCGTGTCACCACGGCGCCGGTGCGCTCTTACCGCACCTTTTCAACCTTGCCTGTGCGCCCCGCACGTGCAGAGGCGCCATCGGCGGTGTGATTTCTGTGGCACTTTCCCGCGGGTTTCCCCGGGTCGGCGTTACCGACCACCCTGCCCTTCGGTGTCCGGACTTTCCTCGAAGGCGAACCTCCGCGGCTGCTCAGCCTGCGGAACGGATTCTAGGCCAGGCGGAGTACCGTGGACCGGAACCTGCTCAGACCAAGGCGAGGAGACCCGGATGCGCGTGGCAGTGATCGGTGGAGGCCTGATGGGATCCGGCATCGCGGAGGTGTCCGCGCGCTCGGGCGTCGACGTCACGGTCGTCGAGGCCGATCAGACGCGCGTCGACGCGACCCGGTCGAACATCGAAGCCTCCCTCGACCGCGCTGTGCGGCGCGGGAAGCTCGAGGACGCCGACCGTGGCGCGGCGCTCGAGCGGCTGGCGGTGACCGACCGGCTGGAGGACGTCGAGGGCGCGGACGCCGCGATCGAGGCGATCGTCGAGGACGAGTCCGCCAAGCGCGACCTGTTTCTTCGGCTCGACGAACTGCTGCCCGACGCGCAGTGGCTGGCCTCGAACACCTCGTCCGTGCCGATCATGAAGCTCGCGGCCGGGACCTCGCGGCCCGAGCGCGTCCTCGGCCTGCACTTCTTCAATCCCGTGCCCGTGCTCAAGCTCGTCGAGATCGTCCGTTCGATCATGACCTCGCCCGAGACCGTCGAGCACGCCCGCGCCTTCGCGACCGACAAGCTCGGCAAGACGGCCATCGAGTCGCAGGACCGGGCGGGGTTTGTCGTGAACGCGCTGCTCGTGCCCTACCTGCTCTCGGGCGTGCGCATGTACGAGTCGGGCTTCGCATCCCGCGAGGACATCGACGCGGGCATGGTCCTCGGCTGCGCGCACCCGATGGGGCCGCTCGCCCTGTCGGACCTGATCGGCCTCGACACGCTGCTCGCCGTGGCCGAGTCGCTCTACGAGGAGTTTCGCGACCCTTCTTCGGTGGCGCCCGCCCTGCTCAACCGGATGGTCGAGGCGGGCCTGCTCGGGCGCAAGACCGGTCGCGGCTTCTACGACTACACCCAGACGTAGCCGTAGCCGCGGCTCAGGTCAGCGTCGTCCCGCAGTCACGGCAGGCGCCGCCCGTCGGCGTCGGCTCCATTCGGCCATCGCACATGAGGCACGCAGCAGGGGCGCCTGCAGCGAGCGCCGTCCATGCGAGCCGCATCTCCGCCTCGACAGAGTGATCAGCGCGGCGGCCTACAAGGCGAAGCCCGTTCTTGCCGGGAACCGCGACGGCGGCAACCGGGGACGCCTGCAAGGCCACGGCCGCGGCGTGCAGCGTCGCGGGGCGTGGGACCTCGACGGCCGCCTCGGCCTCGGCGTCGTCCGCCCCGCCCGGCAGGGCGAAGAGGCGACGCTGGACCGCCGCGCCGGCTGCGCCGGAATGGGCATATGCGGGAACGCTCATGAGACCCTCCTGAAGACACCGATGACCCGGCCGAGCACGCGCACGTCGCGGGAGCGGATGGGCTCGAGCGCGTCGTTCTCGGGTTGCAGCCGCACGTGGTCGGCTTCGCGGAAGTATCGCTTGACCGTCGCTTCCTCCCCCACGAGCGCGACGACGATCTCGCCGTCGGCCGCGGTTTCCTGCGGACGCACGACGACGAAATCGCCCTCGAGGATGCCGGCCTTGATCATCGAGTCGCCGCGTACCCGCAGGATGTACTCGCCCGTGTCGCCCCCGATGAGCTCGGGCACCGTGACGTACTCCTCGATGTTCTCCTCAGCGAGGATGGGCTGTCCGGCCGCGACCGAGCCGACAAGCGGGAGCCCGTTCGGCCGGACGACCGACTTCAGCGCGTCCGCCGCCTTGTCGAGCAGCTCGATCGCCCGCGGCTTCGTCGGATCGCGACGCAGCAGCCCGAGCTTCTCGAGGTTCGCCAGGTGGGCGTGCACCGTCGACGACGAGGCGAGGCCGACCGCCTTGCCGATGTCGCGCACGGTTGGCGGGTAGCCGTACTTGGCCGAGTAGCGGCCGATGAAGTCGTAGATCTCCTGCTGGCGCTTCGTTAGTTCCTTGCCGATGTCCATGCTGGTGACCGCTCCCTTGAGCCGTACGAACGTGTGTTCGAGAACAGTAGCGCGGGGACGGGACGGAAACAACTTCTCCCTGCAGGGGCCGCTCGCCGAAGGGCCGAACGCGGCGGTGTCGCTACCCTTACGCGGCCGCGCGGCCGTGGCGGAATTGGTAGACGCGCAGCGTTGAGGGCGCTGTGGGCGAAAGCTCGTGGTGGTTCGAGTCCACTCGGCCGCATGAAGGACCGACGAGGCCCCGCTCCGGCGGGGCCTCGGGCGTTCGGCCGGCCTCAGCTCGCTAGCGCGAGTGCGCGGCGATCGCCTGCGTACTCGTCGGCCACCTCGACGAGGATGTCGATCATCGCCTGCACCGCCGGCGAGCGGTAGCCGCCTTCGAGCGTCCCCACTCCGATGCGTCGGTAGGGCGCCCGGCCGGCGATCGCGCGGATGACCACGTCCTCGCGCACGGTGGCCAGCGCGAGGTCCGGGATCACGGAGATTCCCATGCCGGCGGCGACGAATCCCTGGATGGCCACGTAGTCGTCCGTCTGGAAGCCGATCCGCGGCTCGAAGCCGGCGACCGCGCACGCGCGCAGGAAGATCGAGGTGTCCGGGCACGAATGATCCGTCGTCCCCATCAGCCACTTCTCGTCGCCCAGGTTCTCGAGGCGCAACCGCGCCTTGGTCGCGAGAGGGTGGCCCTGCGGCAGGCAGATGTACATGGGGTCGTCGAGCAGGTGCGTGCGCTCGACGCCGTCTGCGCCCGGGTCGTCCCACGCGGACGCGATGAGCAGCGCGACGTCGACCTCCCCCCCGCGCAGTCGCTGAACCGCCTCGGGCGGATCCGCAGGGATCATCGTGAGTTCGACGCCCGGGTGGCGCTCGCGGTAGCGGGCCATCGTCGGCGGCAGCAGCGAGGCGGCCGCGCTCGGAAAGGCGGCGAGGCGGACGCGGCCCGCGCGCAGGCCGGCGATCGCCTCGAGCTCGGCCTCCGCGTCGGCGAGCCGGGCGAGGATGACATCCGTGTGTCGCACGAGCGCCTCGCCCGCCACCGTGAGCCGAACGCCGCGGGCGCTGCGCTCGACGAGCCGCGTGCCGGCCTCGCGCTCGAGTGCCGCGATCTGCTGGGAGATCGCGGACTGCGTGAAGTTCAGCGCGTCGGCGGCGGCGGAGAACGAGCCGCGCGCGGCGACCTCGCGGAGAACCTTGAGACGACGGACGTCGAGCATTCGCTCAGCTTATACCAGCGAACGTGATATGTCATTTGCGCTGATAGGACGGATTGGGGAGAATGTGTCTCACATCCTCCCCCTGTGCCCCGTTGAAAGGAGCATGATCGTGTCCGACCTCACCATCCGCACCGCTCACGTCGCCGACGTGCCCGCCCTGCACCGCCTCGCGCAGCTCGACTCCCAGGAGGACCTCGCGGGCGACGTGCTCGTCGCCGAGGTCTGCGGCACGCCCGTCGCCGCGCTGGAGACCGACAGCGGCCGCGCGATCGCCGACCCATTCGAGCCCACGGCCCAGGTCGTCGAGCTCCTGCGCGTGCGCTCCGACGGCGCCCCCGGCTCCCCCACGCGCGGGCGGCGCCCGCGGCTTCGCGTGGCGTGAGCCGCCCCCAGGCCATCCCCTCCCTCCCCAGGACCGCCGCCGGCCCCCTCGCAGGGCCGGCGGCGGCGGGCTGGCTGGTGTGGACGTGCCTCTGGATCGTCTACGTCGTCTGGGGGTCCACCTACCTCGCGATTCGCGTGATGGTCGAGACGGTTCCGCCGCTGCTCGGCTCGGGCTCGCGGTTTCTTCTCGCTGGCGTGCTGATGCTCGCCTTCCTCACCGTCCGCAAGGGGTTCGCCGCGATCCGCCCCACGCGCCGGCAGATGGCCGGGTGCCTCGCGCTGGGGATCCTGTTGCCGGGTGCGAACGCTGTCGTCACCGTGGCCGAGGTGTCCGTTCCCTCCGCGCTGACCGCGCTGCTGATCGCCGTGACGCCGCTCGTCGTGATCGTCCTGCGCCTGCTCGCGCGCGAGCCCATCTCCCGCACGAGTCTCGCGGCGGTGGCGGTTGGCTTTCTCGGCGTCGCCATCCTCCTGCTACCGGGCGAGCGCCCGGACGGCGCCTCATTGGCCGGGATGCTCGCGATCGTCTTCGCGGCCGCGATGTGGGGATCGGGATCCTTCGCCTCTCCGCGCATGGACCTCCCGCGCGATCCCTTCGTATCCACGGCCTGGCAGATGTTCCTCGGCGGCCTCGTCATCTTCTCCGCGGGCGTGCTCGCGGGCGAGGTGGGAGACGTGCGGCCCGAGCGCTTCTCCACGGAGTCGGTCGCCGCGTTCGCCTACCTCGTCCTCTTCGGATCGCTGATCGCCTTCAGCGCCTACGTCTGGCTGCTCCAGAACGTGCCCGTGTCGAAGGTCGCGACCTACGCCTACGTGAACCCGGTGATAGCGATCGTTCTCGGCTGGCTGATCCTCAACGAGCAGATCACAGGCATGACGCTCGTGGGCGCAGCGGTGATCGTCGCTTCGGTGGCCGCGGTCGTGCGCATCGAGTCGACCGCCGGGGCGCGGCGCGCTAACCCTCGCTGAACGGGCGCTCGAACAGCGTCGAGAGGACGATCTGCGTCTGCGTGCGGGTGACCCCGGGCGCGTCGCGGATGCGCTCGAGGGCCTCCTCGAGGTGTTGGGTGTCGCGCGCGCGGACGTGGAGCATCGCGCTCGCCTCGCCCGCGACCGTCCATGCGGCCTCCACCTCCGGGTTGCCGGCGACGGCCTCGCGCACCTCGCCGGCGGCCATGCGGCCCTCGCAGTAGAGGGCGACGAAGGCGTGCGTGGGCCATCCGTAGCGGGCAGGATCGACCGAGGCGCTGTAGCCGCGGATGACCCCCTCGGCCTCGAGTCGGTCCACCCGCCGCTTGACCGCGGGAGCGCTCAGTGAGACCCGGGACCCGATGTCCTGGAAGGAGCGGCGGGCGTCCTCACGCAACAGCGCAACGATTCGCTGGTCGATTGTGTCCATTTTGTCGCTGAATTGTGACAGAGACGCAACACTTCGCCCTTGAGACGTAACGCCAACGGCGCAATCATGAAGTGCAGCCGTCCCGCCCGTGAAGAGGAGCCCGCCGAAGTGAGCATCCAGCCCGTCGTCGCCCCCGAAGCCGCCGCCCCCAAGGACTTCATGCCGCTGCACGGCATCGACCACGTGGAGATGTACGTGGGCAACGCCAAGCAGGCCGCGTTCTTCTACCGGCAGGCGTTCGGCTTCAAGGTCGTCGCCTACGCGGGCCTGGAGAACGGGGTGCGCGACCAGGTCTCCTACGTCCTGCGCCAGGGACGCATCACGCTCGTGCTCACGGGGGCGCTGCGCTCGGACAACCCGATCGCCGAGCACCACCGCCGCCACGGCGACGGCGTCAAGGTCATCGCACTGTCGGTGCCCGATGTGGAGTACGCCTACCGCTCCGCCCTCGAGCGCGGCGCCGAGGGCGTCGAGGCTCCCAGCGAGATCTCCGACGAGAACGGCGCAGTCAAGCGGGCCTCCATCCGGACCTACGGCGAGACACTGCACACGTTCGTCGAGCGCGGCACGTACACCGGCCCGTTCCTGCCGGGCTACCTCGCCCGCGAGGACGACGGAGCCGAGGGCGTCGGCCTGCTGGCTATCGACCACATCGTCGGCAACGTCGAGCTCGGGAAGATGAACGAGTGGGTGAAGTACTACGAGGACGTCTTCGGGATGCGCGAGATGCTGCACTTCTCCGACGAGGCGATCTCCACGGAGTACTCCGCGCTCATGTCCAAGGTCGTCACGGACGGCAGCGGGCGCGTGAAGTTCCCGCTCAACGAGCCCGCAGAGGGCAAGCGCAAGTCGCAGATCGACGAGTACCTCGAGTTCTACGAGGGGCCTGGCGCGCAGCACATCGCCGTCGCCACGCGGGACATCGTGGGGACCGTCACCGAGATGCGCGCGCGCGGCATCGAGTTCCTCACCATCCCCGAGACCTACTACGACGACGTCCCGCAGCGGATCGGGAAGATCGAGGAAGACCTCGAGGACCTCAAGCGCCTCGGCATCCTCGTCGACTGCGACGACGAGGGCTACATGCTGCAGATCTTCACGAAGCCCGTCGGCGACCGGCCGACCGTCTTCTTCGAGGTGATCGAGCGCCACGGCGCGCGCGGCTTCGGCGAGGGCAACTTCAAGGCCCTCTTCGAGGCGATCGAGCGCGAGCAGGACCTCCGTGGGAACCTATAGGCCATGCGCTACCTGAGCCTCGGCGAGATTCCCCAGAAGCGGCACGTGCAGGTCCGCCGCGACGGCGCCCTGCTGACGGAGGAGGTCCTCGGCTTCGAGGGTTTCTCCGGCAACGAGTCGATCCTTTACCACCTGCAGTCGCCCTGCCGGATCTCCGACCTCGGCCGCTTCGAGCCGATCGTGCGCGAGGAGTGGGTGCCCGACACCCACGCCCACCGGCTGACCAACACGGCCCACCTCGGGCCTGAGGGCGACCCGATCACGGGCCGGCGGATCCTCGAGTTCAACAACGACGTCGAGATTTCCATCTGCATCCCGGAGGAGGAGGCCGAGTACTTCTACCGCGACGGCGAGGGCGACGAGGTCATCTTCGTCCACGAGGGCGAGGGCGTAGTGGAGACGATCTTCGGCGACCTTCCCTACGGCCGGCTCGACTACATCGTCATTCCGCGCGGAATCACCTACCGCTTCCGCTTCGATACCCCGCAGAAGTGGCTGTGCTTCTACACGCCGGGAGAAATCGAAACACCGAAGCGCTACCGCAATCGGTACGGGCAGCTGCTCGAGCACGCGCCGTTCTCCCACCGCGACTTCCGGACGCCGACGGAGCTCAAGACCTACGACGAGCGCGGCGAGTACCTCGTCAAGGTGCGCGTCCGCGGCGGATACCAGGACTACGTCCTGGACTACCACCCCTTCGACGTGGTCGGCTGGGACGGCTACGTCTATCCGTACACGTTCAACATCCTCGACTTCGAGCCGAAGTCGGGACTGCTTCATCAGCCACCGCCGGCCCACCAGCAGTTCGAGGGGCCGAACTTCGTCATCTGCTCGTTCTGCCCGCGCAAGCTCGACTGGCACCCGGACGCGGTCACGGTCCCCTACCACCACTCCAATCTCCAGTCCGAGGAGATGCTCTATTACGTCGACGGGAACTTCACGTCGCGCAAGGGCGTCGACATCGGGGCGATCACGCTGCACCCGAGCGGTCTCCCGCACGGCCCGCAGCCCGGGGCCGCCGAGGCGATGCTGGGCGTGGACTACACGAACGAGCTCGCCGTCATGTGCGACACGTTCCGGCCGTTGAAGCTGACGCCGCTCTCGCGCGAGCTGGACGACCCGAGCTACGCGTTCTCGTGGAACCCGGACCGCCAGGGGGCGGCAGGCCCGGCCGTGACCACGGCAACGTGAGCTCGGCGGCGCAGACGCTCCTCGCCCGCCTGATCGACGACGCGGGTCAATTTCCGCCCGCCCGCAAGCCGCTCGCGCGCGCGGTCGAAGATTTCCGTGCCGCCAAGGACGGGCCGCACGGGTGGATGGTCGGGCGCTTCCTCTGCCCGGCGTCGCGTCTTGGCGAAGCTGACCTGCCGCGACCGCTGGGCGTGGTCGCCGACGGTCCGGACTGGGCGGCCGACCTCGCGGCGGCGGTGGCGGCGGGCGCGGACGCCTTCGAGCTGCGCGACCCGGGGCCGGATACGTACTCGGCGCTCGACGTGGCGCCGCTCGACGTCTTCGTGGAGAACCCCGCCGATCTCAATGCCCTTGCCACGCACCGGCTCGGCGCGAAGCTGCGCTGCGGTGGGCTCGACGCCGCTGCATTCCCCTCCGACGCGGAGGTGGCGGGCTTCATCGAAGGCTGCCGCCGGGAGGGCATCCCCTTCAAGGCGACCGCCGGCCTGCACCACCCCTTCCGCACCCGCGACCACGCGATCGGCGTGCTCCAGCACGGCTTCGTGAACCTGCTGGCGGCGTCCGTGCTCGACGGCGTGGACCTGGAGGCGGTAATCGCCGAGGCGGACCCGTCCGCGTTCGCGATCGGCCCCGGTGAGCTGGCCTGGCGCGACGCCCGCGCAGACCGCGAGGCGCTGGAGGAGGCGCGCGGGCGCTTCACCGCGTTCGGCTCGTGCTCGGTCGCCGAGCCGGTGCAGGACCTGCTCGCCCACGGGATACTCGAGCCCGCTCGTGTCTGACGGCTTCGGCATCGACCATCTCCCCTACGGGGTCTTCCGCTGGGAGGGCGAGCGCGCGCGCATCGGCGCGCGGATCGGCGACGGCGTCGTCGACCTCTCAGCGCTGGAGCTCGGAGGGGTCCCGCAGGAGGTTTGGGTGGCGAATTCGCTCAACCCGTTCCTGGCGCTCGGCCGCGAGCGCTGGAGCGCCGTCCGGCGCGACCTGCAGGCGGCGTGCGAGCGCGGCGTCCACACGATGCCCATCGGCGAGGTGGAGCTGCTGTGCCCGCTCGACCCGCCCGACTACGTCGACTTCTACTCGTCGATCGAGCACGCGACGAACCTCGGCCGGATGTTCCGCCCGGACGGCGAGGCCCTCCTGCCCAACTGGCGGCACCTGCCGGTCGGCTACCACGGCCGCTCGGCCTCCGTGGTGGCGAGCGGGACGCCCGTGCGCCGGCCGCTCGGCCAGCGGCCGCCCGCCCCGTCCGACGAATCTGGCGCGCCGAGCTTCGGCCCGTCGCTGCGGCTGGACTTCGAGCTCGAGCTCGGCTTCGTCACTGGCAACGGGCCGCCGCTGGGCACGCCGATCGCCGCGGACGCGGCACGCGAGCACATCTTCGGCGTCACGCTCGTCAACGACTGGAGCGCACGCGACCTGCAGCGCTGGGAGTACCAGCCGCTCGGGCCGTTCAACGCGAAGTCCTTCGCCACCACCGTCGGCGCCTGGGTGACGCCGCTCGAGGCGCTCGCGCCGGTCGCCGTCGCACCGCCCGCGCAGGATCCCGAGCCCTTTGCGTACCTGCGGACGGATGATCCGCTCGCCTTCGACATCGCGCTCGAGGTCGCGCTCGTCCCCGCCGGCGCGACGGCCGAGACCGTTATCTCGCGCACGAGCAGCCGCGCGCTCTACTGGACGATGGCCCAGCAGCTCGCGCACGCGACGATCGGCGGCGCGCGCGTGCGGGCGGGCGACCTCTTCGCGTCGGGGACGATCTCGGGCACGGAACCGGGCAGCTTCGGCTCGCTCATCGAGCTGACCTGGGGCGGCCGTGATCCGATCGCGGTCGAGGGCGGCGAGCGGACGTTCCTGCAGGACGGCGACGAGGTCGTCCTGCGTGGCCGGGCGGGCACCGTGACCCTCGCCGAGGCGCGCGGGCGCATCGAGCCGTCGCCCGACGTCCCGTGACGGACCCGTCGCGGTCGTTCGACTTCCGCGACGGCGAGCGGACCATCCACTACGGGCCCGGGCGGGCAGCCGATGCGGTGTCGCTGCTGGGCGGCCCCGGCTACGCGCTGCTGACGACGGAGCGCGCGGCAGCGGCAGCCCCGCACGTGTCGGACGCAGCGGCAGTCGTGCACGTCGTGCCGGGCGGGCGTGTGGACGAGATCGCCGCTGCCATGCGCAGCGAGGTTGAAGGCGAGCTCGTGGTCGCCCTCGGGGGCGGCCGGGTGGTGGACACGGCCAAGTCGATCGTCGCGGCCCGCGGCGCGGGACGGACCGCGGCCATCCCGACGACCCTCTCGGGCGCCGAGATGACGCGGACGCACCGGCGCGCCGCCGATGCCCCGCAGGACAGCGGCTTCGTGCGTCCCGCGATCGTCGTCACGGATCCGGTCCTCGTCGCCTCCCAGCCGCCTGCCGAGCTTGCGGCGAGCGCGCTCAACGCCCTGGGGCACGCGGTCGAGGGGCCGCTCACACCGCAGGCCAACCCGGTCGCTTCGCTGGCCGCCCGCGAGGCCGCCCGCCTGCTTGTCGGCGCGTTCGCCGGGGATCGACTGGATCGCGAGGCGCTCGCCCTCGGGGCGCTGCTGGCCGGCTACGCGATCGACTCGCAGGGCTATGGCCTGCACCACGTCCTGTCGCAGACGATGGCGCGGGTGGGCGGTGTAGGGCACGGCCCCGCCAACGCCGTCCTGCTCCCCCACACCATCGGCGCGCTCGCGCAGCGGTTCCCGGCCGCGCACGCGGAGCTCGCGACGGTGCTCGGCGAGGTCCCGGCGGGTGCCGCCGCGCGATTGTGCGAGCGCACCGGAGCGATCCGGCTGCGCGATCTCGGTGTGACCTGCGAGGCGCTCGACGCCTGCGCCGACGCTGCCGCAGCGCGCCGCAGCGATCTCGAAGCCACGCCTCCGGCCGCGGGCCGGGACGAGATCCGCGTGCTCTACGAAGCCGCCTGGTGAGCGCTCACCCCACCACCGCGGAGCTCGAAGAGCTGGCCGTGTCGGCGCTCGCCGGCGCAGCGGGCGAGACGCAGGCGACGGTCGTCTGGCAGCGCGTCGACGGAGCGGACGATCTCGCCATCGAGCTGACCACCGTGATCGACGGTCGCGCGGCCCGAGCGCGCGCCACCGGGCCGGACGAGGCGTCGCTGGGCCGCGCCGGGCATGCCGCCGCCACCAACGCCCGCCGTCCGCGGGCCTGGCCGACGCCGGGGCTGCCCGAGCCGCAGGAGGGCCGCGCCCACGACGGCTTCGACCCTGCGGTCCTGCAGGACCTCGGTGAACCGCCCGCCGCCTCCGGGCTCGAGGTGACGCTCTCGGCGGGCGCCGCGCGCGTCGCCATCGCCTCGACCCTGGGCGTGCGCGCCAGCGAGTCTCGCTCCTGGGTCACCCTCACCGCCCGCGGCGGCACGGCCGAGCGCGAGGTCGTGGTGACCGCCTCAGCAGCGGGTCCCACGGCGCTGCCGGCCGAGCTCTTGCTCCACGACGCGCACGCTCTGCTGTGCGACGGCACGGTGCAGGAGCCGCTGCCTGCCGAGGAGCTCCCGGTCGTCCTCGGCCACGACGCTGTGGCCACCGTCCTCGATCACCTCCGGCGGGCCTTCGGCGTCGACCTCGACCTCGGCGGCTCGGGCCCCTACGCCGGGCGCTTCGGTACTCGGGTCGCTGCCGCCGCCGTCAACCTGTCCGACTCGCCGCGCCACCGCTCGACGCTCCAGCGCTCGTTCGACGCGGAGGGCATTCCGCGCCGGCCCGTCCCGCTCATCCAGGACGGGGTCGCGCACCGGCGCGTCCACGACACGGCCT
>Ga0136633_1001569_pt1 | contig 16723 bp, 16 predicted proteins | sample AntDrymeUQ832206_2_FD_105494 | JGI IMG/M metagenome (GOLD analysis project Ga0136633, IMG submission 105494) | Polar desert sand microbial communities from Dry Valleys, Antarctica - metaG UQ83 (22.06) | ecosystem: Environmental > Terrestrial > Soil > Desert | place: Antarctica: Dry Valley...
CCTGCTGGCAGTGGCCCGGCTCGCGACGTCGCCGGGTGCGGTGGTGGTGGCGTCCGGGCCGCTGCTTGAGGGCCGACCACCGGGTGCGGCGTACGTCTGCCGCGGCTTCGTCTGTGATGCGCCGACGACGGACGCCGCTCGGCTGCGCGAGCAGTTGGGCGTCGTGGTCGGCTGAGCCGCTCCCACCAAGATCAGCTGTGAAGGGGGTGAGCGTGAACCCGCCCGCTCGAGTCCTACACAGCTGATCTTGTGCCGCGCCGACCAAGATCAGCTGTGAAGGGGGTGAGCGGGCGGTCGCGCGCTTGCGTCGTACACAGCTGATCTTGTGCGGACGGTTGCGGCCTGTCTGGGCCGTGACAGCATGGCCGCACCGACCTCAGTCAGGAGCCGCGCGCGTGCCCGACGCTGACACCATCGTCCCGGTCCCGGTCAACGAGCCGGTCCGCTCCTACGCCCCCGGCAGCCCCGAGCGCGGCTCGTTGGAGGCCAAGCTCAAGGAGCTGGGCAGCGCGGATCCGGTCCCGCTCACCATGACCGTCGCGGGCAAGCAGCGACTCGGCTCGGGCGAGCCCATCGAGGTCGTGCAGCCGCATCGGCACGCCGCGGTCCTCGGCGCCATGCGCGACGCCGGTCAGGCAGACGTGCAGGACGCCGTGGACGCATCGCTCGCGGCGGCACCGGCGTGGCGGGATGCGTCGTACGACGACCGTGCCGGCGTACTGCTGCGCGCCGCCGAGCTGCTCGCCGGACCGTGGCGCGACACCCTCAACGCGGCGACGATGCTTGGCCAGTCCAAGACGGTGCAGCAAGCCGAGATCGATGCCGCGTGCGAGCTGATCGACTTCCTGCGCTTCAACGTCGCGTTCGGCCGACGGGTGCTCGAAGAGCAACCGGTCAGCAGCCCCGGTGTGTGGAACCGGATGGACCACCGGCCGCTCGAGGGCTTCGTGCTCGCGATCACGCCGTTCAACTTCACCGCGATCGCCGCCAACCTGCCGCTCGCGCCAGCGCTCATGGGCAACACGGTCGTGTGGAAGCCGTCGCCGACACAGCAGTACGCCGCGCACTTCACGATGCGGCTGCTGGAAGCGGCCGGTCTGCCCCCCGGTGTCGTCAACATGGTGACCGGCAACGGAGGTGCGGTGTCCGACGTGGCGGTGCCGCACCGCGATCTCGCCGGCATCCACTTCACCGGGTCGACCGCGACTTTCCAGCACCTGTGGAAGAGCGTCGGCAACGGCATCGGCGGCTACCGGTCGTATCCGCGGCTTGTTGGCGAGACCGGTGGCAAGGACTTCGTCGTCGCGCACCCGTCCGCCGACCCGGCCGCTCTCGAAGTCGCCTTGGTGCGCGGCGCTTTCGAGTACCAGGGACAGAAGTGCTCGGCCGCGTCGCGGGCCTACCTGCCGCGCTCGCTGTGGGAAGGCGGGCTGCGTGCCGGTCTAGCGGCGAGGACCGAAGCGCTGACGTACGGCGATGTCACCGATCTGGCCAACTTCGGGGGCGCCGTCATCGACCGGCGGTCCTGGGACCGGCTCGCCGACGTCGTACGCAGGGCCGCGGACGACCCGGCGCTGGAGGTGCTGGTCGGGGGCACGGCCGACGACAGCACCGGCTTCTTCCTCGCGCCGACCGTGCTGGTCAGCAGCGACCCGCGGCACGACTACCTGTCGCGCGAGTTCTTCGGCCCGGTGCTCACGGTCTTCGTGTACGACGACGCCGACTGGGACCAGACCCTGGCCCTGGTCGACGAGGCAGCGACGTACGCGTTGACAGGTGCCGTCTTCGCGCAGGACGCGTACGCCGTCGCGCAGGCGAGCGAACGCCTCCGCTTCACCGCCGGCAACTTCTACGTCAACGACAAGCCGACCGGTGCGGTCGTCGGCCAGCAGCCGTTCGGCGGCGCCCGGGCGAGCGGCACGAACGACAAGGCCGGGTCAGTGCTGAACCTGCTGCGCTGGACCTCACCCCGCACGATCAAGGAGACGTTCGTCCCGCCGCACGAGCACACCTATCCGCACATGGGGTGACGCGATGACCGTTCCACTGGACCCAGCCCAGGATCCCGACCGCTACGACCCCGCCCGCGAGGGAAATCCTGATGCCGCGCCGACCGGTCCACTGGACTGGGCGCTCGACCCGGATCGCTACGACCCGGCCGCTGAGGCAGCGCCGAATCCAACTCCACCGCCCCGCCGCAAGGCGGTGCTCGGTCGCACTGGAGGCACGCGGGAAACGCTGCCGGAGCTGCTCGGCGAGGGCTCTTTCGACGACAAGCCGAGCCCGTACATGTTCCTGCTCGGACTGCTCGGCATCGCCGCCTTCCTGCTGCTGGTGGCCTTCATCTTCAGCAACATCAGCCCTTGAGCGCAGCAGGCGCGTTGCGTCAGCCCGCTGAGTGAACGACCCCGCCGGCGCTACCCGTAAGGCCTGGCGCCGCCAGCATGTGTGACAGCGGACACAGAGACCGGCTACGTTCCCGCCACCCGATTTGCCCCCTTTCCACCGAGTTGCCGAAGACCAGCAACCGCCCGCCACGGGCGAACCGGGTGGCCATGTCACGGCACGCGGCGGCCAGCGTCCCGGCGTCGGCTGCCAGCCCGGCCACGGGGTCGACTCGCCGCGCGAATGACGCGGCGACCCGCTCCTCGAGTGCGCCGTTCGTGATGCACCGCCTCCGTCGGGTCTCCTGTCGCGACGCTACGCGCGGAGAGACGGGGCCGCTTTGCAAGGGCTCACCACACCGCAAGGCGGCGGGGATGGGGGTGATCGCGCAGCCGGCGGTCCTTGGTCACCAGCGCCCAGCCGTGCTCGACCGCGCTGGCATAGATGATCCGGTCGGCCGGGTCGCCCGGAAAGGACTCGGGGAGGGATGCGGCCGCCGCAGCGATGGCTGGAGTGATGCTGACGGTACGGACGGTGGCCGCAAGCTGCTCCAGCCAGCTGCCCAGCGGGATGGCAAGCGCGATGCGGTCGTGGCTCGCGAGCCAGGCCAGCTCGTACCAGGTGATGTCGGCGACAGCCAGTTCCCCGGCGTTGCTGACGGCCCGGGCCGCGCGTTGGCTGAGCCGGTCGGGCTCGGCTGACCACCAGTGCAGGACGTGGGTGTCGAGGAGCACGGTCGTCACGAGGCGTGCCAGGCCTGCCCAGTCGAGAACAACTCCTCGTCCGTGCCCGTGGTGCGCGCCGCCTGCGCGAGCCGTCCACGCAGTCCCCGTGCATCGGGGGCGGCAACGAGTCGTGCGACCACGGTGCCGCGCTTGGTGATGTCCACCTCCTCGCCCTTCTTGACCCGGTCCAGGACCGAGAGGAGCGTTGCCTTGAGCTCGGTAGCGGTCATGCTTATGGTCATCTGGTCATCTTACTGGTCATGGCCAGCGGAAGCGCTTTGTCCACAACCTCCCTGGCGGGGGTCGGCGGCCTCTCGGTTCTAGCCTGCGCCGGTGAGCGGGGTCGACACGGTCGAGGCGGAGGTGCGCGAGCTCGTCCGCCGTCGCGGCTTGGACCCGATCGAGGACCGCGCCGCCGTACGCCGGCTCGTGGACGAGGTGGTCGCCGACTACGACGAGCGGTCCCTCACCTCCACGCTCGCGCCGCTGTCCGACGCGCCCTCGGCTGCGCGTGCGGTGTACGACGCGGTCGCCGGCTTCGGCCCGCTGCAGCGCCACCTCGACGGTCCAACCGTGGAAGAACTTTGGATCAACGATCGACTACCTGGGTGGTACGCAGTCAAGAGAAGTTGATGCACTGCCGCGGACCGCGTTGTTCATGACGGGCCAGGTCCCATGAAGCGTCGCCTCCCTGATCGACACCGATCCGACCCCGAAAGTGGCTACCCGGCGGGCGGCGCGGCGTCGATCTTGGTGGCATGATCGTGCCGTGGACGCATTAGCGCTCCCGACCCCGGCAGGGCGAACGGCGCATGGCCCGGAGTGTGACAATTTCGCCGAACAGGCCAAGCGTGTCCTGATCGCTGACCTATCGCGAACGGCCGCGGCGGCGCGGTTGGTCCCCGCGGCCGGTGGGAACGCCGCTGTGGCCCGGTTGTGTGAACGGGTGGCCCGCTTGCTGGTCGTCCCGTCGGTGCAGCTTTCGCTGCTGACTGATCTCGAGATCGTCGTTGCGGGGGCCGGGCTGGTTGAGGGTTGCATCGGCAGCGAAGGCCGGTTGGACTTGTCGTTGTGCGCCGTCGCCGCGGTGCTCGGTGTGCCGCTGGTAGTCGAGGATGCGAAGGATGACTCGCGGGTGGCGGATCTGCCACCGGTCGCCTCAGGTGCGGTGGGTGCCTACCTGGGGGTGCCGCTGGCCGTTGGAGGCGGTGCAGCCGTGGGGGTGCTGTGTGTGTTCGACGTCTCGGCACGTCCCTGGTCGGATCACGACGTGGCCTTGCTCGAACAGCTTGCTGGTGCGGTGATCGCCGAACTGGAGTTGTCGGCTTTGTCGGTGGACTACGAGGCCAGCCGGCTGCTCTGGGACCTTGCTAGCGACGCTGCCGGTCTCGGCTCCTTCGACTGGGATCTGCGCACCGATCGTGTCAGCATGGACGAGCGGCTGCAAACCCTGTTCGGGTACGCGCCGGGTGAGCTCGTTCCGCACATCACCGCCGCGTTCAGCCGCATCCACCCCGAGGACCGGCCGGCGGTCGACGCAGCGATCGCCGCGGCTGTCGAAGCTGTCGGGGACTACCGCGCCGAGTTCCGCGTCAATCTGCCGGGTGGCCAGCAACGGTGGCTGGTCGTGCGCGGTCGAGCCGTGCCGAGCACCTCCGGGCCGTCGGTTCAGCTGTTGGGGACGGCGTATGACATCACGGAGGTCCGCACCGGCCGGGACCAGGCGGCGCACCTGCGCGCCACCATGGCGACCGGGTTCTTGTCGGTGGATGGGCAGTGGCTCGTCACCCACCTCAACACGGCCGGTGAGCGCGCGGTCGGGATGGCCGCAGACGAGTTGGTCGGGCGTGAGCTCTGGGAGGCGTTCCCGGACCTCGAGGCGCTCGAGTTCGGCCGGCAGTGCAAGCTCGCCGCTGCCACGGGCGAGCCGGTCGAGTTCGAGTCGTACTACCCCCACGTCGACAGCTGGTATGAGGTCAGAGCGGTTCCGGCCCCCGACGGGATGGCTCTCTACCTGCTGGACATCACCGCTCGGCGGGCCGACCGGCAGCGCGCCGAGGCGGCTACCACGTTGCTCGAGCTGGTCGCCACGGTCAGCTCCGGACTCGCCACCGCTGCCCTCGAGACCGATGCTGCCGTGGCGGCCCTGGCTCGCCTGGTTGTCCCGGTACTCGCCGACTGGTGTCTGGTTTCGCTGGTCGACGATGACGGCAGTCTGCGGCACGTCGGCTGCTGGCATGTTGACCCAGATCTCCTGCCCGTTGTCGAGGCGTTTGCTGCGCATCGCCTCGAAGATGTTGAGCAGCCTGCGGCGGTCCATCGGGCCAGGAGGTCCCGTCAGCCGGTCATCACGGCACACGGCGCCTTGGCACTTGCTCTCGACGTCCTGCAGTCACCGGCCGCCATTGCCGCGATCACGCAACTGGCACCGGAGTCCTCCGTGGTCCTCCCTCTTGTCGCGCACCACACTGTGCTCGGAGTGCTGACCCTGTGCCGCGGCGCCGCCCGGCCATTGATGTCGGACGAGGAGATCATCACCGCCGGTGAGGTGGCAGCCCGAGCTGGACTGGCACTGGACAACGCCCGGCTGTACGCGGAACAACGCAGTCTCGCCGAAGGCCTGCAGCGCCTTGTGCTCGCCGACCCTCCGGAGTCCAACCATGCCGAGATTGTCGTGCGCTATGTCCCGGCCGCTGAGCTTGCCGCCGTCGGTGGCGACTGGTTCGACTCGTTCTGCCAGCCCGACGGCGCCACCACGGTTGTCATCGGCGATGTCGTCGGGCACGACACCGCCGCTGCTGCAGCGATGGTCGAGGTTCGCGGACTGCTTCGCGGAATTGCCTGGCACACCGGGGCCGGACCGGCTGAGGTCCTCAGAGGTGTCGACGCCGCGATCGAGGGACTGCAGGTAGCAACCACCGCGACCGCCGTTGTGGCCCGCCTCGAGCAAACCCCGAGCGAACGCGAACGTGGCGTCACCCGGCTGCGTTGGTCCAACGCCGGACATCCGCCGCCGATGGCCATCGACGCCGACGGGAACGTCGTCATCCTGCCCGGATCTGAGGTGGACCTTCTGCTCGGCTTCGAACCGCGGACCTCCCGCATTCAGTTCGAGATCACCCTCGATCAGGGAGCGACCGTCCTGCTCTACACCGACGGGCTCATCGAGCACCGCGGGGAGGACCTCGACACCGGACTGGCCAGGCTCCGCGACACACTCGGAGCGCTCGCCCACCTCTCACTCGACGAAATGTGCGACGAGCTACTACTGCGCATGCAGCCCGCAACGGACGACGACGTCGCATTCATCGCCGTGCGACTGCCCACCCAACACCAGCCAGTCCATCCGCATGACGACGACGCACCGACAGGGGACAGAGTCGGACGCGCCATGCCGAACGACACCAGAGAATCGGCTCGCTTTGGACCGTAGCCGGAACATTCGGCGTCGCGATTGCTCTTCTGCGCCGACCGTCACACCGTGAAGCACCTGCGGGTGATCGAAGTTGGTGAAACTCAGCGCTCCTGCGTGCCACTGTTGTCGAGAAGACGCCGATCCGCCGCGCTCGAGCCGGGAGCGGCAAGTACCAACATGCGAAGGATCCAGGGTCGTCCTCGCGACGCCGATCGGTCCAGCACGGCTGAACGGCGTTTGTCGCGATCTCTACCCGGCGTCCGGCGAGTCACTCACGGTGTCCTACCGCCGCTGCGCTCCGGACTTTGCGGGCAAAACGATCTACGCGATGCCGAGCCGGCCGACCAGCCTCGTCGAGGCTGAGACGCGCGCGTTCATGACGTGGCGAGCAATTGTCCTGACCGCGGCGGCATCGCTGACCAGGGACAGCGCCGGCAGCGCCCGCTTGCCGACGCCCACCGGGTGGACGAACTCGACCGAGACGTGTTGCGCGTCGGTTGTCCCGGCGCCGTTGCCGAACACGAGCAGTCTCCCACGCGGGCGAACCGGGCGGCCATGTCACGGCACGCGGCGGTCAGTTTTTCGGCGTCCGCGGCCAGCCCGGCCACCGGGTCGACCCGCCGCGCGAACGACGCGGCGACCTAAGAGCCGGCGCGAGGGGCGCGCCGGACTGTGGACAACATCAGAACCGACGGGCAGCCGGTTGCGCGTTCGATCGGCTGCCCGTCGTCGATCTCCCCCCGCGTAGCGTCGGGCCAGGGGACCCCGACGGAGGCGGTGCATCACGAACGGCACGCTCGAGGAGCAACGCCGGCTCGTGGACGAGGTGGTCGCCGACTACGACGAGCGGTCGCTCACGTCCACCCTCGCGCCGCTTTCCGACGCGCCTTCCGCAGCGCGTGCGGTGTACGACGCCGTCGCCGGCTTCGGCCCGCTGCAGCGGCACCTCGACGATGCAACCGTCGAGGAGCTGTGGATCTACGAGCGACTAACTGGGGGGTATCCACAACGGGGATTGGCTCAGCGACCGCCCGACGCCGAGGGTAAGCCGGTCCTGCGCCGCCCCCCGCCTAGGTCGTGTCGCGCCGCGGTCGCCTGGACAGGATGGCGAGCCGGGCAAACACCATTATCAGCAACCCCAACCACGCCAGCCGCCCCCCAGCACCGGTCGTCGGCAGTGTGCCCGATCCGGCCGACGGCGCGACCGCAGGCGCGGAGTCGACCGCGGCCTGTGACCCGACGGTGTTGACGATCGGCACGTAAGTCCGGCAGGGCTCGTTGCGAAGACTCGGGCACGCGGGCTGGCCGGTTGGCACCGTGATCCCGGGGACGACGGGCAGCACAAGACTCGACGGCATCGTCCGTGAGAACGCGATCGACACCGTGCCCGGCCCCGCCGGCCGGGTGCCGTCGAAGGACCAGATCGGCTGAGTGCCGTTCGGCGCAGCGATCGTCACGCGGATCTTCGTCCCCGCGCGATAGGCGTGTCCCTGGTAGTAGAGCGGGATGACGACGGGGACGAACTTGTTGCTCGGCATCGGCTGCGCATCAGCGGCCAGCATGCTCAAGACCGGTTCCACCAGGGTGCTCTTCTGCTTGAAGATGTTGTCGGAGCCGGTGGCCAACTTGCGCTCACTGGCACGTAGCCAGCCGTTCTGGACAAACGTCTCGTGGCCATCAGCCGTGACCTCACTCACTGTGGCCTGAAGGTCGACGTCCGGCGTGGACGACCTGACCCACAGGTGCACCGCGCCAGCACCGACCACCGTCGTGGTGCTCGCCAACGGCGCGGTCAGGTAGGAGACGGCCGTGCCCGCGGGGTTCTGCTTCCAGTTCCACGACCACTGCGAGGCGTTGCCCCAGAGCCCGCCGCCACCCGTGTTGCTGCCGAAGTCGTTTGGCGGCAGCGCCTTCGCGTTGTGGGCGTAGGCGTCGACACCAGTCGCCCCGGGGTTGTCGGCCAGCATTCCCTTCGGGGCGAGGTACCACTGATGCGCGACCGTGCCCGGGACCGGCAGCTGAGAGAAGGACTGCTCGAAACCGGGGTACGGGTTGCCAGGTGTCGACTGCCCGGTCGGCGACTTCCCCGCACCGTTGTCGAATAGAACCCGCACCGACGGGAGCTTCTCGAACGCGGCCAGCGCCATGTCGTACGTCGGCATCGTCTGGATCGGGTCGGCCGGAAGCGTGACCAGTTCGTTCTGGGGTAGGCCCATGGCCCCTTGGAAGATGACCGGCGCAGCGGCGCGGGTCACGGCAATGTTCTCGGCCGGCGCCTGGCGCGCGACGTACAGCGACAGGAAGTCGAACCAGCGGTTGTAGGTCTCCGGGTCCAGCGAGTCGATGTGCGCCCCGTTGGTGAAGGTGAACCACTTCTTCTTCGTGCCGGTGAAGTGCTGCACCAGCATCGGGCAGTGCCCGCCGGTCTGCTCGTCCTGGAACTGGCAGGCCAGGAACACCGGGACGTTGATCTTGTGGACGAAGGAGATCGGGTCGAGGGGGTCGGCCACCGCTGGGCGGTAGTGCTCGTTCTCCTTGATCTTCGTCATCAGGTCGGCCGCCTCAGCATGCAGGACCTGGTTGTCCTTGCAGGTCTGGTCGCCGTCCTTGATCTGCTGCTCGGCGTACGGCTGGGTGCCCTGCTTGCCCTGACCGGCCGGCTGCGCCTGGGCCTGCCGCTCCTTGGCCCATGCGACGGCGAACCCGTCGTTGCGGATGCCGCCCGGGTAGAGCGTGGTCGCGGTCGCGTCGATCACCGACAGCGGCGAGATCGCCGCCAAGGACGGCGGGTGGGTCGCGGCCGTGAAGAGCTGGCTGATCCCGCCGTACGAGATGCCCATCATCCCGACCTTGTTGTTCTTCACCCACGGCTGACGAGCGATCGTCTCGACGACGTCGTAGCCATCGATGCTCTGCAACGGCTCGAAGAAGTCGAACGCGCCGCTCGAGCAGCCGGTGCCGCGCATGTTGACGTCGACGACGGCGAAACCCATCAGGTTGGCGAGTACCGCGAGGCCGCTCGTCGGCCCCTTCGGGTTGGCGTAGCCGTAGCCGGAGTACTCGATGAGCGTCGGGTACGGCGGGGCGTATTTCGGCAGGCCGCTGGGAAGGTTGAACCCGGGCAGGCCCTGCCCGGCAGGGCTGTTCGGCGGCCACACCTTGTAGGCCAGCTTCGTGCCGTCACGCGTGGACAGGTAGCCGTACCCGTTGGCCGGGATCTGCTGCTTGTAGATCTCGGGGTTCCACTGGGCAGGGTCGTCCGAGTGCACCGTGACCGGACCGGACAGCGGTCCGCTCGGCAGCACACGCACGCGGTACCCGACGGCGGGCTTGACATCCCGGAACAGGACGCCGCCGAGGAAGCTGGCCGACCTGCTCGCGACCTGCCGCCCTGAGCTGTCCACCAGCGCGACCTTCGCGCCCGCCGAGAGACCGGTCGCGTAGACCTGCTTCGCGCTCCCCTTGGCGATGAAGGAAGTCGATGGCGCCGCCGCAGTGGCACCGGCGGCAACGAGAAGGCCAGCCACCACAGCTCCGGCGAGCGAGATCCGCAGGGCTGCGCCGTGATTCCGCACGATGTGACGTCTCCTTCTGGCTGGGCACTCTTGCCCGCCGCCGATTCGAACACTTCGACGCACTCCAGGGCGATTCCTGCCCCGCAGGCTTCGGGACGTTCGCCCCTGTTGCGTGTCACGCGAGGAGGTAGTTCGGAACACCCGCCCCACAACCGGTCCGCCCGGGACTTGCCGTTCGCGCTCTCACCGTCGACCACTCTCAGGGAGCGTTCCGGCTGGCACCGGCTGCCGACAACGTGAACGCTCCGCGCTTCCGCGGAAGCAAGTTGTCCACAACCTCCCTGGCGGGTCTTGCCGTCCCGGCTCTAGCCTGCGCGGGTGAGCGGGGTCGACACGGTCGAGGCGGAGGTGCGCGAGCTCGTCCGCCGCCGCGGCCTTGACCCGATCGAGGACCGCGCCGCCGTACGCCGGCTCGTGGACGAGGTCGTCGCCGACTACGACGAGCGGTCGCTGACGTCCACCCTTGCGCCGCTGTCCGACGTGCCCTCCGCTGCGCGTGCGGTGTACGACGCCGTCGCCGGCTTCGGCCCGCTGCAGCGCCACCTCGACGATCCGACCGTGGAAGAACTTTGGATCAACGAGCCTGGCCGAGTGTTCGTCGCCCGCCGCGGGCAGTCCGAGCTGACGACCACGATCCTGACCGACGGTCAGATCCGGGACCTGGTCGAGAAGATGCTCAAGACCACCGGCCGACGGGTGGATCTGTCGACCCCTTTCGTCGACGCGATGCTGCCGGACGGTTCGCGGCTTCACGTCGTCATCCCGGACATCACCAGGAGACATTGGTCGGTCAACATCAGAAAATTCGTGCTGTCAGCGAACAGCATGGATGAGCTGGTCCAGCTCGGCACGATCACACCGCAGGCGGCCCGGTTCCTCGAGGCGTCCGTGGCAGCTGGTCTGAACGTCATCGTCGCGGGCGGCACACAAGCGGGAAAGACCACGCTTCTCAACTGCTTGGCAGCGTCGATTCCGGGACGCGAAAGGGTCGTCACCTGCGAAGAGGTCTTCGAGCTTCGATTACCGCTGCCGGACGTCGTCGCGATGCAGACCCGCCAGCCCAACCTGGAGGGCACGGGCGAGATTCGCCTGCGGCGCCTGGTGAAAGAGGCCTTGCGGATGCGTCCGGACCGCATCATCGTCGGCGAGGTTCGACAAGAAGAATGTCTCGATCTACTCATCGCGCTGAACAGCGGTCTGCCGGGGATGTGCTCCATCCACGCCAACTCCGCGCGCGAGGCGATCGTCAAGATGTGCACCCTGCCGCTGCTCGCCGGCGAGAATGTCAGCCACGCCTTTGTCGTCCCGACCGTCGCGAGCTGCGTCGACCTCGTTGTGCACACGGCCAAGGACGCGGCCGGTCACCGGCGGGTCCGCGAGATCGTCGCCGTACCTGGTCGGATCGAGGGTGACGTCGTTGAGACGGCGGACATCTTCACCAGCCGCAACGGCCGGCTGACCAGAGCCGACGGCTACCCGCCGCACATCGAGAGGTACGGCTGGGTCGGCGCCGACCTGCCGGCACTGCTCGCGCAGGAGAGCTGAGGTGGGCGGGCTGCTGGGACTGCTGTTCGGTCTTGGCTGCCTACTTGTCTGGCGGTCGACGCAGCATTCGTCGGAGCGCGTTCAGCGGACCGACGGCTGGCAGCAGCGCACCCGCGAGCTACTCGCGCAGGCCGGCATCGAGGGCGTCAGCCCGGCGCAACTGCTCGGTGCCAGCATCTCGCTCGGCCTGGTCGCCGCGGTCCTCGTGCTCGGCACGTCGCAGGTGCCGGTGATCGCGCTCGCGTTCGGGGGCTTCGCGGCCCTCCTCCCGTGGGCGCTGGTACGACGCCGCCGCGCCCAGCGGTCGGTCGAGCTGCGCGAACTGTGGCCCGATGCGGTCGACAACCTCGCCAGCGGGGTTCGCGCCGGCCTGTCCCTGCCTGAGGCGCTGACCGCCCTGGGCGTGCGCGGACCGGAGCAGCTGCGCTCGCCGTTCCGCCGATTCGGCGCGGACTACCGAGCCACCGGGCGGTTCAACGAGTCGCTGGACACGTTGAAGGCCAACCTCGCCGACCCGGTCGGCGACCGGGTGGTCGAGGCACTGCGAATGGCGCGGGAGGTCGGTGGCACCGACCTCGGCCGGCTGCTCCGAACCCTGTCCGGTTTCCTGCGCGAGGACGCGCGCACCCGGGCCGAGCTGGAGACGAGGCAGGGCTGGACCGTCAACGCAGCCCGGCTCGCCCTGGCTGCGCCGTGGCTGATCCTGCTGCTGCTGGCGACCAAGCCGCAGGCGGTCGAGGCCTACAACCAGCCGGCCGGCGCGGTGGTGCTGCTGGCCGGTGGCGGCGTCTCCTTCCTCGCCTACCGGGTGATGATCCGGATCGCCCGGCTGCCCAGCGAACGCCGGGTGTTGCGATGACACCCGCGATCGTCGGCATGGGCGTGGGTGTCCTCGCCGGCGGCGGATTGTGGCTCGCGGCAACCGGCACTCCCCTGGCCCGGCGTCCGACCCTCGACGCCCGCCTGGCGCCGTACCTTCGCGACGCCCCCAGGCCGTCCCGGCTGCTGTCCGCACACCACACGCTCACCCCGTTCCCCACTCTGGAGCGGCTGCTTCGCCCGATCCTCGGTGACCTCATGAAGGCGGTCGAGCGCTGGGTGGGCGGCGCGGGCGGCGTACGACGGCGGCTCGATGCGCTGGGCACGCAGCTGTCGCTCGAGCAGTTCCGCGCCGAGCAGGTCATCTGGGGCGGCTTCGGTCTGGCGGCTGCTTTCGGGTTCGCGTTCCTGTCCGTGGTCGGTGGCTCGGGAACCAGCCCGGTCCTGCTGCTGCTCGCCGCAGCGATGTTCACCGTCGGCGGCGTGCTGGCCCGCGACCGCTTCCTGACCAAGCAGGTCGCGCAACGCGAGGAGCGGATGCTCGCGGAGTTCCCCACCATCGCCGAGTTGCTGGCCCTCGCCATTACGGCCGGCGAAGGGCCGGTCGGCGCGTTGGAGCGGGTCACCCGCATCTCCAGTGGCGAGCTCACCAAAGAGCTCGGCCGGGCGTTGGCCGAGGCGCGCGCCGGAGCGTCGCTCGTCCAGGCGCTCGAGGGCATCGCCCGCCGTACGTCGCTGGCGCCGTTGGCGAGGTTCGTCGACGGGGTCGCCGTGGCGGTGGAACGGGGTACGCCGCTCGCCGATGTGATGCGCGCGCAGGCGGTCGACGTGCGCGAAGCGGGCCGGCGACAACTGCTCGAGACAGCCGGCCGTCGCGAGATCGCCATGATGGTGCCGGTCGTCTTTTTGGTGCTGCCGATCACCGTCGTGTTCGCGCTGTTCCCGGGCTTCTACGGGCTGCAACTGGTAGCCGGGTGACCGCCCGTGTTCACCCGTATGGCGGCAGGAGCGGACCCGCTCAGCGTCGAATCCCGCTGCACAACCACAGGAGGATCCCGTGATCGGCTCGCTGACCCCGCTCGCCCTGTTCGTCGCCCTGCAGTCGCGCGTGTTGTCGGGCGGCCGCCGCGACCGCGGCGACGTGCCCGGTTGGGTGCTCATCACGTTGATGACGGCGGGCCTGGTCACCGTGTTGTGGGGCGTGGCCGGACCCAAGCTGGCCAGCATCCTGGGCGATGCCCTCGACAGCGTGAAGGGGCCGTCGAGCGGGTGATCCGCCGTGCGACCGGCGACAAGGGCGCGGCGGTCGTCGACTTCGTCTTGGTCTCCGTGCTGGTGCTCGCGCTGTTCCTGCTGGTGCTGCAGATCGGCCTGGTCCTGCATGTCCGCAACGTGCTGGTCTCCTCGGCGCAGGAGGGGGCGCGGCACGCCGCCAACGCCGACGTCGACATCGCCGAGGGCCGGGCCGTCGCTCTGGCGTCGGTGGCCACCGCACTGTCCACCGAGATCGCCGACAGCGCCGGTGGGAGCCCGCCGACGACACTCGTCCCCGTCGGCGACGGCCTGTCCGCGGTCGAGGTGACGCTCGACGCGTCGGTGCCGCTGGTCCTGCCGATCGCCGCGATTCACCTACGGGTCAAGGGCCACGCACTGCGGGAGGGCCCGTGAGGCGGCTGCGCGGCGACGACGGCAACGCGCTGGTCGAGTTCACCTACCTTGCTGTGATTTTGATGATCCCGCTCGTGTACCTGCTGCTCGCGGTCTTCGAAGTGCAGCGGGCCGCCTTTGGCGTCACCGAAGCGGCGCGGCAAGCCGGCCGGGCCTACGCCCGCGCGGACGACCCGGCGCTCGCCGCAGCCGTCGGTCAGCAGGCCGCCCGGCTCGCGTTGGCCGACCAGGGCATCAGCTGGGACGGCGCGCCGCAGTTCTGCGATGGCGCCTGCTCGCTCGAGCCCGGTGCGGCGGTGCGTACCAAAGTCGCCTACGTCGTACAGCTGCCCTTCGTCGGCGGGCTCTTCGGCGAAGGACGCGGCGGGATCCCGGTCACCGGCGTGCACACGGAGGTCGTCGACCGCTTCCGGGAGGCGCGACCGTGAGGACCCGCGGCTCACCAGCCCAAGATGACGGGACGATCACCGTGCTGGTGGTCGGCTTCACCGCAATCCTGCTTGTGCTGGTCGCGGTGGTCGTCGATGTGAGCGTGGTCGTCCTGGCCCGGCGGGGCGCGGCCAGCGCAGCCGACGGTGCCGCGGTCGCGGCCGCCCAGCAGCTCGATCGGTCCGCGGTCTACGCCAACGGTCTGGAGGGGGCCATCCCGCTCTCGCCCGAGCTGGTCGCGCAGGTCGTCGAGCAGTACGCCGCCGAGGCCCGCGGGGCGCAGCCCGGCCTGGTCCTGGAGTCGGCCGTCGACCCCGAGACCGGCACCACAGCGACCGTGGTCGCGACCCGGGTGGTGCAGTTGCCCTTCGTCGACTGGCTCGGCCTGACGCAAGGCGTCACCGTGCGGGCCGTCGCGCGGGCGCGCGCGCCCCTCGTCGCGCCCTGACCCGCCACTAGGCTGCTCGCTCGTGGCCGTCGAACGCAGCACCGACGTGCCCGGTGACCTCGCGGCGCTCGACGCGACGCTGACCAGCATCGTCAAGGTCCTCGATATCCCGCGGCTGCAGATCGAGCTGGGCGACCTCGAGGAGCAGGCTGGCGACCCTGGCCTGTGGGACGACACGGCCAAGGCGCAGGTCGTGACCACCCGGCTCTCCACGGTCAAGAGCGACATCGAACGGGTCGAGGGGTTGCGCCGCCGGCTCGACGACCTGAGCGTGCTGTTCGAGATGGCCGCCGAGGAGGCGGACGAGGCGACCCTCGACGAGGCGCACGGCGAGCTGCGGACGCTGCAGCGGGAGATGGCATCGCTCGAGGTGCGCACCCTGCTGTCGGGTGAGTACGACGAGCGCCACGCCCTGGTGCAGATCACCCCGGGTGCCGGTGGCGTCGACAGCCAGGACTGGGCGCTGATGCTGTGGCGGATGTACTCCCGCTGGGCCGAGCGGCACAGCTACCCGGTCGACGTCCTGGAGTGGCAGGAGGCGGAGGAGGCCGGCGTGAAGTCGGTCGTCTTCCAGCTCAAGGCGCCGTACGCCTACGGCACCCTGGCCGGCGAGCACGGCGTGCATCGACTGGTGCGGATCTCGCCGTTCGACAACCAGGCGCGACGGCAGACGTCGTTCGCGATGATCGACGTGACGCCCGTGGTCGAGGCCACGGACGCGGTCGAGGTCGACGAGAAGGAGATCCGAGTCGACGTGTTCCGCAGCTCCGGCCCCGGCGGGCAGGGGGTCAACACCACCGACTCCGCCGTACGCATCACGCACCTGCCCACCGGCATCGTCGTGTCCTGCCAGAACGAGCGCTCGCAGATCCAGAACCGAGCCACCGCGATGCTGGTCCTGCAGACCAAGCTGCTCGAGGTGAAGCGGCTCGAGGAGCTGGCCGAGATGGACGCGATCCGCGGCGGCAAGGCCGATGTCGCGTTCGGGTCGCAGATCCGCAACTACGTCATCCACCCGTACCAGATGGTCAAGGACCTGCGCACCGGCACGGAGACCGGCAACACCGGCGGTGTCCTGGACGGCGAGATCGACGAGTTCGTCGAGGCGACGATCCGCTGGCGCCGTACATCGTCAGAGGAGTAGGAACCGGGAGCGGTCCGGCTGCGTCCCACCTGGGACCGCACGACCTTGGGGGGACACATGTACGCCGTACGACGCTCGCTCGTGGTGGCCGGAGCAGCCGGGTTGTTGCTCCTGGGCGGACCTGCCTACGCCGACACGCACCCAGGCAGCACCTCGGATACTCCGACGGTGGACATCGGACCTGCCGTGCCCGCGCCGGAGGCGCCCACCGTCGACTGCAACTTCATCGCGCCCGACCCGGACCAGGGCATCGCTGGCGGCGAGCCGGCCCCGGGCGAGACGGTGCCGGGCGACACGGGGCCCACCGACCCCGCAACCGACCCCGTGCCGGACGGCTCGGTCAAGCCCGAGCCCGAACCCGCCCCTGAGCCGGTGCCCGCGCCGCAGGACGGGCAGCCCAACCCCGAAGAGTTCTGCATCGCCGCATCCGGGCCGGGGATCGCCGTCCCGGAGGCGGACAAGGTGACGGACACGACGGCTGGCGGCGGCGCGGGTGGTGGCACCGGCGCACCGGCGGGTCAGCTCCCCCGCACCGGACCCGCCCCGCTGCTGCCTTCGATCGCCGTGGGC